>Ga0134098_1000544_pt1 | contig 38032 bp, 30 predicted proteins | sample 9_3taG_FD_94456 | JGI IMG/M metagenome (GOLD analysis project Ga0134098, IMG submission 94456) | Switchgrass degrading microbial communities from high solid loading bioreactors in New Hampshire, USA - 9_31_10_142_A3 metaG | ecosystem: Engineered > Bioreactor > Semi-continuous > Anaerobic >... | reverse complement strand
GAACTGGTCTACACCGATGGGATGGGCTGGTTCCAGGCCATGCTCGAGATCTACCCGCGCCAGGCGCTGGATACGCCCACCGTTCCACCGCCGCCCACACTGACGCCCACCCGCACGCCCTGGCCGACACGCACACCGGTCCCAACCCGCACACCATGGCCCACGAAAACTCCGACACCCACGACAGGCGTCACGCCCACGCCAACACCCACGCGGTAAACTGCCCCGGCTTCGACATGCGGCGCCTGCTGGCCGGCCTGCTGGTGGTGATCCTGCTGGTGGGGAACACGGCCTGCAGCCCGCTGGCTGCCGCCGCGTTCAGCCCGCAGCTGGGCACGCCGGCCCCCTCTCCAACGGCCGGCGAGCCTGCCCCGTCACCCACGCCAGCTGTCGAGGCCGAACTTCCGGAGGCCGGAAAGACGCCTGACGCATCCGGTGCGCCTGAAGAGGAGCCGCAGTTCACCGCTGCGCCAGCGGAACCACCCACACCGACGATCGACCCGCTGCGCTTTGTCTTCCCCACGCCGCGGCCAGAGACCGATTCGGCCTGGCGCCCGCCGCTCTACCCCACCCCGTGGGCGCCCACGCCGTACGACCACTTCTACTTCACCCGGCCGATTGCCGCCGACGTGGTCAACTGGCCGCTGGCGGATTACCGCTACGGCGGCGTGTTCTTCGGCAGCGAGGTCCACACCGGCATCGATATCCCCGCCCCACGCGGCACGCCGGTGCTGGCGGCCGGACCGGGGAAGGTCACCTGGGCGGGCTACGGCCTGTACTTCCTGAACACGGATGAGACCGAGGATCCCTACGGTCTGGCGGTGGCCATCAAACACGACTTCGGCCACGAGGGCATGACGCTCTACACGATCTACGGGCACATGGACGAGGTCCTGGTGACCAAAGGCCAGCATGTCGAGGGCGGTGACGTGATCGGGCTGGTAGGCGACACCGGACGTGTGACGGGCGTGCACCTGCACTTCGAGGTCCGGCTGGGGAAAAACAATTTCTTTGGCTCGCGCAACCCCGAACTATGGCTGGCGCCGCCGCAGGGATGGGGGGTGCTGGCTGGACGGCTGACGGACGGCTACGGCGAGCTGCTGCCGCGCCAGAAAGTGCAGATTCGCTCGTATGAAACCGGCCAGTACTGGGAAGTCTCCAGCTACGGAATTGGCTCCACCAACAGCGATCCTTACTACCGGGAGAACCTGGTGATCGGCGACCTTCCCGCTGGCAAGTACGAAATCTGGATTGCCTACCAGGGTTCGGTGTACGATCTGGATGTGGAGATCCGTCCCGGTCTGGTCACTTATTTCACCTTTGAGGGCTCGCGGGGTTTCAAAAATGAGCCTCCCAGGCAGCCAGGCGCAAATTTTTCGCCTCCGGAAGAGGCCGACTCTGACGCTGCTTCCCCTTGACATACAGAACGCTTGTGCTATACTCAACCAAGCTGTAGAGCATAAAACCGGGATTTGAGTCAGTTTTCTCGAGGAAATCAGGGGCACATACGCCGTTTTTGTGAGAAAATTAACTCTGGCGCTCCACGGAGCGAAGCGGTCCGCATACAGCCACTTGATAACTCTTCGGAACCGAAACCTTTAAATCAGGAGTATTTCGAAATGGCACGAAGAAGTTCCAGTGCTCCGCAGCTTCCTGCTGCAGACGACAACCGCCAGGCGGCCCTGGAGAGGGCGCTGGGGGATATTACGAAACGCTACGGCGACGGCGCCATCATGCGCCTGGGTGAAGCCCATCACCTGGTCGTCGAAGCGATTCCAACCGGTTCGCTCTCGCTGGATATCGCCCTCGGCGTGGGCGGCGTCCCTCGAGGACGCATCACCGAGATTTACGGCCCCGAATCCTCGGGAAAAACCACCATCTGCCAGCATATCGTCGCCGAAGCACAGAAGCTGGGCGGCACGTGCGCCTTCGTGGACATGGAACACGCTCTGGACCCGGTCTATGCAGCCCGCTGCGGTGTGGATATTGAAAGCCTGCTGATCTCGCAACCCGACACCGGCGAGCAGGCGCTTGAGATCACCGAAGCCCTGGTGCGCTCCGGCGCGGTGGATGTGGTGATTATCGACTCAGTCGCGGCGCTGGTGCCGCGTGCAGAGATCGAAGGCGATATGGGCGATGCGCCCATGGGTATGCAGGCCCGCCTGATGTCGCAGGCGCTGCGTAAGCTCTCCGGTGCCATCAAACAGACCAACACGGCCGTGGTCTTCACCAACCAGCTCCGCCAGAAGATCGGTGTGATGTTCGGCAACCCCGAGACCACCACCGGCGGTATGGCGCTCAAGTTCTACGCCTCGGTGCGTATGGACGTGCGCCGCATCCAGTCGATCAAAGTCGGCGAGGAAATAATCGGCGGGCGTACACGTGTGCGCGTGGTCAAGAACAAAGTGGCCCCGCCCTTCCGCACAGCCGAGTTTGACATCATGTTTAATGAGGGCATCTCCAAGGCCGGCGATCTGCTCGACCTGGCCACCGGCCTGGACATCATCACCAAGCGCGGCTCGTTCTACTCTTACGGCGATATCCGCCTCGGCCAGGGCCGCGAAAACGCAAAAGAGTTCCTCTACCAGAATCAGGACCTGGCTGAAGAGATCGAACTGGCAGTACGCCAGCAGGCTTTAAACGATGGCCTGCCCATTACGGTCGAAGACGAGGGCAACGGCTACATCGAAGAAGAAATCTAGACCCACAGGATGCCGTACACCCACAGGATCAGGCAGTCTGGACGCGCTCAACGACGGCGCGTTCAGCCCGTGCTCCTGATAGGCAGCGAATGACGGGTTAATCACCATGAGGGCAGGAACCGGTTTACGGATTGCGCGCTGTGCCATCCTGAGCCTGTTCCTGCTCTCTTCGTCTTTAAGCGCCTGCTCACCGCCGGCCCGCCTGCCTTTCACCGGGCCGCAGGAGCCCGAATTCTACCAGCCCCCGCCGCCCTTACCTCCCTCACCCACCAGCCCGGACCCCACGCCAGAAGAGGCGGCCCGGGAACTGCAGGAGAGCGCGCCCACCGCCAGCCCCACCCCGGAATGCACCAACCACCTGACTTTCCTTGAAGACGTGACCATCCCCGATGGGGAGCGCGTGCGCCCCGGGCAGGCGCTGGACAAGGGCTGGCTCATGCAGAACTCGGGCTCCTGCAGCTGGGATGGGCGCTACCGCATCCGGCTGATCGCCGGAGACCCGCTGGGCGCCCCGGAAGAGCAGGCCCTGTACCCTGCGCTCAGCGGAACCACCTTTGAAATCCATATCCCTTTCACCGCGCCGGAACAGCCGGGAGAATATCACAGCGCCTGGCAGGCTTTCGCCCCCGATGGCCAGCCTTTTGGCGATCCTTTTTATGTGCAGATTGTGGTGCAGGAAGAAGAAACGCCCTGACCTGCAAAAGAGTTTTACGACTCGTTTTATCCAATTAAATTGCGTGATGCTGGCAAAACAGAATGCAATATTGACAGTGGCGTAAATTTTGCGTAAAATAAAGCCAGTTTGATCTTTCAGCGGTAAGCACAATCCAATATATCCATTGTGCTCTTGCTGTGGGGACGATGATCTGAGAAAGTTGAACTGGTCGCTTCCTCTTGAACATGGAGGGAATTTCTCAGGGAGTCAGTAGCGAAACCGACCACCAAGATTACGGGTCGGTTTTTTAATTTCTAGCCGTCTTTGACATTTTCATGTTCCTTTCCTCCAGGCATACTGCACCTGTAAGCCCTGGCCTTCACCCGGGACAGCAGGTGATGCGATAGGGTTCCCCATCCACAATTAAAAAACGTTTCCAGAGGACAGGTAGCCGCATCCGGGAACAACGCAGCTGCACATAACCTCACAACTCATTGAGCTTCGCAAATGCCAGGTAAGGGGTACTGGACAGGACACTTCATCATCGGGGGGCATGCCGCGCGCTGTGCTTCCTGCCCGGCAGCCTGCGGTGCGTCTGAATGCTGGGTAGGCAGCAACCTTTCCAGGAAGGAATGGACATGGATAACCAGGCTGTATTGAAACGGAGTTCAGACCGCTTGGGGGTGTTCGGGATCCGGAATTTCTTTTACCTGTGGGTGGGGCAGTCGGCATCCACATTTGGCGAGCGATTTACCGAGATCGCTATTCCCATTCTGGTTTACCAGTACACAGGCTCCGCATTCCAGCTCGGCCTGGCTTACATGATCCAGGTGGCCGCTTCGGTCATCTTCGGCCTGTTCGCCGGCGCGCTGTGCGACCGCTGGGACCGGCGCATCACCATGATCGTCTCCGACCTGCTGCGCTTTGGGCTGGTGCTGTGCATTCCGCTGCTCAGCCTGCTCCCCCTCAGCACAGCGCTCTACCTGACCCTGATCTACGCCCTGATCTTCCTGTCCACTGCGGTGCGCCAGTTCTTCCTGCCGGCCAAGGTCTCCCTGATCCCCGAGATTGTGCCCGAGAAGCAGCTCATGGCCGCCAATTCGGTCGACCAGTCTTCGATGAAAGCGCTGGAGTTCGTCGGCTACGGGGCAGCCGGCTTTTTCATCGAAGTCTTCGGACCCGTGATCGCTTTCATCGTCAACGCGGCCACTTATCTGTTCTCAGCCCTGATGATTGTGCCCATCCAGATCACCTCCCGTCTGGGCGAGGAGAGGCTGGCGGAGCAGAAATCCAGCGTGCTCGATGATGTGCGCAGGGGCGTGCAGGTCATCCTGGATAAGGTTGCACTGCGCGGCACCCTGATTCTCAGCTTTCTGGCGCCCATGGCCATCGGCGCCACAGCGCCGCTGATGATCGTATATGCTGACCGGGCGCTGGGGGTGGGCCCCTCCGGCTATGCCATGATCGAGGCCACCATCGCCCTGGGTCTGGCCCTGGGGGTGGTCGTGGTCGGGCGGGTGGCGCGCGACCTGCCGCGCACCTCCCTGCTCTACCTGGGTCTTACCAGTATGGGCATCTTCTGCCTGATCGCCTACGGCCTGCCAGCCGCCCTGCAGGAGAGCATGAGTCTGCTCAAGCCTTCCGTGCGCCTGGCCGTCGTGCTGCCCTTCTTCTTCCTCTCGGCCGTGGCGAACGGGGCCATTTTCCTGGGCCTGCGGGTGATCGTGCAGGAACAGGCGCCGCAGGGGATGGTCGGCCGGGTGTTCAGTGTGATTAACGTCGCCAGCAGCGTCGCCGCTGCCGTGGGGGCTGCTTTCGCCGGGATGGCAGAGCTGTTGAACGTCAGCCTGGTGCTTGTCTTCTGGTCTGTGTTCCTGATTGCCACAGGCCTGCTCGCCTCACGCTGGTCGGCATTCAGACGCTCGGAGGAGGGATTGGTATAGGATATGGAAGTTACCTCGCGTGTCGAACAGCTTACCGGCGCAGTCGAACTGCAGGCCTACCAGCAGCGGGCGGAGGCCTTCTGGCAGGCCGAAACGCGCTGCCTCTACCGGGGCGCGGCCGGGCTGACCCCCGACCTTGACCTGGCGAAGGTCTACCAGGAATATGGAGATCTGTTCTCCCGGGAGACCGTGCTGGCGCTGATCGGCTCAACCAGCGCCCAGCCCGCAGTGCGCAGCCTGGCCGCCTACGCCGCTTTCCGCTACCTGCAGGGCAGCATCGCCGCCCAGGACGACGAGATCTTCGGGCGCATGGCATCATCGAAGCTGAATGTCGAGGGGGAGGAGATCCCCTTCTTCGCCGCCGACCGCATGATGGCCAACGAAGGCGGCGTGCTGAAGCGGCGTGCAATCTACGAGGCCCGCCGTCAGGTGGTGCAGCGCGACAATCCGCTGCGCAAGCAGCGATGGGAGCAAATGCAGGCCCTGGCCAACGATCTGGGCTTCGACAATTACGGCGAGCTGTGCGACCGTCTCAAAGGGCTGCAGCTTTACCCGCTCTACCTGATGGCAGCCGAGATCCTGGAAGAGACCGAAGCCATGTACCGGGCCCAGCTTCCCGCCTTTGCCCGTCAGGTGGTGGGGCCCGATAAACTGCAGTCCGCCGACGTCTACTACCTGATGCGCGGCAAGGCTTATGATCCTCTGTTCCCCCCGTCCGGGTTGAAAGAGGCGGTCTACTCCACCGCCCGCGACCTGGGCTTTGACCTGGATCAAATTCAGGGGCTGGAATTTGATGCCGAACCGCGGCCGCAGAAATCGCCGCGGCCCTTCACGGCCTATGTGCGCGTACCGGACGAGATCAAGCTGGTGATCAACCCGGTCGGCGGTTACTCCGACTATATCTTTTCTCTGCACGAACTGGGGCACAGCCTGATGGGCATCGCCATCGACCCGCAGCTGCCCTTTATCAACCGCTATCTGGGCGACGATACGGTCGGCGAGGTGTTCGCTTTCCTGTTCGAAGACCTGGCCCGCACCGAGGCCTGGGTCAGCGAACGCGTGCACGGCCTGCAGACTTATCTCTACCTGCAGCACGCCAACTTCATCCACCTGATGAGCATCCGGCGCTGTGCTGCAAAATTCATGTTCGAATACGAGTATCACACCGGCGCGCTGGAAGGCGACCCGGCGGAGCGCTACTCTGAAGTGCTCAGCGGCCGCCTGCAGATCTACATCCCTCCCGATTTCTACCTGATCGATATGGACGATGGTTTTTACAGCGCCCAGTACCTGCGCGCCTGGATCCTGGTCGCCCAGCTCAGGGAATACCTGCAGGCGAGTTTCGGGGCGAACTGGTTTAAAAACCGGGACTGCGGCGCTTACTTACGTGAGTTGTGGAGAGCCGGCCAACCGGAGTACGGTGAGGACCTGGCCATACGCATCGGCTGCGACGGGCTGGACACCCGTGCCCTGATCCGCAGCCTGAACAGCCGCTAGCCCTGGCTTGCGGCCATGTACTGCGCGCGGCCGGGCCCATCGCTACCGGTTGGGTCACGGCGCCCAACAAATCAAACCGGAATTTTTGAGAAAGGAGTTACCGACATGAAACAGGGTTACAGCTGGTCTGGGTAATCCGGTTCATCCGGAGAATGGGATGAAGCCTGTTTGGGCTTCATCCCATTTTTTATTTTTCAGGCTCCGCACTGCAGGTCCAGGTAACCGCTGTAATGCAGGATGAGCAGACTGCGAAACGTCAGGTCGTAGATCCGCCGCCGGGGCACGCGCCAGTCCTGTTCCAGCATCAGTCCGGCGTACGGTCCGATCTTGCGAAAGTAGGGACTCTCCAGCCGCAGCGTGAACCAGCCATCATTATCGTTCATCATTTCTGCCAGCTTATGGACCTGCCGCTGCAGCGCGGGGACCGCCGGCACGACGCCCAGCCTGGCCAGAAGCTCGGCGCGGTGGAACCAGAACATCCACCCGTTGTCATCCAGCTCGAGCAGGGACGGGTTGAAGTCATCCATGCAGAAGAGGCCCGGGGCGATTAACTGCGAGCCCCAGCGCAGGTAATATACGGGCAGCGGCGAATAATCGACCAGGCGCTGTACCGCTTCAGCAGCCATCTTCATGTTCGCGGCGCTGCGCCAGCCCTGTGTAAACGCCAGCAGGCGCAGGTGGTAGACGCCGGGCCAGATGAAGCCCTGGCGCAGCACCCTCTTTCCGCGGTACGGCTCAAAAGGTTCGTCAGGCGACCCCATGTCCCGGACAGTCTGAAAAGCCTGCAGCGCGTGCCGGATCTTCGCCTGAAGGTCAGGCCGGTCTTCGATGCCGGCGTAGGCGAACACCACCGCCCGGATCAGTTCGGGTCCATCCAGGCCCTGTGCGTCCAGGCTGGGCCCCGCTTTCGCCAGGCCCTTTCCCAGGCGCTCGCCCGGGTGGGTCAGAGCCTGCAGTGCCCGGGCCAGGGGCGGCTGGGACGGTTCCATGCCCTTTTCGCACAGCAGACGGATCCCTCCTTCCATGCTGTCCGCTCCGTGGAAATCCCTCCCGATCCAGCCGTCCGGCCCTTGAGCCGCAAGCGTCTGCCGGACAGCGGGATCCGCCAGGATGAGATCCTGCAAAGCCTGAAGCTGCGGCATTTCAGGCGGCTGGTGGAGGATTTCACGCCGCACGCGGTAGCGGATGGCAGGGCACGCCTTCTCCAGCAGCTCGTCTATGACTTTATTCAGCATTGTTATCATCGATCATCTCCATGGGGGGAGGCTGGTTCCGGTGGGGGTCCGGTATAGCGCGCCCGCGGCCGGATCAGGGTCCCTGCGCGGTACTGTTCGATGGCGTGGGCGATCCACCCCGCCGTGCGACCGAGTGCGAAAAGCAGCAGCGCGGCATCCTCCGGCAGGCCCAGCGCCTGCTGCAGGCACACCAGAGCGAAATCGATGTTGGGCTGCTCACCGAGCAGCTCCTGGGCCTCCGCAGTGATCGCCTGAGCCAGCTCCAGCGCCTGCGCAGGCCTGCTCTCTGCAAGCATCTCCAGCAGCAGGCGGGCGCGCGGGTCGCCCTGCGGATACAGCGGGTGACCGAAACCGGGGATGCCCTCGCCGCGCTGCAGACGGGCTGAAAGCACACCCTGAACCTGTCCGGAGCGCTCCACTTCTTGAAAAAGGGCCTGCACCCGGCGCGCGGCGCCGCCGTGCCTCACCCCTTTCAGCGCCGCCAGCCCGGCGAGCACGGCCGCATACGGCGAAGCTCCGGCCGAAGCCGCACAGCGCACCGTGAACGCGGAGGTGTTCAGCTCGTGATCGGCGCACAGCACCAGCGCAGCGTTGATCAGGCCGGCAGCCTCTGGCCGGTCGGGCGCCCAGGCCGACTGCAGTGCACTGGCGGCAGGCCGGCTGGCGCCGTTGGGCCCGGCCAGCACGGCTGTGAACAGCCGCAGGATGCCCTTCCCTTTCTGCACCACGCTTTTCGGCCGCAGGTCGTAGGCCGCCGGGTCTCCGGCTTCGGCATGCAGCAGGGCGGCCTGAAAGGCTTCAATACCGCCCAGGGTTATCGCCCCGGCATTCAACTGCAGTGCCGGTGAAGGCGGTGAAAAAGAGGTCTCCTGCGCCTCCCCGGTCCACAGCAGGCGGGCGGTCTGTTCAAAGCTCATCTCGCGCGCCAGCTTAAGGGCGTCGCAGCCGCGGTAGTACAGCCGGCCGTCTGCAATCAGCGTGAGCTCCGATTCCAGCAGCGGCATCCCCCAGCTCAACGCCTGCTGCGCGGCCCCGGCGGGATCGCGGCGCAGCTCGCGCCGCGCTTTCAAGCGCTCGATATCCTCCGCCCGGTAGCGCCGGCGGCGCTTCTCATCGCCTACCGCTTCCGAACGGATCAGCCCCCGGCTGACGTAGGAGTACAGGGTGGCTGGCGAAACTCCCAGCTCTTCCGCCGCTTCGCGTGCGCTCAAATAAACAGCTTTAGCCATCTTCGCCCCATCCTCTTTCGGAAACCTGGAATGCTGCCCCATTATACCAATATATTGATTCATTGATCAATATTGACGATGCAAAACGACGGCTTATAATTCCACAAACACAACTTTATGGTCAGGAGAGGGGAATGAACGACAATCAGAGTCATTACATTCCGGGGCTGGAGGGCGTCGTCGCTGCCCAGACCCGGCTCAGCCATGTGGATGGGGAGGCGGGTGAGCTGGTGATCGCCGGCTTCCCGCTGGAGGAGATCGCCCCCCGCGCCGCCTTTGAGGAGATGGTCTACCTGCTGTGGAGCGGCGAACTACCCACAGCCAGCCAGCTTGAGGAATTTCGCTTCCTGCTGGCCGAAAACAGTCGTCTGCCCGCGGCGGTCCTCGACGTGCTCCGGGCCGCTGCGTCCACCGGGGTGGACAGCATGGAGGCGCTGCGCATGACGGCGGGACTGCTCAGCCTGGATCTGCCATCCGACTCGCAGGGATGGGCCCAGGACGCTGCCCTGCTGGCCCGCCTGCCGGTCATGGCCGCGACCTGGTGGCGTCTGCGCAGCGGTCTGCAGCCGCTTGAACCGCCCCCCGGCATGGGTCTGGCGTCCAGCTACCTCTACATGCTGCGCGGGAGCGAACCGCATCCAGCCCACGTACGCGCCCTGGAAACGTACCTCAACACGGTGATCGACCACGGACTCAACGCCTCCACGTTTACAGCGCGTGTGATCATCTCCACCGGCTCCGACCTGGTCTCCGCCCTGGTGGGCGCCATCGGGGCTCTGAAGGGACCCTTACACGGCGGGGCGCCCGGACCAGCGCTGCAGATGGTCTTTGAGATCGGCGATCCCGATCAGGCGGAAGCATACCTGCGTAAAAAGCTGGAAAGCGGGGAGCGCCTGATGGGCTTCGGGCACCGCGTCTATAAGGTGCGCGATCCGCGCGCCGATGTGCTCGCCGCAGCTGCAGAGACGCTCTACCGCCAGGCAGGGGACATGCGGTTGTACGAACTGGCACGGGCGGTTGAGCGCAAAGCACTGGAGCTGCTGGAAGAATACAAACCCGGGCGCCGGCTGCAGACCAATGTCGAGTTCTATACGGCGCTGCTGCTGCACGGGCTGGAGATCCCGCTGGAGCTCTTCACCCCCACATTCACGATCAGCCGGGCGGCTGGCTGGATCGCCCACTGCCGCGAGCAGCAGCGCGAAAACCGCCTGATCCGCCCCCAGTCGCAGTACACCGGCCCGCGCGACCGCCGCTGGGTGCCGCTCGAAAAGCGCACAGAGAGTTCTGGTGCATCCTGATCCGTTCTCGCAGCGCCGGTCACCTGCCCCACACTGTGCTCCTGTGAGGGCTGTTCCGGCATTGCCCGATCCTGCACCTGCGTGGTTAAATTATGTCGGGCAAGACAGTGCCTTTTTCGATTCAATAGAAAGCGCTGACAGGGCGCGCGAGGGAGGAGGCAGGCTGTGCTGGTTAAGGGCAGGAATATGATGCTGCGTACCGTACAGGAGAGTGACCTGGCGGTGCTCTACCCGTACCATACGGATATCGAAGGACGTGGTCCCTATTTCCCGCTATACATCCCATCCGAAAGCGAATTCCGCCGCAGCTACCAGGAGAGCGGTTTCTGGAGCAGCCAGGAAGGGGACGTGTTGATCTGCGACCTGGATGGTCGTTTGCTGGGGGTGATCCTCTACTTCAAGGGCGCACCCTACCTGACTGGATACGAAATCGGCTACCGCCTGTTCGATCCGGCGGCGAACAGCGGCCGCGGGATTATCACAGAAGCCCTGCTCCTGATGACTTACATCCTCTTCGCCCTGTACCCGATCAACCGCCTGGAACTGAAGATCGTCCCCGAAAACAAAGCTTCCCGGCGGGTGGCGGAGAAATGCGGCTACCAGTACGAAGGCACCCTGCGCGGCGCCGCGTTTATACGCGGCCGCTACGCAGACTTTGAGGTCTGGTCGATCCTGCGCAGCGAAGCCCCTGCCAGCCTGGAAGAGGCCCTGCGGCGCCTTCCCGGCCCGAAGGAGAGCATTTCGAAATAAAAAACGCCGCAGCTCTTTATGAGAACTGCGGCGTGAGATCTTTACTCTGCCAGGTTTATGTGCCCGCTTCCCAGGAGTTCAGGTAGGCGACCTGCTCGGGAGTCAGGGTGTCGATTTTCACGCCCATCGATTCCAGCTTGATGCGGGCGATCTCGCGGTCAATCTCCTCGGGAACGCTGTAGACCTTCTTCTGCAGCTTCTCAGCGTTCTTCACCATGTATTCAGCGCTGAGCGCCTGGTTGGCGAAGGACATGTCCATGACACTGGCCGGGTGACCCTCGGCGGAGGCCAGGTTGATCAGGCGGCCCTCACCCAGCAGGTGGATGCGGCGGCCATCCTCCAGGATGAACTGCTCGACGAAGGGGCGCACCAGGCGTTTTTCTTTAGCCATCTCCTCCAGGGCGGGGATGTTGATCTCGACGTTGAAGTGCCCCGAGTTAGCCACAATAGCCCCATCCTTCATCAGCTCAAAGTGATGGCGATCGATCACGTTCAGGTCGCCGGTGACGGTGACGAAGATATCGCCGATGGGAGCGGCTTCGTTCATGGGCATCACGCGGAAGCCGTCCATCACCGCCTCCAGGGCGGCCAGAGGGTCGACCTCGGTGACGATCACGTTGGCGCCCATGCCGCGCGCCCGGGTGGCCAGGCCGCGCCCGCACCAGCCGTATCCGGCCACCACGAAAGTCTTACCGGCAAGCAGGATGTTGGTAGCGCGGATCACACCGTCGATCGTGGACTGGCCGGTGCCGTAGCGGTTATCGAAGAAGTGCTTGGTCATGGCGTCGTTGACGGCGATCACCGGGAAGTTCAGCGCGCCGTCGGCGGCCATTGCCCGCAGGCGGATGACGCCGGTGGTGGTCTCTTCAGTGCCGCCGATGACCTCACCCAGCAGCTCCCGCCGCTCTTTGTGCAGCGTCCCCACCAGGTCCGCCCCATCGTCCATGGTCAGGTGCGGTTTGTGGTCCAGCGCGGCGTTGATATGGCGATAGTATGTGACGTTGTCCTCGCCTTTGATCGCAAACACCGGGATCTCGTCATGAGTTACCAGGGAAGCCGCCACATCATCCTGTGTGGACAGCGGGTTGGAGGCGGTCAGCACCACATCCGCGCCGCCGGCCTGCAGGGTTTTCATCAGGTTCGCTGTCTCGGTGGTGACATGCAGGCAGGCTGAAATCCGTAAGCCTTTCAGCGGCTGCTCTTTTGCGAAGCGTTCGCGGATGAGCCGCAGAACGGGCATCTCACGCTCCGCCCACTCAATGCGCCGGCGGCCGCCTTCGGCCAGATTTGCATCTTTGATATCGTACTCTTTCATGAGGGTCTCCAGTAGAATGGGATTGCGGAATAACGATAGAAGAAGGTCAACCTTCCTGAACCGCGGTGCTGGACGCCAGCAGCACGTCCAGTTTTCCGTTGTCGTCGAAGTGCGTGCGGAAGCGGCTGACGAATTCAGCCGGGGTGAAGCTGTGGCTCATCGTGCCGCGCTCCTCCAGGCAGTAGGTCGCCGCCAGGGCGCCCATCTGGCCGCAGGTTTCAAAATCCAGCCCGTAGCTGTAGCCGCTGAGAAAACCGCCGCGAAAAGCATCGCCAATACCGGTGGGGTCGACAATGCGCCGGGGCGGTACGGTGGGCACGTGGATCACGCTGCCGTTGTTGTAAATACTGGCGCCCTGCTCGCCGCGCGTGATGACCACAAAGCCGGCCTGCTCGATGATTTCATCTGAGGTCAGACCGGTGTGCTTCTGAATCAGGGCGAACTCGTATTCGTTGACAAACAGCGCCTGTGCGCCCTGGATGCCCTGCAGAATGTCACCGGCGCTGAGGCGCACGATCTGCTGGCTGGGGTCGTATACATAGGGGATGCCCAGCTCCTTGCTTTCCTGCACGTAGCGGGTCATGGCCGCCGGGTCGTTAGGCGAGATCACCAGCAGGTCGGGCCGTTCGCCGCTCATATCGTGCAGCGAGAACTCGCTGGCTCTGGCCATAGCGCCAGGGTAAAAGCTGGCGATCTGGGCGTTGGCGCGGTCGGTGTTGACAAAGAATGAAGCCGTGTAATCGCCCGGGATCACGCGTGCGTCGGTGGTGTCGATCCCCTTGCTCTCCAGCCACAGGCGGTAATCTTCGAAGTCTTCGCCCACAGTGGCAAACAGGCGCGGGTGACCGCCGAGCAGAGCCAGGGTGTAGGCGATGTTCGGGGCAATTCCGCCGCGCTGGCGCACCATCGACTCGACCAGGAACGACAGACTGAGCGATTCAATATGCTCGGGAAGGATGTGGTCCCGGAAGTAACCCGGGAAGGTCATCAGGTAATCGTAGGCTACGGAGCCGGATACGGTAATGATCATCGCTTCACTCGGTCTTCTCAGCCAGGTTTTCTCCGCGCACTGCCCGGGCCAGGTTCTCTTCAAAGGGCGGGTAAACGACGCCGTTCTCTGTGATGATACCGGTCAGCAGACGATGCGGGGTGACATCGAATGCCGGGTTGCGCGCTTTCGAACCCGGCGGCACAACCGGCTGTCCCTCGACCTGCAGCCCCAGGACTTCGCCGGGGTCGCGCTCTTCAATGGGGATCAGGCCGCCGTGCGCCAGTGAGAGGTCGATCGTAGAAGTGGGCACGACCGAATAGGCGGGGACGCCGTTGTCGTACGCGGCCAGGGCGAGCATATAGGTGCCGATCTTGTTGGCCACATCGCCGTTGGCCGCTACGCGGTCGGCGCCGAAGAGCACTTTCTGTACCTGACCCGAACGCAGGAAATAGCCCGCAGCGTTATCGCTGATAATCTCGTAAGGGATGCCGTACTGCTGCAGCTCCCAGGCGGTCAGCCGGGCGCCCTGCAGGCGCGGGCGGGTCTCATCCACCAGCACGTGCACGCGCTTGCCCAGTTCGTGCGCCTTGCGGATCACGCCCAGGGCGGTGCCCCAATCAACGGTGGCCAGCGCGCCGGTGTTGCAGTGGTGGATGATGGTGTCGCCATCGTCGATCAGGCGGGCGCCGTGGGTGGCCATGCGCTCGTTGATGGCCACGTCCTCGTCGGCGATGCGCTGGGCCTCGGCCAGCAGCAGGTCACGCAGCTCAACTGCGTCAGAGCCTTCATACTGGATGGCGGCCTGCATCATGCGCTTCAACGCCCAGGAGAGGTTCACCGCTGTGGGGCGGGCCTCCTGAAGCACCTCGGCGGCATCTTTAAGGTCAGCGCGCAGCGAGGTGACGTCACGGGCAGACGACTGCCGGGCGGCCAGCGCCAGGCCGAATGCGGCAGCCGCGCCGATGGCCGGCGCGCCGCGCACCACCATATCGCGAATAGCAGCCGCCACCTGGCGATAATCGTCGAAGGAGACGATCTTCAGCTCCGCCGGCAGCAGCCGCTGTTCGATCATGCGCAGTTGACTGCGATCGTAATCCCATTCTACGGTTCTCATAAGCCTCTGGTGCACAAAAAACGCCCTCAGGGAGAGCGTAAGATGAATACGGGTTTCCCGGCATCCGTTATAAAAGGAATGCATCAGGTCTCAAACAGATAGAGTTTAACATGCATCGGGGAGATTGTCAAAGCATCTCTGCCGGGCAGGAGATCAATCTGCACAGAAGGGGGTAAGTTTATGTACGAGGTAGGATAACAGGTCGCAAACAACCATGCTCCTACAGCACCTTACACAAGTCAATTTGCTGTATGGGCACGGCGCTGCGGCGGAGTAGGGAGTTTTTTTCTCTGGGTAAAGGACCGGACAGCACGACGGCTGCTTGCAGCGCGCCGTGCCCTTGACGCACGTAAGACGACATTCACGGCACGAGTTAACTGGACCTACCAAAAATCTGCCCCCTGTGAGTTCCATGACTCCTCCCCTGTGCGGCGATCTTTTCCTCACGAGGGAGGCCGGGTCTCACAAGTGTAGGTTTTAAATCTTCATGGCCGCCAGCATCTTAGTCCCGCAATCAGGCGTCCTTCGACCTGGCATGCGAAGCATGCCGATCCGGATGCCTGGTTGCGGGATTTATTGCCCGCAGGCGCGCGGAGCGGCTTGCTGCGCAAGCCCGGTCGAAGCGGCCTGCGGGCGGAAGTCCGTGTCGCCATGCGGTTGCACTGCTCACGGGGGAGGGCAGGAAAATACGCGTCTGCCATCCCTTTACGCTGCAGTTCAGCAGCTCTTCCGTATTATCTATCCGAACCGGATAATAGAAGGAATATTGACATCCCATCAGGCCTCGGTTATAGTCGCCTTCATGAAGCCAGTTCGCATTACAATCGGGCTGGCAGCCCTGCTGCTGGCAGCTGCCGTTCTCGCCTGCTCGATGGTGGGGCAGTCACCGCTGTTTGGGCCTTCACCCACGCCTTCAACCAGTCCCACGCTGACGTCCTCACCCACACCTCCCCCTACTCCCACTCCGCCCCCAACGCCCACGCCGGTCCCGGCTGTGCGCATCGAACAGGGGGATCATGCGCTGCAAAATGGCGACTGGGAGAGGGCCCTCGATGAGTTCACCCGGGCGCGCCAGGGGTCGAGCGAGGCGAAGATCCAGGCCGAGGCCCAGCTGGGCATTGGCCGCACCCATTTCTTCGCCGGAAATTACGATGCCGCCGTCAGTGCGCTGCAGGAGCTGCTGCAGGACTTCCCGGACAGCGAGCAGGCCGCACCGGCCCACTTCTTTCTCGGCCAGGCGTACCGTGCCCAGGAGCGCTACACCGAAGCGGCTGGGGCTTATCAGGACTACCTGACCCTGCGGCCGGGCGTGATCGACGCCTATGTGTATGACCTGCGCGCCGATGCACTCTTCGCCGCCGGCGACTATACAACAGCCGCCCAGGACTACCGCGCTGCCCTGCAGGCGCCCAGCCTGCTGGACAGCCTTTTTATTCAGATGAAGCTGGCGCGCTCCCATGCGCTGGCCGGCGATTACGAGACCGCGCTGGCGCTCTACGACGATGTCTTCGCCCGCACTTCCAGCGAGAGCACGAAAGCGCTGGTGCTGCTGCGCAAAGGCCAGGTGTACACCACCCTGGGGCAGATGGAGGAGGCTTACGAACTTTACCTGCAGGCGGTGCGCGCTTACCCCACGGTGTATGAATCCTATTCTGCTCTGGTGGCGCTGGTGGAGGCCGGCATTCCGGTCGACGACCTGCAGCGCGGCATCGTCGATTATTTCGCCGGCCAGTACGGCGTCGCCCTGGCAGCCTTCGACCGCTACCTGCAGAACAACCCGGCCGATCCGGGCACAGCCCGTTATTACAGCGCCCTGACCACACGCGCACTCGGCGGGTATCAGGGTGCCGTGGACATCTGGGACCGCTTCATCCGCGAGCACCCGGAACATCCCTTCTGGGCTGAGGCGTGGAACCAGAAAGCCTACACCCAGTGGGCCTATCTGGACCAGTACACCCTGGCGATCGAGACCCTGCTCGATTTTGTCGAAGGGTATCCAACTCACGAGCGCGCTCCGGAGTATCTGTACGACGCCGCTGCGGTTGCCGAGTTGAGCGGGAACCTGGAGCTGGCCATCCAGCTCTGGGAGCGGCTGGCCATCGAATACCCCGGTTACGAGAATGTGCGCCGCGGCCTGTACCTCTCCGGGATCTGCCAGTACCGTCTGGAGCGCTATGCCGAAGCCTACATCGCCTTCAAGCGCGCCTTCGACGCTTCGAAGAACCCTGAAGAACGCTCCGCGGCGCTGTTCTGGATGGGAAAAGCCCAGAACGCTCTGGGCGACAGCGAAGCGGCCCGCCAGACCTGGCAGCAGACGGCAGCCATGGACCCCACCGGCTACTACTCCGAACGAGCGCTCGATATCCTCTCCAACCGCGAGCCGTTCACCCCGCCTGTGGCGTATGACCTGGCCTACGATGAGGCCAGCGAGAAGGCAAAGGCCGAAGAATGGCTGCGCCTGAACTTCGACCTGCCGGCCGACACCGACCTCTCCGGTCTGGGCCCCCTGGCCAATGACAGTTATCTGCAGCGCGGCAGCGAACTGTGGCGGCTCGGCCTGTTCGCCGAAGCGCGCTCCGAGTTCGAGACGCTCCGCCAGGCGTTATCGAACGATCCGGTGGGCTCCTACCGCCTGGCAAACTACCTGAATGAAATCGGCCTGTACCGCTCCGCCACCATGGCCGCCCGCCAGGTGCTCAATCTGGCGGGGATGGATGACGCTACCTCGCTCAGCGCGCCGTCCTATTTCAACCGCCTGCGCTTCGGGACGCACTTTGCGGACCTGATCATCCCCTATGGTCAGGAATACAACTTCCACCCCCTGTTTCTCTTCAGCCTGATCCGCCAGGAGAGCCTTTTCGAGAGCTTCGTGCGCTCCTCGGCCGCGGCCAGTGGTTTAATGCAGATCATCCCCAGTACTGGTGAAGAGATCGCTCGCAATCTGGGCTGGCCAAAGGATTACACCAGCAGCGATCTCAACCGGCCTATCGTGAACATCCGCTTTGGCGTGGAGTATCTGGACACCCAGCGCACCCGTTTTAAAGGAGATATGTACGCCGCACTGGCCGCCTACAACGGGGGACCGGGGAATGCTATCGCCTGGAAACAGCTCGCCCCGGATGACCCTGATCTTTTCCTGGAGGTCATCCGCTTCGAAGAAACCCGGCTGTACATCCGCCGCATTTACGAAAACTTCAGCATTTACCGTCGTATTTACAACCGCACACCTTAGTCTTATCGTTTGAACATTTTAGAGGTGGACAATGAAAACTTACCGATTAACGGTGGTCGTACTGTTGATCCTGATCCTGCTGGCCGGTTCAGCACAGCCGGTCCTCAGCCAGCAGAGCTCCGGCGGCTGGCAGACCCTCGCCCCAGGCATTGAGTATCAAAAATTCAGCATCCGCACCAGCAGCGGTCCCAATCAGGTCTTCGTCTCCCGCATGGACCGCTGCCTGCCCTATGTGACCGTGGAGAGCAGCCTGGCAACCGGGCGTCTCACCGGTCGCGAGACCACCAGCGGCCAGGCGCGCCGCTACGACGGCACCGTGAGCCAGTGGGGCGACCGGCCCGGCGGGCGCAGCCGTGTGCTGGTGGCCGTTAACGGCTATTACTTCGACACCCAGACCGGTGTGCCCTGGCGCGGACAGGTGCAGTCGGGCTGGTTCGTCAAACGCTTCGATGAATGCCACAGCGGCAGCGGCTTTGCCTGGACTCGCGACGGGCGCGCTTTCATCGGCGGCGGGGTGCAGCAGCCGGCTGCCAACCAGTTGTTTATCCACTACCCTTCCGGAAAAGACCAGAAAATACACCTGCTGAACACCGTACCGGGCAGCCAGCAGCTCTCACTTTTCACCCCGCAGTACAGCAGCCACACGCCGCCCTACGGCGGCAGCTATAAACCGGGGCTGGAGATCGTGGTCGAGATGACCGAGCCGGCCGGGCTGGTCCCGTATAACCAGAAAAACCCCAGAGCCTCCAGCTACACCGGCTACATCCGTGAGATCATCACCAATCCCGGCAGTACGCCTATCCAGTACGACCAGGTGGTGCTGGCTGCTCATGAGGACTTCATGGCAGGCAAGCTGATGAGTTGGGGACTTCAGGTGGGCGACCAGGTGGGCATTGCACAGGCGATCACCCACTGCGGTTTTTCCGATATCCAGGAAGACTGGTCTGGCACCTACACCAGCATCGGCGGCGATTTCCACTTCCTGCGAGACGGCCGCATCCAATCGATGTCCAATCCGGCGGCAAACGTGCTCGATTCGCGCACCGCTGTGGCTTACAACCAGAATTACATCTTCTTTATGGTGGTAGACGGGCAGAACCCGGGCGTCAGCGTGGGTATGACGACCACGCAGCTGGGCGAGTTCGCCCTGCAGTACCTGGGCGCCACCGACGCGGTCAGTCTGGACAGCGGCGGCTCATCGACGATGGTGGTCAACGGCCAGGTGGTCAATAACACATACTGCAACGAGTACGGCAGTCTGGAGAAAGGCTGTAAGCAGAGCCAGCTCGTCGCCAGTCTGCTCAAAGAGGATGTGGAGGCCAACCTCTCACAATTGCCCCCGGAGTTGAGTGAGACCTATCAGCTGGAGTGGGAAGCAAGTGCCGGGGCTTACGAGCGCTACGTCGCGAACGGCCTGATGATGGTTTATGTTGAGCCTGCCGTCACCTCGGGCCTGTTCCGGCCCTGGGACGACGCTACCACACGCAGCAGTTCCGAACTGTACCTGGGGCCTGGAGATAATTTCGCTCCATTTAATAATGTCCCGGCAGGCGCGAATGTCACAATCATGCCCACCGAAAACGGCGTGAATGGGGTCGCCGCACGCGGCGGCATCTGGTGGAAGGTAAATTACGGCGGGATCGCCGGATGGATCCGCCAGAGCAGCCTGAACGGCGGCATTTTGAACTTCCTGCCCTTCATCAGGCGATAAACGGCTGAGTATGCAGCCTGGCTGTTCAGCGATTAACCGAAACAGCACCATCTTCAGAAATAAAAAAGCCGGTCAGCTTACTGACCGGCTTTTTGCATTCATCAGAACCCGCGCCTCACGGCTGGGGGGTTGCAGGCACCTGCGCCGAGCGGGCGGAAACCAGATACCAGTTTGTCAGCGTCGCGAAGCGGTCGCTGTAATCGAACAGCGGGCCAATGCGCACCCCCTGCACGTTCTGGTCGATGGCGTAAGAATATACCGGGTAGAAGAGCGGCAGAGCGGGCATCTGGTCGGTGAAGCGCACCTGGAAGTTGCGGTAGCGCTTCTTGCGCTCATCCAGGTTATCCAGCACGCGCGCCTGCTCCAGATACTCGCTCGCCTGGCGGTCGTCCCAGCCGCTGTAGTTCTGCCCGCTGCCCTTCTGCGTCTGGTGCCAGAAGGGATAAGGATCAGGGTCGGGCGAGCGCGCCAGATTGATATCCACCAGGGCGGCCTCGTATTCACGCGGCTCCAGATAATCGCTGAGCAGGGACTCGTACGAGACGGGCTTCAGCTCGGCCTGCACGCCAATGCTGGCCCAATCGCTGCGGATGGCCTCGGCGATCGCCGGGAAGTCTCCGCTGTCCGGATAGACCAGTTCGAAGGACAGCGAGCTGCCCTCCCTGCTGCGCACGTTGCCGCCTTCGGCGGGGAAGGTGAAGCCCGCCTCGCGCAGCATGTTCACCGCCGCGTTCGGATCAAACTCGACGTGCTCGATCTCCTCGTAATAGGCCCATGTGCCGGGCAGGATCGGGCCGTCGGCGATGATCGCCTGGCTGTTGAGGATCTGATCACGGATGCGCGGCCGGTTAATGGCCATCAGCAGCGCCCGGCGCACCTCGGGCTCCTGAAAGAAGCTCAGGCGGGAGTTGTCCAGGTTGAGGAAGACCAGCGTCAGATTGGGCAGGCGCGCTGTGTGCACGTCCAGCCCCGGCTCCTTCAGCGCTTCGTCCAGGACATCCTCGCTGACCCGGCTGATGCCCATCACCTCGCCGGCTTTATAAGCCTGCAGGGCGGCTGCCGAATCCGGATAATAGCGGAAGACCATCTGGTCGATGAAAGGCCGGCCGCCGTAATAATCCTCGAAAGCGTTCAGCACCACGCCCGTGATTTCGCCGTTCTCCACCAGCAGGCGCTCAAAGCGGTACGGACCGCTGCCCACCGGCTGCAGGTTGAAGGGATCGTCCACCAGCGCCTGCGGGTCGAGATCACCCAGCAGATGCTCCGGCAGCACGGCGAAGGTCAGGTAATCCATAAACGGCGCAAAGGCCTCGGGGAGTTTAAAGGAAACGGTCTGCGGGTCAAAGGCCTCCACTTCCACTTCCTGCCAGAATGCGCGCAGGTCGGGAGGCATGGGGATGTTCTCGTCCCGCATCAGCTCCACCGTAAAGACCACATCTTCGCTGGTCACCGGTTCACCGTCATGCCAGACGGCGCCCTCGCGGATCAGGAAGTTGTAAATCGTCCCGTCGACCGAGATGCCCCAAGAATCGGCCAGGTCTCCGTGAGGGATCCCGCTGCCGTCGAAGCGCATCAGGCCGCTGTAGATCAGGGAATCGACATCGTGGTCTGCGGCGTTGTAATAATCCAGGACCGGATTGAGACGGTTAAAAGAGCCGATCAGCGCCTCGGTATAAACTCCCCCCTGTGCAGGCGCTTCGGAGGGGGCCAGGACCCCCGGAAGCCGTGTCGGCTGCTGCCCGATCAACAGAACAGCGATGGCGGCCAGAGCCAGCAGCACGACCAGGAGTTGCCAGCGCAGCTTTTTCATCATTAAACAATAAAAAAGGACGCCTCTCCATTAAGGCCGCGAGCCGCCTGAAGGCGGCAGCTTATCGAATACGGCCTGCAGGATCCGGGCGTCCGGAATTCTTCTATCCGTTCACCATCACCGTGGCAACCGCCAGGATGAAGAAGAGAACAGCAAGCACGATGGTGATGCGAAACAGCGTTTTCTCGATCCCGCGGCGAGCGGTAAAGATCCCACCCGTATCGCCGCCTGTCAACCCGCCCAGGCCGGCGCCTTTACTCTGCAAGATAACGCTGGCAATCAGCGCAATTGACGTTATAATCAGTGCGATATCCAGATAGATTTCCACAAGGGCCTCCTGATCAATTCGAGAGTCATTCTCTCAGGCAGGCGGATTATACCTTTCGTTTGGCGAAACGTCAAATTATCTCCCCCGCATTGGGCGCTGTCCTTGCCCCCCAGGCGACAGGTTTCCGTACCGCTTAATTTGCTATGCACGAAATTATCCTCAATCTCCACATGCACACGCGCTATTCCGATGGCCACGCCAGCCATGCGGAGATCGCCCAGGCTGCGCTGCGCGCCGGCCTGGACGCCGTGATTGTGACCGACCACAACGTCTACGTCAGTGGTCCGGAGCGCTATTACCAGGAAGGCGACCAGCGCGTGCTGCTGATGGTTGGAGAAGAGGTCCACGACCAGGCCCGCATTCCGCAAAAAAATCACCTGCTGGTGATCGGCGCGGGCCGTGAGGTGGCCACGCTGGCCTACGACACGCAGCGCCTGATCAACCAGGTGCACCAGGTAGGCGGGCTGACGTTCATCGCTCACCCCCACGATCCCGCGGCCCCTGCGGTGGATGAAACGGATATCACCTGGGAGGACTGGGATGTGCACGGGTTCACCGGCATTGAGCTGTGGAACGGGTTTTCGGAGTTCAAAAACCGCATCAAGAGCAAAGCTCATGCCGTGTACTACGCCTTCAACCCCGAGCGCATCGCCGAGGGGCCTGCCGGGGAGACACTGCGCAAATGGGATGAGCTGCTGGCGCGCGGCCGGCCGGTGGTGGCTGTAGGCGGGTCCGACGCTCACGGGCTGCCTGCCCGTTTGGGACCCCTGCGGCGCACGATCTTCCCTTACGAGTTTCACTTCCGCACGATCAACACGCATGTGCTGCTCCCCACCCCGCTCAGCGGCGAGGTCGCCGAAGACCGCCGCCTGATCCTGGACGCGCTGGCGCGCGGCCGCTGCTTTGTGGGCTATGACCTGCCGGCGCCCACGCGCGGCTTCCGCTTTAAAGCCCAGACCCTGGAAGACAGCGCATGCATGGGCGAAGAGATCAATTCCAAGTGGGGGGTCACCCTGCAGATCCGCCTGCCGCGCCCGGCTAACTTCCGCCTGATCAAGAACGGTAAGGTGGAGCGCACCTGGCAGAACCGCGAGGCCGCGGTATATAATACAACTGAACCCGGCGTCTACCGGGTGGAGGCCTATCTCGAATACCTGGGGCGCGAGCGCGGCTGGATCTTCAGCAACCCGATCTATGTAAAATGACACCAGCCGGGCTCGAAAACCCGTGCCTGACCGCAGGTTAGAGATTTCACCTTATACCTGTACAGGGGGAAAAGATCGGGTAAAATTAACAATTCGGAAGCATAAACGGAATAAATGTTCTATTTCTACCCGGAAACGGATTAGAGGAAAGTGTGAAATCTTATGGAGTTTAAACTACACGCACCCTATCAGCCGACCGGGGACCAGCCCGAAGCCATCCGCCAGCTTGTCGAAGGCATCAACAAAGGTTACCGCCACCAGGTGCTTCTGGGCGCTACTGGAACCGGCAAAACCTTCACCATCGCCTCCGTCATCGAAAAAGTCAACAAACCCACGCTGGTGATGGCGCACAACAAGACACTCGCCGCCCAGCTTTATGCGGAGTTCAAAGAATTCTTCCCCGAAAACGCGGTCGAATACTTCGTCTCTTACTACGATTACTACCAGCCCGAGGCTTACGTACCGCGCCACGACCTGTACATCGAAAAAGAAAGCGATATCAACGATGAGATCGAGCGCCTGCGGCTGGCTGCAACCACCGCCCTGCTCTCCCGCCGGGATGTAATCATCGTCGCCTCGGTCTCCTGCATCTACGGTATCGGCAACCCCGAAGCGTACGGCCGGGTGGTGATCAACCTGGAGAGCGGGACTCCCTACCGCCGCAACAACCTGCTGCGCCGCCTGATCGAAGGCCACTACGAGCGCAACGATCTGGAGCTGCGCCCCGGCACCTTCCGGGTGCGCGGCGACAGCCTGGATATCGTGCCCGCCTACCAGGAGCGCATTGGCTACCGCATCTCCTTCTTTGGCGACGAGGTCGAGCGCGTGGTCGAGTTTGACACCGTAACCGGCGAGCTGCGCCGCGCGCTGTCGGCGGTCGCCATCTTCCCCGCTAAACACTTCATCACCGAAGAGGAGAAGTTACGCAAAGCCATCACCGATATCGAAGCCGAGCTGGCGCAGCGCGTGGCTGAACTGCGCGCAAACGGGCAGCTCCTGGAAGCGCAGCGCCTGGAGCAGCGCACCCAGTACGACCTGGAGATGCTGCGTGAGGTGGGCTACTGCGCCGGAATTGAGAACTACTCCCGCCACCTGGACCAGCGCCCTGCCGGTTCGCCGCCCTGGACACTGGTGGATTACTTCCCCAGCGATTTTCTGCTGGTCATCGACGAATCGCACATGACCGTGCCGCAGATCCGCGGCATGTATAACGGCGACCGCTCGCGCAAAGAAACGCTGGTGGAGTACGGTTTCCGCCTGCCGTCCGCTCTCGACAACCGTCCGCTGACCTTCACCGAGTTCGAAGAGCACATGAACCAGGTGATCTACACCTCTGCCACCCCCGGCCCGTATGAGATGGAGCACGCCGATCAGGTGGTCGAGCAGATCATTCGCCCGACCGGACTGATCGATCCCGAAGTGGAGGTGCGCCCGATTGAAGGCCAGGTGGACGACCTGGTGAGCGAGATCCGCAAGCGCACCGAGAAGGGCCAGCGCACCCTGGTGACCACGCTGACCAAACGCATGGCCGAAAAGCTCTCCGACTATCTGATGGAGCTGGGCATCAAAGTGCACTACCTGCACTCCGAGATCGACACGCTGGAGCGTGTCGGCATCCTGCGCGATCTGCGCCTGGGCGTGTTCGACGTCGTGGTCGGCATTAACCTGCTGCGCGAGGGCCTGGACCTGCCGGAGGTCTCGCTGGTGGCGATCCTGGACGCCGACAAAGAAGGCTTCCTGCGCTCGGAAACTGCCCTGATCCAGACCATTGGGCGCGCCGCGCGCCATGTGGAAGGGAAAGTCATCATGTACGCCGACGTCATCACCGATTCGATGCGCCGGGCGATCGACGAGACCAACCGCCGCCGCGAGAAGCAGATCGCTTACAACAAAGCGCACGGCATCGAGCCGGTCAGCATCGTCAAGTCGGTGCGCGACCTGACCGACCAGCTCTCGATGCAGGCCGTGGCTGAGCCGCAGGCCGAGTACAATGTCAGCGGCGCGATCAGCCTGCCGGAGGGCGAGATCAAAAAGATCATCGTCGAGCTGGAAAAGCAAATGAAAGATGCCGCCCGCAATCTCGAGTTCGAAAAAGCGGCTGCCCTGCGCGACCAGATTTACGAGCTGCGCGCCATCCTTGCCGAGGAATCCAACGCCGCCCCGTGGGAAAAGATCCGCCTGCTGGCCGGCGAGGAAGAGTACGAGTGAGCCAGGTGCAGTTGAGCTGACCCGCACAGGTCCGGAGGCTGTGTGTTCGCATGACGATCACCACCTCCGGACCTGTTGATTCACCAGCAGCCGCATCTTCATAGAATCTTCACACCTTTGTGATATATTTTTCAGTGTGAACGCAGTGATTCTGGTCGTCGATGACGAGCTTGACATCCGCAAAGTCGTATGTGACTATTTAGAACGGGCAAACTTTAGAGCCATCTCGGCCGGAGATGGCGCTGCGGCCCTGTCCCTGTTCCGTTCGCAGCGTCCCGATTTCGTCATCCTGGATTTGAACCTGCCGGAAGTGGACGGGCTTGACGTGGCGCGGGCCATCCGCAGAGAATCGGACGTTCCCATCATCATGCTCACGGCCCGGGTAGAAGAAGCCGACCGGCTGATTGGCCTGGAGCTGGGAGCCGACGATTACGTCACCAAACCTTTCTCTCCCAGAGAGCTGGTCGCACGGGTCAAAACCGTGCTGCGCCGCGTTGAGCCGAGACGGGACGAAAAGGAGATCCTGCACCTCGGCGAACTGGTGATGGATATCCCCCGCAACAAACTGCTGGCCGGCGGCAGGCCTGTGGAGCTCACCCTCTCAGAATTTAAGATTCTGGAAACTCTGATGCGGTCGCCGGGGCGGGTTTTCACCCGCATGCAGCTCCTGGAAGTGATCCACGACAACCCCTACGCGCCGTATGAGCGCGTGGTCGATACGCATATCAGAAACCTGCGCAAAAAGATCGAGCCCGACCCCACCCGGCCCCTCTACATCCTGACCGTGTTCGGGGTGGGGTACAAGTTTTCGGACGAGGTATAGGCCTCCCATCTGCAGGACGTCCCCTGCCTTCAGTTTTTTCCCATGCGCCTGCGTTTGCTGCTCTCCTTCACCCTGGTCGTGCTGGTCTCCGTGGCCAGCGTTGTGTTCCTGACGCGCCAGGGGGCCGTGAGCGAGGTGCGCACCTTCATGGTGCGCGGCGGCATGGCCGACGTGGCCAACCTGGTGGAGCTGCTGGAGGAGCATTACGCTCAGAACGGCACGTGGGCCGGGGTTCAGCGCCTGCTGCGCCTGCCCCACGGACAGGGGCGCGGCAGCCAGGGGGCCATGATGGGCACCATGATGGACCAGCGCCTGCGCGTGGCCGACAGCACCGGCAGCGTGGTCGCCGACAGCGCCACGCCGCCCGAATTCAGCACCCTGACCGCCGCGGAGCTGGAACAGGCGATCCCGCTGCAGGCCGGCGGTAAAACAGCCGGTTACCTGCTGGCGGAAGGCGGCATGACCTTCTCCAGCAGCGATGAAGCCTTCCTGATCCGGCGGCTCAACCGCGCCGCGCTGATCGCTGGTCTGGTGGGCGGCGGGCTGGCCCTGCTGCTGAGTCTGCTGCTGGCCGGGCGGCTGCTGCAGCCCATCCGCGCGCTGACCGGTCTCGCCGGGCGTATGGCCCAGGGTGACCTCAGCCAGCGGGCACAGGTGCAGGGGACCGACGAACTGGCCCGCCTGGGGCGGGCGTTCAACGAGATGGCCAGCTCCCTGGAGCAGGCCCAGGCGAGCCGGCGGGCGATGACCGCCGATATTGCGCACGAGCTGCGCAACCCGCTTTCGATCCAGCGCGCACACCTGGAAGCGCTGCAGGACGGGATTTATCCGTTCACGGCGGAGAACCTGGAGCCGGTGCTGCAGCAGAACCTGCTGCTCACCCGCCTGGTGGAAGACCTGCATACGCTGGCACTGGCCGAGGCCGGCCAGCTCTCGCTCGATTTGCAGCCGGTCGACCTGACGACCCTGGTGCAGGAGAGCCTGGAGCGCTTCCGCCCGCAGGCGGACGAGCGGGACATCCGGCTTGAGGCGGAGCTGCAGCCGCTTCCGCCCCTGAGGGTCGACCCGCAGCGCATCGAACAGATCCTGGGGAACCTGCTTTCCAACGCCCTGCGCCACACCCCCGATGGGGGTCGGGTGCGCGTTCGACTGCAGCCGGACAGCGAGCGTGTGTTCGTCAGCGTCCACGACAGCGGACCAGGGATCCCCGAGGAGGCGCTGGAGAAGATCTTTGAGCGCTTTTACCGCGCCGACCGGGCGCGCAGCCGCTCTCAGGGCGGCGCCGGGCTGGGGCTTTCGATCGCCCGCAACCTGGCGCAGGCTCACGGCGGTACGCTGAGGGCCGCCAACCACCCGCAGGGCGGCGCCGTGTTCACCCTGGAGCTGCCGGCTGTGGGGCTGGAATAAAGTAAAAAGCCCTGAACAGGGAACTACTGTAAGGTGAAGATAAAGAACAACGTCATCCGGCTGCTGGAAGGGAAAGGGATCCCCTTCCAGGCTTTTGAACTGCCCGCGGAGAAGCTGGGGGCCGTGGAGGCCGCCCGGCTCCTGCAGGCGCCGCCCCAGCAGGTGTTTAAGACGATCGTGATCACCCGCGAAGGCAGGGCGAAGCCGGTCCTGGCGGTGGTGCCGGGGCCGCGTGAGGTCGATTTGAAGCTGCTGGCGAAGGCCCTGGGAGAAAAGAAGGTCCATTTGCCCACCGAACGCGAGGCAGAGAAGATCACCGGCCTGCAGGCGGGCGGCATATCCCCGCTGGCTCTGCTGCAGCGCGGGTTTCAGGTGGTGCTCGATCGTTCGGCGCAGGATTTCAGCGAGATCTATATTTCGGGGGGGCAGCGCGGCCTGAACATCCGCCTGCCTGTGGAGGCGCTGGTCGAGCTGACCCGCGCCCGCGTGGCGGAGATTTCAAAAGGCGGTTGAGGGGCGAGTTGAACCGCTGAGGCGCTGAATTTCAGGACACGGATTAACGCTGAGGGGGCAGATTTCGCGGATTTATTATCCTTCTGCACACCCAACGCGCAAAATGGTATATCACCGTCCACTAAAATACTTGCAGGATGGAGAATTTTTACCTATAATAGGGAGAATGTAGACAAAATTGGGTGGGGATATTGAAAAATAACCGGCTGCGCACAGCCGCCTCCTCCACTATGCCCATCCAGTATCCGATCCAAAGCACCAGACTGCCCGGATCCGTCCCTTTTCCACCGCTGCCCTCCGCGGCATTCTTCCTGTCCAAATTCAAAAAAGTGGTTTAAGAGCGAACCTGCTCACAGATAAAGACCAGACTTCGACTCCCGGAAAAGGAGGTGACGCCGGTCAACCCTGCAATTGCAGCCTGCTTGTGCAGCCCGCGGCGGCTGACAGCCGTGCAGTCCACACTGACCCTGTGAGTTGGAACAGGAAAGAATCATGATCGCTGGAGGAGGAAGCATGTTACGGAAACCCCTGTTCGTTCTGATCTCCATTTTAATTCTCAGCATGGCGCTGGCCGCCTGCAGCGGGGCCGCACCAACCGCTGCAGGACCGACCGAAGAAGCCGCCCCGCCGGATACCGGCGCAACCACCACCGAAGCGGTGGGCGAGGCCCCCGGCGGTGAGCCAGAAGCGCAGCCGCCCGCTGCCAGCGGCCAGATCGTGGAGCGCGTCCGCAGCCGCGGCACCCTGGTATGCGGCTCGCGCACGGACCTGGCCGGGTTCGGCTACCTGAAAGACAACCGCAATGTTGGCTTCGACGTCGACCTGTGCCGGGCAGTTGCCGCCGCGGTCCTGGGTGATCCGGAAGCCGTGGAAGTGGTCAACCTGAGCGCCGCAGAGCGCGGTCCGGCCCTGCAGACCGGCGAGGTGGACATCCTCTCGCGCAACACCACCTGGTCGACCGTCCGCGATGCCCAATGGGGCAACTTCACCTGGATCATGTTCTACGACGGCCAGGGCTTCATCGTCCCCGCCGACAGCGGCATCACCTCGATCGAGGATATGGACGGCGCTACCATCTGCGTGACCAGCGGCACCACCACCGAGCTCAACCTGGCAGACGCCTTCCGGCAGCGCGGCCTGGACTTTGAGCCGGTCACCTTTGAAGACACGGCCTCCGTATACGGGGCGTACGAAGAAGGTCGCTGTGATGTCGCCACCAGCGACCTTTCCCAGCTGGCCTCTGTTCGCAGCGGTTTCGCCGACCCCGAGGCGCATGTGATCCTGGATATCACCATCTCCAAAGAGCCCCTCACCCCCGCAGTTCCTTCGGGCGATGATGTGTGGTTCGACATCGTCAAGTCGGTTATGTTCGGCCTGATCAACGCCGAAGAATATGGGGTGACCCAGGCGAATGTCGAGGAGATGAAGAACAGTGACAACGTCGAAGTGCGCCGCCTGCTCGGCACCGAGGGCGATTGGGGACAGTCGGACTTGGGGCTGGATCCGGACGCCATGGCGCGCGTGATCGCTGCGGTGGGCAACTACGGTGAGATTTACGACCGCTACATGGGCCCCAACGGTGACGCCTTCACCCTTGATCGCGGCCTGAACCGGCTGTGGACCGAAGGCGGCCTGATCTACGCTCCGCCGCTGCGCTGATTCTATCCGCACCAACCGGGATCTGGCCCTGCTGCTGCAGAGGGCCAGATCCCGCCTGACCGCAAATGACGGCTGAACAACCCACCTACCCCCCTGTATCTCTGCGCAGCCAGATCCCGTTCTGGCGAGACGAACGCGTCCTGCGCATCCTGGCGCAGGTCGTTTCCGCCATCCTGATCACCGGTTTTGTGGTCTGGATGGTGCGCAATGTGATCATCACGGCACAGCAGCGAGGGTTATCGCTGGGCTTCAGATTCCTCACGCAGTCAGCAGGATTTCCCATCGGCGAGTCGCTGATCCCCTACGACCCGTCGATGTCCTTCGCTTACGCCTTCTTTGTCGGCGTGCTCAACACGCTGTACGTATCCTCTCTGGGGATCATCTTCGCCACCATTCTGGGGGTATTTGCCGGGATCGCCCGCCTGTCTTCGAACTGGCTGGTGAGCAAGCTGGCCCAGGTGTATATCGAAGTCCACCGCAACATTCCCCTGCTGGTGCTGCTGTATCTCTGGCACAGCGCTGTTTTCCTGCAGCTTCCACGGGTGCAGGAGAGCATCGTGTGGCCCGGACCGGTCTATCTGAACCAGCGCGGCCTGTACATGACCTGGCCGCGCCTGACCGAAACCGGACAACCGTTCGTGATTGGATTTGCGGCCGGGCTGATTCTGGCTGCGGTTGTATGGGTGCTGCTCAGCCGCCTGCAGACCGCCCGCGGCGGGAACACCCACTACGTTCTGATCAGCCTGGTCGTGCTGGCCGTCTGCACTGCGGCCGGATGGATTATTTCCGGCGGCAACCCCATCGCACTGGACGTGCCCGAACTGCGCGGGTTCAACTTCCGCGGCGGAATGCACCTCTCCCCAGAGTTCGCTGCCCTGCTGGTCGGTCTGGTTACATATACATCGGCATTCATCGCCGATGTGGTGCGCGCCGGGATTCAGGCCGTGCCGCGCGGACAGGTGGAGGCCGCCCGTGCGCTGGGGCTGAACTACCGCCAGGCGCTCAGCCTGGTGATCATGCCCCAGGCCCTGCGCGTGATCATCCCGCCGCTTATCAGCCAGTACCTCAACCTGACCAAGAACTCCAGCCTGGCCGCGTTTATCGGCTTCACAGAGCTCTTTTTCATCGGCAAGACCACAATCAACCAGGCCGGGCGGGCGCTGCAGGTCATCCTGCTGGTGATGGCCGTTTACCTGGTCATCAGCCTGTTCACCTCACTGATCATGAACCTGTATAACCGCCGCGTGCAGTTCGTGGAGCGCTAACCATGGCAACACGAAGCGAAATCCTCCTTCCCCCTGCACCACCCCGGCCCATCGTCTGGCTGCGGCAGAACCTGTTCAGCAGCCCCTTCAACAGCCTGCTGACGGTGCTGTCGCTGGCTTTTATCATCTGGATCCTGAACGCCGCTCTGCGCTGGGTGCTGCTGCAGGCCGACTGGTCGATCGTGTTCAACCACCCGCTGCTGTACGCCGTTGGCCAGTACCCGCGCGAGGCGCTGTGGCGGGTAGGGATCAACCTGACCCTGCTTTCTCTGCTCATCGGCGCCAGCTGGGGCTGCCTGGGGCGCGCCCTGCGGCTGTTCAGCCTGCTGTACGCCGCCATGCTCGCCGTGGGCATCCTCTGGCCAGCCCAGTTCGAGACCCTGACGCTGACCATGCGTCTGGCCCTGGCTGCCAATATAGGCGTGATGGGTCTGGGCTACCTGGCCGGCCGCCGGCCTTTCGTCACCGGGCGTCGTCTGGTGCTGTCCTGGCTGGCCGCCCTGGCGATCGCACTGGTGCTGCTGAGCGGCATCCCCGGCGCCCCCCTGCTGCCGCTGGTGCCCACCGGGCTGTGGGGCGGGCTGATGGTCACCCTGATCCTGGCGGTTGGTGGAATTGTGCTCTCGTTCCCCTTCGGTGTGCTGCTGGCACTGGGCAGACGTTCCTCCTTGCCTGTGGTCAGTATTTTCAGTACAATTTTCATCGAGATTGTGCGCGGTGTGCCCCTGATCGGCATCCTGTTCCTGGCTTCGCTGATCCTGCCGCTCTTCTTCCCGCCCGACGTGCGCTTTGACCGCCTGCTGCGCGCTCTGGCCGGGCTGACGGTGTTCAGCGCTGCCTATACGGCAGAGAATGTGCGCGGCGGGCTGGCAGCCGTACCCCGCGGGCAGGAAGAAGCCGCCATGGCCCTGGGTTTAAACCGCTATCAGGTGCTCACCCTGATCGTGCTGCCCCAGGCGCTGCGCATCGTGATCCCGCCAATCATGGGCCAGTTTGTCAGCCTGTTTAAAGATACAACGCTCGTTTCCGGCATTGCAGTGCTCGAGCTCCTGGCGGTCGGTCGTTCGGTCCTGGGAGCCAATCCGGAGTATGTCGACCAGCAGGCCGAGATGCTTCTCTTTGTCGCAGCCGTCTTCTGGTTCTTCAGCTACCTGATGTCATATGCCAGCCAGCGTCTGGAAACTGCGCTGGGGGTTGGAGAGAGATAAAATTCATACACAGAGAGCGAGTCGTCATGACGGACAACAACAACGAACAACCGATCATCATCTGCAGAGACGTACATAAATGGTACGGCAATTACCATGCGCTGCGCGGCATCAACATGGAGGTCAAGAAGGGCGAGGTGATTGTGATCTTCGGCCCCTCCGGCTCGGGGAAATCGACCTTCATCCGCACGATCAACCGTCTGGAGGAACACCAGCGAGGCCAGATTATCGTGGATGGGATTGAGTTGACCCACGACGTGCACAACATCGAACAGATCCGCATGGAGACGGGAATGGTCTTTCAGCAGTTCAACCTGTTCCCGCACATGACCGTGATGCAGAACATCACCCTGGCCCCCATGCGCGTGCGCAAATGGCCCAAAGAGAAGGCGGAGGAAATCGGCCGCCAGCTCCTGGAGCGGGTGGGCATCCCTGAACAGGCCAATAAGTATCCGGCCCAGCTCTCGGGCGGGCAGCAGCAGCGGGTTGCCATCGCTCGCGCCCTGGCCATGCAGCCCAAGATCATGCTCTTCGACGAACCAACCTCGGCGCTGGACCCTGAGATGATTAAAGAAGTGCTGGACGTGATGGTCGAGCTGGCCAGCACCGGGATGACCATGCTGGTGGTTACCCACGAGATGGGCTTCGCTCGCGGGGTGGCGAACCGCATGTTCTTCTTTGACGAAGGCCAGATCGTGGAGAGCGGCACGCCGGATGAAATCTTCAACAACCCGCGCGAGCCGCGCACCCGCCTGTTCCTATCGCAGATCCTCACGCACTGAAATTTCCCCAGCAGGACAGAAAAATAAAACAACGGGCGGTTCACAGCCGCCCGTTTTGATTTCGCGCTGCAAGTAACCCTGCAGAAGTCAGGGTATTTGCAGAACGGTCTTATTTACCCATCGATGGTGGCCGCTGCTTCCCCGTTCAGGAGCACCTGGTATCTGCCCGGATTCAGGCTGCCGAGTTCGACCATGGTTTCAAACGGCTCAATAACCTGTGCGCACATGATTTCCGGGTCCACCAGAGCGTAGACGCGTACCTCGATGCGGTTGTTCGCATCCGGTCCGGAGACCTCGGTCTGAAGCTGGTGGCAGGGGGTCGGCAGCGTGCCGACAACGTGCAGCGCATACTGGGGAGGCATGCTCTCGCGGATCACCAGCTCGGTCGACTGTACCTGAACCGGCCTTTCGATCATATTCACCTCGCCTTCGTCGATCAGGTCATCGACCTCGATTTCCAGTTCATCGGTAGCCTGCAGGTGATCGACGCTGCCCTGCGGGGAGACCACATCCGCCACCGGCTCGCCGTTCACCAGCACCCGGTACTCGCCTTCCGGCAGAGATCCCAGAGGTATGTTGACATCGAAGCTCTCCTGTGCCTGGGCGCACATCACCGCCAGGTCGTACACTGAGTACACATCCACATGGATCTCGTTGTTGGCGTCCGGGTCATAGACGACCACGCGCAGCCCGGCGCAGGGGTTCTGGATCAGGCCGGTCAGGTGCAGCATAAACTGGGGCGGGAAGCTCTCGAGGGTGAGCAGTTCGGCGGTGTCGATTTCCACTTCACCGCGCGCCAGGTCTTCATCTTCGGGGCGGGGAGCCCAGGCGGGCAGCGAAGGATCCTGGGGATCACCGGAAGAGACCGGAGCGTCCGGGTCTTCCGTCACCTGGCCTTCGCCCGAGTCCGGAAGCTGCTGGGCGCCTGGCGCAGCACAGGCAGAAAGCAGGAACACCCCCGCGATCAGCACCATTAACAATTTTCGAAACATCTTCTTATCCTCCAGGTTTTCGGTTCTCAGCCGGGGGCGCTTTTATTTAATTCGTCCCATTCTCCGGCTCTCTCTCCCTTAACGACCGGAGGATAGAATAAGTTCCCTGATCGCTTTACCCCTTGATCACAGCCAGCGGGCGCAGCCGGGCGACCTTACGGGCGATCCCGGCGCCAGAAACCGTCTGCACCACGTCGTCCACGTCTTTATAGGCCTGCGGCGCTTCCTCAGCAAGGCCAGAGAGCGAGCCGGCGCGCACGCGAATGCCTTCTTTCTCCAGCGAAACGCGTAAAGTTTCGCCGCGCACCTCTTTTTTCGCCTTCGACCGGCTCATCACACGCCCCGCACCGTGGCAGGTTGACCCAAACGACCGCTCCATGCTGGTTTCCGTGCCCACCAGCACCCACGAGGCAGTCCCCATGCTTCCCGGCACCAGCACAGGCTGGCCAATTGTCCGGTACTCTTCCGGGAGACCGGGCGCCCCCGGGCCGAAGGCGCGCGTGGCACCCTTGCGGTGCACGCAAACCTTCATTTTCTCCCCGTCGATGACGTGCGTCTCGATTTTGCCCATGTTGTGGGCGATATCGTACACCTGGTGCAGCTGCCAGGAGGCGACCCGGCCAGCCAGCACCTGTTCGAAGGCCTGACGGGCCAGATGCGCCAGTACCTGGCGGTTGGCGAAGGCGTAGTTGGCCGCGGCGCGCATGGCGGCCAGGTAATCCTGCCCTTCGGGAGAGTTCAGCGGGGCGCACACCAGCTCACGGTCCGGCAGGCGGATCTGGTAGCGCTGCACGGCGCTCTGGAATTCGCGCACGTAGTCGGTGCAGATCTGGTGGCCGAAGCCGCGCGAGCCGCAGTGGATCTGCACCGCCAGCGTGCCCTCTTCCAGCCCCATTACACGGGCTGCTTCGGCATCGTAAATCTGCTCCACCAGATCTACTTCGATGAAATGATTGCCCGCCCCCAGTGAGCCGAGCTGTGAACGGCCGCGCTCCCTGGCACGCTTGCTCACCTTACCCGGGTCTGCCCCTTCCAGCCGCCCGCCTTCTTCGGTGCGGCGCAAATCCGCCTCGGTAGCGTACCCCTGCTGGCGGGCCCACTGTGCGCCATCGCGGCACACGCGCGCCAGTTCGTCATCGCTCAACCGGATGGCCCCGCCCTCGCCCACTCCGCTGGGGCACTTCATGTTCAGTACGGTGGCCAGCTCGTCCAGGTGCTCTTCTACCTCGTCGATGTAGATTTTCGAGCCGAGCAGACGCACCCCGCAGTTGATGTCGTAACCGATCGCTCCCGGCGAGATCACCCCGTCCGGGAGCCGGGTCGCGGCCACTCCGCCAATGGGAAAGCCGTAACCCTGGTGCATGTCGGGCATTACCACCACATGGCCCACCAGGCCGGGCAGCGTGGCGGCGTTCACCGCCTGCTCCAGCGATTTGTCTTCGAACGCTGCCTCCAGCATGCGCCGGGTGGCAAAGATGCGCACCGGCACCAGCATATCCTTACGATAGGTTCTGGGGATCTCCCACTCGAAATCACTGATGCGGCGAAAATCTTTCAGATCAACCAATTTGACCTCCCTTCCCCCGGTGACCGCTGCAGGCCTCGCTCCCCGCCTGTCACTGCCATCAGGGGGGAAGGCTCTGCAGTTAAACGTCGAACACGATGCTGGCCTCCAGGCCGTGCGGCCCCTGGCGCACCGCCAGGTTATGATAGGTCACCGCTTTGATCTCTTTACCCTGCGTGCGGATGGGGGCGCCGGAGAGTTCAGCTTTCAGGCGCCCTTCCGCCACTGTGATCTTGAAAGTGTCGAAAGCGATGCGCTCCTGCTCCGCCAGGTAGAGGAGCTCTTCCAGGAAACTGACGAGCAGGGTCTCAGAATCGGGAGCGGTCAGATCCAGTGCATGCTCCCTGCGGGCGGCGCTTCCATCCAGGCTGATCGAGCATAAAGCGTACATACCGCGTGCGGCCTGCTCCAGCAGACCGGGCAGGTCGGGCGCCCAGACGGACAGCTCCCAATCGGCAGTGTGCTCATTTTCCCGGAAGCCTGCGCTGGGAACATCGTCTCTGGTTTCGCGATGTGGACTGCGGTATGGCTCAGGAGAAAACAGCTTCTTCATAACCAGACTCCCTGCCTTCATGTATGAATTATAATACGGCGGGGAATTTACCCTGTCGTGTGCGCCGCGCAGGCCAGCAGCTTATCTGAGTTGCAGATCAGACTCCGCAGGCGGATCACAGAGAACCTGCTGCCGGCCCGGTTAGCCTGTACATCCGCAGGGCGGGCCAGGTTGTGATGAATTTTTGAAGGTTTATAATAAAGGTCATGAAATTCAAGCTTTCCAGGTTGGAAGCACGTTTACAGTCATTAATTGAAGGCAGCGCTTCACGCCTGTTTCCGTCACGGCAGCAGCAGAACGATCTGGCATATCATTTGCTGCAGGCGATGCGCGCCGGTATCCGCCCGGGGCGTGATGGGATTTCGCAGGCGCCTAATCTGTACACCATTAACGCCGATCCCGAAGGCGCCAAAGTGCTGCTAAACAACCAGGCACTGCTCGACCAGCTTGCGGAAACACTGGTCGAAGCGGGCCGTGAGGCGGAGCTGGAATTTCCCAGCCCGCCGGTCATCCGCGTCTATGCGGACCCCGCTCTCGCACCCGGGCAGTTCAATGTGACTGCCCGCAACAGCCGCGAGAACCTGTCACAGACTTCGGACCTGAGCCTGAGCGACATTGCCGCAGAAGCCCAGGAACCGCGCATCCCCGAAGGCGCATTTCTCATTGTGGACGGCACCCGGGTGGTTACCCTGACCCAACCGGTGCTTAACATTGGCCGCCGGGCGGACAACCAGATCGTGATCGATGACCCGCGCGTCTCGCGGGTGCATGCACAGCTGCGCGCCATCAAAGGGCGGTACTGGATCTTTGACCTGGATTCCACGAGAGGGACGTTCGTCAACGGCGAACGGGTGCACCAGTCTGTCCTGCACCCCGGCGATGTGATCGCGCTTTCCGATGTACCGCTGGTGTACGGCCAGGACGGCGACGAACCGGACGAAACCCAGGATTATGATCCGCACGAGTAAGAGCCTTCTCAAAGCAGCTGTCGGCGGTTAAACTGATGAGTGGTCCGGTCTTCCTCGTAATTCGCGTTCTACTGGCTCTTGCGCTGTATGCGTTCCTGGGCTGGGCGCTCTGGACGCTCTGGCAGGACCTGCGCCGGCAGAGCTCGCAGGTGACGGCCCGCCAGGCGCCGCCCATCACGCTGGTGTTTGAAAAGGAAGGCGAGAAGCGCTCGATTCGCTTTACGACGCCTGTCGTGCTGATCGGACGCGATCCTGCCAGCGACTGCTACCTGGAGGACCAGACCATCTCAGCCCACCATACCCGCCTTTCTTACCATCACGGGCACTGGTGGGTTGAAGACCTGCGCTCGACCAACGGCACATATCTCAACCTCGAACCGGTTACCGAGCCGCTGGTGCTGACTTCCGGAGACCAGCTGCGCTGCGGTCAGGTTGGTTTTCAAATCATACTTAACGACAACGAACCTTCTGCCGAAGAGAGTTCACTGCCTACGTCATAATCCTTGATTCATGGAGAACCTATGCCTGTAAAACCTGCATTTGCTGTCATTGGTGGTTCTGGTCTGTATTCCATGCCGGACCTGGTCGATACAGAGGAGATCGACGCGGACACCCCCTTTGGAAAACCCAGCGCCCCCATCGTGGTCGGAACGCTGGCCGGGCAGCCGGTGGCCTTCCTCGCCCGCCACGGCATCGGCCATCACATCTCGCCCACCGAGGTCAACTACCGCGCCAATATCTATGCCCTGAAAGCCCTGGGGGTGGAGCGCATCGTCAGCATCAGTGCAGTGGGTTCACTGCGTGAAGACTATGCCCCCGGTGAGATCGTGGTCCCAGACGGCCTGTTCGACTTTACGAAAGACCGCAAGCGCTCTTTCTTCGAACAGGGCATGGTGGCGCATATCAGCACCGCCAGCCCCTTTTGCCCGGACCTGTCGCGCCAGGTTCTGGATGCGGTCCGCAGCGTTGAGGGCGCAAAAGTGCACAACGGCGGCTCGCTGATCACCATCGAGGGGCCGCGCTTCTCCACCCGGGCCGAGTCGAATGTCTTCCGCTCCTGGGGCATGTCGCTGAT
>Ga0134098_1000536_pt1 | contig 38445 bp, 24 predicted proteins | sample 9_3taG_FD_94456 | JGI IMG/M metagenome (GOLD analysis project Ga0134098, IMG submission 94456) | Switchgrass degrading microbial communities from high solid loading bioreactors in New Hampshire, USA - 9_31_10_142_A3 metaG | ecosystem: Engineered > Bioreactor > Semi-continuous > Anaerobic >... | reverse complement strand
GGTCCTGGATGCGGCCGGAGTAAGTGCTGGACTTCTAATATCTGCTGGTTTCAAGGCTGGCGGTCAGGGCGGCCCCTGTGCCGCCAGCCATCGTTTTCATGCTGGTAGACTGGTGAATTCAGGCGGGAGGGCACTGTGATGTCCCCTCCCGCCTGTTTTGGGAGTGACATAGATGCTAGAGATACGCCACCTGACCAAAATTTACGACGATGGCACCGTGGCGCTCAAGGACGTCAGCTTTACGGTTCCCGATGGGGAATTCCTGGCGGTGATCGGCCTGAGCGGATCGGGAAAATCGACCCTGCTGCGCTGCATTAACCGGCTGATCGATCCCACCGAAGGGGAGATCATCTGGAATGGAGTGGACCTGGCCAGGCTGGAAGGCGCTGACCTGCGCCGCGCCCGCAGAAAGATCGGCATGGTGTTCCAGCAGTTCAATCTGGTGAAGCGCTCTTCGGTCATGACGAATGTGCTCGCCGGGCGGCTGGGCTACACATCCCCCTGGCGCAGCATCACCGGGCGTTTTTCCCAGGAGGATCGACGCCGGGCGATGCAGGCCATGGAGCGCCTGGGGATTGCCAATCAGGCGCATAAGCGCGCCGACGAACTCAGCGGCGGCCAGCAGCAGCGGGTTGGGATTGCCAGGGCTCTCATGCAGGAACCCGAGATGATCCTGGCCGATGAGCCGGTTGCCAGCCTGGATCCCGTCCTGGCTCACTCGATCCTGCAGCACCTGGAACGACTGAATCAGGAAGATCACATCACGGTGCTGTGCAGCCTGCACTATCTGGACCTTGTCCAGCGCTATGCGACCTCGGTGATCGGCCTGCGCGAAGGCCGGCTGGTCTACGAAGGCAGCCGGGAGGATATCCGCCGCATGACCGACGCAGAGTTTAAAGAAATCTACGGCGAAGAAGCAGAGCGTGTGGGCGACCTGGAAGGGAACATCCGGGCGAGCAAAGATGCGGATGATCTGTCGTCTGCTGAGGACCGGCAGAAGGCCCGTCTGGGAGGTGAACTGTGAACGCGGTTCAAGCTCAAAAACCAATTCGAGTCCCACCGTTGATTGCCGGCCTGGTTTCCGTGATCATCCCAGGGCTGGGGCATGCGTTGGTTGGCCGCGTGCGTCAGGGACTGCTGCTGCTGGCAAGCCTGGTCTCCGTGATCGGGCTGCTGGCCTGGCGTATCAGCATCGCAGGCCGCAGAATTGACAACTGGCCCGGGAAAATCCAGCGCTCCTTCGAACTGCATCCAATTCTGCTGGTGCTGAGCATCGGCACCGTTCTTCTGTATCTCTGGATTATTGTCGATGCCTATCTTTCGGCAAAACCTGATCGCAGGAGCACCACGGTATGGCTGTTCGCCCTGGTTACGCTGCTGTTTTTCGGCCTGGGCTGGCAGATTGGTGAGATCCAACCGGTGAAACTGGTTACCCAGGCAGGCGACGGGCTGCCCTTTATGCAGCGTATTATCTGGCCCTGGGATGCGGCCATTGTACGCGAAGAGGAGCTCCAGATTGCCCGGGCGGTTGTGCAGATCCCCTGTTACGATGAGCCCGTTCCTACAGTTGAGCCTGATGGCCCTGCTTTGAGCACATCTCCACAGTGCGGTAACCTTTCCCAGCCGGCCGGAGAGCCCGGGACTACGCTGCACATCACGGGCACCGGCTTTGAGCCGGAAAGCGAAGTTGCTATCTGGTGGAAGGACGAACAGGGCAATGAGTTCCGCCAGCGCCAGGGTGGAGAGTATCTTGTTGTCATGCCCGATGAGCAGGGCAATATCGCCGTGGATGTAGTTATGCCCTACCGCCTGATGCCCACCGAAAAGGAAGTCTCTTACTGGGAGGTGCAGGGGCGCCAGCTCGCCGGTGTGGGACCTGCTCATGCCAGTCCTGAGCTGCTCCTGGCCATCGAGAAGATGATCGAGACGATCTTCCTGGGGATGATGGCCACTTTCTTCGGTATTATCTTTTCTGTTCCCTTCAGCTTCCTGGCGGCGCGCAATCTGATGTCGGGATCCTGGGTTACCCTGGCGATTTACTACCTGGTGCGCACGGTAATGAACATTGTGCGCTCCATCGAATCACTGATCTGGGCTGTAATCGCCATTGTGGTGGTTGGCCTGGGGCCATTTGCAGGTATCGTCGCGCTCACCGTGCACACCATCGCCGCTCTGGGTAAGCTGTACTCCGAAGCGATCGAGTCGATTGATCCCGGGCCGATTGAAGCCATTCAGGCGACCGGGGCCAACTGGCTGCAAACGGTGGTTTACGGAGTGATCCCGCAGATTATCCCGCCCTTTGTCTCCTTCACGATTTACCGCTGGGATATTAATGTGCGTATGTCCACGGTGATCGGTCTGGTCGGCGGCGGCGGTATTGGTTTCATCCTTATTCAGTGGATCCGCCTGCTCGATTACCGTTCAGCGGGCATCGCCGTATGGTTTATTTCAATCACTGTGGCGATCCTCGACTATGTCAGCGCCGAGATACGTGAGCGGTTTGTCTGATCGCCTGGCTGGATGATCTTTTTCGAGGGTGGCTGTTCGTGATGGGGCAGCCACCCTCAACTTACTCCCAACCTGGCCTTGAGCCTTAATCATTCACGGATGGAGCGGTTTTCTGCGCTTGTTTGGGGCGAATGATATGACTGATCGAACTGCTGACATGCTGCCGGCACTGCGCAGCTATCGAATTCCCGGTCTTAATCTGGGGGACGACCTCGTTTACCCGCAGTACACGGGACGATCGATTCTGAACATCCCCTCCACCATCTGCCGCATTCTGGGGGTTCCCGAACTCGGGACCGAGCCGCTGTCTGCAGAGATCCTCTCAGCCATCGGCAGCGGTTACCGCCGGGTGCTGCTGATTGTCATGGATGCACTTTCACTGCAGCGCTTCCAGCGCTGGCTGGCGGAAGGGAGACTCCCCTCCTGGGAGCGCCTGATCCGCGATGGCCTGCTCATGCCTCTGACCTCGATCACACCGAGCACAACGGCAGCCGCCCTGACCACACTGTGGACCGGGCGCAGCGCCGCTGAGCACGGGATCACCGGTTTTGAGATGTGGCTCAAAGAGTACGGGATCGTGGCCAACATGATTGCACACCGGCCCATCACGTACAGCGGCGGAGGCGGAAGCCTGATCAATGCCGGTTTCAACTCCCAGACCTTCATCCCCGGTCCTCCCCTGGGGACCCATCTCGCTGCTCACCAGATCCCCACCTTTGTTTTCCAGCATTACGCGATCATGAATTCCGGCCTCTCGCAGATGTTTTTCCGCGATGTGGAGCTGCAGTCTTTCAGCACGGCGACCGATTTGTGGATCAACGCTCGCGAGGTGCTGGAAAGACGGGCGGGCGAGCCGCTGTATGCCTATGTCTACTGGAGCGAGGTGGACACCTTTTCGCACCGCTACGGCCCCGATACGGATTATCCGGCGGCGGAGATGGCCAGCTTTGGCGCCGCACTGGAAAGCCTGTTCCTCTCGCGCCTGAGCCCGGCAGCCCGTCAGGGCACGCTGATGCTGCTGATTGCGGATCACGGGCAGATCACCACCCGGCGCGACCCGCACTACGAATTAAGCAGCCATCCGGGCCTGCTCCGCCGGCTGCATATCTTCCCCACCGGCGAGAACCGGCTGGTGTACTTCTATATCCGCCCGGGGCAGACGGAAGCGGTTCATGAGTACATCCAGCGCACCTGGCCACAGCAGTTCAGCCTGGTCGACCCGCAGTATGCCGCAGACAGCGGCCTGTTTGGTCCGGGCGAACGTCACCCCCAGCTGCTGGAACGTCTCGGAGACCTGATCGCCGTGGCTCACGGCGATGCCTATCTGTGGTGGTCGGGTAAAGAAAACCATATGGTGGGGCGCCACGGCGGCCTTCACCCGGAAGAGATGCTGGTACCCCTCTTCGCCATGCCGCTCACCTGATGTTCGCCTGAAATCTCCGACTGCTTAGCGCATTGAAAAAGAAAACCCCTTCTGGATGGATCTTCAGAAGGGGTTTTTGATTTTCGATGGTTCTGGTGCTTACTGAACGTAATCCCAGGGGTTGACCTTGCTGCCGTTGTAGATCATTTCGAAGTGCAGGTGTGAGCCGGTGGAGTTGCCTGTGCTGCCCATCGCGGCGACAATCGATCCCTGAGCCACGCTCTGTCCACAGCCAACATAGATGTCGTTCAGGTGGGCGTACAGGGTCTGCCAGCCGTTCCCGTGGTCGATGATGACCACATTTCCGTAACCCCAGTCGTTCCAGCCGGAATACACGACCACGCCGCTGTCTGCTGCGTAAATCGGATCGCCGGTCTCACCGTCGATATCGATACCACGGTGGTTAGCGCCTGGATTGTAGTCGAAGCCGGACAGGAAATGGTTCGGAGCAGGCCACAGGAAGGCCCCGGTTCCGATGGCTCCGGAGGCGCCTGCACCGCAAACACCCGATCCAAAGCCGGATGCCACACCGGGATTATCGCGGGTCAGGCCGCCAGGTGGAATGCTCCAGCTGATAAATTCGCGCTGACCACCGGGTATGATCAGATAAGTCCCCGGTTCGATATTGGGCGAAGACCAGTCGCCGATGGTTTCCGGGTTCAGATGATTGCCGGGATAATTGATAATATCTTCCGGGGTAACACCGAAGTATTTGGCAACACCGTTGAGCCCATCTCCTTCAGACCAGCGGTAGTAAACGCCGTCAACCGGGAGAATGAAAAGTTCCTGATCGGGCCGCAGGCTGTGGGGGTTATCGCCCAGCGTGTAGGTATTCCCCCACAGGATCGTTTCCGGTTTTAGGCCGAATTTTTCAGCGATACCAAACAGGGTATCGCCCGGCTGGACGATATACGTGATGACATCGGTGCGGGGCAGGCTGGGCAGGTCTGTGTGCAGACGAACGATGCGAGGAATGCCGCCAGAAAGATTGATATCTGCGGAGAATGGTGGCAGGGCTGGCGGCGCCTCCGTAGGGGTTGGCGTCGGCGGAGCGGCTGCTAAAGCGGATTCTCGTGAAGGGGTGGAATCCTGGGCATGCAGGTAAAGCTCGCGCATACCCCAGGCGAATATCAGGATCAGGGCCACCAGCAGGGCATGGGTTCCCATTCGCAGTGTCGTTTCAGCAAGGCCAGCGCGTGAGATGGCCTCCCACACCCCCATTAACCGTCCCCGGTCGTCGTCCTGTATAAAAGCTGGCTCGTCCACCACTTCCGATAACGGTGACTCATCCAGGTGCCTGTCAGATTGTTGATGTTCTGAGCCAGGACTTTCGTCGAGAAAACTCTCTTCGGGCATGTGGTCCTATTCTCCAGATTAGGCCGATCATAACACTGCTGGCGCTTTTCGTCAAATGCCGGTTTTCCTTTTCCTGATGCGCGCGTGCATTATTCAGGATGGCCTAATCTTATTCAGGGGGTATTTACCGCTTCCGCAGCGGCTTGAGCTGATTTTGCAGGGCTGCTTTCCTGTTTTAAGACCTCAACGGTGGCCTGTTCCAGAGCGGGCCCCGTTCGGGTCAATATGTCTGCCGGGGGATAAATCCCGGCTGTCGATAGAATCTGGTTTGCAAGTGGGACAAGCTCGGGGTTATCCCAGTTCTCCAGGGCGGTGGGCCGGGTGGGAAGATAGCCGGCTGCAGCCGTCCATTCGGCCAGAAAACTGCTCTCGGTCAGGAATTCAGCCAGTTGAGCAGCATGCTTCTGCTTCTCAGATTGAGGGGAAGCGATCGCCCATACCCATCCGTTCGTGATGGTAAAAGGTTCTCCGTTTGTAGTGAGCACAGGCGCCGCCGAACTGTCCGACGGGGCATTCTGTAGATAGGTCGACGCCCAGGTGATCACGATGGGGGCTCGCCGGTCCTGAAAGGATTCCCATGCCTGCTCGTCCGATTCGAGCTGGGTCAGCCAGAAGGGAGATATCCCGGCCTGGCTCGCTTCCCGGTACAGCCGCAGAACCGTTTCCAGGCTTTCAGCGTCCAGATAGGGGCGGCCTTCACCATCACGAACTGCGCCGCCGGCCGCCTGATACTGCAGCAGCGTGAATAGGGACTGCGGGTCAGCGGCAGCAAAGGAAATTGCGTCGCCTGCATCCAGCGCCGCCTGCCAGTTGGGCGGTGGTGTGCGCTCGCCATCCTCCCGGTAAACCAGCAGGACGGCATCGCCGGCAAAGGGCAGTCCAAAGGTGCTGTTCTGCACACGTGAAAGCTGGCGGGCGTAATCAAACCAATCGGGGTCATCCAGCGCGCTGGACAGCCCATCATACGGGTGCAGCAGGCCTTTGAGCGCGCTGGCCTCCAGCATGGGACGGGGCACGGCGACCAGGTCTGGAAGCGCCAGTGGAGCTGCTGCACTGGCGGTTGTCAGCGTATCCAGTATGCCTCCCGGGCCATCTGGGGCTTTCACGCGCACTTCAATGCGCAGATCTCTGCGCTTTTCCAGGAAATCATCCAGCCGGGCCCGCAGCAGTTGACCATGCGCCGTGTCGGCTGCGGGATCGAATTCGGGAGGCAGCCAGATGGTCAGTGTTACCGGCCCGGTTGGGGTTGGTGTGATATCCACGGTCCCCGGAGAATTTCCGGAAGTTCCGGTCCCGGAAGCCTGTGTGGCTGTCGTGGAAGGGCCCGTCTCGTTACCAAACTGGGGGAGGCCTGCGCAGCCGCTCAGAAAGAGCAGGCAGAAGGCGAGGATCAGATGAACCGCTTTCATGGGTGATCAGCCGCTGCGCTCCCCCGTCCCTTCAGGGTTGAACGGGCTGCGCAGCAGTTCTACCAGCAGGCGGACGGCGTTTTGTGCATCTTCGATGTCCGCCAGTTCAGAGGGCGAATGGACGTAGCGGCAGGGGATCACCAGGCCGCCGGCCGGGACGCCGCTGCGAGATACCTGGATGCCTCTGGCGTCGGTGCCTCCACGCGGCAGGACTTCAAGCTGGTATGGCAGGCCGTGCTGTTCGGCCGTCTGGACCATCCACTGCACCACGCGCGGGTCCGACAGCATCCCCTGATCGCGGACCTTAATGGCCGGTCCCTTCCCGAGTGAAATTTCCAAACGGCTGCCGTTGGGTGTATCTCCTGAGCCGGTGACGTCTACCGCCAGCCCCAGGTCGGGTGAGATATCGAAGGCGGCTGCAGGAGCGCCGCGCACCCCCACTTCTTCCTGGACACTGAAGACAAAGAAGACCTGCTGTGGGATCTGGATGTTCTCAGCAGTAATTTTACGCAGCGCTTCGATGAGCACGGTCACGCCGATGCGGTTATCCAGCGCTTTCGATGTCACACGCCGGCCCAGGTCTTCAAACTGGCGGTCGAACACGCCCACATCACCAACCTGCAGCGGACACTCATCGCGGCTGGAAACACCCACATCGATGAACAACTGGTCAAAGGACGGCACCCGGTTGATATCTTCCTGGCGCTCGGCGCCGATCACGCCGGTCATGCCGTTCAGGAAGCGCACCCTTCCCCCCAGACAGGTGCGCGGGTATACCGTGCCGACAGGAAGAAAGCGCACAAACCCTTTTTCGTCGATATGGGTGACCATAACGCCCAGTTCGTCCATATGGGCTGCCAGCATCACCTTTGGCCCTTCGGACCCTTTACGGGCAATCAGGTTTCCCAGATTGTCGATCCAGTATGCATCGGCCAGGTCTTTGATTTCGTTCTCGACTACATCACGTATCTGATGTTCATACCCGGACGGCCCTGGGGTTTGGGTCAGTTTTTGAAGAAGGGATTTCATGCGATCTCCTGCATTGATTATTGATTTCCGGGCAGTCTGAACGGCTTCTCAAGCCGTGTTTGTTCGAAGACTGCTGATTATGTTTGCGAAACCTGCGGTATCCTTCCGGTTTGCGGAAAACCTGTGCTCCTGCTCTACTGTCGGCTTTGAGCCAGCAGATCGGGCTTTAGTTCCGTAAGCCCTGCGTGAACCAGGCGCAGCGTATTTTCCCAATCTTGAATGCGCGCGATGCTGGCGGCTGTGTGCAGGTAGCGGCCGGGCACCGAAATTGAAATGGCGGGAATGCCGGCCCGCTGGGTGTGGATGCTGCCGGCATCCGTGCCGCCGCCTCCGGGCTGCCGGATTTGATAAGGGATATTGCTGCGACTGGCTACCTGTATAAAGTGCCGCAAAAGCCGCGGATCGGTGAGCGTGCTCCGGTCGGCCACGTACAGGGCGGGTCCGCAGTCCAGGCGTGTGTTATAGCGAATGTTTTCGCTGGAATACTCGTCTCCGGCGTCCCAGGGGGGTAAATCGTTCGCCGGTGTGCAGTCCAGGACAACTGCTACCTGCGGGTCAAGGGCATAGGCCGCGGCCTGAGCACCGCGCAGTCCTACTTCCTCCTGGACGGTAAACGCAGCCAGCAGGTCCACCTCAGGCGGTGCGTGCCGGATGAGCTCGATCAGAGTGGCCACGCCCAGCCGGTCGTCCAGTGCTTTCGCCCGGATGCTGTCTCCGATGCGGGTGAACTTTGTGGCGAATGTCGCCCAATTCCCCACCTTAACACGACCAGCGCTCTCCGGCCCGACATCAATGCGCATGGATTCGATTGAAATCGCGCGCTTTCTTTCTTCGGATTGGCTCAGGTGAATGGGTTTGGCCCCGATAACCCCGGGAATATGGTCTTTGCCGACCAGCACCTGTTTTCCGGCAAGCTGGCGCTCGTCCAGTCCACCCACCTTATCAAAACGGAAGAAACCGTCATCTGCGCTGGAGGTGATCATCAAGCCAACTTCATCCATGTGGGCGGCCACCATGACCCGCATGCGCTCCGGAGCGCTGCCTCTGCAGGTCACCAGTACGCTGCCTAACGCATCCACGCGCACCTCACTGACGGTAGGCAGCGAGCGTACGCTCTCCAGGACGATGGTGCGCACCTCTCCCTCGTCACCCGATACGGCGCAGGCATTGGTCAGCCGTTCCAGCAGGTTTAACTGCTCCTCACCGATGCGTAGATCCAGGCTGCTGGTGGGTGAGTGTGTGCTGCGATTGGATTCAACAGGGTTAGAACCGGTCATGTCTGTCACTCCACTACCGCTGCTCATGCACGGTTATCTGAGCCGGGATCGAAGCTGGCTTCCAGCTTTGGCAGGTAATCGGCATCCAGCCGGGCGGCGAATTCCGCCAGCAGGCGGCCGGCGCGCTGGATATCTTTGAGGGAGACCACCTCGACCGGTGTGTGCATGTAACGCAGGGGGATGCCCACCACCATGGTCGGCACGCCGCCGGACGCCACCTGCATGCGAATCGCGTCTGTGCCCGAATGGACCGGCAGCGTCTCCATTTTCCAGGGGATTTCCAGTTCGTCTGCCAGACGTTTGAAGGATTCGAACAGCGCCGGATGGATGTTCGGTCCCCAACCCAGGGTCACACACTGGCCCAGTGGGTAGGTCTGGTGATCCGGACTGCCGGGACCGCTGCCAAAGGTGACATCGATCGCAACCGCCAGGCTGGGCCGCAGTTCAAATGCCGATGTGGCTGCCCCAAAAAGGGTGACCTCTTCCTGCACGGTGGCTGCTGCCCACACATCCCAGGCCAGGCTGCGGCCGCGCAGTTCGTGCAGGCAGACCGTCAGCGCGGCAACAGAGGCGCGGTTGTCCAGCGAATGCCCGGCCAGCAGGTCGGAACCCATCTGGAAGGGAGGCTGGGCAAAGGAGACGAGATCGCCAACCCGCACCAGTTCTGCCACCTTCTCAGCCCGCAGCCCGGTGTCGACCAGTAAGTGTTCCAGTGGAACCACACCGCTGCCCGTCTTCGGCGGCAGCAAGTGCGCCGCAGGCTGCACGATTAAGCCAGGGATGTCTTCACGCCCGTGGACGGTCACCAGCTGGCCGGGAAGTACGCGCGGGTCGATGCCGCCAACGGCCTGCAGATGTATAAACCCGTCCGTAATACGAGCGACCATGAACCCGATTGCGTCCATGTGAGCGGCCAGCAGCAGGCTTTGCCGGGGTTCCGGCCCGCTGCCCCGGACAAGGCCGTGCAGGCTGCCCAGCCGGCTGGACAGCAGCTGGTTTGTTATCGGCTGCCAGGCGTCTTCGATCAGCCTGCGGACAGAGGCTTCATGTCCGGATATGCCGGAGACAGAAATCAGGTCTTTGAGTAGTGACTGGAGATCCGGTTTTTGCATGTGCTTTCTGTGAGAGCTGGATACGTCCGCGCAGTACCTATCCACCGGTTTCCTCAGGGGTATCTTCCGGGGGAGGCGCTTCTGTAGTTGGCGCAGCTGTGTCCGGTGGGGGAGGTGCGGTGGTTTCTGTGGGTGGAGGCGGCTGCGTATCCGTTGCGGTGGGAGGCGGGGTGTCTGTGGGGGTTGGTGTGGCGGTATCCGTTGGAGGTGTTGTTCCCGTGGCAGTCAGGGTCGCCGTCAGTGTGGGGGTTGGGGTATCTGTTAAGGTGGGCGCCAGGCTGGGAGAAGGGGTGACGGTGAACGTTGCCGTCAGGGTGAATGTGGGGGTAGCCGTCTGATCCGGAAGCGCCGCCCGCTGCTGCACCTGATTAACCAGAAAAAGACCTGCACAATAACAGGGCAGGGTCGCCAGGATAATGGCGACCAGGATGTATCGAATACGGAAACGGGTTTCCGGGTCGAGGCTCATAGATGTTTCCTGGATCTGCAGCCTTTTTCCTTCAAGTGGTTTCTTGATGATAACACTGCCCCGCAGGTGTGGCAAGCCTGCATGCACGGGCACACGCAGCGGTAAAGTAACTTCACTCTACGGGAATCAGGGGTAAAATCAGTCTGTGAACTGGATATTTCTCTCCCCCCATCTCGATGATGTCGCTCTTTCCTGCGCCGGCCTGGTCTGGGAGCTTGCACAGGCCGGTGAAGGGGTACAGGTCTGGACCATCTGTGCCGGCTCACCAACCGCCGGCGAGCTGTCTCCATTTGCAAGCTCGCTGCACCGGCGGTGGGAGACGGGGGATGATGCGACCCGGCTGCGCCGCGAGGAAGATCTGCTCGCCTGCCGGCGTATGCAGGCGGAATGCCGCCATTTTTCGATCCCCGACTGTATTTACCGCCGCGATTCTGCAGGCAATTTCCTGTATGCGGACGAGGAAGCGCTCTTCGGTGAGTTCAACCCTGCGGAAGAAAGCCTGGTGAGCGCTTTGAGCGCCGAACTGCAGCAGCACCTGACCGGGGATGCGCAGGTGGTATCCCCACTGACGATTGGTGGTCATGTGGATCACCAGCTCACACGCCGGGCGGCGGAAGCGCTGCAGGTACCTCTGTGGTATTACGCCGATTACCCTTATATACTCAAGGAGCACGGCGGGCTGGAACGCCTGCAGCAGCAGGGTTGGGAAGCCAGGTTATTCCCGGTCTCCCCGCAGGGGCTGCAGGCCTGGCAGGATGCTGTGGCTGCTTACCGCTCACAGATCAGCAGCTTCTGGGCTGGGGAGGGTGAGATGCGGGCGGCGATGCAGGCGTACTGCGAGGAAATGAACGGCGTAAGGCTGTGGCGCAAAGGCGCAGTCCCCCCACATCCCTGACGGCAGCCGCTGGAGCTGTTCAAATCTTGCACTTCAATTAAAGTTATGCTACAATTCTACAGCGGCGGCAGGAATGGGGAATTCCGGATCGCCGCTCTCGTTTTCTGCTCAGGCCAGCGTGTAGTTACTACACCGGTCGGAGTCTTTTTCATTTTAGACCGTTTTATCAGCTAGTAGGGATTGAAAATGCCCCCATCTTTCTTAACACGTCAGGGTTATCAAAAGCTTCAGGAAGAACTGGAATACTTGCGTACGGTGAAGCGGCAGGAAGTCGCCGACCGTTTGCATGAGGCAATGGAGGGCGGCGAGCTCATCGAGGATGCGGAGTATGAAGCTGCCAAAAATGAGCAGGCGTTTGTCGAAGGGCGCATCCAGGAGCTCGAAATCCTGCTGGCAAATGCACGCATTATTGAGGAAACAGGAAAACGCGATGTCGTTCAGGTGGCAGCGCGTGTCACCATTCAGGAGGATGATACGGAACCTGAGGAATACATCATCGTAGGTCCTGCCGAAGCCAACCCGCGCGAAGGGAAAATATCAAACGAATCGCCCCTCGGCCGCGCGTTGATGGATCATCGCGCCGGGGATCGCGTTCGTGTGGATGCCCCCGGCGGCTCCTTCTACGTTCGTATTTTGAAGGTGGAGTAATTCTGGGGCGCTGCTCAAAATCGCCCCGCGCAGATTCACTTTGCGCGGGGCTTTTTGTTTGTAAATTGTGCTATCATCGCTAAAATGTTTTTACTCTGTTAAAGGAACACGTTATGGCATACGAATACACCAACCTAGAAAAAGCCAGGCTGGAGAAAATTAATACACTGCGTGCTGAGGGGATTGAACCTTATCCAAACCGGGTTAACCGCACGCATACCAGCCAGCAGGCGATCCGGTTATTCGAAGAGGCTGAAGCAGCCGGGAGCGAAGAGCCGGTGCAGGTGACCCTGGCCGGACGGCTGCGTTCGATGCGTCCAATGGGGAACGTTGTTTTCGCACATATTGAAGATGGTGATGGGCGTGTCCAGCTCTTTTTCCGCGCCAACGATCTCGGGAAAGAGCAGTTGAAATTCTTCACCCGTGAATTTGATCTGGGCGATTTTATTGAGGCTGCGGGTGAGATGTTCCGCACGCGCGCCGGTGAGGTCACGCTGCGTGTTGAATCTTTCCGCATGCTGGCCAAGGCGATCACACCGCTCCCGCCCGCCAAAGATCAGGTAGTCGACGGCGAGGTGATCCGCTACGCCACACTTTCCGAACCCGAGCTGCGCTACCGGCAGCGCTATGCCGACCTGGCGGTAAACCCCGAAGTGCGCCAGATCTTCCGCACCCGTGCGGCGGTGGTGCGCGCCCTGCGCGAATATCTGGATTCACACGGCTTTCTCGAGGTGGAAACGCCGATCCTGCAGCCCATTTACGGCGGTGCGGCTGCACGACCCTTTATTACCCATCACAACCAGCTCAAGCAGGATCTCTATCTGCGTATCTCTTTTGAGCTTTACCTCAAGCGCCTGCTTGTGGGCGGCTTCGAGCGCGTGTACGAGATCGGGCGCGATTTTCGCAATGAAGGGGTCGACCGCACGCACAACCCTGAATTCACGCAGTTAGAGTTCTATATGGCGTATGCGGATTACTACCAGATCATGGAGTTCTCGGAGAACATGATCGCATATGTGGCCGACAAGGTCCTCGGAACGCGCAAGCTGGTCTATCAGGGGAAAGAAATCGACCTCAATCCCCCCTGGCGGCGCCTGGAGCTGCGTGAGGGCCTGATCGAAGCCACCGGCATTGATATCGAGGAGCACCCTACGGCCGAGAGTCTGGCTGAAGCCATGCGCGCCCGCGGTATGCAGGTGGATCCCAATGCTCCACGCGGTAAGTTAATTGACGGGCTGCTCGGAGATTACCTGGAACCCACCCTGATCCAGCCCACTTTCCTCTACAACTATCCGCGCGACATCTCTCCCCTGGCCAAGAGCCAGCCGGGCAACAGCCAGATCGTGGAACGTTTTGAGGGCTTCATGGCCGGGATGGAGCTGTGCAACGCCTTCACCGAGCTGAACGACCCTCTGGATCAGGAAGCGCGCTTCATCGAAATGGGGCGCTCCTACGAGCGTGATGACGAACAGCGTCATCCCATGGACGAAGACTACCTGCGTGCAATGCGCTACGGCATGCCGCCGAACGGTGGTTACGGTATCGGCGTCGACCGGCTGACCATGCTGTTTACCGACAGCCCGAATATTCGCGAGGTCATCCTGTTCCCGCACCTGCGCTCACGTGAGGAATGATGGTGCGCAACGCCCGCTGCCGGGTTGTGCTTGACATGCGGTGTGTCTTCGTTATAATCTAAGGAAATTGATCGTATTTGTGACCAGCGCGGAGACAAGTACGCTCTCAAACCTTACAGAGAGCTGCCGGGTGGTGCGAGGCAGCAGGATCAGGGAGCGGAAATCCCCTCCGTCGGCCTGAACTGGCCAGTTACCCCCGCAGGGGTCAGCTGCTGCGGCTGATCGTAAGGGGGACGGGTGCGCCCGTTAGCGCGTACAAGAGGCTGTTCCCCTTCTGGGGAGCAGTGAAAGCAGGTGGCACCACGAACGCCCCCCTCGTCCTGCCAGACGAGCGGGGGCTGTTTTATTCTCGCTAGAAGGTCAGGCCATAACTCTGTGAGATTTGTTACACCCTGCAGTCACCTGGCCTTCCATCATCAGGAGGTGCTGTGATGTTAGATATCAATCTCATTCGTGACAATCCAGAGCTGGTTCGCAAGGCGCTCAGGGACCGGCAGATGGAACCGGAACCGGTGGATATCATCCTTGGACTGGACGAGCAGCGGAGAACGCTGATCCAGGAGGTCGAAGCGCTCAAAGCGGAGCGCAACACCGGATCGAAGGAAATCGGCCGTACAAAAGACTCGCAAGAGCGCCAGGCAAAGATCGAGGCCATGCGCGTCATCGGAGAGCGCATCAGTGCGCTGGACGATGAACTGCGCCAGGTGGAAGCCCGCCTGAACGACGTTCTGGCCGGACTACCGAACATCCCCGATCCACGCGTGCCGTACGGCAGGGATGAGCACGAAAATGTGGTGCTGCGCACCGTCGGCGAGATTCCCGAGTTCGACTTTGAGCCGCTGCCTCACTGGGACCTGGGGCCGAAGTTGGGGATCATCAATTTCGAACAGGGCGTAAAGATCACCGGTTCGCGCTTTTACGTGCTCAGCGGTGCGGGGGCCAGGCTGCAGCGCGCCCTGATTTCGTGGATGCTCGATCTGCACACTCGCCAGGGATACCTCGAAAAGTACCCGCCTTTCATGATCCGCGAGGAAACGCTGTTCGGCGCCGGTCAGCTGCCGAAATTCCGCGACAACCTGTACAAGGATTATGAAGAAGACCTGTTTATGGTGCCGACTGCGGAGGTACCGCTCACCGGGCTGCACATGAACGAGATCCTGGATGAGCGCAGTCTGCCGCTGCGCTACACCGCTTACACACCCTGCTTCCGGCGAGAGAAAATGAGCGCCGGGCGGGATGTGCGCGGCATTAAGCGCGGTCACCAGTTTGACAAGGTCGAGATGTACATCTTCTCCAAACCGGAAGACTCGGAAGCGGAACTGGAGAAGATGCGCCAGGATGCCGAGCAGACCTGCGCTGAGCTGGGCCTGACCTACCGGGTTGTACAGCTCTGCACCGGTGACCTGGGCTTCGGGTCGAGCATTACCTATGATATTGAGGTCTGGGCTCCCGGTGTGGGAGAGTGGCTGGAGGTCTCGTCGGTCTCGAACGTGACCGATTTCCAGGCGCGGCGGGCCAATATCAAATACCGGCCGGCGGACGGCGGGCGGGCCCGCCTGGTGCACACCCTTAACGGGTCGGGCCTGGGGCTGCCGCGCACATTGATCGCTGTCATGGAGAACTACCAGCAGGCCGATGGTTCGATCGTGGTGCCTGAGGTGCTTCGCCCCTGGATGGGCGGCATCGATGTGATCCGTCCGGAAGATGTACAGACGGCACCGCAGGATGCAGTTAAGGAACAGTCCTGATGCCTGAATTATCGGGCATGACCCTGTTTGTGGTCATCCAGTTGTTCATGCTCCTGGGCCTGGTCGTGCTGGTCATCCCCATCTTCCCCGGGCTGGTGGTCATGTGGCTGGCCGCGCTGGTTTACGGGCTGATCGCCGGCTGGGAGCCTCTGGGGATCGTCCTCTTCGTGATCATCACGATCCTGATGATCGTTGGCAGCCTGATCGATAACCTGATGATGGGGGCGGGGGCGCGCAAAAGCGGGGCCTCCTGGCTGACCATCGGGGTTGCTCTGGGAGCCGGAATCCTGGGGACGCTGATCCTCCCGCCTTTTGGAGGCCTGATCGCCGCGCCGTTATCCGTGCTGCTGCTGGAATACCGCCGCATCGGCGATTGGGAAAAGGCCTGGGCCTCCCTGCGCGGGCTGATCGCCGGCTGGGGATTATCTTACTTTGTGCGCCTGGGGATCGGGTTCTTGCTGATGGCCCTCTGGTGGGTGTGGGTCTGGGCTGCTGGTACGTAACAGGGGCAGCCTGCAGGAAGAAACTCGCAGCACGGCCGGAATACGGCCGTGCTGTTTTTTACGGTTTGAAAAAGCTCATTCCAACGCCCATGCGGTCCAGCCCTTCAGAAGCCCAGTATTCCATCAACGTGGAGTCTGCTTCAAGGGCTCTGAACAGCGCCGGGATGGCGCGCCGGTCGCCGATATATGCCAGGGCGCGCACGGCGCGAATGCGGGCGGGATGGGAGCCACTCTCCAGCACTTCCAGCAGCTTGGGCACGGCCGGTTCGCCTGCAGCGATCAGCGCCTCTCTAGCCAGATCTGCGCACAGGGTGTCCGGATCGTCCAGTGCCGCACTCAGTGCCGGCACAGCTCTGGGGCTGCGCTGGCGCGCCAGGCCCAGGGCTGCACACTGCCGCAGGCTGGGATCCGGACTCTGCAGGGCCTCAATGAGGATCTCCACAGCCTGCGGGTCGTCAATTTCGGCCAGGGCGCGCAGAATCCACCAGCGGCGATCTACCGCACTGCTCGCATCCTCGTTTTCCCTCTGCCAGTGTTCGCGCAGGGCTTTCACTGCCGCCAGGCCGTGAGCCGCGAAAGCGGGGGCCGCTGCTTCCGCCTGTTCCTCGTCGCCGCTGAACAACTGCTCGAACAGGGTCTGGAGGGTTTCCATTTTGACTACTCAGCAGGAGGGGGGACGGGCAGATCCTTGACCTCAACCTCGCGCCACTTATCCCCTTCTTCAATCAACATCACAGGGATGTCATCACGAATGGGGTATTTACGCCCGCAGTCCTGGCAGACCAGCCACGATTCGGCGACATAGTCCAGCAGGCCATCCCGTTCACGGACGCAGGCCGGGCAGCGCAGTATCTCGAGTAAGTCTTTACTGACCATTGAATTCTCCTGATAGTTTGTTTTGAAGCGATTGGCTCAGCAATCGAATCAGGGCAAAACAGTAAATGGAATTATACACAGAAAGAAACTGGCGGTGTTGGGTACCAACACCGCCAGTCAATCTGGTATGGATTATTCCGGCGGATCAGCCCTCGCCGCGGTTCTTCGGAATTTTGGTGCCCGGGCCGTACTCGTACACAGCCTGCCAGGGGACATAGTGAGTGACGAAATTGTCCTCCAGGTAAAGTTCCCCATTGCGGTAAACCCTGCGCACAATGCTTACGTCTGCACCTTCCACCTCGTAGTCCACCTTTTTAATCTCCCCTTTGGCCAGCTTGGGGTTTTCGTTGTAAACGGGTTCGGGGGGCGGTGTGACGTTCTTCAGCCCACTGGTGTGCCATTCCACCGTGCGACCGTCCGATGTGGAGTAAAACTTCCAGGTCAGGCTGACGTTGTCGTAGTAGGTCTCCATCAGGATGTAGTAGGGCGTATCGTTTTTGAACTTGAAATCAACGACGGGGACGAACACGGTCGCATCCAGGCCGGCCAGGCTGGGATCATACCCTCCTGAAGCGGTCTGTTCATAGTACCCAACGCGGTAAGCGTGCGGGTACCTTTCCAGAATCGGATACCCGCCAAAGAAAGCGGTGCGGAAGAGCGTGGTGCTCACCTGGCAGACCCCACCGCCAACGCCTTCGATGGTGCGGTCGCCGTAGATGATCAACGCCTCGGCATAGCCGTTATCCAGGCTGATATCGCCCAGCACTTCTGCCATTGAAAAAGTGGCTCCGGGCGGGACGAGCACACCGTGGAAGCGCGATGCTGCGGTGTGGATATTCTGGATGCGGCTGGCGCCGGATCCGTAGAAATAGCTGGTATGGGAACTGACCAGCTCGGTGATTCCCAGATCGGCTGCTCTGACATCATTGCCAAATTCAGGCTCCTGGTAGTTGACCACCAGCGAGATCGTATGCTCGCCGCTGGCGATGCCCTCATTGATCGCCTGGATGGAAGCGTCGATATTGAGCCTGCGCCCGATCTTTGCGCTCTGGATCACTTCCAGCTGGCGTGTATCGTCTTTAAAAATGTAGCGTGCGTTTTCCGGGTCGCGAGCGATTTGCGGCGCCAGCCCCTGCAGGAACGGTTTGAGTTCTTCGGACTTGAAGCGCAGCTGAAGCTGGGCGCCTTCCTCGGTCTCAACCCGTTCCACGGCCAGCATGCTCGCCAGTTTTTCGGGCTCGAAGATCCACGGACCAGGGTCGCCCTCGCCAGCATCTGGCAAAGTGATGGTCAGCGGCTGGCTGAGGATTTTGCGCGCTGCCTCAGCCTGTGCGCTTACATCGGCCACCAGCGGGGGTGTTTCCACCACAGCCACTCCCAGGATACCGTCCGAGAAACTGCGCAGCTGGTCTTGAAGCGGGGCCAGCGTGGCCGGTACATCAACGCGGAGCCCAACCTGGCCGGGCGTGGCAACCACCTCCAGCCCTCTGATCTCCAGGTTGGCCTCGATCGTGGGCTTGTTAATCTGCTCCGCAATCTGGTTCACATAGGCGTAGGCCCTGGATTCTTCGTATACGGCCAGCGGCGGCAGATCGATTCCGTAATACCAGGCCCTGAACTGCTGCAGGACACGGGTTACCGGGTCGCCCTGCCGGCCCACGCTGTAAGCGGCCAGCGCAGTAGCCTGAGAATCCAGATACATCCCCAGCTCGTTGGGGCGCGCGATCCATACTTGATCTCCATACAGGAAAACGATGCGGCCTTTCTGGGCGAACTGCAGCTCTTCCTGGATCCGCTCCGCGGCCTGGTCAGGTGTGAGCCCCGAAACGTCTACCCCGAAGACGGAAACGCCCGGGTAGATCGTGCCGTAATAAACCATACTGTAGCCAACGGCGATGGCGATGAGCAGCACGACGAACAGGATCACCCCGCCCGTCATGGTAAGCAGCAGCCGTATGAACGTTGCCGGAGCAGATGATGGAGAAGTCGACCGGGATGGAGACATGTTTACTTCCTGGACACCACTGATAAAACTACCGCATACATTCCACTAAGATGGTTCCTGACATAAATACCAACAGGCCTGCAGCCAACCCCCTCTATGGCTCTATTAACCTTTCTCAGGCTATTGTACCAAATGTGCTCAGCGCAGTTTTCCTGTGCAGCATGCTGATAAGAAGACGTATAATCTGTAAAAGCCGTTCCTTTTAAATATGATGCCGGGAGGAGATTGTGGAGAAACTGAATCCGGCCAACCTGGGTCTGAGCACGCTGTTAAACCATGTCGAAGAGGGCAGTAATCCGCACAATGCCCATATTACCCCCATTTATCAGACGTCGGTGTTCAGCTTTCCAGATTTGAAAACCGGCCTTGACATTGAAAATGGCGAGCTGGATGGGTATTACTACACGCGCTGTGGCAATCCCAACCACAGGCAGACGGCGCGCAAAATCGCCCTGCTGGAAGGCCTGGATTTGATCGGCGAGAACCCGCATGATCCTTACAGCGCAGTGGACGGGCTGGTGTTCTCCTCTGTCATGGCAGCCGTCACAGCCGGTATTCTGGGATGTGTGCGCGCCGGGGAAACCATCGTTGCGCAGCAGGCGCTGTACGGGCAGACCTTCACCTTTCTGAAGAGCCTGCAGGAGCGATTTGGAATCCACGTGGCATGGGTGAAAGACCTGTCGCCGGCGGGCTGGGAGGCGGCCCTGGCCGGCCATCCTACCGCCCGGCTGGTGTTTGCGGAGACACCGGTAAACCCTACCCTGGCGGTGATTGACCTGCGCCACCTGGCCGGTGCAGCCCACCGCTGCGGCTGCTGGCTGATGGTTGACAACACCTTCGCGACGCCCTACTGCCAGCGCCCCCTCAGCCTGGGTGCGGATGTGGTCGTCCACTCCACCACCAAGTATCTCTCCGGGCATGGTGTGGTGATTGGCGGCGCCCTGGTCAGCCGGCATGTAGACTTTATTTCCACGCGCGTACAGGAGAATCTGGAACTTTTTGGAGGATCGGCGAGTCCTTATGATAGCTGGCTTGTCAATCTGGGGCTCAAAACCTTCGAACTGCGTATGCAGCGCCACTGCGACAATGCGCAGGCTGTTGCGCGTTTTCTGGAAGCGCATCCGAAGGTGGAGCGAGTGTTCTATCCGGGCCTGGAAAGTCACCCGAATTATGCGGTTGCTGCAGCACAGATGCAAGGTGGCTTTGGTGGTATGCTGTCGTTTGAATTAAAAGGCGGCTACCCGGCAGCCGCCAGATTGATGGACCGTCTGCAGGTGATCACGCTGGCCGTCAGCCTGGGAAACCTGGACAGCCTGATCCAGCACCCGGCCAGCATGACTCATTCGGACGTCCCCCGCAGTGAACGGCTTGAGATGGGCATTGGGGATGGCCTGCTGCGGCTTTCGGTCGGGATCGAAAATATCGATGACCTGATCGCCGACCTGGATCACGCCCTGGCTTGATGCAGGTCAGGCAGCATTTTTTTCTGCAGGTCTGCTCAGATGCTGCTCTTGATAAGGGGTCTGATAAAGGGGTTTATATGGAAAAGCTCACCGGAAAAAAAACGTTCGGGATTCTGATCTTCTTGCTGCTGGCGCTTTCCATGGCCTGCTCCATTCCAACGCTGCCGCGCGCAACGCAAGATGTACCTCAGGTTCTGCCGGACCCTACACCCACTTCGCCCCCACCGACTCCGGCTGCCCCGCTGCCGCCGGCCCTGGTTGAGAGCGACCCGCCTCAGGGAGCAGAACTGGCGCTTGACCAGCCCATCACGCTCTACTTTAACCAGCCCATGGATCCGGACTCTGTGCAGCAGGCGCTCTCTGTGCCCGAAGGTGTGGAGGGAGAATGGGAGTGGCTTGACGACTACAGACTGCGCTTCACGCCGCTGCGCTCCTTCACACCGCAGGACGAACTGCGCATTGAGGTTGGCCCACAGGCGCGCGCCGCAAACGGGCTGGCGCTTGAAGAGCCCGTACAGGTATCCTTTCAAACCGCCGGCTTTTTAAAGCTGGCACATGCCCTGCCATCGCCCGACGCCCAGGATGTCGACCCGACCTCGGCTATTGTCGCCGCCTTTGACCACCCGGTGGTGCCGCTGGGGGTCAGTTCGGAAGATCTCCCTGCAGCACTGCAGATTGAACCTGAGACGGCCGGCAGCGGCGAATGGATCAACACGAGCACCTATGTCTTTTATCCCGAGCCGGCGCTCATGGGTGGGGTCTCGTATACCGTGCGCGTTTCGCCAGACCTCACAAGCGCCGCCGGCGCGCCGCTGGATGGAACCCTGGAATGGAGCTTTTCTACCGCCCGGCCGGTTGTTTCCTCGGTCTCTCCGGTTCCTGGAGCCAGCGCCGTGCGCCTGGACACGGAGATCGTGCTGACCTTTAACCAGCCGATGGATCCAGCCAGTGTGGAAGCCGGGCTTTTGCTGACCGGGCCCGGTGGGGAGCCTGTATCGGGAACCAGTGCCTGGAACGAGGAGTACACGCAGCTCACCTTCACGCCGTCTGCGCTGCTGGGGCGTGACAGCACCTATCATCTGACTCTGGGCAGCAGTGCTCTGGGGGTAGGGGGAACACCCCTGAGCGAGCCGCTCGACCTCACCTTTCAGACGGTGGGCGCACTGGCGATCACTTCCAGCAGTCCGCCGCAGGGAGGGCAGTCGGAATACTACGCAGGGGTAAGCCTGACTTTTTCCGCCCCAATCAACACTCAGGACCTGCTGTCGAAGCTGACCGTCATCCCTGCAGTCCCCAACCTGGATTACTTCTGGAATGAAGATGAGCGCACGCTTTTCCTTTACGGTGACTTTTCCCCAAGCGCAACCTACGGCCTGCGTATCGACCCCTCACTGGAAGACCCCTGGGGAGGAGCGCTGGGCAGTGAATACACCCTGCTGTTCCATACGGCACCGCTGCCCCCCGGTTTGACAGGCACAACTGGCACCAATACGGTGTTTCTCACCCCGAACGACAACAGTATTTCCATGCAGGCCACCAATGTCAGCAGCATCACGCTCGAACTGGCCGGGCTGCCGCTGGATGATCTCCTGCGCATGGCCGGTTCGGGAGGCTTTGAGATCCTGCGCTCGTATTTTCCGGAAGGGGCCACTACCTGGAGTCAGACACTGGACCTGCCGCCAGACCGCAGCCAGGTTGTGCCGGTCTACCTGACTCCTGACCGGCAGCCGCTGGCGCCGGGCCTGTATTTTCTGCGCTTTATCCTGCCTCCCGAAGCAGGTGAAATTACGCCGTATATCCTGGTAGTTGGCAACACGCACATTACATTCAAGCTCAGTGCCGAAGCTGCGCTGGTGTGGGCTGTGGATCTGCGCAGCAAACAGCCGCTGGCCGATGCGCCGGTCACCCTGTACAGGGAGGACGGCACCACCCTGGCCGAAGGCCGGACAGACGCGGATGGAGTTTTCAAAACCTCCATCCCGGTTCAGGAAGAACTTTTCGAAAACTATTTCGCGGTCGTTGGCCAGCCTGGCTCTGAGGAATTTGGTCTGGCTGCACTGAACTGGGAGCAGGGGATTGCCAGCTGGCAGTTCAACCTGCCCACGTATCTGGCCGGCCCGCATCTCCAGGCTTATTTGTACTCCGACCGTCCTATATACCGCCCGGGGCAGACCGTCTATTTCCGCGCCGTTGTGCGCAGGGCTTACAACGGGCGTTATGAGCTGCCCGATACCGGTGCACTGAAGCTGGAACTGACCGATGAGCGCGGACAGATCCTGGAAACATTCAATTTATCGCTTTCCGCCTTTGGAACTGCCCACGGGCAGATCAACCTGCCTGAATCGATACAGCCCGGAACATATTCGCTGCACAGCCCGGAGATCGACCTTGCTTATCTCAGTTTCCAGGTGGCAGAGTACCGTAAGCCGGAGATCGACCTGCGTGTGTCTTTTGCAGAAGAACAGGCTGCCGCTGGAGAACCGCTCACTGCCGCCGTTTACGCCAGATACTTTTTTGACGCCCCTGCTGGCAGCCTGCCGCTGCGCTGGTCCCTGTATGCTCGCGATTCTTACTTCGCTTTGCCTGGCTATCAGGTGGGCCCCCTGGATTTGAGCTGGCTTTCGGCAAATGAAATCTTCTTTTTCCCCGATTCGCTCGGCGAACTGGTGATGGAGGGCGAAGGGCAGACCGCCCCGGATGGGACCTTCTTCCTGGAACTGCCGACCGGACCATCTCAACAGCGCCGGCGCTATACCCTCGAGGTGACTATCCAGGATGAGAGCGGGCAGCCGGTCTCCGGCCGTTCGACGATCGAGGTGAACCCCAGCGATTTCTATATCGGGCTGAAGCCCGATTCCTGGACCGCCCAGGCAGGTGAAATGGCAAGCTTTGAAGTGCAGCTTGTCAACTGGGATCAGTCCCCGGCCGGGGCGCAGGATCTGCGCGCGGTGTATCAGAAAGTCACCTGGCGTCGAGACGATGTGGCCAATACGGTGATGACAGCTCCCAGCTATACGACGGAATATACCCCGGTTGCCAGCACGGATTTTCGAACCAACGAACAGGGACAGGCGCGTCTGGCGTTCGTTCCACCGGAACCCGGTTCCTACCAGATCACCGTGGAAGGCGGCGGGGCGCGCACCGACATTCTCTTCTGGGTCAGCGGCGAGGGGCAGGCGTTATGGCCCAGCCTGCCGAACCAGCGTCTGCGCCTGACCGCCGACCAGGATACCTACCGGCCGGGCGATACGGCCCAGATCTTTATTCCCAACCCCTTTGAGGAGGGAGCCACTGCTCTGATCTCGATCGAACGCGGCACGCTGCTGCGCCACGAGGTCCTGCCGGTGACCGGCAGCGGACTGGACTATGCCCTGCCGCTCAGCAGCGAGGATGCTCCCAATATCTTCGTCTCGATTACCCTGCTGAGCGCGGCCGAAGGCCAGCTCGATTTTCGGAAAGGGTATATCGAACTGCTGGTGGAGCCAGTCGAACAGTCCCTGAACGTGACGGTGACCAGCCAGCCGGAGCGCACCGGGCCGGGAGGCGAGGTCAGCTTTGAGATCCAGGTGACAGATGCGGACGGCAACCCCGTGCAGGGAGAGTTCTCACTGGCTGTGGTCGACCAGGCAGTTCTGGCTCTGGCCGATCCCAACTCGGAGGATATCCTGCCGGCTTTCTATGATGAGCAGCCGCTGGGCGTGCGCACCGGGGTGGCGCTGGCTGCTTACGGCAACCGCCTGACCTACCAGCCGCCCGGCCGGGGAGGCGGGGGCGGAGGCACCCCTGGCCCTGCTCCAGTTGTCCGCCAGGAGTTCCCCGATACCGCCTTCTGGTCGGCGGAAGTGGTCACGGATGAGGACGGTCGTGCGCAGGTCAGCCTGACCCTTCCGGACAATCTCACAACATGGCATGTCGAAGTGCGTGGGGTGACCAGCGACACACGCGTCGGTCAGGCGGAGACCCGGGTGATCACCACCCAGCCGTTAATCGTCAGGCCGGTGGCGCCGCGCTTTGTGGTCACCGGGGATCGGATTCAACTGGGCGCGGTAGTCCAGAACAACACCGCAGACACGCTGGATGTCAGCGTCAACCTGCGGGCCACCGGGATTACCCTGGATGAAGCCAGCGTGCAGCAGGTGAAGGTGGGAGCCGGTGACAGCGCGCGCGTGGACTGGTGGGGAACCGTGCAGGACGTGGGCGAGGTCGATCTGGTGTTCAATGCACAGGCGGGCGATTTGAGTGACACCGTCCGTCCGGCCGGAGGGATGATCCCTGTGCTGCAGTACACGGCCGGACAGACGTTCCGCACTGCCGGCGTCCTTGATGAGGGTGGAGAAGTAGTCGAGCTGGTTAGCCTGCCGCAGTCTTTTGATATTCTGCAGGCGAACAGTGAACTGCAGGTACAGCTTTCACCTTCGCTGACTGCCGCGCTGCTGGACAGCCTGGAGGCGCTGGAGCGCTTCCCGTATGAGAGTACCGAACTGACCATTGCGCAGCTCCTGCCCAACATCGAGTCTCTCCGCCTGCTCGAGGCGCACCAGCTCGGAAGCGCAGACCAGCGGGCGCGTCTGAGCAGCAGCGTCGATGATGGGCTGCGCAGGCTGGTTTCACGCCAGAATTTTGACGGCGGCTGGGGCTGGTGGCCGGGCGGAGAGAGTGACCCTTATATCACTGCCAGCGCCATTTTTGCGCTCTCCAGGGCTCAGGAAGCCGGGCTGGACGTGCCACCCTTCACCCTGTCCAGCGCAGCAGATTACCTGCTCCAGCGCATCCGTCCGCCGCAGGAGGATTCTGAAGTCTGGGAACTGGACCGGCTGGCCTTTGAACTGTTTGCTCTGGCAAACGCTGGAATTGTAGGCTCCGGCAGCGAGGAAGAGGCTGTGGCCGATGCCCTGTATGAAGAGCGAGACCGTCTCAGCCCCTGGGCGAATGCGTTCCTGGCGCTGACCTTTGAACGGATCACACCAGGCACCGCGCAGGCCGGCACCCTGCTTTCCGATCTCGGTTCACAGGCTGTGCGCTCGGCCACCGGCGCCCACTGGGAAGCTCAGGACAGCCTCTCCGAACGCCGTCACATGATGACAACGCTCTCGAACAGCGCCATCGTTCTTTACGCCCTTGCACGGCAGGATCCCGGCTCTCCGCTGGTGGCCGATGCACTCCGATATTTAATGTCTAACCGCCAGGCGGACGGCGCCTGGATCTCGTCGCACAGCACAGCGTGGACCCTGATGGCGCTGGCCGAGGTGATCCGCGGCACCGGCGAGCTGGGCGGCGACTTTGCTTTCTCTGCATCGTTGAATGGCTCGATTCTGGCCAGCGGCGAGGCCGCCGGGCCGGGCGCTTCGAACCCGGTGCAGTCGGCAGCAGGGCTGGGCAGCCTGCGGTCCGACCTGCCTAACACGTTGAGCATCGCGCGCGAGGACGGTTCGGGCAGGCTGTACTACAGCGCAGAACTGTTCGTCAGCCGCCCGGTGGAAGACCTGCCGGCGCTCTCTCAGGGGATCAGCGTGTCGCGCCTCTACTATCCGGTTGGCGAAGCCTGTGGAAGGGAATGTGCGCCCATTCAGGAGGTGCAGGCGGGCGATCTGGTGGAGGTGCGCATCTCGCTGACCCTGCCACAGGATGTCTATTACCTGGTGCTTGAGGATTACATCCCGGCAGGCGCCGAAATCTTAAACGCCAGCCTGAAGACCAGCCAGCTGGGCGCGCTGGAACCCAGCCCCGGGGAACTGCGGCCGCTGTACGACCCGCGCGATCCATTCGCCGATGGCTGGGGGTGGTGGCTGTTCCAGGACCCGCAGGTGTATGACGATCATATCGCCTGGGGCGTGGATTATCTGCCGGCCGGGTCCTATGAGCTGACTTATACCCTGGTCACCCTGCAGGCCGGCGATTTCCGTGTGCTGCCCGCGCAGGCCCATCAACTGTACTTCCCCGAGGTGCAGGGCCGCAGCGAGGGCACGCTGTTCACCATCCTGCCCTGATAAGCGGCTATCCGGCGTCGACCACGGTGCCGGTGCTGCTGGTGGGGCTTCCGATCAGGGCGCTGTCGATTTCGATGGTCTCCGCGTAGATCAACCGCCGGGGTTGGGCGCGTGTTCTGCCGTCTCCCTCCCCGGTGGATGTGGAGCGGCTCGGGGAGAAAACTTCATATTCGCAGATTAACAGCCGGTACTGGCCGGGGTCGGGCAGGCTGGCGAGGTTCACGGTGCCCGTCCAGCGCACCAGTCCGCCGGGATCGCTGAAGGGCTGGGGTTGGATCGCCGCTGCCTCTTCCGGCGCATCCTCCCAGCCGAGGTCCGTTGGTATGTCCGGGATGCGCTGCTGCAGGGTAACGGTAACCCGTGTGGGCGGGTGCACGCTCAAATCCGGGACCGGCCCGGTCGGCGCCGGTCCGCTGATGGTCAGCCTCAGGCGCCGGGGATGGTAAGGGTCGGCCGTCAGCACTGCCGAGCGCTCGGGCGTGAGCTGGGCATAGTCGGCCAGGACCACCGGCGAAAGCTTCGCATCCGGAAGCGCGCAGGGCTGGTGGCGGGCCAGCGCCAGGCGGATAAATGTGTTGTAAGCCGGGCTGTCGATCACCAGGTCGCAGAACCATTTCTGGCGGTCCTCGTCAAAGCTGACCGGAAAAGCGGCCGCCACAACGCAGCCCGGGGCCCTGCCGGGCAAACTCAGCCTGTCTTCGACCACCGGCGCGGTAGGAAACTGGTACGCCAGAGGAACGCCGGTCACCCTGTCGGTTTGCCAGATAGGGTCCCCGCCCCACTGGGTGATGTAAGGTTTCCAGCGCTCCCGGTCATCCAGAGAACCATTACTGTAATCGTAGAGCACCACCCCCAGCATCTCCCCCTCTCCTGAAGAGAACCAGGGCCGGTCCAGATAAACGCGCAGACCGCTGCCAAAGCGCACGCTGCGTTTCATGTTCGTCTCCGTCTGGCGCTGCCATCCAAAAGTGGGGATGACATAATCGACGAATGGCGGTGCAGGACGGAATGAGGCAGGGACGTGGACGCTCACGACCGGGCTGGTGCGGGTAAAGTCCAGCTCCTGGTCCTGCGGGAAATACTCCTGAAAGCGAGATACTGCCCGGGCGTGGTAGTGTACACGGTGATATTTTGTGTCGTTGAAGAAGTGGCGCGGCGCCGCATTTCCGGCGATCACCACACCGCTTTTCAGGTTGCCCAGTTGATCTCCATCGCGCACAAAACACAGCAGGTCGTGATCAGCATCATAATAGGCGAGTCTCCGGTAGTTGGACGTACCCTCGCCGGTGGCAATGTATCCTTCTGCAGCGCCGGGGACCGGAATTTCTTCGACCAGCGCCGTGTTGTGCTGCCGGTACTCCTGATCGGCCTGGCGGGGCTGGCTGATATCGTCCAGCGGGTCACTCCATTCGGCCAGCAGGTCCAGTTTTCCGGTGCTGGCCGCGTGCAGCTTGAGGCCGCCCAGCAGGTAGGACTCCGGCGAATCGGGTTTGCGCCAGGCGGTGATGATATCCAGTTCACCCCCGGCGGTCGGACTGGATTCGGGAACGGTCTGCAGTACGCTGGGGTCGGGGTGGTATTTCTCGTCCACGGAACCCCAGGGAGCCAGCGACCCGTAAGGCTTGTGCTGTACGGAAATGGCGGTGAAAACGGGACGACCGACCGGCTGCTGGACGGCGTGGACCAGCGTCAGCAGGCGCGGCGGGGTGATCATCCAGTGGCCGCCTTCCAGCGCGCGCTGCAGCAGGTGGGCGATCTTTTCGCTGTCCAGCTCCGGGTTTGCAACGGGCGATTCCGGCTGCTGCACGGTGATCTGATCAATATACTCGCGCAGCCACTGCCATACCCCCATGCGCTTTAAGTCGTCGGCGAATAAAAAGCTGCTGAGAGGCACCACGGTCTGTGCGGCTTTGGGTAAATAGACGGTCAGCACCCGGTTCTGAGGGTCCCAGTGCGGGGTTTGCTCGCCGTCTGCCAGGGCCAGGCGGAACGGCCGGAGCTGCTGCCAGTCCCCTTCGCCGCCAAAGCTTACCAGCGTGGCCGAACCGGCGCGCGGGTTGGCGCTGGACAGCGGCTCGTAGGCCACAGGTGCTTCAGCGCCCGGGCCTGGCTCCACGCTGGCCAGAGAACCTTCGGGAGCGCCGGGAAGATCGCGCAGCGCCGCGCCGCGCGCCAGAACATCGGGCAGGTAGGGCAGTGTATCGAGGGTTTCTTCTCCCTGCAGGGGGAACTGCTGCATCTGCCCGGCCACCTCCACTTCTACATGGTTCAATCGGCCCTGATCTCGTTCGCCGATCAGCTGGTACATGGCCGGGCTGTTCACCAGCTTTCCCGAGGCATCGTCAAACATACCCAGCCGCTCGCCTGTTTCGACGCTGGTGCCGGGCGGGGTGATAAAGCGGTCGGAGGCGGTTAAATCTGCCGGAGCTGTGTCCTGGGACGGGTCGCTGTTGTAGGTGCGGATCACCAGGCGCTCGAGCTGCGAACCCGGTTCTGTGACCGCCCGTGTGTCACGCAGCACGACCTGCGGCGGGGCCACCGGTTCGAAGCGCAGATAAGGGATGCCTTCCAGGCTGCGGGGCAGGCCCGCCAGATTGGCCAGCAGAGCCGCCAGTGGGGAATCGTGCTCCAGGCTGTTACCGCACAGGTCCACGGCGCGCAGCCGCAGCCGGTAGCGGCGGCCAAACCGCAGCGCAGGGAGCGCCCCCCGGACGGCTGTGTAATGGGTCGTCATTTTGAACGGCGTCGCCGGTTCGTTGGGGGGATGGGCGGGATCCTCCTCGAGAGCCTTATCGGGGTCGGGATCGCGCGACAGCGTCTTGCCCGGGAAGGGGACGCTCAGGCTCCAGCCTGCCCAGCGGGCGAGCGATTCGTTCAGATACAGGTCGTCGGGAGGCGGGTTCTCGGGGTCCGGGGCAGCCTGGCCGGCGGCCAGTTCGACAAAACCTTCTTCATGCAGGCTGTTAAAGGTCTGTTCTCCAATCTGGTACACCGCATCGCGCAGGTGCAGGGAGTGCCAGGCAAGGGTAGCTGAGTCCCAGATATCCATGCGGTAGCCCTGCACCAGGTCTTCAATAAAAAACGGCCTTGCGAGTGCACTGCTGCTTTCGAGCTGCTGGTTGAACTGCCTGTTTTCACTCAGCCTGTGCAGCAGACCCAGCGCACGCCCGTCCGCAAACAGGGAGAAACCGCCTGACCGCAGGGAGGGGAGAGTGGTGGTCTCGTCAAAAACTTCAGGATGGTCCGGCGCAGACATTGCCGGCCGGTCTGCCTGCCAGGACTCGGCCAGCAAAATGGTCTTGTGCATTCCGCTCTCGACATCCACCTGAGCCAGCCCGTAGCGGGCGGGATCCAGGTTGAGCAGGCCGAAGACCTCCAGATCGGTCAGCCCCGCGCCCAGGATGCCCGGTGCCGTGGTGAAGACCTTCCATGGATCCGGACCGCCGGCCGAAAAATAGAGGTAGGCGGTTTCCAGTGGAGACAGATTAGGAACCGTCAGAGTCTGGATCTCCCAGCTCTGGCCGGGAAGATCCACTACCGCCAGCCTGCCTGGAGTGGTCAGAGCGGTCTCGGCCACGAAATCGACTGGAAGTTGAAAGTCGAACACCAGGCCCAGAGCACGCAGCAGCCGGGGGTAAGTATTCAATGAACTCAGCGCCTGGTGAAAGTCGATCAGTTCGTCGAAATCCGGCGGGTTTTCGGCCACCGGCGCACCCTGAGGCATGTGCGAATACACGGCAAACTGGGTGGCGACAAACTGTTTGAGGTTTTTCGCTGCGGTGGTGCCCGCTGCGGGGACATTTTTCAGGGTTCCGTCCTCGTTCAACTGCTCCAGGTTAAAGCGGGGCGGCCGGAACCGTGCTGCGGATCTGAACAGTGCGAACCCGGAACGGTAGGTGTCGCGCAGCCTTTCCCCCCGCTCCTCGCTCCAGTTGACTTCCAGCCCGGACAGCAGACTGCGGATGAACCTCCGGTTGGCCGCTTCCTGGCGCCCTTCAATGTCCGCAGGCGTACGGTCAGGCAGCCCTAGAGTGACACCTGCCTGCTGGTAAATGGATTTCAGGGTCGAAAGCGCCAGGCGCACCGGATAGGAGAAAACGGTGCGCTCTGAATAATCATCAAAGCTGTGCGGCCGGACGAATATGTCCTCATTGAACATCTCCCTCCACAGGGCCGGCCGCAGGGGCTCCGCAGCGATGTTCAGATCCAGGGTATCGCCCTGGCAGCGAAAGGTGAGCTTTAATCCCTGATCTTTAAGTTTCTGAGTCCAGTTTAACCAGTCGGGGAATTCACCCAGTCGCGTGCCGCCCTGCAGGCGGGGGGAAACCAGGACGGACACCGCACAGGTGGTTGGATTAACCTGGATTGCTCGGGGCATAACGGTAAAAAGGATGGTTTGCTGAGCCATAGCAGCCTTCACTTTCTTATGAAACCCGGAAGAAAATACCGCTTCACGACAGACAGGCAGCCCGGGCTAGGCAAACGCCCCGGCATAGGTGTCCCAGACTGCGGGCGTATCAAACGCCTCCAGAAAGGTGGGGTCTCCGCTGGAGCCACCGAAGCGTTTTTCGACGGTGATCTCTACAGATTTGCTGAAAAAGGCGACCTCCACCTTCACCGTCAGGGTGGCCCGGCCAGAGGCGGCATTTTTCGCTGCCTCATAGGAGAAGACCAGATAAAACTCCAGCGAGACGGATATCAGGCCCAGCACCGAGAGCTCACCGCCCATGCGCAGGTAGCCGGCCAGGGTCGCGGCGTCGACCTCCACGCCATCGATCATGCGCCGCTGAACAGAGAAGTAAATCCCGGCCATCATGTATACGCCGCCGCTGGCAACCCCCAGATCGATCGATGCGCTGGCGCCGAACTCCAGGGCCGCCTCCAGCATTTTGATGCCCAGCGTGTCAATCTGCAGGTGGAAGAACCCCCCGCCTCCAAAGATCATCACGGTCAGGTTGAACGGGCGCTCACGGCTGGAAAAGCTGAAATCAAACGTGGGTTTGCCGTCCAGAAAGGGGAGCTCCAGAAAAGCGCCCAGGGTAATATCGCGCAGGGCGAACACCCCTACAGCCACCGGAGGCAGCCCCAGGCTGAAGCCTGCTTTAACCCGGCTGGCGTTGATATCCAGGCTGGGGCCGTCGCCAAACAGGTCCGGCGGGATGCTCTTGCGCAGCTCTTCGACGAACTGCAGGTCTTCCATAAAGCGCACCGGTGTGCTGGGGTCCAGCTCCACAGCCACCGACAGCTTTTTACCTGTCTCTGTATGGAAGGCAAAGCGGTTAAACAGCACTTCTACCACGTGCAGAAGTTCCAGGCGGAAATTCGTCAGGCTGCCGTCCATGACCGCCGCACCAGGATCAGGCGCGCCCGAAGGGGGGATTTCGATGACTTTCTCAACCCGCCCGTGCACTTCCAGTTTTGCACTGGAGCCGTTTTTGTTCGGGTGAAAAGTGATGATGCCGAGGTTCAATTCTTTAAGCCCGGGCTCCCAGTCCAGCGTTGTGATCAGCTTAATTTTTTCATTGGGCGGCGGGGTGGCGATCACTTCTTTTTGCAGCTGGACCCTGGGGGCACCGGCGCTCATGGTCAGGGGCTCGAGCAGATCTGCGAGGGACAGCGTGCCGAACAGTTTGGCCGCATCGCGCACTTCATCGAAAAAATTGTCGGGGTCGAAAATGTCGGCGGCCGCGTTGGTGAGATCTCCCGCCAGGGGACCGAGCTGGCTGGTCAGGCCTGAGATGGCCAGATGGGGCGTGGCGAAGCCCCCGGCCTGATCGGCGCTGAATTCAGAGACCAGTTGAGCAGCATTGAGCACGCCTGGAGAGACCTCTTCGACAACCCTGGCAAACAGCCCCGTCGTGTTACCGGGGCTGGCGTTGAGATATGGATCCGCATAGGCAATTTGAGTCTCTGCCGGTGCGCCCAGGAGCGCTTCCACAGCCGGCAGATTGACCCTGGCTTTGAACAACCGTGGGAGAAACCCGCCAAACTCCTTGTTCACCGGGGCGCTGTGCGTGGTGAAGTACAGCGCAGTGGTGTCCAGCGTGGTGTTTTCAGAGGCGCCGTTTGCCGGGGCGTAGCTCAACTTCTGCCCGGGGACAGCACAGGCGCGCGCTTCTCCGCTGGCCGCGTAGGCGGCGGCCACTACATCGCGGTGTCCCTCTCCAAAGGGCACAAAGATCAGCGATGCATTGAAGTCGATCTTGTGGCCGTTCCAGTCCTCCGCCTCGGCATGAAATTTGAAATCGTCTTCTGGCTCGTTGCCATCTCCCAACCGCACCCAGAACGAGTAGGTGCTTCCCGGGATGAGGCTGCCGTCTTCGGGGTTGGCGATATCGGGCGTCACCACTGTTGTCAGGCGGATAGTCTTCAGTGGAAGGCCGCGCCCCTCATCCTCTAAATGGTTCTTAATTTCGGGGCTTGCGTAGTCGCGCAGCGGCTTGCGCACAACGATGAACATGCGCTGGACCAGGTAGGCCAGGGTGTGGAAAAGCCCATCCGGACCGGGGACATCCTTGATCTTCCGTTCGGTGACTTTGATCAGGGAGGCCCGGTGGCCAAAGGGGTACAGATGGCCTTCGTAGACGATGCGAACGTAGTGATCTCTTCCCTGGGTGGCGTTGTGCGTCCATTCCGAAATGTTGAGCAGGTCTCCGGTGGTCCCAAGCAGGGGCGGCCAGAGGATAACGCTGGTATCCGGGAAAAGCATTTCTCGGGCCTCAGGCAGCGTGATGTCCAGGTTCTGCGGCTGTTCAACGGCTTCCGAACCGGAGACCGGGCTTTCTGAAGAAAAGGCAGCGCCTTCCCGGGACTCTTCTGAGGGGGGGCCAGATACAGGCGGATTTTCGATCTCCTCCCTGCCGGGATTGTGAGAACCGGTGAGCGGCCTGACCCGGATGAGATCATCGATATAGGATTTCCAGGTGCGGCCGTCCTGCCGGACCACGAGAAAAGAGCGGAAGGGAGCCGGCGGGTCCCAGGCGCCGCGCGAGCGCAGCCATGCACCCAGGCTGGAGAGCATGAATTTCTCTGCATAGAACGGCTGGGGGATGTACGAGGTCAGATCGTCTTTGTCCCGCACATAACCGTGAAATGCCGAGGTCAGCACCACGAGTTCGTGGCGGTCGCTGGGCGTCATGGGGGTGAGCACGCCCATGTCGCTGTCCGGCGCGCCAAATTTTGGCGGGTCGTCGGCTGTGAACTTATCTGCGTTGAAATCGGGAGACCAGATGGCGCGCAGCGGCGCGGTCTGCTGGCGGGAAAGCTCGATGATTTCCCCCTCTTCGTCCTTTAGCACCAGGCGCGTATGCCACAGGCCTGTAAATCCCCGGTGAGTGACCGGCTGCAGCGGATGGCGCCACGCGGCCGCCTGGTTGGGGGAGATGATCAGGCGGTAGGGCATTTCAATGGCCGTCTCCAGCCGGCCGGGCCGCTGAATATCCGGCGCGTTCTGGCGCTCTTCATAGGTAGGGGCCGGCGGAACGGCCGCCAGCGGGGTAAGGTTCGGTTCGAAAGATTCCCAGTTCAGCAGGCTCTCGACTTGAAACGGGATGCGGAACATGGCGCCGGCAGGAAAGCGGAACACCAGCCGGCTGGGGCCGCCCAGGCGCGACTTCACCGGTGGGACAGGGGTTGACCCGGGGGGCGGGTTGGTGTTAAAAGGCTTGCTTTCCTCGCCCGGCGGCGGGCTGAGGGGAGAAGACTCGAAAAAAGCCTGTTCTGTAATGGTCTGTGGGGGAAAGGTGTAGATGAGAAAAGAGGGGCGCTGCGGTTCGTCGGGCGCCAGAGCCGGGTCATCCGGCTGGCTGGTATCGAGGCGCATATTGACCGCTTCAATGTGCAGGAACAGTAAATCATCCGGCCGGAGGAGGTTAAATTCAATAGCCATCGCCTGGCCCCCTTTCGTGCTAAATACAGAAGAGCCAGCCTGATTCGATTTGAGTCAGGCCGGCGGGATAAGGAAAGTGCCGGCCAGCGATGAGGGTGGATGATATGCCGTTTGATCGGTGTTATTAAGTGAGGTTTATTCTCGCAATGAGAATCTCGCCTGTATCTATCATAGCAAAAAGATCGAATTAGTCAACAAAGAGCGCGTTAAGAGAAAACGCCTGGACGATAGTCCAGGCGTGAAAAGCAGCTGTATCAACCTGCAGCCGGTCGGGCTAGCGCGGCAGATTGGGAAGCTGCCAGTTGATCTCCGGCAGGCCGGCTTCGCGCAGCGCGGCGTTGGCCCGCGAGAAAGGCCGGCTTCCGAAGAAGCCGTAGGAGGCCGAGTACGGAGAGGGATGGGCAGACTGGATAATGACATGCCGGCTGGTGTCCACCAGTTCGGCCTTGCGGCGCGCCGCGTTGCCCCACAGAATGAAAACGACACGCTCCTGGCGTTTGTTCACCGCCCTGAACACGGCATCGGTGAACTGCTCCCAGCCTTTGCCCTGGTGTGAGTTGGCCTGTCCGGCACGTACGGTCAGCACTGTGTTGAGTAAGAGCACACCCTGGCGCGCCCAGGGCACCAGGCAGCCGTGATCGGGTGGTGTAGCACCGACGTCTGCCTGCAGCTCGGCAAAGATATTTTTTAACGAAGGGGGCAGCGGCACGCGCGGACGAACGGAAAAACTGCAGCCATGGGCCTGGTTAGGGCCGTGATAAGGATCCTGTCCGAGGATCAACACCCGTACGATTTCATAGGGTGTGTATTCCAGGGCGGAGAAGATTTCGGATTCGCGCGGGTAGATTGTATAGCGCTGTTTCTCAGCTTCTAAAAATGCCATCAGGTTTTTAAAGTAGGGTTTTTCCAGTTCGTCTCCTACCACTTTTTGCCAGCTTTCAGGTAGCTTCAGTTCCATTTCAGCACTCCTGCTCTATGGATAAAAGTTGATCTGCTCACGTTCCGTACTTAAAAATGGCAGCCGTTCGGCAGCTTTCAACCGGGTAGCGGCCGGCGGCGGTTTCGTCCGAAAGGACCACACCCTGGTAGCCGGCAGCCAGGGCATCGTACAGACCACAAATTTCGGCGCGAGTTGGTGAAGGGTTCTCGACCATGTGCTCGAAAACCTGTCCGGCGAGCAGTACAGGGACCTGTATCTCCGGCAGCAGGCCGGTGAAGCGGCTTACGGCCTCAGCCATGGATCGCAGGCCCAGCTCGGCGCCCAGGTCTCCTCTGCAGAGCCACAGTTCATCGGCTGAGGCGGCGATTGCCAGCGCTTCTTCCACGGAAGGGCCGCGTTCAATCTTGGCGGTCAGATATGCTGAAGCGCCAATAAAGGATCGGTAGCGCCCCATCTCAGCGCCGTCTTTCACGTAAGATATGGCATAACGGACGAAGCCATAGGGACGCGCCAGTTCCAGCACGGCCTGGTCGCTGGCGCGCAGTGTTTCGATGCGGTAATCGGAGGCGTAAAAAGTAATTCCCTTGCGGGGCCGGATGACCCCACCCTCCACGATATCGGCCAGGATGCAGTCCGGCTGAATCGATCTGACCTGCAGGTGAATACGGGCGTCGTCGAGGTACAGATCGGCTGCTGAGATGCGAGCTGCGCTGAAAAAGTCGGGATGCGGTACCGGCAGCTTACCCGGGCGGTCGAATGATGCGGCCGGCAGGATCTGCACCTGCTGGCCGCGAATCAGCTCGAACGGGGGGAACTGGCCCAGCCGCCATTTGCTGCCCTGCAGGTCGAGGACCACAGGGATCTGGACCTTCTCCTGAAGGAAGAAGTCCTGCAGGTCCTGCAGCCACTGCTGCAGCTGCTTTGTAGAAAGATGTGAGGTGTTCAGACGGAACGCGGTCACCCCGGCCTGGATCATGTCGTTCCAGACAGATGGTCTGCTGCTGCCCGGCCCCAGCGTGGCGACGATTTGATAATTCATATTCTGCAATTATATCCACTGGGAAGTGGTTCACCAGCCTGACGGACAGGTAGAATTCCCTTGTAAAGAGTATCTGGAAAATATTATGACAGAAGAGGTAAAGTTTTGCCATAACTATCACGAATAATCATAACGAAGTAGAAAACCATTTCAACTTTTCTCATCCGGAGACGCTGGGGCCAGCCAGCGCGGTACGGCGGCCGGTTCTCGTTAATGAGGTAGAAGCGCTCGCAAAGCTGGTGGTGGTCGAGCCTGTTAAAGCCGGCCGGGTGCAGCCATCGGGCTTGAGCAGGATGTGGGGAAGAAATGCTGTACGAGACCAAACAGGAAACAAGCTGCTCGCAGCCGCCCACAGCCGTTTACCAGACGGCTTTGAAAGCGGTCGCCTGCCTGGAAGGCAGAGTGCTGCGCGATAACCCGTAGAGCGGCGAGCTTGAAGCCAGCCTCGATAAGTAAATTCTGGGGCGCATCCCTGGTGGCCCGGGTGAACAGCGGGAACGGGGACGCCATCGCCCTGGTGGTCAAAGCTTATTCCGTCGACGCGGTGGGGCGCAAGCTGATCTCTGGCGCCCGAAAAGGGGTTACCCGGACTGTTCTGACCGGTTTTTTGCCTACGTGGAACACCGCTCAGAGAAGCAGGAATGAATTTCTGAATAAATGTGCCTGGCTTGCGGCTCCCGTCCTTAAAGAATAAGGCGGAGTTGAATTTTTTAAGCTAAAAGACAGCATAAGGTGCTTGACTCGCCTTTTGAACTGCACTATACTTGTTTATAGTGGTATAGACCAGTAAGGACAACCTTTAGGGGAACCTGATGCTGCTCCGCCGCGACGCTCCTGAACCACTTTACATCCAGATCAAAGAATACCTGATCAACGAAATTAAAGCGGGCACTTTCCAGCCAGATCAGCGCATTCCTTCTGAACGTGAACTCTCCGAGCAGTTCAAGGTGGGGCGTATGACTGTCCGCCAGGCTTTGCTTGAACTGGCGCACGAGGGGAAAATCTATACCCGTATGGGAAAGGGTACTTTCGTTCAGGCGCCCAAAATCGACCAGCAGCTGCGCTCGCTGACCGGCTTCAGCGAGGATGTGCGCCAGCGCGGAGGGCATCCTTCCAGCCGCGTTCTGGAAGCAAAGGTGATCCCTGCATCCCGGACGGTCGCACGTGCTCTGCGCCTCGTTGAGGGGGACCAGATAATTTTTCTCTCACGTTTGCGCCTTTCCGACGGGGTCCCTCTGGCCCTGGAGTCGGCACACCTCCCTCATGCACAGTTTCCAGACCTGCTTGAGCACAACTTCGAGGTCGAATCGCTCTACGAAGTGCTGAAGAACGATTACGGGATCAACCTGGTTCAGGCGGAGCAGACGATCGAAGCCGCGCTGGCCACACCTGCCGAAATCGAAATGCTCTCGCTCAAACCGCCTGCAGCCGTTTTGAAGATGGAGCGTCTGACCTATAACGACGCCGGCATGCCGGTGGAATACGTCCCCTCCACTTACCGTGGAGATCGCTACAAGTTCCGATCCGTTTTGCAGACGGGATCGCTGTTCTAAGCGGTCTCAGTTTTCCAGAAACAGCCAGAAATCTATGTGCCTTCTGGCAGCGATGCATTGATCTCGCTTCAGAGCGTACAACCATTCCTTTGAGGGTGGATAATGATCAAAACTGGGCTGGAAATCCTGCTGGAATCACAATCTCATCTCCTGAAAGACCGCCGCGTGGGGTTTGCCACGCACCCGCCGGCCGTACTCCCCGATTTCACTCATGCTGTAGATGCTCTGCTCCAGGCCGGGGTGCAGCTTACCGCACTGTTTGGCCCTGAGCACGGCTTCGACTCGTCCGGTGAAGACGGGGCTCCGGTTGACCATGCCGTTGACCGCCGCACTGGTCTGCCGGTTTTCAGCCTGTACGGAAAGGAAAAGGAACCCACTGCCAGCATGCTGGCGGATGTCGACGTCATCCTGTTCGACATGCAGGATGTGGGGGTGCGCTTTTACACCTATATCAGCACCCTGTACTACGTGCTGCGCGGCGCGGCTGCGGCCGGTAAAGCAGTGATCGTTCTGGACCGTCCGAATCCGGTCAACGGCTGCGTGACCGGCGGCCCAATCCTCGAACCCGGCTTCGAATCTTTTGTGGGCGTCGCTCCCATACCCCTCCGCCACGGCCTGACCATGGGAGAACTGGCAGAGCACTTTAATACCTCGTACGGTATCCATGCCGATTTAACCGTGGT
>Ga0134098_1000526_pt1 | contig 39193 bp, 32 predicted proteins | sample 9_3taG_FD_94456 | JGI IMG/M metagenome (GOLD analysis project Ga0134098, IMG submission 94456) | Switchgrass degrading microbial communities from high solid loading bioreactors in New Hampshire, USA - 9_31_10_142_A3 metaG | ecosystem: Engineered > Bioreactor > Semi-continuous > Anaerobic >... | reverse complement strand
CAAGTGGACGCCCCGGACCCCAGGTATGGCTGCCAACCTGACCGATCATATTTGGAGTGTTAAAGAACTGTTGTTTACCGTTCCTTTACCAAGTGCTAGAAACACTTGTTAGGGAGACTATCCAAGAGCATGAGCAATTGTTAACGCCCAGGGTGTATTACGATAACAAACAGGTAAAACAATATCCTGAGATGGTGACCCTTTCTCATTAAGTAGTTCCGGAATTCGAGGTGAACCACTGGAATCTTTCCCAAATAATTCGGATGGTGGCACCATCGAATAACGACTTAGGTTTTGTAATTCGTCATAAGCATATACTATTCGTTTGGGTTCACGGGTTGCAAGATATGCCAACTCAAAGAAGGTTTGGGGGAAATCCTGAGCTTCGTCTATAAGGACTACATCAAATAATGGCTGGAATTTCGTTTCACCGACTTGTTGTAGTAATTCTTGGCATACACCATCAAAAGCTGTTGGAGCGCCAAATGTGCTTTTTGCATAATTGAAATCCTTGGGTGAAACGCCATGAGCCATGGCAATCTCGGAATAAAAGCCTGGTTGGCTCGAACTACCCCAAGCGTGAATAATGCGCAAATTCTCCCAGTTTGGTTCATCATTAATTTGATCAAAAGTGAATCGTCTGACAAGATCCTCAAATTGTTGATAGAGGGATCGGGTTTGAAAAGTAATCGCGATCTTCCATTCTGGGTGAAGCACATGGAGATAAGCCGCTTTCAAAGCCAAAACGATCGTTTTGCCTGAACCCGCCAGACCGCGAATTCTTTGCACTCCATCGGGCATTTCAACCGCGGCGCTGTTTTGCTATTTATCCAAATTAGCGATCTCTTTTTCTATCTCTTTTATGCGAGCACCACGAGAATCAGGTTTCTTAACAGAAGAACGCTTTCGTAAAGGCTTGATAGTTGTAACGCGCTCGACCGCGGCATTGATTTTCTCAAGCAGATCGCGGTTCACAGATGGGAAGTCTCGGATTACATTAATCAAACTGTCTGGTCCAGTTAGTAATAACCCGTCTTTGTGAACTTCTCCTCCAATATCTGGTACGAGGGTTACAACGTTAATCTCAAAGGGCAGGTGCCGTCCCTCGACCAGATTCTTGTATCGCTTGAATTTAATCTCGAGGATTCTATATAGATCATCCTGTCGTTGCCGAATACGGTCATATTCGAGTGATCCTCGAGCGCGGTCATTAAAATCAATTACAACCACGCCACATTCCTGAGTGGTTAATAGAGCATCGATGAAAACCGTTTCTTCTACATCAGCCAGAATAGGATAGCCAATGTAGAGAGTGCCATTCATCTCTACACCACTGAGTAACTCGATCAGTTTGTTTGCGGCTAGAGGATTTTTTTTATGACCGACAACTAAATTCAACATATTTGGTTATCCTTTACATCAATGGGGTTAAGCGAGGTTCCATTTATACATATTCTAATCTAATGATTGATAACTTCATCACTCCAACCCCATCGCCCGGATGGCGGCGTTGATCGGGTCGGTATAGAAAGTGGCTTGCAGCTTATTCAATACTTCATCTGGCACATCCGCCAGGTCGCGCTTATTTTCACTCGGAATCAGCACATACTTGGCGCCGGAGTCCAGCGCCAATTGCATCCGTTCGGTCAGGTTGGTCACTTTAAGCAATAAGCCTTGAACGCTCATCTCGCCCAGAACCACCGTTTGCGCTCGGACAGGTTTGCTGAGCAGGGCTGAGACCAACGATATAAAGAACGCCACCGCTGTTTCAGCGCCTTCCTTGGCTTGCTGCAGGTTGATCGCCTGCATGCTGAAATCGTAGCTTTTCAAATCGATTGAGATGCCCAGTTTATGAATGTTGGCTTTTAGATAAGCCTCAGCGGTCTTGATCCCCTCTTTCATGGCTTTCGATAGGTTGCCCAAGGGGATCATGCGTCCAGAGCCAGGATTGATCTGAGTTTGCAGCAGGAACAAAGCCAGTTTACCACTCTCGGCATCTCGACCGATGGTATAGACTGCGCCGGGAGCCAGGGTAATGGGCTCGATGATCAACCCACCCCCCATCTCCGGCACCCTGACAAATTGCTCGTTGCCAGTTTCCAGGTCTCGATAGGAAAAATTCACATCCCAGTATTCGACGCCGGCGATTTTTCGTAGCTGCTCCTTGACCCGCCGGCGCATCTCCATGGCGAAGACGACATACTCTTCGACCTCTTCTTTGGTAACCTGTCCATCCGGATGGATGAGCTTGATCAGACCGGAAACTGTCTTCCGTACAGCTTTCTGGTCACGTCCGGTGAGATGGGAGCCAAATTGGAAGTACCTTTCGGGCACGTCCGTGTAGCTATCCTTGCGCAATGCCCGCATCACTTCAGCCAGATAATCTGACACAAATCCGAAATGATTGGTGTAGAACTCATCGCGTGTCTTTTGAAACTCCCAACCAGGCAAGTAAAAGTGCAGGCGGTCGAAGAAGGCTGCGTCCATCTCCTTGGGCATTGGATAGAAAAGGTGCGAGGTCTTGACAATCGTTTCAATATCGCCATCCAGATTGCCCAGGAAGACAATTGATCCTTCGGCGGTGATGATCTCGGAACCGCGCGAAAAGTTCCCATCTTCCATGAACCCCTTCATGATGTTGATGCCATTCTTATCTTTGAAGCTGACCCCAGCTGCCTCATCGAATGCCACGGCATCCCATAGAGCAACCAAACCCTTGGCACCCGTTGCCAGGTTGACGAACATCTGAGCCACAGTCGTTTGCCCACCTGAGACCAGATGGCAGTACGGGCTGACTTGCTGATAAACAAAACTCTTGCCCGTCCCTCGCGGTCCCAGCTCAACCATGTTAAAGTTCTTTTCAACCAGTGGGATCAAGCGGGAGAGATAGAGCAGCTTGACCCGATGTGTGAAATAGGGATGGGTGGGCTCTAAACCCAGGCTGCGCAAGAGAAAGCCTATCCATTCATCCCGGCTGAACTGCGCTCGGGCGGCTCGGAAGCGATCGAGCGATAGGTTTGACACCTGAATCGGTTTTAAATTCTCGATGACAAACGGTCGGTTCTGCCCACGAAAGATATAGGATTCATCGTAGCCAAGGCTGACTTCCGCCCAAATCCCGCCTTGAACCAGGCGCTCATGTTTGCGTAGATAGGATTCATCAATGTTTACAAAGTCCAAATTGATGTTAGCCAGCTCAGCCCAATACTTATCATGGGTCTCGACCAGGCGCACTTTCACCTTATCGATAATTTCATACACCCCATGTTGCTTGATGCGCGATTTGACCATCTCTCGCTCGCTGGGCTTGACGTATTTGGTGCGCAGTGTTTCACGAACATATTGCAAACCTTCTTCGATGATATCCGGGTCGGTCGTGGCGCAGTACTTACCCAAGAGAAACTCGATCACAAACATCGGCACGCTAAACGCCGATCTTACCCGGCGGAGCAGATCTTTCCGCACCACCAAACCCGGGAAAGCTTCTGTGGCTCGTTGATCGATATCATCCATAACCAAAGTGGTCAATTCGTTCATCCTGTCATCCTTCACTGCCTAGCTTAAATCTCGCCCTGCCCGGATGGACATCCCATGGGCAAAGTTATATTGGGTGTCCTGATCTAACACCTGAAGCGGAATTTCCGTACCGGCCGCGATGGCTGGCTCTCGATTCAAGAACAGGGTAACACTGATCGGCTCCACGCTGCCGGGTTCGATTTCGATGGTTTTCTCGTTAGAGCGCGGCGCCCCCGGCTCTCCAAGAAAGACGCGCAATCTCAATCTCTCAACCTGGGTATCGAACAGGTCTTTCGGCGCCGGAACCTCCGGGGTCAATTCGACCTTCACCGCCAGCGTAAAGACCTCGGTTTTGGGTAGTTCCACCGTGATGCTCATCCGGCGCGGGGCGGTCATCGAAACGAATTTCAGATGGGGGATGACCACCTCCTGAAGCGTGGCGCCACCATGAAAGAAACGCCCTGGCTCTGCAAAGCTGCGCAAGCCGGGAGGTAGGGCAACCTGCCAGTTTGGGTCTAACGGAAAGGTCACACTTGCCACCGGCAGTTTTTGACCCGCGTCGGTGATCCCCCAACGAGCAGCGCTCAACACGAACTGGCTCTTGCTCAATTCGAGCGGCTGGATGTGAGCATTGGCGTTGAGCAAGACAAAGCCATGATCGGTCACCACATGGATTTCGGAATAACCCCAGCTTTTCAGCTTGCGGATCGCTCTGCCAAGAGCTGCGATCAGTTCCTCGAAATGCAGGATGACTTCATAGTTCGCCCCATGCCCCAGCTCATCCACACCCCGATCGAATAATACCAGCTGTTGAGGCAAGGAGGCGGGCTTTTCGGCGAGCTCCTGTAGATGATGGATCTCATCCTTCCGATTTCCCTTGGGGTCCGTCCCGAGATGGTTTGCACCCGCAGCCTCAAGCAGCTTCCAACGATAAGCGCGGTAATTCAAATCCCCGCCGGCAACCGGGGACGCCAAGACCGGTTTGCCTCCCTTGATCTCTAAATGAGCATCTGGGTTAGGCAACAAACTGGTCATCCCTACCCAGGTCTCGGAGGGCACATTCGCCAGGTAGCCGGTCAGCTCACCTTCCCCCAAACTGGCGCGCAAGGCTGCCGCCAGATCGAAGCGCAATGCATCCACCACCAGGATGGCGCTGCGCGCCGTGCTGCCTGAAAAGAGCTGAGAAGCCAGCTCGGAGACCGATTGGCAGCCGCTGGGGGGCCATTGGGCGGCGTCGCGGAAGGCAGTGTAAAATGCCTGCCCAACCGCATCCAGATACTGGGTATAGAAGCGATCGGCTGCCGCTGCCAGAACCTCCATCTCATCCGCCCGGCGCGCTGCAGCCATCAGTCGCCAGTGAGCTAAATCGATCTGGTGCCAGTCCTTGATATACGCCTCGACCAGGTCGGGGGGTGTGAGCGCAGGGTTGAGCATCCCAAGCACTTTGTCAACTCGCTCGACAAGATGGATCAGCTCGAGCGCCAGTCTCCAACCCGGCAAATCATCCGTCCCCGATGCCCAGAAGCCATTGACCTCTTCCTCAGCAAGTTTTCGATTTTCGATCAGATAGCTGCGCAATTCGCTCCCGCTTTGGGCAACCTGCTTCAGCCCCCGCAGGTATTTGCTCCAGCGTTCTGCTGCCAGAGAGCGCAAAGCATGTGAAGCTCCCGCTTTGTCCTCCGCCCAGGCGCGCAGATCGATCTTTTTCTCTATATTCAGCGCCCAGCGCCGGTAAGTTTCCAAATGATCCCGGTCGCGTTGCCAGTGAGCCATGAGCTTGCGTGTGGCGAGGCGATGCTTCGGCTTTGGCAGTTCGGCAGCCAGAGGGTAATCCGTCGGGTTTCCGGTAGCTTCATAGATTTCCTGGGCAATCAAAGACCTCACAAAGGCGGCTGCCCAGCCTTCCGGATCATCCGGCAGGGAGTCGGTTTCACCATATTGGGCAGCCACCTGGGAGCAGAACTCATCGGCAATCCCCTGCTGCTGAAGCATCTCCCATTCATGCGCTGGATCAGCCAGGAAGCGCAGCAAGCGTTCCATCACATCGCCGACGATGCTCTCTTCGATTACCGCCGCGGTCAGCACTTTCGACTTCCAAAAGGTTTCATCGCGGTCTACATTGGCGCGTACGTATTTTGCAAGCAGCGAATCAGGACCGCCGCGAAAGAGCGCATCCTGGGCGGCGCGGCTGCTGGGCAATGGCACACCGTGTTTGCGCAGGAAAGCGAACAAGGTCGGTTGTCGCCCATCGATCAGCCAGGTCAACCCAGAAAAGTGATATTCCATGAGCGGATCGAGCGGCTCGATCTCCCACAATGCGCTGGTCAAATCGCCGCGGTCGAAGGGCAGCCAGAGGATAGCCTTCTTCCCTTTTGCGGGACCCGCCTCCAGCGCCCATTTCAGCCACAGCGCGCCGTGGTGAAGCTCCGGCTGGAACGCCAATAAACAGACGTCTCGTTCTGCCAGGGATTCTTCGACCGCGGGCAGCAGGTGAGAAAACTCGGCGTTTCCGTCGAACCATAATGCCACAGACACCCGTGAATCGCGGGTAAACAGCTCGATTAAATCAGCAGTGATCCACTTTAAGATCACGCTTTGCCTCCCATGGATTTTTCCACGCCGGTCACCCTGCGGATTTCGGCAATGATCGCTGCTTCCCGGATCGAGAGGAACTTTTCATACACCTCTCTCAATCCGGCGGGTCCCAGGTCTTCTTTTGCCGCGTGTAAAGTTTCCAGGGCATCTGGACCGATAAAATGTGGCTGTAACAGTTCAAGATTCGGTCCGGCAGGGAAGATATCCTCACTTTGCAAATATTCCGCTGGCGACTTGGCTTTGATCTTATTGTTGGTCTCATCGCTGATCAGGGTGCGATTCACGATCGTATTGATCTCAACCCGTTTCGTAAACCCGCGCTGTTGCAGATACCCGCGCGGGAAGATATGGTGATCCTGTAAATCCTGGAGCTGGATAATCTCGCCCCTGCGCCAGTCCCTGGCATTGCGCAATGCCAGCAGGCAAAATACGCCGCTATAGACAGCGCTGCCGGTGGTCGCCGAATCTCGAATGGTATAACTCGAGGAGCCAATCAGGGCTTTGGCTTCGGTGAAAACGGATGGTTCTGGGCTGCCCTTTTGCCAGTATTCCAGCATTTCGGTGTAATCTTTGCGCGACTTGCTTTCCACCGCGCTGGAGTAGCGTTCGATGAACACGTTGCACCAATACCAGCGGCGCAAATCGGCGCGCGCCGCTTCTCCCAGCTTCTTCTCTTCAATGGTTGCGCGCAAGGCAGCCAGGGTGGGCAGCAAACCTGAGCCAGGCAGCCACTTCGGGTCGAAGGCGCCAAATCCATCCGGAGCAACGAGGGTGACCAATTCCAATGCCTTTTCCATTGCCTGGGCTGCCCGGCGCCAGTCCTTTTCGAAGTTTTCCGGGTCCAGATCGATCAACTCACGAGGCGTTGGTTTTACATCTCTCAGCAGCGCCAGCGTGCGTAACAGCAAGACGCCAAAGTTGTTCTTCTCCGCCTTGCCCTCCGACCAGGCTGCTAGGCGCGGATGCGCCTTACAGGCTTTCTCCCACAGGTGGTGCAACTTGATGCCATGCCGGTATAGCCTGGCGGTGAGCAGGTCATAAACCGACAGCGCCACCCCAGTCGAATTGAGCTTTTCGAAAATCGCGCACACCCGCCCGATGGCTTCGGAATCCGAGTCTTCCACGCGAGGCAATTCCACCAGGGGAACCTGGTAGTTCTGGAAGGCGGTCACCAGATCTGTCCACGGATCGCGCCACCTATCGCGGAAGTTTTGATGGTCTGCCGGGCTGTTCTCACGCAGCCAGTCATCCAACCCATCGCGCCATTTGAAGAAATCCCGTGAGTTTAGCAGGCGTGTGCAAGGCAGGACGAGCTGCTGGTACTGCTTCTGCTCGGTGAGCAAATCGCCAAGCTCATCTTCGGCGCGGTCAAAGACGATCTCATCGTCATAGACATCTTCCAGCAAGAGTTTCAAGTCCAAAAAGAACCATCTTCGCCGGCTGGAGTCTTTCAAGCCCAGGTTGGGCGCTGTCAGGGCGTAGAGCAAGGCGGTGATGCGCTGTTGTCCGTCCAGCACCAGATATTCTGGTCGAGGTTGGTGGTATTGCGGCTTTGCGCCGCGAAAAAAGCGCGGCGCAAAAGGCGGGTTGTTCGGTTCGCAGCGCAGCAGCAGCAAGGATCCGATGTAGTAACGCCGCACGATCGAGCGTAGCAAATCCGCCACCTCTTCGCGTTTCCAGACAAACTCGCGCTGGAACTCGGGGAGGCACACTGCCCCTTTGCGGGCTTGCTCGATGATGTTCACCAGATTGCGCTTATCGGGGAAAAGCTCCACAGACTCCTCCTATGTGATGAAATAGGTCATTTCAGCCAGATTCCTGCGCTCATCGCCCCTCCGGCGCCAGCAGGCTGTCCAGGTCTTTCTTGGAGAGCACCTGCGCTGCCAGAAGACCCAGGCGCTGCACGGGTGCGATGTTGACCCGCACGCCGTCGTTGATATCCGGGTCCCAGCCGACCGGCTGCTCTGCTGGGCTCTTCCAGGGCACCCAGATGCGCGCCTCGCGCTGGCGTCCCTCTTGCAGCAACCCCAGGCGGCGGTCGAACTCCTCCACATCGGCGATCTTCTCTTCTAATTCAGCCACCCGATTCAGAGCCTTACGGTCCAGGGCAGCCTGGTTCTGCGCCTCGCCGAGCTGGCGGCGCAACTCTTTCAGGGTTTCGCTGACGTAGCGCGAGCGCAGCAGCTTAAGGCGGTCCTTGTCGAACTTGTGGTAGTAAACGAACGCCTGAAAAGCGCCCTTGGGGCTGGTCAGGTGCCAGGCGATGGGGCGTTTTTTGAATTGGGAGACGTGGCGCTTGAAGAACTCTCTCTCGAACCATTGTTCTAACGAGCCTGCTTTTTGTTGCCCTAATTCATCCCCAGACCTCCAAGATAAATAAACAATTGCTTGCCTCTCTACATCCAACCCATGATCGGAGCCGAACGCTTCATCCAAATAATTTCTCAACCGTTCAGTAAAGTTTTCTTCTCCTGAATTATGAGTAAGCAGAAGAATCCCATTTGGATTAACCCACTTGGGAGGCAGAATGGGTTTACCTAGCCGTTTTTCATAAGCTTTTTGGTTCGGCCACTCATGGCCTAACATTCTTAATATTTGTTCCGACAAGAAGGATATGACATTTTGCTGCATTAATGCTGGACATATTATTTGTTTTTCCCTAGATATCTCCTCTAACAGTCTATAAACTGAGATAGGATGGATTTTTAACTTTTGGGAAAGCTCTTCTAAGAACGTTTCTGTCGGTATAGGAATATTTGCACCTAGTAGAGCACTTTCTTTTTCCTCATCGTCGTTTTCAAAGACGATGACTTCACCCGATTCAGAATCAATTCCATTCGCTTCATTCACTCCTGGGCCTGTATGATAGAGAATCTCTAGGCGGTTTTTAACATCATATAACTCTCTTTCACTTAGTATAATGTGATTGTGCCCTTCTAAATACATTAATACAGCCTCTGGCACATCCGGATAATTATCTTCCAATCTTGGAAGTTCCGTGTACCCCTTTATCAGAGGAAACCATCCGACCGGAGTTCCTACTTCGCTTTTCAACGCTTCTACTTCTTCGTCACCTATACCAATACTCTTTGAAAGCTGATGTTCAATAAACCCTTCCAGTGAATGAAGAATCACCTCTAATTTATGTAGAGTTATCCCTGGATTTAAGAACTCAGCTGGAACATATCTGAAATTTCTATCTGTAATTACTTTTTCTATCAGCTTAACTTTATATTCAGAGGCTATCTGAGCGAAGGAAGAAATATTTTCTAACACATCCACGTCGGGAATAGGTAAGCTAAGTACATAGCCCCATCCAAAATGATTAACCAACGGACTTATGGCACGTAACATAAAGCTCACCAGATGAGTGTTTAACCACGCCATTATGCCTTCGCGATGGCCTTTTCGTATGAATATCCCTGGTCCAGCATCACTAAACAATGCACTATCTAATAATCTACAAGAAAAATTTCCTTGAGCGAAATCTGTATAAGTTAAACCGGGCTTAAAATGATATTTTTCGTCGCGGATTAGGAAACCATAGTTACCTTTTAAATATGGATATTTCCTGATTATGCTATTTTTTACTCTTTCACCATCATTTTCCCAATCGATAACATTATCGAGCAATCCAACCCATTTCTGGTATTTACCGCCTTTTGCGTAAGGTTTCCACCAATCAATGTAGGACGGCACTTCCCAAAACTTCCTTAAAAAGCGGTTTTCATCCCGCGTACCGACACCTCCTCCAGCATGAGCAATTGTGCTTAACCTACGCTCTTGTCCCATGAAATCTAGCAATCGATCTGTGAGCCAATATGATAATGGTGACGACTCGATGTTTAAGAAACGCTTTTGTACAACCTTATACCCATTATTAGAACTAATAGCGGATAACAGCATAGCCTTCTTCTGATCTGCGCTGGATCCACCGATAAGTCGATACGCAACCAATCTATGATTGTCGGAAGGTTTTTGATTTCGAAAGGTAAACAAGACTACATTTACGATTTCACCACTTATTTCAGAGAAGGCATTTGCTCCCATATGAGCAAGGCTTTCAATGGATACAGTTCGTAGTATTCCATCAAATTGGTCTGGTTTTTTCTTGTCCAACTTTTCCTTAGGTAAAGCTCTAAAGTTTTCAAATGTTTTTAGGAACATCCAGCTTTGTTGTGTAACCATCGCAACACGACCATCATCAACGGCAAGTTCCAGGCACCGCAAAATGAATGCGGAATATAAATCACGTTTTCCTGCCTTATAATGTTGATCGACAAATCTCTTAAGAACTCCTTCCATTTGCTTTGAACCCATATACGGTGGATTTGTAAACACTGTATCGTACCGGTTAGATAGAATTTTCAATAGAGTTAGACTCTTTTGAATTTCTGAGCCGAATATGCGGACATTGGTATCACTTTTTCCACCCTCAATTTCATAGACTTCATGTAGACGTTGATATAAAGTATTTTTATATTGAAACCAATCTCGCACAGAAGCAAAAAGCGGAGTTTGTTTGTTATCATTTACTCTTGCTATCCGAATTGCTTTGTCTACTTCTTCTTCTACTCTAACAAGGCTTCCAAGTTCTCGAACATTCTCAAGAGCATACCAGATGCTCCGGATTGCCTCCTGGATGGCGGGGTTGTCTTTGTACTGGGCAAGCAAACGCTCGTACGCCTCGCCACGCGTGAGCACGGCGTCTGCCACCACCAGGTTCAGGCGCGGCGGTCCGCCGGCTTCATCCCAGCCCAGCTCTTTGGCTTTGAGATAGAGCGCCAGCGCCGCCAGTTGCGCCGCCCGCAGGTCAATGTCAATGCCGTGCAGGTTGTTTTCGAGGATGACGCGGGCCGTCTGTCCGGCGGGCACCGACCAACCCCTGGGCAGGCGCCCTTGCGCCTCCATCTGGCGCTCCTCTTCGTAGAGCTGCGCCAGCAGGTCGAACGCCACCACCAGGAAATGCCCGCTGCCCATGGCGGGGTCCAGCAACTTCCACTCTTTGAGCGGCTTGGGCAGGCGGGTGTGTGGCGTGGCGGGGGTCACGTAATATTGCCAGGCTTCTTTGGCGCGCGAATCGGGGTACATCTCCATCCAATAGGCGCCAATGGAGTTCTGCAGCAGGAAATCCACCATGTAGCGCTCGGTGTACAGGGCGGTGTAGGTGGCGATATCCGCTCCGGTGATTTTCTTGGTCTTCTTCAGCTTTTGGGTGAAGGATTCTCCAGCGGTGACCTTTTCTTTCTCCTCGGTCTGGAAGTACTGGTACACCCAGCCCAGGAGCTCATCGGTGCGGAAGGCGTCCTCCGGCAGCTCGTTCAGGCGGTCAACCACCGCCCGCAAGGTGCGGAAGGATGGCCAGACCTTGGCGTAAGGATCGGCAGGGTCGAAGAGCACGCCGATCTCCTGGGTGACGGCAGCGCAGGCTTGCAGCAGCCCTTCGCGCCAGAGCAGCTCTTCCGCTTGGGCGCCATGGCGGTAGCGGCTTTCGCGTGAGCGCAAGGTCCACAGCCACTTGGAGCGCCCGCCGAACTCTTGCCGGCAGGTCACCGCCTCGGTGCGCTCGCCTTCGATGACCAGGTGGCTGCGCAGCTCCAGGCACTTCAGCCCCACCAGCCGGTTGAGGTGGGTGTAGGCGGCTTCGCGCCGCACGGCTTCCAGCGCGCCGGCGAAGGAGCCGATCGATTCCTGCTCTTTTGCCAGGATGGCTTCCAGCTCGGCGCGAATTTCCCGTTCCTGCTCGGTCAAATAGCTGAGCGCCTCCACCGGCAGCGGGGAATCTTTGCTCCTATCCAGTCCCAGGCGGCGCAGCTCGCGCTCCAGGTCCTCTTCCAGTGTGCGGCGCAGCTCGATAATCAAGGGCTTCAGCCGTTTCTTGACCTCATCGCTCAATGCGGGGCGTCCATTGATTGGCTTGCTCATGCTTCCACCACCACCTCGTAGCCTTCATCCAGTTTGGCTTGAATTTCTGCGCCGATGCTCTGCCAGAAAGCATCGAATTCATCGCGGCGCACAAAGCGGCGCCCGGCTAATTTTTCCCGCAGGCTCAGGCGGTGCACCTTCTTCTCGGGTTTCTCACCGCCATCGCCCACTTTTTTCTGGGCTTCCTGCTGCGCCTGCCATTCGCGCTCGCAGCGGTCAAAGATGGCTTTGCGGTAGCCCGGGATCGCCATGCGCAAAGCCTCCAGCTCGCTGACCTTGCGCTTTTCCGAGGCTGCCAATAGTTTTTCGGCGGTCTTCAGATCGTCGATCGCCGGCAGCGCCAGCAGCGCATTCACTCCAAAGTACTCATCGAGGATCGCCTGCTGACGCGAGAGTCCCAGGCGGGTGAAAGCCTCTGCCGCCTCGATCTCGGACTTCAAGGCGGCGATCGCCTGGTCGCAACTGGCGTAAGCCGCCTGATAGACCTGGCGATATCGGTCCAGCACCGCCAACGCCGCATCCTGGAGCAGTTTCCACTTGGTCATGATCTCTTTTACCCCAACGATGGCGTCGAAATCCTCCAGGTGTTCGCGCGCCTTCTTACCTGCCTCGCCCTCAAAAACCGCTGGCGTACTGCGGACGTAATCCAGCGCAGCCACATAGGTCAAGTAAGCGCGATCGCGCTGCTGCTCGACGAAGGTTTCGTATGCTTTGAGGAATGTCGCCACTTCTTTCCAGCCTTCTTGATCCTCGATGAAGCGGCGCACACACGCCACCGGGTCGCGCTGCGCCAGGGCTTGAGCGGTGACCGGTTCAACCCGCTGGTAGGTCTCCGGCAGCGGCAGCTTGAGGTCGCGCACCCGGGCGCGGATGGCGTTCGCCTGGTTCGTCATTTTCTGACCAAGCTCGCGGATGCGCTCCGCCAGCCCGTGGGCGGTATCCGGCAAGCCGACCTCCCCCAAGGCAATCAGCCCATCTTTGGCTTTCTTCACCTCGTCGGGCTTTAAGCCGCCCACCGTGGGGTAGAAGCGCGTCTTTTTGAATTTGGTCGGCTTGGTGAACGCCTCTTCGGCGCGTGGGTCGGAGACATCGTAGATAGGCTGATCGGAATCGGCTGGCTGCAGGTGTACCGCGCCGCCGCGCAGCATGGCTGCCAGAGTCAGGCGCACCAGGGCTTCTGACCAACCGAAGGGAATTTGCTCGAAGCTCTCCAGGATCGCCTTGCCGTCCAGGGGGAGCCCCTCGTCTTCCCGGCGCTTCAATTCGTCAAAGATTGCCTCCACCAACGGAGCGTTGCGCATCAAATGATCCTGGGCGTCGAACAAACCCAACGCCGGGTCCAGCCTTGCCAGGTTCTTCGCCCGCGCATCCAGGTAACGGGTGATGTTCTTCTCATCGAAGGCTTTGTCGGCGTCTTTGAAGCGGTCATACAGGTTACCAGCCGCCACGCCGACGAACTCCTGGGCGATGGCTTTCAACTCTTTTGAGCCATCCAATTCCGCCTGATCGCCAGAATAGTAGACCACGCCTCTGCGCAGGCAACTCTCCAGTAATCCGACGATGTGACTTTCCAGAGTGGCGCGCTCCTTTTCCTTTTCCTTCAGCACCCGCACGGTTTCGTCGCTGCGATCATTGCGCCACTTGGGCAGTTGGGGCACTTTTTCCAACGCTTCCAGGCGTTTGAGCTTCTCGACCAGCGAGCTTTCGCCAGCAGCCACCCACCAGATCACCTTGCCGCGCACGCCTTTGCCCAGGTTTTCGAGCTCGATCTCTTCCACTTTAGGCGCGGAGAGCGGGCTGGAAAGCTCCACCAGGATCTCGCCGCCGGTGTTGATCGGCTCGCCGTCCAGGCTGAGCGAGAAGGGGATGATCCCGTTCGAACCGAGCTGGATCTTGAAATCGCCGAGCTTTGAACGGGTGAGCACTCGCTCTTTGAGCAGCTCGGTGGCTTTGCGCTTTGCCACCCCAACACCGTAATCGCGGATCTTGTCAATGATATCTTCTTCGACCCCGCGCTCTTTTTCGCTCAGGTAACGGTATTGCTCTGTGGCTTCATCCCTGGCAACCAGCCCGGCTTTCTGCAGGCGGTCGAGGGTATTCCGGACATCATTCCTGAGTTTCGCTAGGTCCACATCCAAGTCGCTTGCCAACAACCGGGCGATGGTTTCGGGGGTGCGCGGCACCCATTCGACGCGCGAGATCAACCACAACACTTTCAGCACCCGACTGGGAGAGATTGGCGTGCCAGGGATCTGCTGGTCTGTATCCCGGATGAGCTTAATGCCTGTGGTTCCCAAATAATCTGAGGCGCTGAGTTCATCGGTCACCTGGTCGAAGATCAAATCCAGAGGCGCTAAGACCCCCAGGTGTTCCTCCGCCAGCCGGATCAAGGCTCCCTGGACAACGCCGATCATGCTGCGCTCCGTGCCAGAGAGTTTGAAGCCGCGCATGGCGTTGAACAACTCTTGCACCAGAGGGACCATGTATGGGAGGAAGGGGTAAGAGCCGCAGAAGCTTTCCCTGTTCAAGATGGCTAGTTCGCGCTCGATTTGCAGACGGCTTAGATCGGCGAGCTGACCTTCCTTGTACAGTTCATCCACTGCGCCCAGGTTCGCCTCGCGTTTACGCAGCAGGCGTTCTTGCACCACCCGGAGCACATCCTCGCCGGTCAAGGTGATTTTGGTCGAAAAACGGGCATCCAATTTGCCCAGGCTGCTCAGCTTGAGACCGGTGCGCTCGACAACCTGATCCAGAGCTTCCTGCGAGGTGCAGATAAACCAGATCCGACCGCGCCCCTGCACACCGCATTGTTCAACAATGGCGCGTAATTCCTCAATACGGTCGTTGCTATCGCCAATAAACTGACCCATCTCGTCGATAACAAAGATCAAATGCGGTTCGCGCGGTTTTACCTCTGACGCTTTGTTTTCCAAATAGGCGGTAATCTCCTTGGCGAGAAGCTCTGGGGTGACGCGGTTGTGATCGCGTTGATAGGTTGCAATCATCTCTTTGGCGCTTCCTACCGGTTTGCCCAGTGCTTTCGCCAGAGCCTCGGCGATTTCATCGCCATAAAATCCGTGCTCGGAACGGTCAATTTGCCAGGGGCGTCCAGTCAGGTTTCGATATGCCTCAAGGAAAGCGTCGTAAAGCCCTTCGCTCTGCAATTTGCGTTCCAGCCGCGCCAGCCAGATGGTGGAAGCCAGATCCTGGCTCTCGTAAAATGTCCGTAAGCAACTCTCAGTGACCGATTCGGGGTTGGCTTGATCCAGCCTGGATTTAATCTCAAACGCCAGAGTCTGGCACCAGGTCTTGTTCCTGACCTCAGAAAGCGCAGCCCTCAGATCTGATGACAAGTACAGTGTAGGATCATCCAGATGCACCTGGAAGATGTCGATCGCAGTTTTTTGATTTTGCGGGTCAACTACTTCGTTAGCCAGCAAGTTGCCTAAAACCTTCGCCAGATGGCTCTTACCGCTGCCGAAAAAGCCGGCAATCCAAACCGCCATTCCGTCGCCGCCATCGCCGGTTTTGATGCGTTGCTCCAGGCTGTAGGTGAAATTATCCAGAAACTTGCGTAATTCGCGCGCCAGCGCGTCGGTAATCACAAACTGCTTCAGGTCTTCCAGAAGATTTTCCCGGTCGTAGACTTTGACAGCCGGCTCGATTCTTCTGGATAAGTCGCGGGCGATGACATCGCGGATTTTCATTCTTTCATTGCTCATCTTATATCCTCGCTGCTCGGTAGTTATACCCATCTTTCACCCCCAGAAAATGGAGCGCGGGTCCATTTTCAGTGCCTGGAAAGGGGATAACCAGGGTGTTGGTGATTTTTCCTTCGATGGCTTCTAGAAGGGCGGAATAACTGATCCAGGGGAACAAGGCTGCGGTGTGTTTGCAGAGCAGTATGGCGTGGGGATGTTCCTCTGCCGCTCGACGGATGTTAGCAAGAGCTTCTCTCTGCACGAGGCGGGCGAGACTGCGCCGGGCATCGGGCGAACCCTCCGCATCCAGTTTGAAAGCTTTTTCCAATAAGTTGCGATCTTTCAGGGAGTCGAAAACCAGGGTGCGGAAATCCAACACCGCGATCTCAAACCCTTGCGCCTTTAATTCCTGGATGACTTCTTCGTATCCCTCACGAAACGAAAGCTCTTCCTCGGGGGGGTAAATCACCAATAATGCTCCACCTGCGTGAGCGCCGGTCAGTAGTTGGGAGCGGAGTAGATTTAATTTATCATTGATCAGACTCATGTTCCCCCTACACCTTAGTCAACTCAAGGTAGATCACCCCGCCTTGAGATTCATAGCGAACATAACCTTGTTGATCGAGTTCTTCAAGGGCTGCGAGCACATCTCGCAAAGTAAGCCCCATGGCAGTGAACAATCCATGTTCTGGTGCTTTGACAACCGGTTCGCCTCCTCCCAAAATCAATTGGATGGCGAACAGAATGACCTGGGGTGAAATATAGGGTCTGCGGATTTCTTTTTGGTCGGACCCGCTGGCGTATCCGCAATCACGAACCAAGCCCAAATAATGTTGCGCAATCCTTTTGCGGGTGACTTGGTTCCAGGTTTTGATGACCGGATGTGCTTTTTCCATGAATTCCAATTCGCGCTCGATGTCGGTCGTCTCTGCTTCGAATATCGGACCGGACAATTTCGGCGCTAACCAGTGCTGGGATAGCTCGTAAGTCAGAGCATCATTCCAGAGCAACAGGGTGAACGCCAGCAGGTTGGCTTGCGCCGGATCTGCAACTTTTCGAAACGACGTCACAAACAACGCATTCGCCTTGGGTGTATCCTTGCGGAAATAGCGCTCAGCCAGTTTCCGGTAGACTTCTTTGCGGCTGGAAATACTGCCTCGTCTGAGGATATTATCTTCCATGATAAGCCGGTGGAGGTCTTCGCGAGCGCTTTCGGAGGTGATGTAGTCGATTACGCCGCGCAGCTCTTCCAACATAGCTCCCTGCCGGCTGAGCAAAGCGGTAATTTTTGTAGAGCGAGGTTCCGATGAATTCATGAACGTTTGAGCCCTTCTGCTTGAATAGCCACACCCGGTTCGTCCGATCTTTGTCCGGCAACCCAGTTGATCAAAGTAGCCCGGTGAAAGCGCCAGTGCCGACCGACCTTTTGGCAAGGTATTTTGCCCTCTTGAGCTAATTTGTATAGAGACGAGCGGGGAATGCGGAGATATTGACACACTTCGTCAATGGTCATAATTTCAGGGAATTCCGTGGACATTGGTGACCTTCCCCAGTAAATGAATAAAAACTCAATTATCAATATACTTGATGTTGCTAATAATTGTCAATTAGTTTCAGCTATGATTTTTAACAGTACGGAGATTTTTGAGGAGAACCAACACAAATTGGAGCAACACGTTGTAGGTCAGGCTTTCTCCGCCTTGAATCGGGGTATTCGAGTGAATATTCCACAAAAACCTGCAAACCCTGACCCACAATAACCATTGTGCGCCACCCTCACGCATACCTTTTACAACCCGATATTAAGATGACTTAACCCAAACATGTCCCATTCCCCTCTTGCATTGGGTGCAAATCCTGTGATATACTTTTCACCACAGTATACATAACACGATATTAATATATCTTGTAGTAGCAAGGAATAAAAATGGATGACACGGCGATCGATTTCGCAAAGAAGCTCAACACGCTTTTCGAAACCAGGACCAAACCGGATGGAACGAAGTACACACAAGAGGAAGTGATCCAGGGAACCAAGGGTGTGTTGACCCGAGCCTATCTCTGGAAACTGCGCACCGGACGCGCAAAGAACCCCGGATTTAACATCGTCCAGGCTCTGGCGGATTTCTTCGATGTCGATATCAACTACTTTCGGGTTTCTGAGGATAAAGAGAAAGTTTTACTCAAAGAATCACAACGAAACAAGCTGGTGAACGAGGTGGCATTGCGGGCAAGCATGTATAGCGAGGAAACCGTGCTGGCGATTATCAAAATGATGGAATATATCGAGCAACGCCAAAAAGGTACCGGTAAATCAGAGGAGACATGAGTAGTGAATGCCAGAACGCTATCCGAGAAAGTATTGGCAGAACTTGAGTATGATTTTCGAGCTTTCTCCATCGACCATTTTATTCACCGGGTAGAACAGAAAAAGGGTCGAAAGATTTTATTAATCCCGTTTAAATACCCTGCTGGCTCATTTGGCACCTGGTTTACCGATGATGAAGAACCCAATGAGTATATTTTTTACCGTAGCAATGTTCCCCCAATCTACCAGATTCACAATCAGCTCCACGAGATAGCCCATTTCCTCTTGGGGCATCCCACCCTTCATATCAATCGTAAAATTCTGGCAGAGGTGTTACGCGGAGAGCGAGAATTACCTTTCAGGGAATACGCTCTCCTGCGCTCAAACAACTCGAGCACCGGCGAGAAGTACATTCGAGAGGTTGAGGCGGAAACACTGGCTTCGGTGATTCAGGAGCGGGTTATCCGCCACGCTCAGCTCGACCGACTCACCCGCGGCATCTCCTCGGATAAAAATATTGCCAATTATCTCGAACATCTGGGAATGACTTGATGAACCCGGCGGTCGAGATTTCTTTATGCGTTTTGGCGTGGCTGGTGGCATTGATTCGTCTGCCTTCCATCTTTCGTCATAAAGCATGGAGATCGGATCGCATCGCTTTTCGAATCTGGATCGCCACCTTCTTTTTCGCCTTGACCATGACCTTCCTGGTGACGCCGATCGGCGATGCGATCAACCGTCTAACTGCACCCAATTTTTCTCGCCTGTTAGCTTATAGTTCGGTCTCATTGACCCTGTATTTGACGGCATCTTCTTTTATGATCACATTCCCAACGTCCGAGAATACACGCCAGCTCCGCTATCTCAAGCCCTATCTGCTGTTTACCATTGGGCTGTTGACCCTAATTTACGTTTTATTTGTCTCCCACACCTCCCGCTGGGTGGAGCAGCCTGTACCGGCGACCGCTGCGGAAATGGCTTTCAAGCTGGCTCTGTTTTCCTATGCGACGATCCTGTGCATGATGATGGCGTTAGCCTGTTACCGGTATCTGGATCGGGAAATGGTTGCGGTTACGAAATACCGCATCATCGCCATCATTATGACCGCCTCGGGTGGGGCTGCCTTCTTCTTGACTAAAATGATCCTCACGCTCGGTTACATCTGGACGCCGCTTGGTTCTCCGACTGTCCATATCATATCGAAGGTTCTGATGACCGTCACTGCCATCCTGTGGGCTTGGTCATTCGTGCACAACAACGTCTATACTCGGGCGCTCTCGATCCTCCGTGGGTTTCGCTATTGGCTTGTCTATCAGGACCTTACATACCTGGTCAAATCCCTGGATCGTTACTGCCCTCCAGTGGCATTCATCGAAGAAAAGCCTTCTTTTGGCAGCTTCATACGCAGATCAGAGTATTACCTGTACCGGGCAACGATCCGGATTTTCGATGAGAAAGCATTCATCGGTGACATTCTGAATAGAGATAAAGGCAAGGAACTCCCCAAAGGGTGGACAGAGCTCACTGTCGAAGAGGCAAATCAGATCTTCCAGGCGTTGAAAAATATCTACGCCTCGGGGGATTTTTGGGACATCGTCCGCAGTTTCAGGATTGCGAGCAGAAATTTAGCGCGCTCCCGGTCTATTGGCGCTCAGGAGGCGTACGGTTGGCGACCGCAGTCATGAATGCCGCAAACGCCGATAAGCTCGCCGAGGTCGTCTCGTATGTGTTTCACCCCCTCCTCGTCGTCATCCCCACCCTGGTGATCGCCATGGTGCGCCTGGGCAGCACACTCGGGCAGGCAATCTTCTGGACCGTGTTATCCATTGCGATTGTGAACGTGCCCATGGCCTTGTTGCTGTTCTGGGGTGTGCGTTCGGGAAAATACAGCGATGCCAGCGTCTCGGTCCGCGAGCAACGTACCAGCATCTACGCTGTTGGCGGCGCCTGTTTGGTAATCCTGCTGGCTGTGCTGATCATCGGTAAAGCGCCGGTGGTTATCATCGCCTGCCTGATTTCGGCGGTGATTGCCACAGCCTTGGGTTACTGGATCAATCGCTATACCAAACTCAGCTTGCACTCGGCAGCGATGGCTGGCTGTACGGCGGTGTTGTTGTGGACCGCTCCTATGATCGGCGTGATCATGGCAGTTTTCGCTCCGCTGGTCGGCTGGGCGCGCATCCGCCTGAAGCATCACACCCCGGTACAAATATTAATTGGATGGATGGTTTCTATGATTTGTGTGTTTGTGGTTTTTCAACTGATGCTGTAACTCCGGCTTGAGCGCCGGATTAAATAAAGGACGGCCGCTAACTGGTCAAGGTCGCCGGCCGTCCGGGTGAGCAGGTTATCACGACGTTTCCGTCTGTGGTCGCTGCCCACTTTAATTATAACCGATTTGGTATTGAAACTCCTCTTATCAGGAGGCAGCGCATGGCAAGAAACAATCACGTATGGGTAAAAGGCGACATCACCGGGGATATCTATTTTGATATCCTGAAGCTGGACGGTAAGGAGGTCCAATACCTGCGCATGTACATGATGATTAAAGGCGTCAAGGGCGCCAATGGCGTCAAAGGCTTGCGCACCTGTGTGTACGGACCGCTGGCAGAGCTCGTTTATGGGCACGTCCGCAAGGGCAGCCGGATCGGGGTTATCGGCCATATCCAGCAGCGCAATCTCCGTAACGGTAAGATGGTGTTCGAGATCGTCGCCTCCGAAGTGGATTTTCTGCGCAATATCGAGTGGCAAACGGGCGAACGCGTGCGGGAAGACCTGGTCAAACGCGGCTTATTGCGCCCCTCCCACCGAGACGAAGACAACGGTGGGGGTGGGTACACGGACTATGCTGACCTCTCCGAGCAGCTAAGTGCTGCCATTCCGGAAGATCTGGTTGACGATGAACAAGCCTGACGAAATCTCCATCCCTATTTGGTCACTCGTCGTCCCTTTGATCGCGATTTTGCTTGGGATTGGCTGGTTTGCCTCGCCGCGCGATGAGAACAACCGCCCGCTTTTACTGCTGCCGGACGTCAAGGCTGTGGAGGAATACAGGCGCCTGGCCAACCACTGGCGAGACGAATTAAGGCTCGTGGATGGCGAGATTGCTCTCACCCTGGCTGGAGATACATCCGATCTCTTTGGCCAATCACGCCAGGCGCAAAGTACCCTGGAGCATAATCTGCGCATCATCCAGGAAATCGACCATCACGACGCTCCCGCAACACTCATAGGTTTACAAGAAGAGCTCAAACTTGTTTCGCAGTCTTATCTAGAATCCTCGCGCCTGGCGCTGCGCTGGCTCAGCCTTCCTGACCAGGCCAATCTCGACAAGGCGCAAAACAAGCTGGTCGAGTCCCGAAACATGCTGATCGACATGGAGGCGAGCCAATGGCTGGAGAAGAGATCACCATAGATAACTTGCGCCAATTACTATCGATCCAGACTGATCTTCGCGAACAGGCTGAAACGCGCTGGCGCAAGGCTCAGCGTGTTTTGGTGTCGTTGTTGGAAACCTTTGCACCGGAAGAAGTGGATCAGCGCCTGAAAAACGGCCGCCCACTCGACCACTTGCCGGTGGATGAGTTGGAGCAGTTGGTGCGCCAGCAGGTCGGCAACCGATTGCACCATGTTCAGCGATTATTGAATGACAGCCAGGCTGCCCAGCGTGTTCAAAACCTGCGTGACCAATTAGAAAAATTGATTACACAAAATGAGGAACTCCAGAAAGAGAACAAGCAGTTACAAGACCGAATCAATCGACTGGAGGCTGAAAAGATCGATTTACTCGACCAACTTACGGCATTGCGAGCTGTATCTCAGGAGCAACGACAATCTAAGGCCGAACAAATATCGGACATTTCTACCCATGGTGAAAGCGATCCGCCTGAGCCAGCATGGATGGCAAGCTGGCGACAGGCAGAGACCTTCGAACGCGACGTCGGCATTCTGAAGATGATCGCCGAAACTGGACTAGCGCGCCGCCCGGTGATCGAAGCCCAGGCAGCCGAGCAGCTTGGCATTAAAAAAGCTGGCGGTAGCATCCAGGCTTTGATGACGCGCCTGGAGGATCTCCATCTGATTGAGAGATTCCGCCCATGGACTGCCGACGGCGCGGGCACCGGTGGAAGATTTCCGGACCTGGTGCGCTTGACCGATCAAGGCCGCCTGGCTTATTGGCTGCTTACCGCCCGACAGCCGCAGACAAACGAATACGAACTGCTGCTCGAGCGCCATGTATCGCCGGAGCATACCTTGCTCAACCTGCAGGCGGCCGATGTGCTCCGGGAGGCGGGTTACCAGGTCAATCTGACCCCGCCGGAGATTACCCTGCCAGATGGCGGCTTATTCCGTCCCGATCTAGCGATTGTTGATGACCAGGGGGCGACGCATTTCGTGGAAGTGGAGCGCGATGTGGACAAAAACCTCGAGCAGCGCCAGGCGAAATGGAGAAATTTTTATCAAGCCAGCGGTGGAAGGATGTTCGTGATTTGTGACAATCGATCTTGTATGAGGAATATCCGTAATGAGATCAACTATTGTTTAGGGAATAGGTCGTTGGTTGTTTCACTGACGAACCTGGCGGATTTACAGGCTGGAAAGCGCGCTAGGGGGGATAGTATTTGGCTTGAAGCGCGTAAGCGTGGGTAACTCTGTGGTAATAAAATTATGGGCTGGCTAACTTTTGGCTCACCTGCCAAGCGGGGCTGGCGAGACACCTTTGCCAACCATAACCATTTCAGGCAAAGCGCGCCGCGTACCCTCCGAGCGAAGCGAGGTCAGGTGCAGCCGGTGTTGGGCTGTTTGTCTATATTGTTAAGGTATTTCTGTGGTTTGAACAGTATCAATTTCAAATCCAATAACCCAATATGGCCCTTGGCAATTCGGTGGCAAGTTCTGGAGTAATTGCTCGTCAGGATGTGTAGTTTCACCTCCACTAACACGAACTGTATCGCCGAAGCGCAGTACAATTTCACTGATGTTTCCTCTTTCAATACCTGAAATTATCTTGACCTCATCTCCTTCAATCGTTGCTGAAACATCTGGAGTCCAGACAATCGCATAATCAACAGCGTTTTCCCTATCTCGTATACGAATACATCCATCAACATTTATTAACTCTCCTATTACTTCAGCAGTCCAGGCTGTAACGACTACCTCTTGGGTGGGTGTGGTAGCAGTAATAGTAACTTCGGGTATTTTTTTTCCACATGCTGCAAGAGATATTAATAGACTAAAAACGATCACCAAAATTATTAATCGTATTCTCGACAAGCAGCGCGTACTCAAAGAGAAATTATATAACATATACTTCACTCCTTGCTGTTGAAAAAAGTTTGTTGTGTGTTCGGTTACTTAATGGCAATCGGCAGAAATACACGGTATGCTAATGTCAGCCCCAAGATGTCATGAATTATATCTACTGGGCCATAAATAGCACAAGGAGTACCGTCACCCAATTCACAACTATAAATTGTAGTTCCATAGGCCATATCCGACAAGAACCATGGACCACCGCTGTCTCCTCCTTCCACTGTCACATCGTCTACCCGGACGTTAGTTCCATTGACATATACTTCGGCGATGAGTCCACACTCTCGCCCCGTTGTTTTTCCATACTTGCAAACGAAGTCTCCAACTACTTGACTTTCTCGGAACTTTTCGTCAAGGATAGCTCGTCCGCCTAGTCCGTCCTCTATCCTGCCGACAACATTGAATGCATGGTCGCCTCTATGCCATTGAATGTCATAATCACCTCCAGTAGTACCCGCTTTAAAGGGGAGTAACACGCCATTATAATATTGCTGATTACTACAGTGCCCCGCTGTTGTTATACCTGCAGTTCCTTCATTGTCAACTACAGAGAATCCGCTCGTACAAGTCGTTAACGCAAGTCCACCATAGATATCTGTGACTTCATTTCCAATCTCATTAACTTTGATTATATGGGTATGTTCAGGCAACACAATATTCGAATCCCGAAAAAAGGTGGACACTTCTGCTGTATCGAGCACGTACACCTCTACTCTATTCTCCTTCACGTTGATACCCGTCCTAAAAGGAAAGTTTGATTGATTCATAATTTGAGTGGCTTGTAATTGTTCCAATTTGAGCTCTTCAAGGTTTATGTCCGCCATTCGCACCTCAACCAAATTATACAATGGTGTGTTTTGTATGTACGACTTGATAGTCGCACTACCATTGCTTGTAAATCGGGCAATTACCCGATATTCAGGCTCATGTTGAATCCATAACCCTGCAAACGTAGTGTTTTCGTTTGTTACCAAATTGGCATTTAGTTCCTCTACGATGCCTTGAAGTGTTAATCTCCTCGTAGCTTCATCAATACTAACGCCATACATAGAGGAATACGTTTCAGCATCTGCAAGCATTGCTTTCTTAATCTCTACACTTTCATTATCAGGTGGAGTGTTCCATATAGATACAGGTGGTGGATATGGAAATGATTGACTTGGCAAGGAAGGTGGAGGATATGGGTCTAGTTCCAATGCATTATTAGCCGATTCTGGTGATGGGTACGGTACTTGTTCCGCTGCCACAGAGAACCAACTCTGAGGAAACAGAGAAGAACCAGCTACCAACACAACCAATAGCAAAATAAACAGAGATACTCGCAGTGAGTCTTTCATTTTTTCGTCTCCTTCTTGCGATAATGAGCGTGGATACAACAGCCCAACTATTAATTATGCGGAATCGTCCTTTTCCTTCCGAACTTCGTCTTAGACGGAAACCTTATATTCCTCCAAATCGTTGACTTTTGCGGAATTCCCCCGTATATTTCAATTATCATTCCTCTGGCGCCGAATTTCCTTTCTTGCTAATATTGTAGTAATTTTCTCTCCATTGTCATCGTCGTCTAATCGTATGGCAGCTCAAGCTTTGCCCCCACCCAGAAAGCTCCTCGATCAGGTGCGGGATACCCTGCGGCGGAAACATTATTCCTTACGCACCGAACAGGCATACGTGGATTGGATCAAGCGGTTTATCCTCTTCCATGACAAACGCCACCCCAATGAAATGGGCAGCGCAGAAATCGAAGCCTTCCTCACCCATCTGGCGGTGGATGAAGATGTGGCTGCCTCCACCCAGAATCAAGCTTACAGTGCGTTATTGTTCCTCTTTCGGGAGGTTTTGCAGAAAGAGTTCTCTTTTCCCCCACAAGCTCTGCGCGCTAAAAAGCCTAAGCGCCTGCCGACTGTCTTGACCAGGGATGAGGTACAGCAGGTTTTTGCCCATCTATCCGGCTTGTATCTGTTGATGGCGCGCCTGCTCTACGGCTCCGGCTTGCGCTTGATGGAGTGTCTCCGCCTGCGGGTGAAGGATATTGATTTTCATTACCGCACGATCACCGTGCGGGATGCAAAAGGCGAGCAAGATCGGATCACCATCCTCCCTGAAAGCCTGATCGAGCCGCTTCAAGACCATTTACGAATAGTCAAACGGACCCATGAGGAAGATCTGGCAAAAGGCTATGGCGCAGTCTACCTGCCCTATGCTCTTGAGCGGAAGTATCCCCATGCTAACAAGGAATGGGGCTGGCAATATGTCTTTCCAGCCCATCGCCTCTCGGTAGATCCGCGTAACGGCATAGTCCGCCGTCATCATCTGGATGAAAGCGGCTTACAGAAAGCGATCCGCCAGGCAGCGCGCCTTGCCGGGATCTCAAAGCCGGTCAGCCCGCATACCTTGCGCCACTGTTTTGCCACCCATTTGCTTGAGGCGCATTATGACATCCGCACCGTGCAGGAGTTGCTGGGTCACAAAGACGTGAGGACCACCATGGTTTACACCCATGTCCTGCAACGGGGCGGCTTAGCCGTGCGCAGCCCGCTGGATGAATAAGAAATATTTTCAATAATGCTGCCAAAATAGCGTGGTTCAAACCCCCTGGTATAAACCCCGAACACACCAGGTATAAACCGGGGTAACGGCTTAAGGAGGGATTGAACCAGTCTGGTAATTTTTACTGTGTTAAATCGGACGAACGTTGTTGACAATTGGTTGTAAAATTGATTTTTAGAGTTACCGATGATCCGTTCAGTTTTTTCTGCCCTTGGAATATTCGTCCGTTTGCTCCTGGCGCTTGTCCTGATCGCCGGGCTGGTTTTTGTTGCCTTCGTGGCGTACCGAGGCTCCCAGCCCATGCAGCTTGCCAGCGCGGACGGCATGACCTACTGGCAGTTCGTGCGTGAACGGATCGGCGCTATTCGCGATCTTCCAGCGAAGTGCCAGCAGATGCACTTCACCAGCTTTGCAATCGCGGTGCCGCTTTACCCGGCTTTGTACACCTACGTCGGCATCTACCCGGAGAGCTATCTCGCCAGGCATACGCAGCCGGATCCGTCGATCCCCAAGGATATCGGCTGGGTCGACGCGCCCGACGTCTGGTGGCGGCTGGTGGAGGATGTCTCCTGGGAAGCCTGGGTCACCCAACACCTGCCCACGGTCATGCCCGAGTGCAATCTGCCGGCACCATCCCTGTCTGCTGTTAGCAAACCTTAACCCAAACAAGGGTTGACAAATAGGCGAAATAGTGTAAACTAATAATCACAACGAAATAGGCCAGTTTTCGAAACGTTTGCCCTTCTGCCCTCGTGCGGGATGGCAAGGCCAGGGAGACTGAAGTAGTCTTTCTGGTAATCGTTGGTCGACCAATGCGCCACACGTGGCATTCGCTTGGGAGCGGATGCAGCGGTGGCGTTTTTTGTTTTCTAGCAAGACTGGAGGTGGCATCGTGAACGAAATCGTCATACCAAAGCGCTATATCATCCTCGGTCTGGTTTTGATTGGCCTGGTCGCGGCGGCGATCTGGTTCGCCCCGCAGCTCTACGGCGGTTCTCTGGCGCAGGCTGGTGAGGCTGTCACAACCACTTCTCCATCGGTTGACCAATCGGAAGCCGGGGATGCCGCAGCCAGGGATGCTGCTCTTGCCGGCGCCAGAGCATTTTACACAGTGGATTACGCAGCGGGCCAACAGCAGTGGCTGGATCGGTTGTGTTCAGTGAGCACCCAGGCCGGCTGTATCGTCTACCAGAATGTCATCGTTCCCAACTTGTGGAGCCAGCTCGAAGAGGGGAAGACCATTACCACCGTGGAAGTCTCCGCCCAGGGAAAAGTCCAGGAGCAGGTCGCCAGCACCCGCGATAATGCCCCCATGCAGATCTGGCGCTTGAATATGCAGCTCTCATCACCCTGGCCGATGCAGAAAGAACCCATCACGGATTTTCCCGCCCTGGCCCTGGTGATCAAAGAAAGTGGGACCTGGAAATTCGAGCGCTTTCTGACCGAAGAAGAGCTCCAGGCATTTTCGACAGACGGAGGCCAGCCGTGAAGACCATCCGTTTTCTCCTCCTGATTTCTTTCCTTGCCGCTCTGGTTGTGCCTACTCAGGCTGCCCAGGCGGACGAAGGCGACTCACCCTGGGGTGATTTTCTTAACCCGGATGGTTCGATTGCCTGGGACCAGCTGACCGACCTCGGGACGGTATCCGAGCCGGCGGATTGGATGGACATCACGCTGCCAGGTGGTCTGGTGATCGATCTGGACGCCACCTATCACCGCTACCAGACCCCCACTGGCAACATCGTCGTGCTGCCCTCGCCTGCCACACTCTTCTTTATGGCTTTGCATCCGGTCGAGAGCGGCTTGACCAATGCCGAAAGCATGCTGGGGAATGGCGCTTCGGTCCTGGCAATGCTGGTTGGGCCTTCCTTGACCTCGGACCAGCTCGCCCAGTTGGTGTCGCAGGGCTATACCGATCCGGCAGAGTTCTTCCAGGCGGTGATCGACGGTCGAGAGGACATCTGGTCGATTATCAACCGCAATTTCTTTTTCGAAATCATGATCATGTCTTTCGATAGCGGCTTCCTCGTCAACGCCTTATTACTATACCTCAATGGCGTTGCCGATTGCGAAAGTATTCCCGGCGGCTGCGCCGGGTTACTGGCTGATTGTGAGGATGGCAATTGCCTGCCTGAGACCCCCATCTGCCCCGCGCCGACCATCACCCAGGCGCCTGCCACCCTTACAATCCAGAAGATCGCCCCAGAGAACCCGTTGGTGGTTGGCCAGGATCCAGAAAAACGCGGTGCAGATATCCAGGCTCAGGCGAGCATTCCCCCTGTGATCTTCACCTGGTACGAGCAGATCCAGGATCCGCCCACCTGTGAATCCACCAATGCCGGCAATGGAGGCGGTTGTCCCGGTCCTGGAAGCCGCTATGACAACAACTGGGACCCGTCGATGGAGAACAATTCGGGTTATGAGGTTGTCGATGGCGAGATCCATTGCATTGAGCACGTGGAAGTGTTGCCAGAAGCAATCACCGAAGTGCAAGCCAACGCCCAGCTCAGCCCGGAAAGCCGCTATTGGATTTTGAACGACCTGGCGAGCAAGTATTACGAAGCCTACATCCACCAGCCGCGCTTCAACCTGGTGCCGGAGATGGCTCAAATGAGCGACGGCTGCGGCGGAAACGGCGTCTGTACAGCCGAAACCCAGGTGCTCAACGTGCCCTTTGCCGATCCGGGCACCTTCAACTTGAGAATGTGGGTGTACACAGCCGGGACGTTCTTCAACTGGAACGGCGTATCCATCCCCATCACACAGCCCAGGGTGCTCTTCACCGAGGACGCCATGCAGGTTTACGTCACCCTGGTCACCTTACTCCCGGCAGGCGCTCCATGAACGAGCTGGACCGCATCGGCTTATTGCTGACCGATTTGCCGGTGTACCTGGCTAACGGAGCACTGGTCATCCTGTACTGGCTTATTGCCCATATGCCTGCCCTGACCAGCCTGGTATGCGCCTTGCTGATGGCATGGCTGCCGGATGCTGAAATCCAGCAGCGCGCCGGTTTTCGGCCGCGTCGCAGTGAGCGCGGTTCCGCCGGCGACTCGAGTGGGAAGATGCCGCGCACAGCCCAGGTGATGACGGGCATGGTGCTGGCTGCCTGGATCATCGCCCAGTGGGACATGGGAGCGCCTGTGCCCTGGATCGGCGCAGCCATGTGGGTGGCTGGGCTAGCGGCTATCCTGGCATTATCAGCCCAGCGTTTCAACCTGTTGTGGTACGTCAAGGCCGGTATCGCCATGTATGCACTGGCGGTCATCGGCAGCCGCATTTACCTGGGATACACCGCTGGCTTGACCCCGGAGCAGTGGGCTACGCTGATTGGTTCTTCCGAGAGTGCCGCGGTGGTGATTGCCAACACCCGCAGCAACGTGACCACCATTCTGCTTTGGGCTTTGTGGTTGATCGTCCCCCTCGGTTATTTTTCGATGTTGGTTCAACAGATCTTTATCAATCCTATGTCCATGGTCAACCCGCTGGCCGGCGCGCAGGATTTGCTGCACGCCTTGCGAGTACGGGATTCGCGTTGACCCTTTATTTTGTTTTGTAGAGCGCCACATGCCAGGAACGGAAATCCTTATCCCTTTTGAACCGTTTCCGCTCCCAGGATGTGTTGCTCTGCGCAGCCTTCGGGCTTTCAAAGGCAACACCAACGTCGGCCGGAAAACCGAACGTTGGAAACCAATCCCCACACGTTGGCTTTTTTTACTTACACGGAGGATTTTATGGACCCTTACACGATTGGAAGACTGGCTCTACCGGTGGTGATCGGCATCATGGCTGTGGCTGCTATCCTGACACTGGCGATGGGCATCTTCACGGCAGTGAAGACCATGACCAGCGTTCAGCGTTTCTTCCAGCAGATGGAAGAGATACGGCGACCTGCGGTCACGATCAACTTCTTCGGCGGCAGACGAACTTCCAAACCTCCCATGCGGGCGAAGGAATGATCAATAACTGGACACGATCAGGCGTGGCATGGGTACGCCTGAACTTCCTCCAGGTGAGATTGTGGCTTGATATCTGTGGGCGTTCACCCTCAGATGTGAACTCATAATCCAAAGATTGCCAGCTAAGGACATGAACGAATCATCATTCCTCCACTCTATTAGAAAGGTCAGCGACTGGCTGCCGAACTGGTCCGGCTGGATAAATCCGCCTCGTAACGGGAAACCAGCAATTCCCGCCGACCTGGAGGTGGAGAAATCTGGTGTGTGTTTTATCGATGGACAGGATGAGTTGGACTATCTCTGGTACCGGCTGCGGGAGATCGAGGGCGGGCGAGAGTACGCCGGTTTCCGGGTTGTGCGTCTGTTGCAGTTAAGTTTCTTGCCCCTGGAAGCACGCTCTGACCCTGGGCTGCTGCAGAAGATGCGCACCGTCTTGCGCGGGTTGTATGGGTCACAGGTCAGTTTTCTCTATCTCGCCGCCGGCATCTTCAATCACCAACAAGCTCCGGTTGGGATTATCCAGTGCTACGGCGTCTCAGCTTTCGCCAATACCCTGGATGAGGCTTGCGCCCGGTCAAAGCGCAGCCTGGCAGCGCTAAAAGCCGCCATGGGCGGGACGTATCGCCAGATCCGGCTCGACCATTTGAATGTACGTCTGGCTGAATGGATCTTCCTGAGTTTCAATGATATGAAACACGTACTTGTGACAGTAGGGCATACCGATCCACGCGAGAATGCACGTGGAGGCAGCAGTGCGTTATTGCATAACCCGCTTACCGAGGCCGGCCCGACTGCCCAACAATATACCCTTCAACAAAACGAAATCCTGTTTCGTGGCATGAGCGACCTGAAAGAAGAATTTCTGTTCCTGGTGCTCACTTCGCCGGTGCAGCTAGCGGATATCACCGAAATGCTCACCGGCCTGGCAGAGAACACCTCCACCTGGGCAGCCTGGCAGAGCGGGGTGCGCGGGGTTTCGTTTGGCGTCAGCCTGCCGGCATTGCTCTCCGGATTGATGGCGCAGTCAGCCACGCAGGGATACAGCACCAGCGAGGGGGAAGCTCACAGTGAGGGCCAGGCGCACACAGATAGTCAGGCGCATACGGAAGGGCAAGCTCATACTGAGGGGGTTGCAAATACTCAGGGCTGGTCGCACGTCGAAACAGACGCGGAGTCGCGATCGTTTGGTATCGCTCATTCCCAGGGTCAATCGCATACCGAAGGCCGGGCCGTCACCGAAGGGACAGCGGTAACGGAGAGCAGTGGTCACGTCAGCAGCCGCAGCTCCGGCAGCAGCCATGTGGACAGCTTTAACTGGGGGCTGCGCGGCGGCATCCAGCCGGCCGGAGTAGGCATTGGTGGTAATGTCGGCTGGGGATCGGCGGATGGCGTCTCCAGCATGGCTTCAGAGAGCGACATGCAAGGCCATTCTGAGACAGAGAGCCATGCTGAAACGGAAAGCCAGGCAGATACCGTCAGCCAGGGTACTGTGGTCAGTGAAGTATTGACGACCACCCACGCTGAGTCGAATGGTGTCTTTGGCAGCCACACCCGTTCCCAGTCGGATACAGTCAGTCAGGCGGACACGACCGGGCAGGCGGATACGAGGAGCTCTGCCGACAGCCAGATGCAATCCAAGACCGCCGGTCAAGCGCTGGGTAGAGGCGTATCGGCCGGGCTGGTGGTGGGCATCGCGCCTTCTCTATCAGCCTCGAACAGTTACCAGTGGCAGTTCGATCCGGCTATCCTGGTGACCCAGATCTTGCGTCAACAGCAGAACCTGCTCAATCTGGCCAGCAAAGAAGGAGCGTACTACACCGACGTTTACGCCATGGCGCGCACCGAGCAGGGCAAGCAAGCCTTGATGGGTTTGATACCGGAATCATTTCATGGGACAGCAGACGTGATTACAGGGGTGCAGACGCGTGACTTAACCCTCGAAGAGAGCGACTACATCGGTCTGCATGCACGCGCCTTCACCCCATCGACACGTGTGGAAACCATCCCGGAAGTCATTAGCGGTTACATGGACTCCACCCTGCTGACCATGCTGCAACTGGCAGCCTACACTGCTCCCGGGATGTTCGAGCAGGGCACTGAGCTGACGGTCCAAGAATCCACGCCTGATTTTGCCTTCAGGCCTGGTATGGCTGGAGATGTGATTATCGGCTGGCAGTGGAGCAGCGAGACCGGGCAGTTGACTCACACGCCGCTGCGCCTGAGTTTTGACCGCCATTTCCATACCGCTTTCTGCGGGGATACCGGCTTTGGAAAGAGCGTAGCCGCTGAACGGCTAGCTTACGAAACCACGCGCCAGTGGCACTTCCGCAGCGTGGTGCTGGATTTTGGTCAGGGTTGGCGACGTGCTCTGAACTGGTCCGGTTTGGATGGACGAGTGGATATTCGCCAGCTTTATCCAGGCGCTCTGCGACCGCTGCGCTGGAACATCTTAAAAGTCCCCCAGCGATTGTACCCTGGCCGCTATCGCACGCTGGTAAGCGAGCTCTTCGCCAACGCCGGGCGCATGGGACCACGTCAGCTAGGCTTCCTGCGACGCGCTCTCACCCAGGTCTACACCAATCTGGGCATCCTGACCACCGACCCAGAAGTGATTAACCACCAGACCTGGGGGCGCTTGCAGGACAGCGTTGAAATCGCCGTCATCCAGGAGTGGCGAGATTACAACCGGGTCTCTGGGTCGGTGTCTGTTGGGCATCCCATTTCTGACCTGCACCCAGGCGAATTGCAGAGCCTGGCAGTCTGGCGCAGCCAGCGAGCCGATGTGCGCATGTGGGTGGAACGACTGAAGAATTTCTACGCTATGCTGCCCAAAGGCGACCAGGCCAGCCGAGCCAGTTTGGAAGGTGTCTTGCTGCGCGTGGAGCAGTTCGCCGAAGGCCAGATGGCCTGGCAATACGGAGCCGGAGCAGAAAGCGTCCCGGTAGAAGATTTAGGGTTGCTGGGACCAGCGGAAGATCCCTGGGGACTTGTGATCGTTGAGGGCGGCGCGGAGATGGACGAATATCCTAAAGCCGCCTTGTTGGCGCTGCTCTCCAGCGTGCTGTATTTCGACAGTGTCGTTCGCCGGCGAGAAAGCCTGGCCGGGGCAAAATTCCCGCCCATGCAGATATTCTTCGAGGAAGCTAACAAAGTCCTGACCGGCGTAAGCGGCGCAGCAGCTGACCAGAACGTCTCCGCAGGCAGCGCTGAGCAAGTCAGCGAAGTATTCCAGACTTTCTGGAGGGATGGCCGCAAATATCAGATCTTCCTGCATTTGATCGCCCAGACGGTCAGCGCCCTGCCGGCAGGTATTTTGTCATCCTGTAACAATGGCTTTTTCTTCCAGACAAAATTTCCCCACGACCGTGACCTGATCATGGCGCACATCGGGCGCAGCGAGAAGGGCGTGGTCAACACTGAATACAAGCGCTACCTGGCGCGCATCCCAAAGCGCATGTCCATCGCAAAACTGGGTTACAGCGAGGATGTGGCCGAGTTGGAACCGATGCTGGTGAGTCCTTTGATGGTGCCTGGCAGCGAGCCATCCGACCAGGAGATCCTGGCGAGGCTTGGGCCTTATTAGATAAATAACCACAAGGAGGTTGCTCAAATGGAAAAACGACGTTCCCCCTGGATTGCAATCATTTTAGCCGTGGTTATCGGCTTGATGGTGATCGTGCTACTCAACGGCGTGATCCGGCCAACAACCGTCGTGGTGGCTAAAGTAGCCATTGCCCCCGGGACCCGCCTGACGGCAGATTTGCTCGAGCTGCGCACCATCCCGGCGCAAGCTAAGCCGAGAGACGCCTTTGAGAGGATCGAAGACCTGCAGGATAAGGTGCTTGCGGTGGGTCGTGCGTCTGGTGATTACATCGTCGCCTCCGCCCTGGGCGAAACCGCCCAGGCTGGCATCCCGGCTAACTTGCCAGCCGATCACCTGGCTGTGGCCGTCAAGGTGGATCTGGCTACCGGGATCGCCGGACTGTTGCGGGAAGGTCAGACGGTCACCCTGATCGGAATGCTCTCCCCGGATGTACTGCAAAGCGTCGTATCTGCCCCGATACCGATTAACTCATCTTTTCTAGCGGAGCCAACCGCAGAAGCCATCGTTGCCGGACTGCCCACCCCGACCCCCACGCCTACCCCGACTCCTGCCCCGCCAATGGCTCCGCTGGCGCGCATTGCCATAAGTGGCTTGAAGGTGCTGATGGTGCCGCAGTCGTTCCGCTATGAGGAGTTGCCTGGCGGTTCCACCCAGGAGCAGCTATTCGCCAGCGCCCGTACCGTATCGGCAGCCCAGGAGGGCAACGTGATCGTCCTGGATGTCCCCGCTACCCCAATCGAGATCGTACCTGGATTGCCGGTCAACCCCACCACGCTGATCGTCGCCTTGAGCAAGTACGGCAGCCTGTATCTGACCCTGGAGCCTGCCAATGGTTTTCAAGCGCCGGATATCCTGACCCTCAACCTGGCAGACCTGTACGATGCCATGAATCAAGATCGTGGAGGCAAGTGAGGCCATGGACAAAATGCCGATTGCCGAGCAAAAGGTGACCGTTATGCTGGCTGGACCTGGTCATGAGACGGTTTTCTACCAGATGCAGCCGCCTTTTCTCTCGGACACACGTTTCGTGATCAGCACACATGCCACGCAGTGGAGCAACTTTGAACAAAGCCTGAGCCAGATGCGCCCTGACCTGGTTGTGGTTCAAGTTGAGGTTGCCCCCGGCCCCGATGCGCTGATTCAGGTGCTGGCGGAAATCCAGGTGTGGCGCGGTGTCGCAATACTGATCTTGCCGGCCGCTATCCGTGAGTTGCGAGCGCAGTTCGAGAACGCTGCCATCGTGCGCGGGGTTTATATTGCTCCTGTGAATTGGGGCGAGATCGCCCAGGCCGGCTACGCCGCTGTCATTACCGAACGCGCTAAGGCAGCTGCAACAGCGCCGATGCAGCAAGCCTATCTCTCGCGCTCCGCCGGAGCAATACTTGGCACGCGGGTTGTGGCGTTTGTCTCAGCCACCGGAGGCACAGGCCGCTCTACCATCGCCGAAAGCCTGGCTTACGAATTGAGCGTGCGCATGAATGTGCGCTCGCTGCTGATGTCTTTCGACCTGCCCCCAACTGCCGCCCCGCACTTCAAACTGCGCTACGTCCCCAGCGCCATGGAGTATTTTGCCCGCCCAGGAGATGGTTTTGGGGCGTCGATCCAGTCCCGCGAAGGCATGGATGTGCTTTTGGCTCCAGAGAACTCAGTGGATTACCAGAAAGCGGCTGAGTATTCGATCTCTCACAAAACCGAAGCCGACAGCATCTACTCCCTGGTGATGGCCTCCTGGACGCGTAACTACGCCGCCGTGCTGCTCGACCTTCCAGCGGGAGAACAGCCCTGGAGCATGCAAGGGATCGCCGCAGCTAACACCGCGGTAATTGTCACCCGCTGCACACTGGCGGATATGACCGCTGCCCGCCACACCCTGATCTTGCTCCTCGAGCGCCTGATTGGCGAGCACCGCATCCCACGCGAATCAATCTGCCTGGTGCTCAACCAGATGACGGAAAACTCGATGATCTCGGTGCGCGGCTTTTACGATGAGCTGGTAGGTGGATACGGCTGGGCGCCGCCGGTTGCTGCCGTCATTCCCTACACCCCGGCGATCAGCCACGCGCAGGATCAACAAGTGCCGGCTGTCACGCGGGTCGAGGAACTGGCTAAAGGCATCCATAACCTGGCAGAGTTCCTTTTCCCCGGCGCAGTCACATCGATCCTGGACAACCGAAATGGGCGTGGTCATAAAAGCAAGCTGCGCATCCCTCGTTTCCGATTCACGTAACGCACTGAGGAGTAGCTAGCATGTTCAACGATGGTAACGGCAATGGAAAGGGATTGGCAGGCCTGTATGACCTCGGCCAGAGCACCAGTCGCCCGGTCGATGAAGCCTTGAGAGAAGTGGTTGCCAACGAAGTGATCGACCAGATCAACCGGGAGTTCCCGGTGGAAACCTTGCGTTCGCCTTCCGATGCTGACCGTCAGCGCATTCAAGAACGTATCAATTCCCTGGTAGGGGTGGCATTCAGGCGCAATAACACCTATTCCGGCTACCAGACCGACAGCGCCCTGGCGGCTGAATTAGGGCGGCGCTTGATGGGCTTGGGTTTTCTGGATCTGCTTTTGCCGCCGGCGCGCACCGACCTGTCAGAAATCTGCATCTACTCCAGCGGTCTTGTGCAGGTGATGAAGAAGAACTCCGTCCGCTGGGAGACGCTGCCTGAACTGAAGCCTGATCCCGGCGAGATCAACCGGGTGCTGGATCGTATCCTGGGTCCGCAAAACAAGAGCCTGAACGAAGCCAATCCCACGGTCAATGCCAAGCTTCCCGCCACGCCTCACAATCCCGGCGGCGGGCGAGTCAAGGCGCTGCATCCGGTCATCGCCCCACCTGGGCGCAATCCGAGCATCAACATCCGCTTGTTCGAGCAAAAGCCAGTCCTGCCGGAGTGGATCCTGGATCGCCAGACGATGAGCGCCGAAATGATGGATCTGCTGCAAAAGGCTATCGAACAGGGCTACCGCATCCTGATCACCGGCGGGACGCGCACCGGCAAGACCACCCTGCTCTCTGCGCTGTGCAATTTTCTGCCCTCGGCCTGGCGCATCGTCAAGATCGAAGATCCAGAGGAGATCTGGATCGACCGGCCCACGGTGCAGACCATCGAAGCCCGCCCATCTGCGCTCGGCACCGAGATCGAACCCTATACGCTGGCGAATGGTGTGGATGACGCCCTACGCATGTCGCCCGACTACCTCATCCTGGGCGAGGTGCGGGATGGGCATGCCGGGCTGAGCTTGTTCCGGGCGATGATGACCGGGCACTCCGGAGCCTGCACCTTCCACGCTGACAACCCGCGCGAAGCTGTACGCCGGCTGACCACTGTACTGGGAGCGGACGCTGGCGTTAGCCCTTCGGACGCCTTGCAGTTGATCGCCGAGGCGATTGACCTGCTGGTGCAGATCGGCATTCGAGATGAGGTGCGCCGGGTGACAGTGATCGCCAATGTCGCCAAGGAACTCAAGAACGGTGACATCCGCTTTGAGCCAATCTATCGCCTGGACGACCAATTGCCAGAAAGCCAGCCGAGTTGGGTGAAGGTAGGCGATTTGCGTCCGCGCATCCTGGCGGAAACCAGTCTGTAGGAGGTGAATTTACGATGATTACCCTGGTAGGTATTCTGGTCGGTCTTTTGATTTATGTTCTCTTTGCGCCGCGTCGCGTCCGGCGCGGCGAGGCCAGCCAGCGGATTGCTGAGCTGTATTCACTCGAAACGGCGCGTTCCTTGAGTGAGTTGAAGCCGGGATCGTTGGAGTATAAGCTGCTCGCTGCCGGAGTGCGCATGCAGCCAGTCACCTTCCGGCTGCTCACTATTGCGATTGCGGTGGCTGCAGGGGTAGTAACCTGGCCCTTTCTGCCCGGTTTGCCTGTCTTGATCATCGGCGTCGTCGCAGGATATTTGCCGTACGCCTGGCTGGATGACCGGGTCAAAAGCCGCGGCAGGGAAATAGATCGTTTACTTCCGGTTGCAGTAGGGAGGATCACGGCTGGTCTGCTAGCGGGAAGTTCGGTCCCTGAGGTTCTGCAGAAGACTGGCGAGTCATTGGAAGTAGAAGGGCCTAACCCGTTGACTGCGGAGCTCATGTTGACCGCCGCAGAATTGCGCAGCAAAGAACGCCAGCAAGCATTGCGCGGTCTGGCTGCTCGTTCGCCTTCTACCTCGCTCTCCAATCTGGCTTACCTGCTGGATGGTTACAGCGAAGCCGGCGGTAGTAAGTATGCTGAAGTCTTGCAGCAGATCTCTCAGCGCATTCAGCAAATCCTGGTGGCGCGCAACCGGGCCGTCGCCAAGGCCGGTGATGCGCTGCTCTCGGCGCGGATCATCCCGGTCGTCCTGCTGATCGTCTTCCTGTTTCTTACCCGCGATCCGCTCATCCAGGAATCGCTCCTCTCCCTGCCCGTTCAGATGGTAATCTCGGCCGGAATTGGGATGATGGTGTTGGGCTATCTGCTGATTCGTTCCATTGTATCGGAGGCTGTATGACGATTATTTACCTGCTTGGACTTGCGACCGCATCATTGCTGATCGTCATATGGGTCGAGTTTGTGCCCAGCCTTCCATCTGGTAGAGCGGCGCGCTACCTTCGGGAAAGCGACCAGCCGGCAGATCCCGAGCTGCCCGGATGGCGGAAGTGGCTGGCCTGGCTGGATCGCCCCACGGCGCGTTGGGCTCCCGGCTCGATCCTCAGGCGTACCAAAGCCGACTTATATTTTGCCCAACTGGCCGGGAAGTGGCATGGCTGGGACGAAGTCCAGTTCACTTCGCTTAGGGTAGCTCTGGCTTTGGGCGCGCTCATTTTTGGATTGTTGATCTACGACGACCTGGTTCCCAGCGCAATTGCAAGCTTGTTGGGATGGCAGGTTCCCGTGGTGCTATTGGGCGGCATCGCTCGCCGGGTTCGCCGGCGCTTCCAGGCACAACTACCGGAATTCATCCAGCTCGTGTCAGCACAGATGGCTGCCGGCGTCTCCTTGGAAGAAGCTCTGCGGCGTACAGCCCAGATGGATAGTCTGGCAGCACAGTGGATGCGCCACGTGCTGCAGATGTCTCAGGGACGCGTCATCTTCACCCAATTACAGAAGGAAGCTCAGGCTTCAAATATGCCGGATCTGATCGGGCTGGCGGTGCAGTTGGAATTCGTCCGCTTGGGCACCGCCCAGCAAGAGCTGATGGCGCAGATGGCCAATCGCATCGCTGCAGAATATACCGGCGGAGCAGAACAGCGCGCCGAGCGAGTAGGCGCGGAGCTGGTCATTCCTATGGTGATTTTCTACTTCCTGCCCTTCATTGCCGTCATCCTGGCTTTGATCGGCTGGCCGATATTGGCAACATTGTAAAGGATTGTGAGGGTATGCCAATGACGATACCAGAATATTTCGCGGCGCGTGCGGTAGCGATTGCAGGTTCCACCTTTGCCTTGGGGCTTACCCTGGGCTGGTTCCTGGCGATCCTGCATTTCGGCGGTTCATCCGGCTCATCAAACCAGCGAGATCATGACGAGGATTGAGCAAATGAAGGACCGCCTGGGGCTGGCTTTCTTCACCTTCGCGGCAGTTGTTTCGGCGCTGGCAGCCTGGGAACAGCCGACCGTCCTTGCCTGGCTGGCGGCATTGCACAACGCCATCCTGGCTGCGCTCTACGCCCGCCGTAAGCCAGCCACCAGTTACGACCATCGTGGCTTATGGTTGGGGATTCTGGCTGCTGTGCTGCCGCTGGCT
>Ga0134098_1000489_pt1 | contig 41308 bp, 38 predicted proteins | sample 9_3taG_FD_94456 | JGI IMG/M metagenome (GOLD analysis project Ga0134098, IMG submission 94456) | Switchgrass degrading microbial communities from high solid loading bioreactors in New Hampshire, USA - 9_31_10_142_A3 metaG | ecosystem: Engineered > Bioreactor > Semi-continuous > Anaerobic >... | reverse complement strand
CCCTTTGCTATTTCTCTTAAATCATTATTCATGTTGCTTAATCCTCCTATTCCAGCCTCCCCAACGGCCCCGGCTGGCACAAGCCGCTGGACCAGGCTGTTTTAAAAATCACATATAAATATTTTACAACCTATATTCTCATCATCTATACATAACGCCCCGGGCCTCCCGCCAACCGGTACCCAAGGTCATCGACCCGGGACACGTGGGTTTGATTAAAACATAACGTCATCAACAGAGCATACCACCTCGACTGAATACTCTGAAATCGACGACAAAGGTATATCGGCCTTGCCTTGCTCCAGTTCTTTTATCCATTTTTCTCGGAACTTCTCCCACGCCTGAAATGCGTTTTTTGCTTTAACTAGAGCTTTATTTTTCCAAATCGAATCGCCGTCTTTGCAATAGTAAGTAATGAGATAGATTTTCATAGTTTTCCTCCTTTCATGCTACAAACACCATTTTTCCTGCATAGGTTGTAAAATATTTATTGGTCATGCTTCCGCACATATCACACTTGACAGACATCTTACTCATCCTCCATGTTGTAAGGATTAAATACGCATTCAAGACAAAATCCTTCATGCCAGTTTGCTTTCTTTTGATGCTCTGGCCCTCGAATACACTTTTCACTGGTGCAATATTTTAAATAGTGTTTCAACGCCATTTCATCATGCCATTTTTCTTCCGCTGTTGGCTCGCCTGTTTGTTTACGGTTGATTTTGTATAAAACTTTAGCCATAGTATTCACACTCCTCCTAACCACCCTGAAAGTTAACGCAGGGTTACTATTTATCAAAACGTGTTTTTGCAGTTAATCCACCTTCAAAGTTAAATACCCATTTTTTCTTTCTCCGAATTACAATACACTATGCTTATCTGCCTCTTAAATTTTAATCATGATAAATATCTATTAATTCAAGACGCCGTTTTTGATCTTCGGTCAACACAGATACAAAGCTTTTATATGGCATTTTTACCTTATAGATCCATCGTCCAAGCATATACCCTTCTTCCGTAACATATGAGTAAGGGATATTTACATGTCCATATTTTTTTATAAAACTCTGAGGCAATATTATAATAATCATCCCAGGAAGGTTTTCGCTTTACTTCCCAGGCTATTCCAAGCTGATTAAGCAACGATATTCTTTCCTTCGTTAAAAAAGGATCACGATTTTTGTAGGCTTTTCGCATTTTTTTATCCATCACCCAAGCCTTAAACTATCATCATCAATATAATAATCAGGAACATTAAGATTTCCGTGCGTATTATAATAATTTACTGCCGACTGATACATAATGTCCCAGTCTCTATCTTTTAATTTCTTTTTATTCTCTCCGCTCATACTTAAGATTCCTTTACTGCAATATATTATATAAGTTACTTGTCGAGATCTCTTTTAAAGTTTTATTAATGCATCCAACAGGGCTTACCTCTTTTGCACATCTATAATTCAATATATATACCCTGCGCATTAAGTAAAGGTGTCTGCATTACACCTAGGCTGTTTCTAAACAAATTCCTATTAATAACGTATAATCGTATTCCATCCAGCTCATTTCATCTTTGCTACATTTGTTTAAATATAACTTTTATTACCATCATTATCGCACATTAGTTCTCCTGTGTCAACAATTAATTACGACATATGCACATATGTTTACAGTCCCCTGAGCCATGCTTCCTGTTTTTCGTCACTTGTAATTTTCACCCCTTCGGTGCCCTTCCGCATCAGCGGCCGAAATAAAAGAAGAAAGAAAGGAAGAAAGAAAGTAATCAGATGAGCGTCCTTTCAAGGACGCGGGGTAAATTTTTGAGAAAGAGTGGAAAGCGCGAGACGTAAGGAAGTGAAAACATATACAGCATATGTCGTAAATGAAAATCATGCCGATATTTTTATGACCAGGCACGCCAAGAATACACAACAAAAGAGACATATATTATAACTATGTCTCTCTTGTTCATGACGCTTCGAGGCTTTTATTTAAATTAATTATCATTTAAACTTTCGCTAGGACCTATAATAAAGCCATAATCCTCATAAATACTTTTTCTATTGTCTCGCAGCTCATCATTGACCAACATAATATTCTCCGTATCAAGATCATTTCTTATCGGTCTAAAGCCACATATAAGGGCATATTTTTGTATTTGCACTTCCGGCGCCGGCAAATATGTACCATCACCATATATTGTACCAATAAAATTTATGCCGGTACTTTTAAATGCGTTGTTAATTATTTCTGCTGAAACTATTACATATTCATCATACCTGGTACAGCCGTTTATTTTAAAAAAATAATTATCATATCCAATACTTGAATTATAGTTATATATATATTCTTTATATAATTCATCATCAAGATACAGCCCGTTCCTTTCTAGTGCATCCTTATTTAATCTGCCGATCAAACTTTCAGTGTCCTGGGAACATAACCACTCTCCTATTCTATATACTGCGGATGCATACAGTCCATAATCCTGCGACGGTATAATTTCTTTTGGCAATACATCTACTATATTTAAATCTGACATTGATTTTAGATCCATACCCGGAAGCCTTACATAAAAATCAAACGGGATTGGAAACATGCCGGCGAATACTTCATTATATATGTTTTTATCATAAGAAAGATAAATACTTCCTCCAGGATTATTATCATCTTCCAGGGAACATGCATATACAAATAAGGGGTTCCCGGCATAATCTCCTACATAAACACCATATATAACTTCATCGGCCAATAAACATATCCCTATATCGCCTATTTTAAGATTATCTTTGTTTACTCTTGTATAATTTAATATATCGCTGCGGCCGACATCTAAATCCTTTAAATATTTTTCGTTTGCAAAATAATACGACAGCTCCACTAATCCAAACGAGTCAATTCCATCCGTTACAATTTCTCCATTTTTATTAATATTCCATATCCCATTTTCTTTATATCCAACCTTTTTTACAAGTCTTATTAGAGAACAGACTAATCGTTGTTCTTTTGCGTATACTTCATCATAATTAACAGATTCTATTTTACTGGGTTTTTCATAAATTTTTTCAAACACATTATTATCTTGATTTGCCGATTCTTTAGCATTCTTACCTGACAATTGAAGCATGATAGGACGTAAAACTACTATAATTATTGAACATAAAAATATATATATTAAACCCAATAGTAATTTACCCTTTAACGATCTTTTTTTCCTAATCATCCTACTCATTTAAGATTTCCCCTTCCCATTTTGGCAGATTAAATAAATATTTATATCTATTTGCCACTTCTTTCCCTTTAGGCAACTCTTTCATAAGATTAAAATAATGTGCTATATTAAACCCATCATAATATTTATTTGCCTTCATAATAAATTCATCTTTCAACGAATATGTTGACATCGATGAATAAACATCGATAAAAGCCGGTGCTTTTACCATAGATAATTCACTCATCGGTATATTCCCTTGTATATAATATGTAATTCCATCCTCTACTTTTGTGGTCGCATACGGAAAATGAGGAACAGACAATACATCATCTTTACTATAACTTGCTGGGCCCTCGACAACATTATAATTATATATAAATTCAAATTTAAAATCGTTTATTATTTCGTCTATATCACTCTCACTAAGCATTTCAGGCTCTAACTCAATTTCGTTCCCATTTTCGTCATATATTTTCTCTCCTGGTACCCAGTTATCATAATTGGCCATAGATTTAAAAATGCACATTATATATATTGTCTGCCAGTCCATTTCATAATTTCTTATTAAAAAATCATTGGAAACAATCACATCATAATACCTATCCTCTGTATGCGTTACAAGAACTTTTTCCGTTTTCGTTTCTTTTCCTGATGATAAATCACCTTCATTATTCCCGGCCTCTTCCCCTGTATCATTTTCATTATCTTCAATCTCCCTTTCCTCTTCGACTGTATATGTAACAGTAAGTTCAACCGATATTGTTTTAGCTTCAGATCGATTATTATAATCATGAACCTCTGTTAAGAGATATTTTAATGATTTTCTATCAATCATCATTTCCTCAAGGACTTTTTTTGTAAATATTTTCTTATCATCCACCGCTTCAATTAATTGTTCTATGCTACAATTATTAATATCAATATCTTTTTTCTTCCCCCAGGAGAACAGATTTTTAAAAAAAGAAACCACTGCATTTAAGCCCGACAAAACAAGTATTATAACTAATAACCAGGGTAAAACCGATACTATAACTCCAATAATCCATTTTCTTAATTTTTTTTTCATAATTTCTCCTTAATGCAGTTTATTAATATTAATAGTACGTGTATGTAGCTCTTTACATCATACATTTTTTGTGATATATTCAAACCATAAGAAAGGAGGATGCATCATGTCGCTTAACAGCTTAATTAAAAAAAGAGACGAACTTAAAACTGAAAACACCAATTTAAAAATTGAACTTGCAAATAAAGAATATAACAGCAAAATAAACGATATAATAAAATCCTTCAAAAATTATTCTGGCCAACGTGGCGGAAAATATAAAGACATTATTTTTTTACCTGACTATGAAAGCAAATGGAAAGGGACATTTTTTGATGTACAAAGGCCTTTAATAGAAAGGCTAAACGCTTGGCCTATAAACAGGCTGAATTTACTCAAACAAGGTGTTTTTAGCCATCTAAAAGAATTCCAAATACCCTTGATTGGACATTGCGATATGGTGTGTTCCACAAAATCCGGACCTATTATACGCATTACCGATCCATATGGCAGCGTTACATTTGCACCTCTTAAAAAGACAACATATGAAACTGCCTTAACCTGGTTAGGCCGAATATTGATTGTCCATTCCATTTATAGACCCGAAAGAAAAAGCCCAATAGCAGCCAGAATACAAACATTATCATTTATGCTTAAAGAAGATTCACGATATATAAAATAGCATGATTTAGAATAATTACTAAACATGCTATTTTATTTATCAAACCGTTTTTCCGCCCTTGTTCATATCAGTATTATTTTCTTGATTATTCTTTGGCATCCAATCAAACGTATCAAAAACAGCATCCGAGAAATACCCATTCTCTTTATTCCTAAACCTTTTATTCGCGTATTCAACTATTCTAGAAAGTCCATCCTGGTTTGCCAACTCATTATTTTCTCTTACGGCTTTTTTATTGAGTTCTGTTTTAAATTCAAATATAACATTATCAGTAGCACGATTACGTATTTCTTGCCTTATTTGATCATTTGACATGTGTTGGCCACCATTTTCTTTCATGATATCTAAATATATGTTCTTCAGGTATTCTCCATTGTTTGCTGTATAATGTTTTGCTTGAGAATCAGCTATATTAGCCGCTAAAGATATATTGTTTCTTACAAAACTAAATATTTGATCTTCATAGTCTTTATATGAAGCTGCACCTGTTTCCATTTTACTTATATCAAATAAAGGCACATCTTCAATTACTTCTCCTTGTACCAGCTCAACATCTTCGTTCTCGTTCCCGGCCGATCTTTGATACACAGTAGGAATTGGGGATTTATCCGAAACACTTCTTTCTGCCATCATTTCACCAAAACTACCACCAAGCATTATTCCTGCCGCGCCTAATTGTGCTGACATGCCAGGCCCTAAAAAAATACCGGAACCCATACCTAGAACACCGCCGGTGGCTGATCCCAACGAAGAGAATACAGCAGAGGCATTTCTATGTGCGGCTCTTTTTCTATATAAATCAGCCAGCTTTTCATTTGATAATTTCCCTTTAAACGCTTGATTTTCAAAATTAAAAATATTTGCATACTTTTCAGCGCTCACATTTCCATAATAAGGCGATTTACCACTACTATATGCCCCACTTAACGATGCATGTGAATAATTACTGTTGGCATCAGTTTCCATATATATGCCTTGTCCACCACCTCCGCCACCAACACCAACGGGTCCTCCCGTATACAGAGCTCCGTCATCATCAGAACCATTAGTGCCTTCATTTTTAGACAACTCGGTATAATAGTTAGCCATATTCTCATCTTGTTTTGCAGCCATTTTCGACCCTCTAAACTTATTTATTGCGCCGGCGCCTGCCCTTACTAAATTCATAGCACCCATCATCGTTGCAACACCTGTTAATTCTAATCCGCTACCACCGCTTAACCCTAGGAGTTGCCTTATTATATTTCTTGATGGAATAATCATGGCACATATAATAATTTTTAATATTCCCATTGATGCTCCATTAGGTATAAGACCTAAATAAATCGGAATCATCATTAAAGTACAGTCCAATATTGGTATCAGCAAAATTGATATAACCTGTTTTATCCATTGGGAAAGTAAACTTTTATCGTAATTCATTCCTACACAAACGATAGGAAAATAAATGAACAATACCACCATTGTCAATGCATATCCTGTATAAACAGCTGCAAAATAGAAGGATAACAGAATTGTTCCAAGATATATCAAGGAATTTACTATACCATATTCAGCAGCTTCCCTAAACGCATCTACTAAATTTAGACCGTCTGCGGTTGCAAACAGGCTTAAACTGCCTTGCGACGATACCCAATATAAAATCGCATCAGCAATATACAATGCCACATCAAGAAACGGAGGCATTAAAGAGAGGAGAGCAATTGATAAAATTGAAGTACCCACCGATGATTTAAAGTGACTTAACTTCTCACCGGATTTATAATATGTAGCTATAGCAAACCTGCCAAACAAAGAAACAATAATAAACACTATAGATATTCCTGCTATAATGTTATAAATTGCAGCGCCTACCACACCATACGGATTGCCTTTTTGCAGTTCAAACTTAAATAATGCAATACCATTTTTAGTATGTCCCCCTACTCTGCCATAAATAACATTATCTATAGTGATACCCATATTATCCAGCATTATATACAAAGAATCTGTTATAGCCATTATTAGTTCAACCAGTTTTTCTTCTATAAATCCCAGATCCTTTTTCTGCTCTTCAAAAATGTCCTCGTCATATTGGATTTCAGCATCTTTTCCATAAATAGATTTATCTGCATCATCCAGCCAGGAACCTGTATAATCATCTTTTCCTTCGTTTGCAAAAGCAAAATCAGAAACATTTACAAGTAAAACCAAGACAAATACTATAAATAGCAATAATGATTTAATTATTCTTCTTTTAATATATGCTTTTTTCAAAGCTTTCACATCCCCTCTTTTATGAAGCAGAACCTTTATATAATTCCTTAATCTTTTCAATATCTGTCTCTACAATTAATGCCTCACTTTCTACTAAGTAGTCTACTTTAAGAAATACTACTGTTTTATGATTCTCTATTAAGCAGCATTCTCCTCTTCTTTTTGCCTTTTCTTCCGGATCATCAACATCACCGCCGAGTGTAAAAACCCTCTCAAGTTGAGACTCTGTTAACGGAGTTGATTCCTTAAGAAAGGCTCTATCCTGGTAATTCTGTTTAAATAAAAATATAGATGAAGAATTCTTAATTATTGCCCTAGTTAATTCATTTACGTCATAATCCGCTAAAGCCTGCGATATTGTCCATGGAGCCACATGCCGTTTTCTAAATGTTCTATAAGCATTTGACGCCAAAAGGAGCGCCTCTTCGTATGGGAAAATTTTATGAAACTCGTCTATAACTACTATCATGTTTTGCGCCAACAAAGGATTAGAAGAATTTCTTTTAACATAATTTTCATTAATACAAGATAAGGCAACCAAAAGAGCTATAGGCCTTTCTTTTTCTGGAAGCTGCGATATATCAATATTTATATGTGGAGTGTCCGGAGAAGCTGTTATAGTACTTTGTCCGTCAAAATATGATCTTGACCCTTTAATAGCAATAACGGGATACTTCTTGTTGCCTTCTATGTAATAAGCAATATTATCTTGTTTCGGTAAATCTTCGTATTCATTCTTTGTAAAAAATCTTAAATTAACAGGACAATAATACAGTTCTTTAACAAAATCTTTCATTGCATCAATAATTATTTGATATGCGACTTCGTGATGAGATATATTATTATTTTTTTGACAGATTAATACTTTTTTATAAAAATCCGTGATAGTAGGCATCAATTTTTTTACTCTGCCAGATGTAATTTTCTTCCCATCCTCAGACAAAGTTTCCCCTGTGGTATAAAGAGAATCAACATTCATATCATATATACCGCGTTCCTGATAAAGACTTTGCACTATATCACTAATAATGCGAGATACAAAAGTATATAGAGAAAAATCATTTATTTCAATTCCGTCCTTTATCATTGTCAACAACATATATTTAACATCTGTTATTTTGTCGTTAAGTCTTAGCACGGAATACTCTTGACCGGTTAATTCGTCGTATTCATTTTCAGGATCCACGTCAAAAATATTCAGTACATTATTACTTCCATTTTTTATTTGATAATTTACACCGCCTTCCTTTATTGCCATTATTGCGTATTCTCCAACGTTTCCACGCGCCTCAAAGTCAATTGATCTTATTACATAACCAAAATTTATATTTCTTGATCCCAACATTTTTACCGTAGCAGATTTTCCGCTGCCAGTACCACCGCAAAAAATTACTCCGTAGCCATCATGACTAGGATCATAATTATCCCATAATATCAACTGTCCATTTACCAAGTCTCTCCCAACAGGAATTCCGTCTTTATGAGAAAAATATGAGTCCGTATGGTTGAAAATAGTAGCCAATGATCTTTTATCAAATACATGTTTTTTTATTGTAGTAGTTTTTACCAACTGATTCAAATTGGCTGTATATATTTTGTTCACCGGATATGCAGAGAGGAACGCTTCCGGATGTACACCATAGCAGGCCTGCAATTCAATTCCCTTTTCTCTTGCCCGCATGTTAAAATCAGTGACGCGGAGTCGCAATGTTTCATAATCAGGCGCTTGCAACACAAATAAAAACGCCACATCATAAAGCGTATTGTCTCCGGATTCTATGTCTTGAGCCCATTTTTCTGCATCGGCAAGCTTCCCCATTATTTTTCTTACTTTATTTCTATCGCCTTCTTTTTCGGCGCTTCTTAATTCAGTATCCAACATTAAAACACGGGAATCTAATTGTTTAGATGATTTACCTTCTGTCATAGGAATAATAAAAACTGTACTCGTCACATTTGGAAAATTAAATAAAGGAGCAAAGGTAGAGGCAAACTTAGCATACCTGGGAAGCTTATGTATGTACATACAAATAGTATAAATATCAATACCCGCATCATGTAAAATAAAATGATCCAATGGATTAGGATTTACGCCATTTGGCGCAATAAGTTCTTTTACATTTTTTCTTATCTGATGAAATATATTAGCATCCTTTTCATCAGAAGACGATTTTATATATAATGTATCATCATTAACTTGGTTGGACCTTCCTTTAATCATTTTTATCACCTTCTGCCTTTCCAGCTGACATGCTATTATTAATTTCATTACTTTCCGCAATCAGTTCATTTAGCTCCTCATCAAATTTTAAAGAAGCGTCATTAAGTAATTTATCTCTAGCCTTTTCTTGCATTTTTGATAAAGAATCAGTTGTTGTGATATCATCAAAATAGCTACTGTTATAAACATCCTTTATTGTAAAACGTTCAGATGAAATTGGTTGAGAGTGGCGTCTACAAATATCAATAAGTTGTTCCGTAGCGCATCTTTTTGCTTTTACGCCACAATTAGAAAGAGAATTTATCATTGCGTTTGCTTGAGCGGCTAATTCATTCTTTGCTCTTTCTAATATCTCACTTTCTGATAAATCCATAGGAAAATCCATGGGATTATAAACCCAGTCGAATATATAAAGAGATGTTCTCAAAGGAGCAGAAGCCGTCCCAATATTATTGTTAATATAATTTAACTGAGATTCCAAATGGAATTTTCTGAAAGCCAAAGCCTCTGCTTGTCTAATTGTTTTTTCTAGCTCCATTCTATAAATTCCATCTTTTTCTGGAGACAATTCCTTTTTCATTGCGTTTTGTATTTCAGTAAGTCTTTTTTGAGCATTCTCATATTTTTCACAAACATTATCGTATGCTTTTAAATATTTATTAATTGTATATTCGAGATCAATAGACTTACTACTCTGTCTATACGATATAGGCCTATCTATTATATTAATAAATCCCAAATAATTCTGCGCTGTATTTTTCTGCGCCACTATATTTTCTGAGTAAAAATCAAAACCTTGACACTCGACAGCTGCAACAAACCGTGTCATATTATCCATAATAATCATATCGTCCTTTATATCATCAATAAAGCCTATATAAGACTTTGAATCTTTGCGGTCGAAAGAAGAATAGTCTATGTTTTTCTTTGCAATCCTTCTTTTTTTTCTTGAACGTAAATATATGTAAACCCCGATCCCTGCAACCAAAATCAAAAACAATACAATATAAAGAATAATAAGTGCTATCCTATATAAAGAGTCAAAAATATTTGCCATGTCCCCCTAATCCTCCAAATCATCATAGCCTTTAATATAAATTACTTTCTTCTTTCTTCGTATAAGCCTTCTCAATATTAAAATCATAATTACTTGACCGCCTCCAGTTAAATATTCAGAAGATGGCTTTTTTATCATGGAACATCCTATAGATAAAATCATGATTATAATACCAATAATTAACCCAACAAGAGGCCTTCCAAAATGACCGGCTATTTTAAATAGCAAAAATGTAAAAGCACCAGTAATTATAATCACGGCTAAATCTTTTTTTGTAAAAAATTTAAAATACTTATCTTCGTCTGTAAACTCAGACGGAATGTTATAAACAAATCTATCCAAAATACCAGTCCTTTCTAAAAAAAGGAAATAGAAAACCTCTATTTCCTTTTTAATTTTATGTTAACCAAAGCACTATATCATATAACATTCCTATAAGTGAAATAAAACCAAAAAATATAAACGCAATAACGGCTTTTTTTGATAAATTTGATTTTATTTCACTTCTTTTAGTGCTGTTCTTATTTATAGAGAGCGATATTCCTTCTATGATAGAAGTAAACACTAACCCCAATATTCCAATTACAAGTAAAAACCTATAAGCAGATGCCGAATTATCTCTTATAATTGGACTTGATGTAATATTATCTTCTCTTAATATATCAAATGGGTCTTTTAGGTCTTGACTAAGAAGGCATATGCTTCTAAGCATCTTAATCATTTTACAACCTCATATTTATATTTTAGTTGCAACAGATTGCACCAATCCTATAAGAGCAATGGCTCCAAATACCAGCATTGCACCTAAAGCTATGTACTTAATATGATCCTTGCTTTCGCTTCTTTTGGCCGAGTTTTTCGTAAGTGCAATACTAATACCGAGCGTGACTACGGAGAAAACAAGGCCTATAGCGCCTACAACCATCATGAATTTATACCCAGACGCTCCTGTTTCTTTAGCGGTCTGCGTGATTTTATCAAAGGCACCATTGCTTTCTCCTTTTGTCAAAAAGTCAAAAATGCCTTCCTCTGAATCCTCTGTGGTGGTGCTTGCAAAAACAACATCACATAAAGAAGTCAAGGAAAATACTGTAACAAGAATAAGGCATGAGCAAATCTTTTTAATCTTCTTTAAATTCATAATCATTACATTATCCCCCTTTATTTATTAATAATTACATTTTAAACATATATAACTATATTTCGTCAATAGTCTATATTAAATATAATTTTATAATAGTTTTTAATAATATGTTTAAAATGTAATTATCAATAAATAATCGCTTAAATTATTTTTATATGGAATATTAGAGGATAAAACCTCTAATATTCCATATAAACAAGTACTATGATGTTTTTCTAATAGGTGTCATTAAGCCTTTAAAAATTCCGTCAGTCATATAAATAGGTTGTAAATCACTCATTCCATAAATAGTTAATTCTGACGAACATATTTCAGAAATAACCATTTCCATGTGTTTTGAGTTAATGTGGATGTCTATTTCACCCTCGACATCTACTGCTTTTACTTGGGCTTTGTTTTCCCCTGCAATGGCAGTAATTATGACTTTCTCGTTTGATATAATTATTGCTGCCCTTTTATTATTATCCGTAAGCGTAGCGACTCTTAAAGCCGCTTTTAACATGGATACATCAAGGACGGCTTTATAATTATATTCAGCAAAGTCAAGCAATTCTGCAATTTTTGCGGGAAATTCATTTTCATATCGAATAATCGTATAATAATCATTACCATCTTTTATTATAACTTGCTTTTCTAATATAGAGATGGTAATGTTCTCTCCTTCAATCTTAGAGCAAATTGCCCTAAGAGCAGGAGCATTAATGTTTATATACTTTTTCTCAGCCTTCTTAAACCTCTCGTTAACCGAGATGGTTTTTGAATATGAACTAGCCGCCAACCTTCCATCAGAGGAAAAAAAACACAACTTACTCTCATCTCCTTCTGTATATGGAAGCAATGCAACTGTATTTATTACGCTAATTGCACTTCCTTGCCCTCCATAAGCAAAGGAACCTTGCTTGGCGGCTTTAACAAAACTTTCTCTTGATAATACTGCGACATATCCATCATCTGGATTTCCCTGAGGCTGAATTATTGAAAACCCCTCTTTTTTTAATTGTATCGGCAGCGTTGCGGATCCTGCCGATATTTTAGCAACACTATCTGTTACTTCTATTTCATATTCATCTCCGAATTCGCTTAATGCTTTTAAAGCACCTTGCAATTCAGAGCCAACAATAAAACTTGTTGGATTATTGGATTCAGCAGTGAAACACGCCAATACTTGCGTGTTTCCATCAGAGGAACAGATGGAAGCAAATTTTCTTCCTTCACATGTCTCTTTATTTGATATACTGATAATATAAGTGTCTTTTACACAAATAGAAGCTTTGTCAATAGCGTGCAATATATCATGCTTTTTTACCTTTACAATACTCATGTTTTTGTCCGATTATTCGGACTACACCTCCTTTTTAATTTTTAAAACAAGCCCAATTGCCCCTCTATTGCAACAGATTTTCTTTTTGATACAGGTGATAAAGGCGGCTTTGGCTCTATACATGTGGTACCCGTAAATTGCTCAAGCGCATTATACTGAGAAATATTTGAATTTGATAAATCAGTAAAATTTTCAAATACATTAAACACATCAAGCAAATTCACTTGAGATATTTCTTCAGTTACTTCATTATTGTTATTCGAGTTGCCCAGTAATTCTTCTAATGTTAACATTGGCCTATAATTATTAAACAACGGATCATCATCTACATTCTGGTTAATGGCGTCAAACATTCCCTGTAAGTTTGCACCAGATGAATCATCCATTGATGCTAACGCTTGGGCAAGTTTTAGCTTTACGTCAACGCCATTAGCCAATGCGGTAAGTCCTTCTGTTGAGAACTTACCTTGAATGGCAGCTGTTGCCGCCATTTTTTCGGCAATTAAACTTATAACCTCTTTTTGGATTGTGTGATTAACTGCCATATAATATGTCCTACATTCAATTTTCTGATTAAGCCTGTAATGCCTTCTGCTGCTTTGCCATATGGTAAACAGAGAATATCCTAGTTGATAAAAGATTAAGGTTGGATAGTTATATAGCTTGTTTTGGTATATAAAGCAGAAATCCAACCCTGTTTCTACGTTTCTAGGATTCGTAATAAAAACCCTTATTCCTTCGGCCGCTTTTTTATGCATCCATTCTTCTCTTTCAGAAGAAGCCGGATAAGACGATTCTATTACTTCAACTTTTCCCTGCAACCCACAATAATGTTCCAGAAGAGACTTTATTCTGTATGATACGCAGGTTTCTGGTTTTCCTGTAAACTCTGCATATATTATACAGTTGCGGTCTTCGCTTAATTCCTTATTTACTATCTCGATAAGCCTTTTTTCTTTTGATAATAAATTATTTATGTCTGAATATTCAGGATAGTTATTAGGTGTAACTAACACACATCCTGTTTTTGGCGATTTAATAGGACCTACACCATAAGGCTTATCAAGATAACTAAGCGAGAAATGAAGCATTTCAGAAAGAATGCCCATTCCTCCATCCTTTTCCCTTGAAAGTTTTTTTAAGGTCTGGATATTATTAAGATATCCCTGGAGCATAGAATACTCAGGATTTATAACGACATCACCGTTCTTGTTTTCTATATCCATAGGTATATCTACAAGCACAACAATTTCTTTGAGCGGCGGCAGATACTTACTTAAATCGGACAAATCTAAAAATACTGTTTTGTCCAACAAAAAGTCCATAAAAACAAGCGGTGAAATACCCGGTTTCGGTGAAGGACTCCCTTTTTGTCTGCCTTTTGACGAAGAATTATAACGCTCCTCTTCATTGCTTTCATAACGTCTTTCTATGACGCCATATTTTTCTATAAACCTCATTTCATCTTCCCATTTATATCCCGCCTTTCTCATTCTATTTGGATCAAGGCGAAATAAAAGATAAAAAAGATGATTAGCATATCCTCCTGCTATTGTACCAGTTAAGGCAAGATGCTTTTTACTGGATGAAATAATGGCAGACATGCAATTTGCTTGGGCACTGCTACCACTTTTATATAAATGAGCTTCATCAAAAATGGCTATATCAAAAAAGCCTTTTAATTGTTTTTTGATATATAATCCAGGAGCTACCTTCCTTACACCTGAATATTCGTCTGTATTTATTACATTGATTGGTTTTTCACCAATCATGGAGAAATAATCATCGGCAAAATCTTTATGTACCCATACTGTTTTTTTATTTTTATGAGTCTTATTGGAATAATGGGTAACTCTATACCAACAATTATTTCCATTCTTACATCCTAGGTTCGCTACATGAGGCTGCCAAAGCTCTGCCCCACAATAATAGCAATAGCTATTGGTCTGATTCTGATATATAAAATCAATAAAATCAAGCGGCTTCGTGTATTCGCCTTCGTTTAGGAAAGGATACAGTTTTGCTGTTTTATAAGGAATTAAAATATTATTGCAGTTATAGCAAACCATACCTTCTCCTTTGTAGCCTGACTTAACCAACTTGATATTAGTTGATTTACATATTTCACAAAAATTATTGACCCCTGGGATGTCTCTGCCGCAGTCTCTGCACACTTTCTTCATAATATGCCCAAACCTTCGTTTTCTGGGAATAGGCTTGCTTTGGTAAGAAAGCTTTGCAAAATCCTTAGAAATAATAAAAAACTCTCTTCCGGACCGCTTTTTTCCACGCTTTTTTATTTCAACAAGCTGAGAAAAATCATTCAATATTGTAACCCTTGAATAAGGAATTTCCGATTTAATGTGATTAGCCCATTTTTCTACCAAATGCCCCGGACACATCACAATATTTCGGTAATTAATTATTCCTTCTTCAAGATATACGTCCCTCAATGTTTTATTGGGATTTGCTCTTAGATATTTTCTTACAAAATATCCTTCACAAATCCCTGCTGCCTGGACCGTTTTCCCTGTTCCCATCCCTTCATTTAGAATAGCATAAGAGGAACAATCCAATAAAGCTAAAACACCAGAGACTTGAGCCGCTTGTTGAGGAAAAAGTCTCATTTTTTTCATGACAAAGCAATCTACATGGCCGTTTAGGCCTGTAAGTGGCTGTATTAAGTTTTCAAGGTTCTTTACAATAGACTTCCCATAAATTTTAAAATAGGAGTCCATGTCAGTAAAATTTAATTTCTTTTGGGGCATTTTGGATATCCATATCTTATTATGGCTAAACAAATACTTTATGCCATTTATTAGTGTTTTTTCGTTTAAATTAACGATTAATGCTCTTAAATCGTCAATATATATTTTTTCGCCATAGTTATCGATAAAATCAGATGATATGCAGTTAGCCCCTTTTATAAGATAATTATAGGCACAATTAACATAACCATTTCTTAAGGCCCAGTCATATAATTGTGGTTTCCATTGTTTTAATAAAGGAAGATTAAAATTATTCATCAGAAAGTTATAGAATGCTTCTTCCTGATCACCTTCCTTAAAAACCATAACCTTTTTATTATCTGATATGGCTATGGCGTGATAGAATTTGTCTTTCCCTGTAACTATCGGCGCTATCATAATATCAAAATGGCCGTTTAAATAATATGTCTTATGTCTTGCTGTCAATTTATAAGTTGTATTTAACGCAGCTCCAACGGCCTTTATTAATGATAACGACCGATCGTAGAACGAAATAATGACTGGGCTATACTCGTCTGGGCAAAGAATAAAATCCAATGACACTTTCAATCCATTAATTTCTAACATATTGGATATACGGGGTTAATTCCGTATATCAATCACCTCCTGTTGTAATTATTCAAGAACAATAACCGACCCATCGTTTTCAATTATATTAAGTGATATTTTTGAACGGGTCTTTTCTATAATCTCCTTATTATCTGGCGATGTTTCCGTCGTGACAACTGTTTTCACGACGCCTCTTTGCAAATGGAGATCACCGTTCTCCTCGTTGCCTACCAATCCTTGTCCTCCTCCGCTAATGGCCACTAGATACAGTAAGTCCTTTTTGAGCGGCACGGGAGGTCTGCCTAACTCAGTTGCTGTATACTTTTTAACAAACACCTTGTCTAGCATAGCCTTATAAAGAGGACTTCTTGATAAATATTCCGCCGCTAAAGAAGGATTAAATTCAACAGTTGTGAAATATTCAATCTTCTCCTCATACGAAGGCAGAACATTTATTTTCTTTATTTCTTTGTCATCTAAAGAAGGAAGATATGGCAACTTATCGATGGAGTCAATTCTTGAATAATAATCATTTAGTTCGCTACGAAGATACCCTATGCTCTTTCGCTTTAAGCCAATCACACAAATTTGCTTAAAATACTTATACACCTCATCATCAAAACGAAACTCTGCAATTGGCTGAAACCATTTATAAAATGTTTTCAAAAAATTTTCGTCCGTAAGGACATAATAAGGTATAACAAGAGCAAGAATACCATCCGTAGCAATATAATTTGCTATCTTGTTTACAAACAATGTTTCTAGTCGTTTTTTTTCATCGTTTGCAACTCCATACGGTGGATTTGCAAAACAAAATGAAAAAACATTATGACTTATTTTAACACCGTTCAGGAAATCAGCATTAAGCAGATAATCCACTTTTTGCTGTTCCTCAAGATCTTCGCACGTAACGGGATTAATTTCCACGCCGAATATTTTTATTTTCGGATTGTCCTTTTTTCCCGTTACTGCTAAAACCGCCTCGGCATCCCCGATACAAGGTTCCAGAACACAAACTTCCTCATCAGGGAACCTAAACAGATTACCTATACGCCGACTATGATTCAAGTCAGTGTAATAGGCACCCATTTTCAAATCATTTGCTAATGATCTCGAAAATGAGCTTTGCATAAAAATATCCATACTAACACCTCCTTTAAAAAATAAGTCCGTATTTGCGCATAAAAAAATTCTAATTCTTGAAGAATTAGAATCCATTATTGCCAAACACGGACAATTACCTTTCCCGATGACCGGGAATAAAAAAAAATATAATTTACATAAATAATGTATCATAAAACAGCATAAATATCAATATATAATTCAATAACATAAAAAAATTAATGAAAAGGCATAAACGATAATTCGTTTATGCCTTTTCATTTAGTTAATACCATATAATTCTTCTGCGTATTCCAACAATTTATTTAGGAATACGATATATAATTTGCGATACAGCTTTCCATGTATTAATTCGATGGTCTCTCCGTCATAATCAAAATATCCACCCGTAGTAAATGCATAAAAGCAACTATTTGATACTGCATTACTCTCAAAACTATAGCAAAATTCAAACGGAGAGCAAACTGCATCTAAGCATGTTAATATTTTATAATATAGTTCCGTGTTTTTGATATCCGAATGCTGATTAGAGTAGTTTATTATTTTACCTACTCTTTCGTTTTTAAGCAAACAGGGCCAATACGGGTAAAACTCTTGCTGCAATACATAAGCCAAATATTCTCTGATACTGCTTTTGTCTAGCACGTCAAAAGCTTCACCAAAAATATCCCTTGCACAAGCATCCAGCTTTTCATCATTGTCTTCCCAGTCAAGATTTTCATACTCGGAAGTATCGCAATTAAATAAGTCAATTTCTTCCCAACCATTTTCCCGCATGAAATCTGTACTAGGGAAAACAAAGTCACATACAGCCAATTCAAAATCTTGAATGAAATCTGATATATAGTCATCATCTAAAAAAACAGCCGGAAGTTTATGAAAATTTAGTTCCAGACCAATTTCATTGGCTATCTTCCATACAATAATTGCTTCAATTTTCTTCAAATACAGAACATCTGTACAATAGAATGATTCCCATGTATGATAATAATGTCCGTATTTATACTGACTCATTTTTTCTAAAATATCAATGTAATATACAATGTCTTTATATGTTAGATTTTTCATTTTTCACCACCCCGTCTTTCCTTTCGGCTGCTGCTTTTATCTCTTCGAACGGAATGAATCTGGAAAAGTATTTGAAAGCATCAAAATATAAAACACCACCTTGTACCTTTCCATTTGATATTACATTTGAAACAATAGATAACAGCAAATGCGCAGCCATAAGGTTTGTAGCAATATGCTGCGGCGATGATGTATTTAAAGCGCTGCATGACATTGCCGGCGATGGAGAATCAGCGGTTAATATTTCCGGAAAGTAAAATGATCTTGGAGGCGCCATTGTTTGACCATTTAATTTAACAGCTATGCATATTTCCCCAACTGAATATTCATTAGCAGAATCAATATATATAATATTATCTCTACTAAAAAAGACTTCCTCAAGGATTATTCTTGTCGCATGATTATCTACACACCCGACAAGAACAACAACCCTTTTCTTATTATAAAAAGCAAAATCAAAATTAGAATTTATTATATTGATTACATCCTCCTTTGAACTTATATATTCAGGGTATGCAAAAATCTTTTCAAAATTAAATACATCTTGTATGGCCTCCACTAAAGTCACAGCCTTGTTTTTGCTAATATCATCAAGCATATAAGGCTGTCTTGAAATATTACTTTCCTCAATATAATCCCCGTCTACCAAGGAAAATGAAATGTCATATTTCGAAGGATCTAACATAGAAGCATATCTTGCAAACTCTTTTGCAAAATTACCACCTGTGCCTCCGGCACCAATACAAATTACATTAAATTGTACATTTTTCATTTTACCTGGGACTGCCAAAATGGCAGTCCCAAACACCCCCTTTACACTATTACTTTATTTGGAATATCCTTTAACAGAGAAATAATCATAGAATCATCTTCATTATCGGACTTTGATGATGAAAAAACATCATCAAAGCTGACATCATTTACAAAATAGCCACCTGTGCCTGCACGCAGCTTTAAACTTGGACCAGCTAATGTGTTAAACGGTCCATAGACGCCGTAGATGCGAAATCCTAATTCATCCTCATCGTCATACCGAGAGAAAAAAGCATCGTAAAATCCATGTGAATGAAAATCACCTATCAAAGAGTATTTACTTTCCATGGAATAATCACGTTCTGCTATACATCTGTCCGGCATCACCCTTTGTACGGGAAGATGCCAAAAATATTTTAACTTATCTCGGTCAAAGAAAAGCTGCAACATAGCTTCTGTTTTATACATATTAAATATAATTTGAAAAAATAAAACTGCTGTTTCATGAAGGCTATACGGGACTTTTGGAGTTAACAAAGTGAAATATCCATCGGCCTTTTTAGAATCCTTAGAAGCAATCACACACAACTCTTTGGATTTTTCGACTCTGTAAACAACTCCATCTTCATTTTTAAACCAATCAAAAAGAGCATAATCCTCTGATGATATTAACTCCAATGCTTTTTTGTCATCAGCAATTAATTCAGCTCCTTTTGATGAGGATTTAACCATCATAATAATTAGATTATTCTTTTCGTCATACTCAATAATCGTCCTTTCGGACGAATATTCAGGCCTATCTTTCGCCACAAATTTCCGCAACTCCTCGCCATCTACTTTTTCTTTTCCCCCAAACATATCAGGGGAAAGTTTAAAGCTTACATACACAAGAGAAAGCGTTGCGTTGGTCGGGTATTTCTCGGGTTCAGGTCTCCTGTATGAATTTTTCTCAATCATTTTAGCGATAACCAGCTTGTTGTCTTCGTTTATTTGAAGTTCAAGATGATCAGCATCAAATTCTGGATATCTTTCGGCGATTATTGCTGCTAGAAGACCCTTATTAGCTTTCATTTTTTTTGTATTTATACCGTTCTCGCCTTCATCAAGCTGTGATGATAAAGACTTTACATCATCTTTATCAACAGTAAAAACACTTCTACCTCCAATTGCGATTTTCACCGGGAAATCTATCTCATCTGTAAACAAAGGGGAATCAAAAACGGGAACTATAATATTATTTTTATTTGAATATATAAAAGACATTTTGCCGAAACCGAATCTTTCTTTGAAAATATTTTCTAGATCCTCTGTTTTTACATCCCCTTCATTATTTATTAAATCAATAGTTTCTCCGGCAAAAATAATTTTTGCACCTGGTTTAATTTCTATAACACCTTTGGCCACTTTATAAATATCCTTATGTATCAAATAAAGAACATTGTTCCCTTTTTCCAGCACAGATATATCTGTAGGATAGTCTGGGAACATATTAGCCAGGAATTCATGAACTTCTGATTGCGTTACCTCACTTTTACCGAAATCTTTTTCTGATATGTGAACCGGATTGTAATAGCCCGTATATACTATTACAGGAAGCGATATAATATCAGCTTTTTTCGTCTTTGATTTTTTTTCTGACGTACTCTTTTTTTCTTCCTTCTTAGGCGGGTTTTCCGGTTCTATACCCAACATTTCAAATAAATTAATATAATCATTTCCCATATTTTACGGACCTTTTAAGGTCCAAACACCTCCTTTAAAACTAATTAAGCAAATCGCCAACCTTTATATTTGTGTTAACAAGCAGTTCGGAAGGAAAGCGGCTTTCTTTGACCAATGATTCTATCAGGCATCTCTGAGTAACATATTTTTCTTTTACTCTTTTAGACATCCAATGGTCATCATTGGTTGGAGAGCCAAAAAACATACTAATGAATTCTTCCACATCCTTCATAGAGTTATGTTTTGACTCTATTTTCTGATTATTTTTTAGGCCCCAACAAATACTGCCTTCTTCCGATACATTTCCGAAAGGATAACGATAAACAAGTGTATTATCATTAATATTTTGGCTTTTTAAAGCAAAAACCTTTGATGAAGTTAATATAAAATTTTTCACCTGAAAAAAGAAGAGTAAATTTGGGAAAGGTATGATATATGTTTTGTCGTAATAGATAAGAGGTTTAATACCTTCCGGAATTACAACCAAGCACTCATAATTCCCATTCACGTCAATAATTCCATCGTAATAACCTGTTGGAATTTTACCTATCCTCATTTTTTCAGATTGGATCGTGCTTTCATTGATAATATTTACAAAATTATCAAATGAAATTCTTTTTTTTGTAACCTTTTTTAAACCATCAACAAATTCAATTATTTCAATTGTAACAATGCCTGGCTGGCTATCTTCGATTGTGATATTTAATACCACAACAAACACCCCCTATAACAATCTTTTTTTTGCTTTTATTCGAGGAGCCTTTTTAAATGAGCGAATAATAATTTCAATTTCATTTACTTCATCAAGTAAACCCAAGAATCTGCTCGCCGAATAAAAAGCATCTAACAATTCTTCTAATAACACCCCTTTCATTTCTCTTTCAGTTAATTCCAAGAGAAGCTTTTGATGTAATTTTTTTAATAACCAGTCATCAAGCTCTTTTTCTCCTGGATAAAAATTAATAACACCGTCTTTGAATTTAGATACGTTTAGTATCAAAATTCCATCACCTCCTTTAAAAATAGTCAGATCCGTTTTGAACATAAAAAAACACTAATTCCTATTAAGAATTAGTGCCGAAACGTCAACACGGACCAATACAATTTTCCCGATGTACGGGAAATAAAAATAAATATTAAATACAATAATAATTTATCACAACTCAAAAGAAAAAACAATAATAAAATATTAAACATATTGTAATCGGTTTCTTTTTATCCTTTAATAATATTTCGATCTGATAGCGTTCTCTTTCATTTATAATTTTGTAATTTGCAAACAATAAAGAGGGCAGCATTCTTCTGCCCTCTTTATTGTTAACAGGAAGAATTCAATTACGGATATCTGTTTCTTCATTTAATTTACTTGTAATATTAAGCAAAAAAACAAAAAAACTTTTTGCTGTTTTCTTTAAAAACACCGTAATATAAATTAATAATTCTTCTCGAGATTCCTTATTAAAGGTTATTTGAAAAAGGGTGATAACTATAAAAACAAATAATAAGGAAATCCCTATAAACCCTAAAAAACCAATTAATTCATAAAAGGCATCTTTCATAATTCTGGGCTATAACATAGTTACGCCCAATCACCTCCTTATAATCTAATCATCAATCAACACCTCTATGTGTAATATTTCTTATTTTTCTGTTGCTTTTCTATAACAGAAATCACTTTACCTATTGAAACAATAAGCATTTCATTTGCATCGCACTGTCCCGCTTTAATTCCATTAATAGCACCTTGTATAATATCAATAATGCTATTAATATTCTCTGCGGGGATGGAAAGCGCATCTTGGAATTGATACAAAGGAACGCCTAATAATGATCCCAGTTCAGCCTTTTTATCATCATATATTGCTGCTTTGAAAGCTAACCTAAACACTCTTAACAATAATGATAGAATACCAATTATATTCTCCTCTTGGTTTATATAATTTAACACAAGAGTAAATGCTTTTTCATAACATCCTGATAAAATGGATTTTGTAAGCATATAAACTTTTTCATTTGACGATTCCGGAACAACCAACAAAATTTCTTTTTCTGTAATTATTTTTGATGTAAAGATAAGTTGGTTTAAATAGTGTTCAATAAAATATAAATTAACTTCCGGGTCATCAAAATAATTTGTTCTCTTTAAAAAGAGATCATACGCAGCATTTGTGATTTTGCATCCATTTTTATTCAGGATTTCAAACGTAAACTTCATAAGCTGTGTTGGAGTCAGTTTATTGCATTCTTTTATAAAGCCGTTTTTTTCAGCAAATTTATAAAAGGCTGACCTTTTATCAATCTCCTTAGTAACAATCACCAATAATGTTGTCGCAGGAGATTCTTTAATAAGGCTTATAAGTTCCTCTCCTTTACACTGCAAATGCAAAATAACTACTCGCTTTTCCTCAGCCAAAGGAAAAGCTTTAATTGCTTCAATAACATTTGGATTAAGCTCTTCAGAGCTTAACAAATTAACTTCAGGAAATAAAACCTCTTTTTTTATGTTTTCTATTTTTTTGTCTATTATGTAAGGCTCATTTCCACACAAAACCAAGCAGTTCGTAATAATCACCCCTTTCCAAATAATCAGATGAATTACAATCGTTTTTATCCATCTTTAATCACCTCCTAAAAAACTTAGGTCCGTATTTGCGCATAAAAAAATTCTAATTCTTTTCGAATTAGAATCCGCTATTGCCAAATACGAACCAATAAACCCTTTCCGATGTGCGGAAAATAAAAAAAATATATATAACACATTATTATTATAACACTATATAAATAGAAAAATCAACTAAATATTACACATATAAAACATCTATGTTATACTGCCAAGGGTTAACCCTTTAAATCAAAACATACTGGGTTAACCCCCAGCAAATATAACGAAACACGGCCATGCAAACGTAATTTACAGGCAATAACTGCGTCAGATGTGCTGACAACTAAAACATATATAAATTCCCTTATAAATTATATCATAAAAATCTATTATCGCAAACAGAAAAAATAATAAGGAGAATAGAACTAATTCGCCTTATTATTTTATACATTACACGCTATATAAATGATATATTATTATAAAAGCATTATTAAAACCACTTGTCTTTAGCTAAAGAAAAAATGTATTTTCCATTCAAAAGCGAAAGCTTTAAAAATGATCTAGAAAGTTCGTCTTTGCTCTCGAAAATAACATTTTCAGATGTAAAATAGCAATTATTAATATAAAACTCAATATCCTTTGTTATAAGAAGGCTTACAAGCCTTTTTAATCCATCATAGTTTTCCACACAGAGAATAAGTTTAACATCTACTTCATTGCTCCGATTACTTATATATTTTTCCAATTGATCCAGCCTATTTAATATATTTGTTTCATTTTCTGCATCTGACATTATTTTTTTATCTATATTGAAATAGATAGGCTCTACTATATATTCTGTTTTTTCCGTTTCATCTCCCAATATCGCATAGGCATACAAAAATATTTTTTTCTTTTCATCAAGAGGAGCAATTTCTTTTATTCTAACATTCAAGCATAATGGAGACAATGCAAAAGAGTACGCCACTGCAGATGACGCCATTAATTTAAACACTTCTGTTTCTGCCATGAATACGATGTCTTTATCATATGTATCAGGCACCTGCAGCTTATTCTTATATACCCTCCATCCATACATTCTGCAGAAAAAAACAAATATTTTTCGACCATATGAATCTAAATATTCATAATTAAAAAGTAGTCCTTGTCTAACAAGAAACCTTAATCTCTTGACAAGTTCATTATATGTATAAGACGGATAACTTTGTTCTGGATGGTTTTTCTTTTTAATTGCAAGGCATTTAAAAAGCGTATGAGGATTCGTTAATCCAAGATGATGGACTTCCCTTATTATAAAAAAATCACTTACTTGAAAATATGTACCAATCACAACCTTGAACTCAATTGATTCCGGCATTACATCGAGAACGTCTTTCCCGGCCTTAAACTCAATACCGTCATAATACATAAATTTTGTATCTTTTTTCAAAGAGTTTTTTATTCCGATAACAATATTTTTCTCTTCCTGTGAAGTCATTACCCTTCCCCTTCCCGTCCTATTGATTTAATTGCTTAAATATACGGACTCTGAGCATTCTATCTTTTTCGCTTACTTTATAAACATATCCTTGATAAGAGAAACCTTCAATTATACGAATATTTTTGCTCTCATCAGGATATTCACAAAAAGCACTTATTTCATCTATACCTTCTATTCTACCGAAGAAATTCTTTTCGGTTTTTGAAAGGCACTTAACATTAACTATCGTATTCTTGGGCAGTTTTTCTTCTATGCCTTCCCACGGATCTTCTTCCAAAGCGTCTTTTCTAGAGCAATGATAAGCAGGGGCCCCATTCCATTTGCCCTTTCGCTTAACAACAACCTTGCATACATCGCCTCTTTTTGTAACATACCGAAAATCATCCGTGAATGTTTTACTCCATTCTCCTAACTTTATTACGCCGGTAATACCAACGCCGCCAATATCTATTATACAGTAACTACGCCCTCTTTCTCCTTTAATAGCAACAACTCTTGAGACTACCGTTATTGGCTCGCCGTTTTTAATGCCTTCTTCAATTTCTGCCATAAGCTCTTCTTTGGTAATCTTTTTGGCTGCCTTATGAGACACATGAACAATGTTCTTTTCGTAATCAATAGAAGTTACTATAACAGGATATTTATTTGATAATGCAGCCGCTCGATGTCTTGGCTCATATATCTCCCCAAAAACATCAACATTATCTAATTGTATTCTAATACCATTTTCATAGTAATATAAATTTCCTGCGGCATCAGCCATGGAAAAATTTAACTCAATAATCTCTTTTGATGTCAAGAATTTTTCATATTTTTTTAATGTTTCCAGGCCTTTATCTGTAATCTTAATAAACCCGCTTATGTTTTTATCAGTTTTTGTCATAATCAATACCTCCTTAATTGTATAAAAATATACTATTCAAAATACCAATACCAAAGTAAAAAACAAAAACTAGCAAGGGAATAGTTATAACAAAAGCCACAATAAAAAATCTCCGCACACCCTTATTATATCTCGAGAATAAGGCCCCAATTATGCCAAAACATAACGAACCAAGTAGAATAAACGGAGCCGCCACACCAAAATATTTATAATAAGTATAAATATCTATCAAGATCACTTTTATAAATGGCTCGTCATTTTTATTTTTATTATTATTTTCAAAATATTTATCAAAGGCCCTGTAATAAATATCTTCTGTTTTTTCAAAAAACCTTTTTGAAAAAGCATTTGCATTTTCTTCTGTGATTATCTCGTTTTTTTTCAAGGCATCATTTTGATCACTATTATGATTATTAAATTCACTGTATTCTATATTTTCCTCTATTATATTTAAGTCTGGCGAAGCAAAAGGATTTAATTTCGAACAGGATATAAAAAATACGCAACCAATTACACAAACACAAAGCAATAATTTTTTCATAAAATCATCCTCACCTTGAAATCGATTAAGCAAAACCCATATATTATAGTCCTTTGGCATGCATCAGATTATTTTCTTTGACCATATATGGTTCTTCATGCCCGTCTACAAACTCTTTTGTTATATGTATCTTTTCAATATGATATAAAGACGGACATTCATACATAAGATCCAGAAGAAGTTCTTCTAAAATCCCTCTTAGCGAGCGGGCACCTGTACCTTTTTTTATCGCCCTCTCCGCTATCGCTACAAGTGCATCCTCATCAAAAATCAAATCCACACCATCAAATTTAAATAATCGCTGGTACTGCGATACAATAGAATCCTTAGGTTCGGCCAATATCCTTTTTAACATTTCTACTGTCATGTTCTCCAGAGGAGCAATAATTGGAAGCCTTCCTACGAATTCAGGAATCAATCCGAATTCATACAAGTCCTCGTTTTGAACATTTAAAAGTATATTAAATCTATCTATATCTTCTTTAATTTGTGCATTAAACCCTATCGATGACTTTTTAATCATTCTTTTTTTAATAATTTCCTCAATTTCTGGAAAAGCACCGCCGCATATAAATAATATACCAGAGGTGTCAACATTAACTTTACATCCCATGCCTGAGATATCCCTGGAATCTCCTGACTTATTTACTGACACTATTGTTCCTTCTAATAAAGGAAGCAAGGCCTGCTGCACACCTTTACCGCCAACCTTTTTTTCTGTTTCTGATGATTTTCCAGAAAGCTTGTCAATCTCATCAATAAAAATAATTCCTCTTTCGGCTTTTTTTACATCTCCTCCTGCTATATCAAGAAGTTTTTTAACAACCGTTTCTACGTCATCTCCTATATAACCCGCCTCGGTTAAAGTAGTTGCAGCTGTTATAGCTACCGGAACGTTTAATATTTTAGCTAATGTTTCTACCATATATGTTTTTCCTGATCCAGTAGGTCCCATTAGCAATACATTACTTTTCCTTATACCTTTATCATTTAAAATCCCTCTTTTATAATGATTATACACAGCAACAGACAAAACCTTTTTTGCATATTCTTGCCCCACTATATACTCATCCAGAAATTTCTTGATGTCTATAGGTTTAAGGCCAGATATATTTATTTCACTAACAAAACCATGATTATTGTCTATAAATGTCTCACCTTCAACCTCTTTAATGGTTTCACGCATACAAGCTATTACTTCTATGCAATCACCACAAATATGTTTTTCATTATTATCAGCGTCTTTCATAACCATAAAATTATCGTTTTTTCTCCCGCAGATGCAGCAAACACTTTCTTTAAAAAAAATATTATTCAAAATAACACCCCCTTAAATAAAAGTAAATCTAAGCTTCTACCAATAATCTTCTATACTCACTTTTCAGATTGTTTATATCTAAATCGTGGTATGAAGATTCCCGCTTATAGATAAAATCTTTCAATTGAACATAATGAATTAAACCTAACATAAAGTCAATTTTGGGCAAGGACGTTTTTATAAAGCATCCTGGAAATATAGCCCTATCAATTAGTATTAAATAATCTGTTTCCGCTGTAACAACACCGCAGCCTCGCGCCGGTCTTGGCATGTTACGATCTTGCCACTTAATTATTTCATTATACAGAATAATCATACCTACTTTCGGTATCTTACTCTTATCTCCCGCAGCATCTCCTATTCCTTTTTCGCTTTGCATACCATCATTGTATGCTGCACTCAATGGCATGCCATTATCTAACATGACAGATCCCTCCCCATAACACTTTAGTGTCACATTACCCACTTAAATCCAACTTCATCAAAGCAGGAGCTGGTGCTTGTTATCTTTTTATACATATAAGATAATAGCCTTTTGAGATCTTCCGACAAGTTTTTGTATATAAACACGGAATTATATTCCATCAAACGAAATACTCTATTATCATTATCCGTGTCTTTAATAAACACAGTTCGATTAATAACATCATGCGGTATTCCTGATAAATGCAACTTTATAATAACATCTTTTTTTTCCTCTTTACTATTTCTTAAAACTAAAAGGACATTGCTAACATCCTTTAAGCAACTAATAGACTTTGAAAGCCTTATTAAATGATATTTTTTACTGCTTATGAAAAAATACATATCACAAGAATAATATCTTTTTGGTATATATGAAAAATCATTTGTAAATATAATAACTATGTCGCATTGCTTTTCTAATTTATCACTTAATCCATACGAGAAAAAAATATTATGTTCTATTTGCTGACCATAAGGCGATATTATATCAAAAATAATGCCCGAGCTGCTAAGATCAATCAAAAGAACCTTATAATTTAAGCGACAAATTCTGGACAAATATAAAAAAATATCAACAGCGCTTTCGCCAATTAAAACAATATATTTTTGATTCAGGCTCAATTTATCAACCATATTAATAAACATCACCGCCTGCCTTACTATTTCAACATCTTGATTTTTGAGATAATACATATGCTTGTATTGTTTTTTCATCCAACATATCCGTTGATATTAAGCAACTTCTTGTCCATAGATTAGGGATTTTTTTAATTACCTCAAAATCATCTTTTAAAGTATTATTATTACAATGTGCCTTTATTCTATAAACCACTTGATTAGGGCTTAAATCCGGCGGACATTCAATTATCATTTCAACATAAGAATCAAAAATTTCTAGTTTTTTTATCTCGATATTTAATTCACTGCATTTTTCTGATATTAAAAACGCAACCCTTTTCGATAAATCAGTATCCGCAAAAAGCTTTCTCCTGTAACGCGTACAGAAGATTACATGCAAAATAATATTAGAAAAAACAGTTTTTGTTTTTCTGAAGCCAAAAATAATAAACACCTACCTATATCATAATACAAGTGTGTATATTTGTCAATGCGACATACACACTTTTTTTAAAAACCATATAATAATTATTAATAATTATATATAAGTATACAAAACAATCCAGCATTCTACAATATTTTAACAACATTATTTTTCACAAAATAATTTATTAAACAATGCTTTCACTTTTTTATCTAAAACAGAAGCATCAAAAACCGGAAGACAGCCAGCATTATAATCTTCCATTAGGGCATAGACTTTATCATGCTTCTTTTCTGGAACGACATTAAAAAGAAACACCCAATTATCGATATCCTTCCTAGATTTAATAAAATCAGCTAATAGACTAATATATTCGTCATTAAGCCAACAGAGCATAAGCTTTACATCCGCTCGCTCTAATAAGCTCATATCTATTTCTGAAAAAACACCGCCATCATATATGATATACTCATAATTTGAAAAAATATTGGCAATATTACACGGAAACATTATGCTATCTATATTATTATCAAGCACCCCATCAGCATAACCACACCCTCTATTTAAAAAACAAGTATTCTCTTTTCCAGTCCTTGACAAAAAATTTGCAACAGCCATGCCAATATAAGAACAACCCACACCATGTCTTAAAGAAGTTGTTGCTACAATCAATTTTCTTCTTATTTTGACATTTTTAACATGGATATCTGAATCTTTATTTTCAATCTTTATATTTGAAATTTTTTCTTTAATACCGGCATATAAAAAAGGTCCTGATTTTTTCATTTTTAACATCATACTACCTCACTCAAACAGCTCTTTAATGCGACTTACGAGCGTCTCCTTTCTTTTATATTTTTCTTCAGGAAGATAATCAGCCAATATTTCTCTTATAGCATCACACCCATTCTTATCAAAAGGATCTGCTTGATAATCTGAAAAGTATACTTTTTTTAATACATCCATATTTTTTATTATTTCTTTTTTTTCTCTCTCCGGAGTGAATATAAACAGATAATTAATTTTCTTTAAAACTTCCTCATCTGATATCATAGTCATTAATAATTCCAGCATGGGTATCTCCCAAGGTTTTGAGCCGCAAACAACTATTTGAGCAACGCATCTGCCAAATTCAATAAGCATGTTTTGACATAATACCCCAAAATCTATTAAAACAAAGTTATAATCTTTTAAAAATATTTTAGGCAAATCAGCCAAATTATAATTTGGATAATAATCTACATTTTTAAATGTAAAACATCCGTTATTTTCTTTTACATTATAAGTATATTTTATAGTATGAAAGCTCTTACTATCATTTTCATCATTTTCTACGACTGCAACTCTATATCCTGCCATATTTAAATAATTACCAAACCAAATAGCCTGATGCGTTGTTCCTACCCTGTGCTGTGATCCAGCGAAGCCAATTATAACTTTTTTTACGGCACTCTGTACTCCCTGTTTAAGAACAGTGGAAATCACTTCATCTTCATCCTGATTAGAAAGAATCGACTTCAAAATTCTATTAGAAAAAATTGATTTTCTATTTTCATCCTTATTATTATTTAATTCACCTTCAAAAAAATCCAAATAATCATCAAACATTCTCAGCCTGTCTTTTATATATTTTGGAAGCCTGGAAATTACAATTTCAAAATCTTTCTCTGATATCTTACTCCGAACATAGTCCGCTCTTTCTTTTGTTTCCTCTATCTCCCCTGACAAAGATATATAATCTACGCATGAAGAGATACTTGCCGTACTACCTATTTCCTCTATTGATTCTGCACCATAATAATATTTTGCTTCTTTTCTTGTTCTGCCATTTATAATTAAATCAACAATAGCTGAAACACTTGCATCCTCATCAAATAATGCATTATAAATTCCAAGAGATAATATTTTATTAATAAAGGGAGTATTTTTTCTTTCACTCGAAAAAATAGGAATAATAGTAAGGGAAGGAAGAATATCATTTAGGGTCTCAAAATCCTTTATATCATACGGTTTTGACGACTGTAAAAATTCAGACACAACAAGCACATCTACATCTTCATGCTCAGAAATATATTTCTCTATAGCCATCTTTTGATACTTTGTAACACAAATACCAATATCAACACCTTTGGTTTTTAACTCTTCCTTTATATTTTTTAAAAGAGCCTCCCCCATATTAGAAATACCAAAAACTATATGTAAACCATTTTCCTTTTTATTTACGGCAGACACTAATAACACCTCCTTAGTATATAATGCACTTATATCATAGCCATCTGTCAAGTATTTAATAAAATATAAGAAATAAAACCCAGGAATATTAAGGCTTTATTTCTTATATTTTATTAAATAACTTCAATTATTCAACGCTTTCTTTTCATAATCTGCTACCTTTAATAGATACTCAGCCATACTTCCGCTTTCGTATCTATTTATTGGATTAATATCAATACAAACTCCATGAAAATAAATATCACGTAAAAGATTAAACACAACATATTCTTTTAGTCTAAAATTGGATTCATACTCTACAATCACATCAATATCAGAATCATATTTTGCCGCACCATTAATTCTGCTGCCATAAACCACAACATCTATAACTTTTGCAGGAATATCATATTCACAAAAAACTGCTTCAACATATGACATCACAAACTCCTCAATTTCTTTTACTGTGATACCATCAGGAAAAATACCATTATCTACTGCTTTTTTTCTGAATTCATCAATTATATTTTCCATAAAACACCTCCAATTGAACAACCAATGGCGCAGGCATAAACCCGCACCATTGGCATTCTTTTAAATTATAACAGACGGATCGAATCTAGCCTCAACATTTTCAATTTTGTATGCTTGTATATAAGCATCAAGAATCTTAAAAACCGGCTTTAATGGTGATTTGAGAATCAATTTATTCTCAATGATAGTTTTATTGCATCCCAACATTGCTGAATTAAAAATCAAATCATCACCAATAGTTTCTAATCGTTCCATCAACCTTTTAAGGACCGTCATATCATTTTCACCCTCAGAAGATGAACTTGCTGCCGCCGGAATAAAGTCGTTTACAAAGGAAAAATCATTGTTTTTAATTGTCATATCTTTGGCGACATCAATATTTTTATCTTCTACGGATCCTGACACTACCGTATTAATACCGATATTGATATTATCTACCTTATCAGGATTATCACCAACAAATAATTCATTATAAGTACGCCCGCATGTCTTTTCCTCCTGAGCTCTCAAAACTATCTTCTCAAGTCTTTCAAGCCTGGAAACAAAAGACTTATTAGAGGCAATCCTAATGAATCCAACGGAAACCGTTGTTTTGTCGGGACACTTCTTCAAATTCATCCTTATGTCCATAAGGCCATCGGCAATATGGCACAAGTGATCAAGGTCAGCCATATTAATTATCTCCGACAACAGATTTTTATAATATTCTGTTTCGTGAATCAAATTAATAGATGAAGCTTTTGCAATTACAGCATTGGCGATAATTTCAATCATGTCATTAATCAAAAATGACATATCCTTGCCCATGGCTGCTGCCTTTTCTAATCTTTGAACACATTTGCTGATATCGGCATTTAATAAGTCTTTGAGTAAATCAAAGATATATCCCGGATCCGATAATCCCAATATGTTTTGTACATCTTCTGCGCTTACTATATCATCTTTGGATAAAGCGACTTGTTGCAAAAGACTATAAGCATTTCTCATGGAGCCCTGTGCATTCTTTGCAATAAGCACCAGGGCATCATGCGAAATATTAATAGATCTTTCGCTTGCTACACTTTTTAATTTTTTAAAAATGTCTTGTAATGGAATTTGTTCAAAAATATAAATCGCCGCTCTGGAACGAATTGTCGCCGGTATAGCCTTAAGATCCGTCGTACACAATATAAAAATTATATTTTTTGGTGGCTCTTCAAGAATCTTTAGAAGTGCATTAAATGCTTCTTTTGATAGCATATGCACCTCATCTATAATATATATTTTTTTGTCGAGATTAAAAGGTTTATATACCGTGCTGTCCTTTAATTCTCTTATATTATCAATACCCCGATTTGATGCCGCATCTATTTCTATTATATCCATAGTAGCATCGTCTAAAATGCACTTGCAGTTTTCACACTGCAAGCAAGGATTTCCTCTTGTGTCTTTGTTTTTGCAGTTAGACGCAAGCGCTATTATTCTTGCCATAGTCGTTTTGCCACCACCAAATTGGCCAGCAAGAATATAGACCTGAAACCACAAATTCTCCTTTGATTGATTTCTTATATTTTCAACTATATGCCTTTGGCCAACAACTTGGTCAAACGTTCTTGGCCTTAACTCGTTATACAGCATATAATTTATCACCTCCTTACATGGGCGTTGCTGCCAAGATATAAGAATCCTCTTTTTGCATCTCAATATAAGTCTTATAAGACAAATTACATACATACCCTTGTTTTTTGTTATATTGGAATGCCGTTATCAGGCCGGCACTCATTAATTCGTTAATTATTTGGTCTGTATGCAAAGTGTCTTTTAAAATCAAAACTCTTTTAGATATCTGGATTCCTATATCTTTAGACAATTCACATAAAAGCATATTACCCGCATAAATTTTCAAGCAAACATTACCGTTTGCATAATATGATAAACATGCATTAACATTACAGAAGTTTCTAAAATTAATGCTCTGCTTTATCATATAAATCACCCCCTAAATCAATTATTTAATTACCATTGTTCTTATTAAATCAAAAAAGTCATTCTTTGAATAGGCTTTACTGCCCATCCTATAAATATGGTCATCCAGCGCATTGATAATTTCATGACAATCCTTAAGAGAAAATAATCTGTTTACCGGGTAATTATTTTTTGTAACACCCGCTTTTTCATAAATAATATCAACAAACAGGCTTTTAAAATAATTTAAAAAAACAATTATTTTCTCTTTTGGATACGCTTCATAAAAGTTATTATCTTTTTCATTAACCTGCCCAAACATCTCAAGCAATTCTCTTCTCCTCTTCATATTAAGAAAACTACTAATTATGTTTTTGCAGGTGTTTACAAATTGTTTATCCTCTATCATGCTAAAATAAAGCCCAACCCTACAGTCAACCATCTTCATTACTGTTTCATCGAGCTCCATATTGTTTCTTGTAAAGTAATTTTTTACCTCATCCTCTAATGGAACATTAAAAAAAATGATTTCACACCGACTTTGGATTGTATCAAGAAGAGGCTCATGTGCCACAAATATAAATATATTTGTGGCACTGCCTTCTTCTATTAATTTTAGCAATGAATTTTGAGAATAAACGTTCATGGTATTTGCATCATCAATAACAAATACTTTATAATTGCCGCTAGCTGGATGATACATGGACTTATGTTTTACTTTATCTAAATGATCTAATAAAATAGATCCATTTTCTGATTTAAGTAAAACGTAGTCCATACAATTTTTAATATTTTCCGTTCCAAGAATACGGCTGGCGATATAATCTGCTGCCAGGCGTTTTCCTATTCCCTTTTTTCCCATCAGAATAAGAGGCGGATAAACGCCTTTTTCAATATATTTATTAATCATTTCAATATTCGATAGCAGCATATTCTTACCCCCTTATGATAGTGGTTTGGTTAATCTTTGAGTAGACATACTTCTTGCCATTGCTATTGCATTTCTTTTCACATTCAGTAAAGGCAGTTATAAAACCATCTGTATTCATGGATTGACGGTTTGCCTCATTTACAATGACAGCTTCTATTGTCCTGGGTTTAGGCCCAGTCTCATCTACCGTTTCAGCCGTCAATAAAATGTGATTTAGATGCGCAAGATCATCTACTCTTTTATCAGCAGGCAGCATACTGTTATATACAGTTGCATAAAGCAGGCTTTCAGCTGAGGAACCAACCAGAAAACCCCTATCATTTTTTTCTCCATAAGGGAAGCTGTAGGTACTTAATTTCCCGATATCGTGTAATAACGCACCGGTTATTACTAAATCGACATTAACAGAAGAAAAAGTACCGTAAGGAGATCCGCCATCTATAACTCTCTTTGCCAGGAAATATGCAAAGTCGCATGTATCAACAGTGTGTACAAGCAACCCCCCCAAATAATGGTGGTGCAATGTTCCTCCAACCGCTTCGGCCATTTTTTTAAAACGACCGTTGCTTATTATCAGCTCTAAAAGAGCCTTTAGGCTGTCATTTGAAACACATTGAATATATTTCAACAGCCTTTCGCTATAATTTTGTGCTGTTTCTTGAGATATAGACAGCACAAAATCTCTCCAGTCGTATTCCCTTTCTTCTTCAATTTTTAAAACCTTTATATCCGGCCTGTTTTGATAAAGGCCTACTGTTCCCGTAACAGTTATTACCTTACCTTTAAGGCCGTAATACGTCTGGTCTATCTGTTCATCCCAGACTTTTAGGCTAATTTCGCCGGTCTTATCTTGACAGATAAGTTCCATCCATTTGTTTTTGTGCCTGTTTTCACTAACCGTCAATTCATTTAGTAATAAACTAATGGTAATATTCTTATTAACATAATTTTTTAAATCAGATATGAAAATTTTCATATCAATACCTCCTTCTAAAATTTAAGCCGAAGCTGCTGCCACAGCAGCATCCCCATCACACAAAAAAATATCAAAGAACTCTTTAATAAGAATGTTTAATCGCTCATCATCAGGATAAGCGAAACTTCTTTCAGGCTTCACGAGGCTGTTGTCCACATTCAAAATTCTTACAAGATACATTTCCATGCACCTTGCAAAAATTTCAGTAGGTTCCAGGTAATACTCCTTATTATATTTTGTATTACCGAGAAGCTTTACCCTTATCGGATCAGAAGCCGGCAGACTATCAATATACTTGTTTAATAATTCTGCGTAAACCTCTCTTATTTTAAAGAATTTTACGCCTTTAGATATGCTGCCGGACTCATAATCAAGCACATGTGCATATTCATGTATAAAAGACGATGGACTTCGAACATCTACACACATACACTTAAGATAAGGGAAATACAATCCTAAAGCCTTGTGCTTACCTAATTTGCGAAACCTTAATGATACATCAGGCTTCTTACCAAACTTGCTAAAAAGCCTTAAATGCAACGCTTTAAACTCTTTCTCAATTTCTGCGACTTTATTCAAGTCACATTCAGCATCAAATTCTACATAGCCGAAAAAGTCATTAAACGAAGAGTTTTTCATTGCGCGCAATATTTTTTGAGGGATGGCCTTTTTGGTTTGATAAGCTCTGGCATATTCAGAAGCCAGGTTTTTATGAAAGATATGTGTTTGCTTCTCTTCGTCATAAACAGACAAAAGCAAATCACATAAACCTTCCAGATGATAATAATCAATATACATTTGCTGCTCTACATACGGGAAATCGCTTATAAACCAAATCAAACCCAAATCATCAGGCCAAAGCATTTTAGGGTTAAAAGTACTAACGCTTACCGGCAAATTATATGTTTTAATGAAAGATTTTATGTAAGGCACATCAAAAGCTGTATCTTTCATCCATATAATACCGTTTTCATCAACACAGTCATTGAGTTTACCAAAAATTTTTTTACTTAAAAAGTCCATAACCCTGTTATCCTTTAACTGCTCCTCTGTAAGTCCTTCTATTTCCCTTTTTATTCGTTCTCTTATAGAAACGCATAAAAAATTCAATTTAAACTTCATTGGAACATCGATAACGGTATACTTATTAGGACTCCCTCTGTAATACCATCTTCTGCCGTGTTGTTTCCTTGTAAGGCGCACCTTCCCGATCGGCGCATAAAATACCTTTTCACCAATCTGGATTTTTACAGCTCCCTCAAATTTCTGCTTTTTAACAATATCACTGATGAGCAATGATGCTTCATCATTGGGCCCCAAATCAGACACTACAACAGATTGTCCCAATGCCGAAAAGAACGACTCATAATCTTTCTTACTGCTGGCCTTTTCCCATTTGAGAGCTAATAATTTTTCTGAACAGGACAGCAAGTAACTATATCCTTTTGACATAAAGGTCTTTCTGTTGATAGCATCAAAAAGATCCGAGGAAACAAATTCCTTCTGCTTTTTACTTCTAAGCAGGCTAAGAATTTTTTTCTCTCTCTTCAGATAATCCGAGTCATCGGTACAATCATTAATCCTGCCGATACCGATGCAATCACCGCTTTCAGGCTTTGTTTCCTCCAGGATGTCAAATAATGATATTTGATCCATTCCCTATACCTCCTTTAAAAAAAATAAGACCGCTTTAAGCATAAAAAAGCACTAATTCATAGAATTAGTGCTGTTTCGTCAAAGCGGACAATCCACTCACCCCGATGTACGGGATGCAAAAAAGTAATTTATATACATATATATTTTAACATATTACGGTCCATATTTCAATACATTTTTATAATGTGGAAGCACAATTTTTACCAATCAAAGAGCCGTAGTATTACCATAACCTGCCTATATAATCATCGCTATGTTTTTTATTTATATGATAAAATACCACATCACCCGCCAGGATTCTGAACGTTGCCCCAGTATCATCCTTCTTTTCAACAGCCCCGCCTTCCATGACCCACATGGAGCAATGGCCATAATTCAAATAATTATATCCGTTTGTGTAGGATAAATACCTGTTTCCGTTTTTGTCAACAGTTTCTATGTTAAAATTAACAATAATGTACCCATCTTTAAGCCAAAACTCCTCATTAAAATCAATTCCGTGTTGCATATAGCCAAAAACATCGTAGCCTTTAGGCGCCACATATATATTTGTCGGTAATTTGTATGTGCCATACCATCTCTGCATATATTTTGATAGGCTGATCTCTGTTTCATTTGTCTGATTCTTTACATCCTTATATGATTTAAGTTTGACAATTTGGGCCGCATAATTGTTTCCTATAAAGGTCCTGAATTGGCTTGTTAAACGTATTTCGCTATACGAATACATAGGGCCATATTGATTTACAAGTTTTGAATATGTTGTGTTCATAACCTTGGCAGTGTGCTTCAGTTCATCCTCGGGAATTCTACTGTACGGATTTCCCGTGGTTCCCTGCTGTATATTTACCAGGTCAATTCCTTCGCCTATCTTTACAAGGTAATGACTTTTACCGTTTATCTCCTCGTTATAATATATATCGACCAGCTGCCTGTTTTTCCCATTTTTATCTACATAATAAAACGTAGGAGTGATTTTTATAGTGCAGCTGCTTGAATACATCTCACCCACGGTATCTATCATAAACCTAAAAGCATACCCGGTTTTTATCACACCGGCATTTTTATATTTCGGGTGACTACCGTTTATTAACGGCAAAATGTATTTGCTGTTTTTACCGGTCTGATATCCATATTGGTTTTTGATGCCTACAGTATAATAATATGCATAATCATTATGGTAATCAGATCTCTTTGTTCCATCGGTATATCCTTCAAACAGCTTAAACTGCATACTGTCCTTTACTCTAAAAACATCCCTCCATATATCCTCATCTGATACATCATATAAAGTAAATCCGTATATTCTTCCGGATATTTGAAACGTTTTTGTATCCGTGGCCACATAGTTGTTAATATTAGCATTCCTTGTGAATTCGGTATTATCAAGCCTGTCCTCTCCGTTTACAGCAATCGTTCGAAATTCTGCCTTATAAATCCCTTCCTTCACCCATAACGGCACATAAAACCGGTATGTGTTTCGGCCAAGAATTATCCAGGTGCCGGCCTTTATAAATTCGTCATTAGCCGGATCATTATCATTATTTACATCTAAATAAACGTCAAAAGGCAGTCTCATTTCGTTTCTGACAATTCCATTTTTCTTTGCAATATATGACACATTCTCCGGATCTATAAACGACATTGAAAAATCTCTTTCATAGTATCCTAATCGATTACTATGAGGCAGAGTGTTCGAAATTTTTACAGTAAAGTCATTCAATGTGGTGTCCGGATCAAGCACTAAATGATAAACATCGACCGCAGGGTTTAAAAGCTGCACATATTTATCGTTATCAGAAGTAATTATTGGATTGCATATAACAGGCGTATGTATTGTAACATTGTTTACACTCAAATTATAAGATTTTGTTGCCTGATATGCATTTATACACATGGAATGCCTAGTATAAATAACATTACCGCTTGATGAATATACTCCATTTTTCTTTTTCGCATCAATAACCAGTCCATCCTTAAAAAACACTTTATCGTTAGTAATTTTACTTGTCTGAATCAATACGTTTGCATTTGGTTTTGGTGCTATAGTAACTGCAGATTCATCAGACATCACTATAACACCATTAAATAAAACATAATCATTTTTTACTTTTAAATCATCAGTCAATTCTATGGCGTAAGGGGTTAAATCAATAAATTCCACTTCTGGCCTGGAGCCATCTTCAGAAGTAATGATTTTATCGTAAGTCAGATTTATTCCTTCAGTAACTTGCAAAGGAAAGATTATATGACTATCCCTATCACCGGCATGACTTGTGTATAAAGAAGGTACAGATATATAACTGGTGTCCGCACTAAGGCTTACTTTTTCATTTGGCAAGGAATAATTATATACATTAGCTGATGTGGGTATATAATATTCCAGGTATTCAATCTCCCAATACGAATATGCTTTTTCAACAGGGACATATTGCGTATCTGTAACGGTTTCAATCACTTCTTGAGAACCCCCATATTCATCGGGAGTAGGTGTAAAATATTTAATTGTATAAGTCATTGTAACCGGTACAATGAGAGTAATCTTGCCGGTTTTATTAACAAACTTATAACCCAGCAGATATTCCTTCGTTTTAGCAAAAACGTGCTGGCTTTCCGTCGTAGAAATACCCTGTTTAGATATAAAATACTGGGCCCCGTATTTGTCCCCGTCTATCACTGCATACGGTGATGGGCTATCAATCGGCATAACAATAGGAGGCAAGGGACTTGGCACCTCAACATTCTGTGATACATCATAATATAGCTTCAAAGTTACAATAGTCCCTATTTTTGTATCAGCAGGAATCTGAAATGCCGCAGAGTTTCCTGCCCCAACCCTTGTTGTACTGCTGCCGGAATTAGATATATATGTATAATCCCATTTGCTTTGATAAAGATATGTTACATTGCCAATCCTTCTTGTGCTTTGAATCGGCACATTTATTGATTCGCCCAGTAAAACCGACTCTCTTGATATTTCTTCAATAAAAGCGCCCACTTTGTTTACCATTAAAACTCTTAACATTATTTCATTGTTGTTTACTTCTCCCTGCTTATAATAAACATTGACAGTTATTCCTCCAGATATTTCATCCGAGGAAGGAACATTAAATTTTATATCTGTTCCGCTGCCCGAATTTATTACTGTAGGGGATGAAACTGTGTTCTTCTTGTAAATCCACTTCCACGATCCCGTATAATCATAATTCTTCCCGCTTACTGTAATCGTTTCAAGAATAGAATATTTATACTCAGCACCAGCTGAAACCGTGTCATTTTTAAGAGCAATTAGTTCGGTTCCCGTAACTGTATTTACTGCTTTAATTGTAACAGGAATAGTGCCATGTAAAGCCTTTTTATAATAAACTTTTACAACAATCTTTCCTGGTAAAACTATATCGGGCGGGACCTGGAAGCTTATAGGATCCTCTTCTCCGGTAATCTTTCCTTTATAAATCTCCCTTGATCCGTCCTTTTTGTCATATAAAAAATAGTAATCAGATGTTCTTATATAAGTAATTCCATCTGAAATTATTATATTATCAATATTCTCAGTAACATATTCCCCGGGTTCTTTTGCGCCAGAATACAAACCGGTTTTTATATCATTGCCCGTGTCTATATCCTTTGCGTCTATTCGAACCTCAACTGACGCAGGCTCAAATATCATGTATATATTCATACCGCCGTATAGGACTGTTACACTGTCATTTATAATATCAGTGACCGTGATTTGCTTTCCTCCGACCGTATCACCGACCATTTTGCGTACCCGGTCAGGCGTTCCGGGAGAGTCTTCTTTGCCT
>Ga0134098_1000447_pt1 | contig 43591 bp, 48 predicted proteins | sample 9_3taG_FD_94456 | JGI IMG/M metagenome (GOLD analysis project Ga0134098, IMG submission 94456) | Switchgrass degrading microbial communities from high solid loading bioreactors in New Hampshire, USA - 9_31_10_142_A3 metaG | ecosystem: Engineered > Bioreactor > Semi-continuous > Anaerobic >... | reverse complement strand
TGGTTATACCGAAGGGGTCAACAACAAGATTAAAGTCATTAAACGAAATGCTTATGGGGTAAGAAATTTCGAAAGGTTTAGAAACAGGATACTGCATGCTATGGCGTAAAGCTATACATAAGAATGGCAGATGACCATACTTGATCATCTGCCAATAATTCATAGGTTACTTCATTTTACTTGGTTAACCCCAACATTTGACGTAGAGCCTTTTTTTGCCGGAATTTTAACTTTATAGGCACAGACTTTATATAGCCCTGGTCACCTTGTTTGAACGCAGGCATCTTGTGCAGACGTTCATTGTTGTGGGAGTGCCGTTTACCACAACCCTGACTTTTTTTACATTGGGTTTCCATGACCTGCTGGTCCTTCTAACGGAATGGCTTACATTATTCCCAAATTTTGTTTCTTTGCTGCAAATATCACATTTTGCCATCTATAACCACACCTCCTTTAAACTGGAGAAATATCTTGGTACCGTATAATCAAAACAATAACTATTTTAGCACATAATGAAGAAATCCCGCAAGGCTTTTTTGCAGTTATTTAAATTTTATGGAAAAAAAGAAGCTGATGTATTAAAATATTGAAAAAGAATAGGGATTAAACCTGAGGAAGCCGATAGGGGAGCATATGAGAGAAGATATTAAGGATATTTTAAAGAAACCGGTGAGATACCTGAAAGGCGTTGGGGAATCACGGGCAGCCCTTTTTCAAAAACTGGATATATATACCATCGAAGATGTGATTACGCATTTCCCCAGGGAGTACGAGGACAGGAGCAGCCTGAAAAGCATAGCTCAGATGGAGGATGGCGAGACATGCGCTTTCGAGGGAGAGATAGCGTCTCCTGTGACTGAAAGCAGGCCGAGGAGAGGGCTTACAATTCAAAAGGTATGCATAAAAGACGGTACGGGTGTGATCACTGCCATTTGGTTCAATCAAAGCTATATTAAAAATATCCTCAGACCCGGCGAGAGATATGTTTTTTATGGCAAAATCAGCCGGAAATACCGAAGTCTTGAAGTGCAAAACCCTGTGTATGAAAAGGTTTTGGAGGGGGAAATGAAGAACGTGTGCAGGATCGTCCCTGTTTACCCTTCCACAGGCAAGCTTACCCAGAACATGATAAGGTCCACCATAAGAAACGCACTGGAATTGGTGGTAGGAAACCTTGAAGAAACGCTGCCACGCTGGGTAAGGAACAGTTGTTATTTGAGTGAGATAAACTATGCTATAAAGAACATCCACTTTCCTGACAGTGAACAGGCTTTCAGGGAGGCACGGTACAGGCTTGTATTCGAAGAACTCCTGCTGCTGCAGCTGGGTCTGTTGAGCATTAAGAACTCTTTCGAAGAGTCCTCGAAAGGGATTGTGTTCCGGGGCGCGCCTGAAGTGAAGGAATTTATGGACAGGCTCCCTTTTGAGCTTACGTCCGCCCAAAAGAGGGTTTTTGCGGAAATTGAGAGGGATATGGAGAGCCCAAGGGTTATGAACAGATTGGTCCAGGGGGATGTGGGTTCGGGAAAGACCATAGTGGCTGTGCTTGCCCTTTATAAGGCCGTGAAAAGCGGGTACCAGGGCACCCTCATGGTCCCGACGGAAATATTGGCCGAGCAGCATTATAAATCTATTTCGGATTTGATGAAAATGCAGGGGGTGACAGTTGCCCTGCTTACAGGAAGTCAGACTAAAAAACAAAAAAAAGAAATGCTTGAGAAAATAAAAGCAGGAGACATCGATATAGTTATCGGGACCCATGCTTTGATACAAGAGGACGTCGTCTTCGACCGCCTGGGCCTTGTAGTGACTGACGAGCAGCACCGCTTTGGAGTGAGACAGAGGGCTGCCCTGTCCCAGAAGGGCTATAATCCGGATGTGTTGGTTATGACAGCCACTCCGATACCCAGAACCCTTGCGTTAATATTGTACGGCGACCTTGACATTTCGGTGATAGACGAACTGCCGCCGGGCAGAAAGCCTGTAAAAACTTATGCCGTAGACAACAGCATGCGGGAAAGGATAAATAACTTCATAAGGAAAAAGGTAGCAGAGGGGCGCCAGGTGTACATAGTGTGCCCGCTGGTGGAAGAATCGGATGAAATTGAGGCCAAGTCAGCCGCTCAATTGGCCGAAAGGATAGCAAAAGAGGATTTTAAGGATTTGAGGGTGGGGCTGGTACACGGAAAGATGAAGACTAAAGAAAAAGAAAGCATAATGAGCAGCTTTGTCAGAGGTGATATAGATATCCTTGTTTCCACGACGGTCATCGAGGTTGGGGTGAATGTCCCCAATGCTACGGTGATGGTTGTGGAAAATGCCGAAAGGTTTGGGCTTGCCCAGTTACATCAGTTGAGGGGAAGGGTAGGAAGAGGAGAGCACCAGTCCTACTGCATCCTGTATAATGAAAGCAGGACCCGGGTTGCAAGGGAACGGATGAAGATCATGGAAAAAACCAACGATGGTTTTATCATATCCGAGAAGGACCTGGAACTGCGGGGACCTGGGGAATTTTTCGGCACAAGGCAGCACGGCATACCGGACTTAAAAATTGCAAACTTGTACAGAGATATGGACATATTAAAAAAGGCACAGGAAACGGCCTTTGAGATTCTGAAAAAGGACAGGCTGCTGCAAAGGGAAGAAAATGCCAAACTTAGAGAGAAGGTGCTGGAGAAGTTCGGCAGCAGGATGAAGGAACTAAGTTTGAATTAACGATTGTGAGGCACTTATAAATGCTTGAAGCATGGGCAGGAGATATTTCATTCGTATTGACAATTATCACACATGTTATAAAATAACATTATAAGACAAAATTTTTGTGGAGGCGTTACTATTTTACGCGTAATCGCTGGCGAGGCAAAAGGGCATAAATTAAAAACCATTAAGGGACTGACAACCAGGCCTACTTCAGGTAAGGTAAAGGAGTCCTTGTTCAATATAATTGCCGGCTATGTGCCTGAAGCCGATGTGCTTGACCTTTTTGCAGGCACGGGAAGTTTGGGTATTGAGGCTTTAAGCAGGGGCGCCAGGTCCGCAGTTTTTATCGACCGCAGCCCGGAGTGCTTTTCTGTAATAAAAGAAAACCTTGCCCATACGAAGTTTAGCGACAGGGCAGAGGTCATTATGGGAAATGCTATGGATTTGTTGGACAAACTTGCAGGCGAAGGGAGGAGTTTTGACATTATCTTCCTGGATCCTCCATATAATAAAAATTTTTTAGCTGAAGCCTTAAACATTATCGGCAGTAGTGGTATAATCAGAGATAACGGCATTGTAGCAGCAGAACGCGATGTGGATGATGCTGTACCCGAAAAGGCGGGACAGCTGAGACTTGTAAGGAATCAAAAATACGGCGATACAATTTTATCGTTCTATAAAAAGGAAGGTATGAGCAATTGAAGATTTGTGTGTGTCCAGGAAGTTTTGACCCTATAACCAACGGTCATTTAGATATAATAGAAAGGGCAACGAAACTGTTTGATAAAGTAATTGTGGCGGTTCTTAACAATACCAGTAAAAAGCCTTTATTCACCCTGGAAGAAAGGTTGGATTTCCTCAGGAGGGTTTTGGGAAACAGGGAGGATATAGAAATAGACAGTTTTTCAGGCCTGCTCATCGAGTTTATGAAAAACAAGAAGGCCACTGCAATCGTAAAAGGTTTGAGGGCGGTATCCGATTTTGAATATGAGTTTCAGATGGCGTTGTTGAATAAGCATCTGGCTTCTGAAGTTGAAACTATATTTATGATGACAAATATTAATTATTCATATCTTAGTTCAAGCGCCGTGAAAGAATTGGCAAGATTTGGCGGCAATATTGACGGGCTTGTCCCTGACTGCATTAAGGATGATGTCATGAAGAAATTTAAGGTGTAAAGCCGGGGAGGAAATGTATGGAGATACTGGCCATCTTGGAAACTTTAGAAGATGTAATAGAAAAAAGTGTTACTGTGCCGTTTTCGGGTAGGTGCCTTGTAGACAAGGAAGAAATTCTTGAAATTATCAAGGAAATAAGATTAAAGTTGCCTGACGATATAAAACAGGCGAAATGGGTAAAAGAGGAGCGGCAGAGAATTCTCCTGGAAGCTCAGAAAGAGGCTAACAACATAATTAAGGATGCCGAAGGCAGGATATCAAGCCTTGTCGACGAGCATGAAATTACCAAAAGGGCTTATGAGCAGGCAAATGAGATCATAGCCAATGCACAGAAAAATGCAAGGGAGATAAGGCTTGGAACAAGGGAATATGCCGACAGCATTTTAAACAAGGTTGAGGAGATTCTCAGGGAAACGATAGAGGTCATTCAAACAAACAGAGAAGAGTTGAAATAGGCTGCAGGAAAACTTAGAGCCGCTTTTTTTATTTTGTATAAGCTTCCGACATAGTGTCAACAATTTTTAACTATCTTCAATACATTCTGATTCCCTGAACGCCTTGGTTGAATGCTTCAACCGGGGTGGAACAATTCCTGGGGTGAAAAATAATTTTTATCTTCTTACGGCCTTAATAATGAAGCCTGTAATGCAGGAAATTGCGGACATCAGCATAAGCAGCGCCAGCGAAGCCAGCAGGTATTTGGATGAAGACAGCAAGTATTCGTGCCACTGTGGAGGCTGGCAATAGCCGATATGTACCGAGGCAGGCCTTGAGCCCAAAAAGAAATGTCCTGCAGCTTTTAGGCCTATCAGCGTATAAATGCCTGCAAAAAGGCCCTGAAGGAGCTTGCCTAAGAAATAGGGCTTTAGGCTTATATCCGTTTCACTTACGATGCTCAGCACCTGAGAATGTACCGACAAGCCTGCCCAGCCAGCTATAAAGCTTGTGGCTGCCAACTGCTGCGAAAGGGGCACTCCTGTTGCCTTGCTCGCCATATTTATGCCTGTGGTGATTTCAAAAATACCGCTCATCACGGCTGCTACGATATCGAAGCTTATATCCAGGGGGAGCAGAAAAAGGGATATTACGGCGGAAAAGCTGTATATTACGCCTAGCTCCAGCAGGAGGTTTATGACAACCGAGAACAATATGATAAAACCTCCGATTGTCAGCATCATCGCCACAGAATCCCTGATTGCATTTCCAAATGCGGAAGCAAAACCCGCCTGGGGCCGCCTGCGGCTTGAAAAAAGCTCTTTTCTGAAACTGGAAAGCACTTGCCTGTTATAGCTTTTATCAATTTCACAGGAATCCTTGCCTCTGCCGTAAAACCTCAGCAGAAACCCCACCGTAATACACGCCGCTATATGGCAGGCCAGAAGGAAAACACCTGCCTGGGGCATTTTGAACATGCCTGCGGCAACCGCTCCGACAATAAAAAGAGGCCCTGAATTATTTGAAAAAGCGAGGAGCCTTTCGGCTTCCGTCCTTGTGAGCAGCCTGTCCTTCCTCATCTCCGCCGTTATTTTCGCACCAACCGGATAGCCGCTTGTGATTCCCATAGCAAAAGCGAAGGAACCGCAGCCGGGCACATTGAACAGGGGACGCATAACAGGTTCGAGAAGCACTCCGACAGCTTTGATGAAACCTGTCCCGTTTAGTAGGTTTGATGCGACGAAAAAAGGGAAGAGGGAGGGGAACACTATGTTGAGCCATAGGTTGAGCCCTTTAGCCGCAGAGTTCAGCGCCGTTTTTGAGAAAATGATGAGGCACAGTATAAAAAGCACACAAACTGCCGGCAACACAAGCTTGCGAAAGTATATAACCCTGTATATTCTCGCCTTCAAAAAAATAAATATTGAAATGATGCACAAAACCGCAAAGATGCAAGTACCCATACCTCACCCCTTGAAATAAACTGTCTGTAGAAATTCTATTATGTAAAAATGAAAATATGATTAGAAAATGCTTTTTCAGGTCAAGTTTAAGAAAAGTTTAATTGGGCGTAAGCCCGGATGTGCCCCAGTGAGCCGTGAGAGACGGCCAAGCTCCTGTTGGCCGACGAATATGCAGCCGGCCTCCATATGGGCGGGCAAAAAATAAAAGCAGCCCAAGCTCTTGAGCTGCTCCAATGTCAAAGTGCTATTTCACTTCCACGGTCCAGCCTAAGGTGTCCTCGATTACTCCGTTCTGGATCCCTGTGATGGTATCGTACAATTTATGAGACAAATCGCCTATCTTGCCGTCGTTGATGGTTATTGCCTTATCATTCCAGTTGAGTTCGCCCACAGGAGAAATCACCGCCGCCGTTCCGGTGCCGAAAGCTTCCACAAGAGTGCCCTTAGCGTGGGCGTCATAAAGCTCCTGTATGGATATCTTTCTCTCGCTGACTTTCACATCCCAGGACTTTAACAGCTGTATAACCGAATCCCTTGTAATGCCTGCTAATATGCTGCCATCCAGCGACGGAGTGACAACTTCATCCCCAATCTTGAAGAACACATTCATGGAGCCCACTTCTTCAATATACTTTTTCTCAACGCCGTCAAGCCATAGCACCTGTGCATAGCCTTTTTCATGGGCTATATCCTGAGCCTTCAGGCTTGCAGCGTAGTTCCCCGGAGTCTTTGCATAACCTGTGCCTCCTTTTACGGCACGGGCATAGTAATTTTCAACATATATCTTGACAGGATTTATGCCGCTTTCATAATAAGCGCCGCTGGGAGACAGAATAATTATAAATTTGTAGGTGCTTGACGGTCTTACTCCCAGATAGGGATCGGTGGCTATGATAAAGGGCCTTATATACAGCGATGTGCCAGGCGCTGTGGGAATCCAATCCCTGTCGAGGCTGACGAGGGTTTTAACGGCCTGGACGCCAAAATCCACATCAATGGGAGGTATGCACAGCCTGTCGTTGGATATATTGATCCTTTCCATGTTTTTGTCCGGCCTGAATAAAAGAATCCTGCCGTCTTTCGCTTTATAAGCCTTAAGACCTTCGAATACGGCCTGACCATAATGGAATATCATTGTGGACGGATCAAGCTCCAGGGGACCGTAAGGGACTATCCTGGGATCATGCCAGCCTTGTCCCTCGGTATAATCCATGATGAACATATGGTCGGTAAAATACTTGCCAAAGCCTAGATTGGCCTGGTCAGGTTTTTGCTTTGGAGACTTTGTTTTTTCAATTTTAATTTCGTAAGCCATATATAGTTAACCCCTTTCCATAAAGTAAAGTGCCAAGTAACCGAAATGTAAAGTCTTAAAAAACTTAATATCTATTATGCACTTTTTTATTGCAAAAATCCAGTGTTTTCCTTAAATATTTTACACGTAAATCATTTTCACCGTCATACCTCCGTCTACGGTGAGGTTGGTTCCCGTTATGAATCCGGCGTCTTCAGAACACAGATACAGGCAGGCCCGGGCTATATCCTGGGGAACGCCGACCCTCCCTGCGGGATGCTGTGAATGGTCAAGCTCGCTAAGCATCGCCGGTTTTGCCTCGCTGCTTTTTTTCCACTCGGAGACTTCTATCCAGCCAGGGCTGATGGAGTTGACCCTTATCCTGCTTTTGCTTAAAGAGATGGCCAGCGAGTGGGTGAGGGCTATTAAGCCGCCTTTTGATGCTGAATAGGCTTCGGTATCAGGCTCGGACATGAATGCCCTGGTTGAAGCTATGTTTATGATGCAGCCTCCGCCCTTTCTGGCCATGATAGGAGCGCAGTACTTAGCGCACATGAAGGGGCCGCGCAGGTTTACAGCTATAACTCTGTCCCAATCCTCCATGCTGATGTCGAATATGTTACCAAAGCCGCTGATGGCGGCGTCGTTTATAAGAATATCTATATCTCCGTATTTTTCAACAGTTTTAGCCACCAGGTTTTTCACACTGCTTTCATCAGAGACATCTGTATCAACAAAGAAAGCACTGTTCCCTTGGCTTATGATATACTGTTCGTTTTCTATGCCTGCTTCGCTGTCGATATCTGCGATTACCACCTTTGCACCCTTTGACGCAAATTCCCTGGAAATTGCCCTGCCGATACCCTGTCCTCCTCCTGTCACAATTACAACCTTGCCTTTGAATGACATAATTTCTGCCTCCTTATAGTATTGTTTTACAGCATTTTATTTGATATGTAAGCCTGTTTGTCGCCAATAATTATTATATAACGGAAAATTATGACAATAAATTCCGGTAATAAAAAAATATTAGGACAAATATATTTTTAATATAAGTATATAAAATGGGGGAATATAATTGTGGAGTTGTACTATCATGTCGTGCAGGTTAAAAAGAAAAAGGAATGCAGGTTTAATTTCTGCTATATAGCAAATCCAAAGCTGAGGGTGTGCGGAAGTGCGACGGTGGACCTTAAAACGCCCTTAAGAACTGCCAGGTTTGACGCACAGTCAACTGCCTTCCTCAGGACGGATGAAAAAGAGTATATTGTTTCGAGTATATTGAAACACATTTGATTTTGATATTGCCATGGTTATGACGATTTGCTATTATATCTTTGTGGATTTAGCTTGGGACAATATCTTGGAGGCAGGGATGATAGAAAAGTTTTTTCCTGACTTGGTGGTGGACAAGGTCCAGAATATCGACCTGGATATCCTGTCGAAAAAGAATATAAAGGGGCTGATACTTGATATTGACAATACCCTCGTGCCTCAACATGTGAAAGAAGCGGACGACAACGCCATAAAATGGATTGAAAAGGTAAAAAGTGCCGGTTTTAAGACATGCATAGTTTCCAATGCTTCGAAGAAGAGGGTGATCAAATTTAATGAAAAGCTGAAGCTGTATGCGATACACAGGGCGTCAAAGCCAGGAAGCAAGGCATTTAAGAAAGCCTTGAGGTTGATGGATATCGAGCCTGGCGAAGCAGCTATGGTGGGTGACCAGATTTTTACCGATGTGTACGGCGGGAACAGGTTAAATATGTTCACTATACTCGTCAAACCGATACACCACAGAGAGGGCCTGTTCATCAGGCTTAAGCGGTTTCCTGAAAAGCTGGTGCTTATGCTTTACAATAAAAGAAACCGAGAGAGAAATCAAGAGGATCAAGAGGGAAATCCGGCGAAATAATTTTATCATGAACATAGGGGGGCAACTAGGGGGCAACATGGAAATTGAAAGCAGAGTTACAGGCAATTCAAGGCTGGCCGGACTTATCGGCAATCCGGTAGGCCATTCCATCTCACCTCAGCTTCATAACACGATAAGCAAGTACGTGGGCATAGATATGGTTTACGTGCCCTTTAAAGTTGAAAAGACCGAGCTTGAGAATGCCGTAAAAGGACTTAAAGCGATAGATATCGTCGGTTTCAATGTTACAATACCTTACAAGAAAGAAATAATGAAGTATATAGATATAAACTCCAAGGAAGCCCTTCTTATGGGAGCTGTGAATACCGTAAAGAATATAGGAGGAAGGCTTTACGGGTATAATACCGATGCCGAAGGTTTTGTCAGGTCTTTTAAGGAAGAGGCGGGGACAGGTTTTGAGAATAAGAAGGTTGTGCTCATTGGCGCAGGGGGCACTGCCAGGGCCATTGCCGTCAAAACGGCAATGGAGGGAGCCGGCAGGATTTACATAGTCAACCGCACCATAGAAAGAGCTCTGGATATTGCAGATATAGTTAACAACAATATAGAGCGGATCTGCGAGGCTTTTGACCCTGATGAGGCTGAAGCTGCAGGAATTTTCAGCAAAGGCGACATAATTATCAACACCACTCCTCTTGGAATGTACCCTGATGTTGATAAAAGCCCTGTCAGAGACTCGGTTAAATTTTCCGACAGGCAGATCGTGTATGATGTGATATATAACCCTGAAAAGACAAAATTTCTGGCTGATGCGGAAAAATGCGGCTGCAAAACCATAAACGGCTTTGGGATGCTTATATACCAGGGCATTTATGCCTATGAAATATGGACCGGCGTCAAAATACCTGAAAAGCTGGTCAAGGAAATTCTTAAAGCCTTTTATCAAATCTTGCAGTAGGCTGTGTATAAAAATATTAAATATTCCGGCTGTAGAAAGAGGAATTAATTTAAAAAACAGAGAATATATCACAATACATTTTTAAATAATTTTGACGGATGAACTGGAAGATGGCCGAACATTGTGTACTTGTTTTTATTTTGGGACTTGCAGCAGGTTCATTTCTAAACGTATGCATACGCTGCATACCTGAGGGAAAGCCGATAGCAGTGCTGCCCTTCCGGTGCATATACTGTGGAGCAGGGCTTAAACCGACAGAGCTGATACCTGTTTTAAGCTATGTGCTGTTAAGGGGACGCCGGAAATGCTGTGGAGCGAAGATTTCCCCAAGATATCCGCTGGTGGAGGCCCTTACTGCTGTTATATTTGTCATGCTGTTTAGCAGGTATGCATTAAGCATGGACTTTATAGCTTCAGCATACCTGATGTCGGTATTGATAGCTGTTTTTTTCATAGACCTTGAGCGCAGGATAATACCCGATGGGCTTGTGATTGCAGGTATGGCAGGCGGGCTGGCTTTGGTGGCATACAACTTTGTGCGACCTGTTGGCATTTATGGCGACAGAAGCTGGTGGAATCCGTTGGCCGGCGCGGCTGTCGGGTCAGGTTTCCTGTTTCTGATAGCTTTGGCAGGAATAATTATTTATAAGACGGATGAGGCCATGGGCATGGGAGATGTGAAGATATTTGTACCTATAGGCATTTTCCTCGGCTGGAGGATGTGTATAATGGCGCTGCTTCTGTCCATGCTGGCCGGAGGGCTTGCAGGACTGTTCCTGATCGCTACAGGACTCCGGGATAGAAAAAGCACCATTCCCTTTGGTCCATTTATTGCCCTTGGAACCTTTGCGACGTTTATGTGGGGCTGGGATATATTGAACTGGTATTTGCCAACAATCGATTATTAAAAAGGAGGCGGGCGGAATGCCGCAGCTTAAAAATTATATGGAGGAGTTCGTTTTTAGCCAGATTAAAGAGGTGCTGGCCGATATTGATATGTGCAAATGTGAGAAGTGCATAATGGATGTAGCTGCCATAGCTTTAAATGAGCTTCCTCCAAAGTATGTTGTCACTGAGAAAGGAGAGCTCTACTCAAAAGCCTACTTGTTTAAGCAGCAGTTTGGGGTGGACGCCATTGCCGCCATAACCAGGGCTGCCATTATAGTGAGCAAAAATCCGAGACACGGACAGTAAAAAAATTGTGTATCAGGGCTGTGCAATGAGTATAAGGGGATGGTTTAGCCAAAGTCGCTCCTTGCCGGGCCTGTGAATTTTTATTATAGAGCGTATGGAAATGGACAGAGGAGGGGAAAAGCCTCCTTTTATTTTTTCATGAATAAGTATATAATAAGTGCAGCAGTTTTATGAATTGGGCTTGTAAATTGCCGGTAAGTCAGGGAATTGCGCAATCATATCAAGCCAGAGTTTTACGCAGCTGCATTTTCTGATTTCAGAGTTCGCTGCCTGCATTGATTAGAAGGAGCATGATGATGGTAAGATTCGGACCGTCAGGTAACTCGGAAAGTTTTTATGAGCAGGGCTACAAATCGTCGGTGCAGATGCCTGCATGGCTGAGGAATATAGGCCTGAACGCTTACGAATACCAGTGCAACAGGGGTGTGAAAATTTCCCGGCAGACTGCACAGGAACTGGGCGAGCAGGCTTCCGCAAACGATATTTTTTTAAGTGTCCATGCGCCCTACTACATAAATATGTCGAGTCCGGAAAAGGAAAAAAGGGATAATTCAAAGCGTTACATACTTGAAACCATGCAAGCCGCCAGGTGGATGGGAGCGAAAAGAGTTGTAGTGCATACCGGGTCCTGCAGCAAAGTCAGCAGGGAATGGGCTCTGGCCACTGCCATCGGGGTGCTGGAGGAAACTATAAGGGAAGCCGATGAGATGGGCTTCACTGATATCGCCATATGCCCGGAGGTCATGGGCAAGCTTAATCAGCTGGGCTCCCTTGAAGAAATACTGGAAATGTGCAGCAAAGATGAAAGGCTGATTCCTACCATCGATTTCGGGCATCTTCACGCAAGAGGCATGGGAGCTTTAAACTCCGCGGAGGATTTTGAAAGGGTGCTGGATCAAATCGGCAATGTGCTGGGCGAAGACAGGCTCAAAAATCTTCATTGCCACTTCAGCAGAATTGAGTTTACTTCCGGCGGTGAGAAAAAGCATTGGACCATGGCGGATACGGAGTACGGGCCTGAGTTCGGGCACCTTGCTGAGGTTATTTGCAAAAAGCGGCTGGAGCCGGTAATAATATGTGAATCGAGGGATATGATGGCTGAGGACGCCTTGAAGCTTAAACAGATATATGAAAAAACAGCGGGAGGATGGGAGAGACCATGAGAAAAGTTTTGATTATAAACGGACCAAACTTGAATTTGCTGGGAGTAAGGGAAAAAGACGTATACGGGAGCGAGACTCTTCAGGATATTGCCAGGAGGGTTAACGAAGAGGCCGGGAAGCTAAATATCGAAATTGATTTTGTCCAGTCCAATCACGAAGGGGAGATCATAGACAAAATACACGATGCGAGAGGCAGCTATGACGTCATAATAATAAATCCCGGCGCTTACACCCATTACAGCATTGCCATACGGGATGCCATAAAGGCTGTAGACATACCGGCTATCGAAGTGCATCTCTCGAATATACACAGCCGTGAGGAATTCAGAAGCAAATCGGTAATCGCCCCTGTGTGCGTAGGTCAGATAAGCGGTTTCGGTGGAGACAGCTATCTGGTCGCCCTTCATGCCGCCAGCATGATAAAAATTAAATCCGTATAAAGGAGCATGTCATGAAAAGTGTAAATGAAAAAGCGATAGAAAACAGGCTGAAAAGGTTAAGGCAGAAGCTCGGTGAAAGAGCTATTGACGCGGTGCTGGTAGCCAAAAGGGAAAACTACATGTACCTGTCCGGATTTACGGGCACCTCGGCATATTTGATAATAACTCAGGAAGATGCAGTGCTTGTTACGGATTTCAGGTATATGGAGCAGGCAACCGAACAGGCTCCTCTATATGAGGTTGTCCAGTACCAGGGAAGCGTGGTTGCTGCGCTGGAAGAGCAGCTTAAAAGAAGAAAGGTAAACTTCCTGGGCTTTGAAGACTCTGAGCTTACATATGACAAGTACCGCCTTTTTAAAGAAAAGCTCGGCGCCAAAGACCTTGTGCCGCTTAAAGGAATGATCGAAAGCATGAGAATGGTCAAGGATGAGGGCGAGACAGATATGATAAAGAGGGCGGTAAAAATAGCGGACGACGCCTTTGTTCATATTCTCGGATATATAAAGCCGGGGGTGGCGGAGATAGAGCTGGCGGCGGAGATAGAATATTTTATGAAAAAACAGGGAGCGTCGGGGGCATCCTTTGAAACGATAGTGGCGTCGGGAAGGCGGTCTTCAATGCCTCACGGAGTGGCGTCCGAGAAAAAACTGGAAGCCGGCGATGCTGTAACCCTCGACTACGGAGCGATATACAATGGCTACTGTTCTGATATCACCAGGACGGTTTTCCTGGGTGACCCGGGCGATGAGTTGAAAAAAATCTACCGCATAGTCCTGGAGGCTCAAATGAGGTCCATTGAAGGGGCGCATAAAGGCTTGACCGGGAGGGAGATTGACTTCATTGGAAGGGATATCATAACAAAGGCGGGGTACGGCGACAATTTCGGCCACGGACTGGGCCACGGCGTCGGCCTTGAAATACACGAGGAGCCCAGGTTTTCACCGTCAGGCAACACCATAATGGAAAACTCCATGGTGATAACCGTTGAGCCCGGCATATATGTGAGCGGGCTGGGAGGTGTAAGAATTGAGGACATAATAGTTATAAATGATGACAAGCCTATAAACCTGACGGGTGCCGTTAAGGACATGATAATAATATGACATATAGAAAATTTTTCTTGAAATGAACAGGATTTTATTTTAATATAAACTAGGAAAAATATTAAGTGCCAGGAAGGCTACAGGCAGGGCAAAATGAAACTGAAACTTGACAGCATGGGCAGTTGACCTGATGTAGATGCCGCACCCTATGACTTGCTGGAAGCATATATTTTATAAAGGTGGGGCATTTAGAAAGCAATTTTATTTATTCGGCGATTAAACTTGAATGTGGAGGGATAATCGATGATAACAGCAGGCGATTTTAAAAACGGAATAACTTTCGAATTAGACGGACAAATTTACCAGGTTGTGGAGTTCCAGCACGTGAAGCCGGGAAAGGGAGCGGCTTTTGTAAGGACTAAACTTAAAAACATAATAACGGGAGCTACGATTGAAAGGACCTTCAGCCCTACAGATAAATTCGAAAAGGCTCATATCGAAAGGAAGGACATGCAGTACCTGTATAATGACGGGGACCTGTACTACTTTATGGATGTTGAAACATATGAGCAGTTGCCTTTAAATAAAGACCAGGTCGGAGATTCTTTAAAATTCGTGAAGGAGAACATGATATGCAAGCTGCTGTCGCATAAGGGAAATGTATTCGGCATAGAGCCCCCTACCTTTGTTGAATTGGAAGTCACCCATACAGAACCCGGCTTTAAAGGAGATACCGCCACAGGAGCGACAAAACCTGCTACTGTCGAGACAGGTGCTACAATCAAGGTGCCTTTGTTTATAAACCAGGGCGATATAATAAGGATTGACACCAGAACCGGAGAGTATATGGAAAGAGCCTAGTCATTTAAAGTTGACGGGTATAAAAGCTGCATATTTGTTAATAATTAAGAAAGCGGATTACAAATTGCCGGAGGTGTTATATGGCTTATTTGAAGGAAAGGGTGGCGTACCTGAAGGGCCTTGCCGAGGGTATGCAGATAAATGATTCGACCAAGGAGGGCAAACTGCTGAAGGCTATTATCGAAGTGCTCGACGATATGGCCCTGGCTGTGGATGACGTTGAAGAGGTGCAGGAGCGACTCAGCGAGCAGATAGACAATATTGACGAGGATCTGGCGGAAATAGAAAGGCTGATGTTTGACGAGGATGATGAGGGGTACGTGGGAGAATTTGAGTGCCCTTACTGCAATGAAACCTTTACCGTCACTGAGGATATGCTCGAAGGTAAAAGTGATAAGGTCGAATGTCCCAACTGTCACAAAGAAATTGACGTGGAGTGGGAATGTGACTGTGATGAATGCACTGAGCAGCATTAAAAATTAAATTAATAGCCGGTAGGTCATAAGCTGAAAAAAGGATGGTTTGAAACCATTCTTTTTTTGTTTGTCATAAATTTGGACAAAGATAAATATTTATATTCTAGGAAGAAATCCAAAAATAAACTTAAGAAAACGGGGGAGAGGCGATTGGTTCTGGAAGACAGCGTAATACGGTTTCTTTCACAGGAACTTAGAAGCATATTAAGGAAAGTAGACGCCGGCGTGATGAGGACTGTGGAAGAGATAAGGCTTAGGGCGAACAAGCCCTTAATGATGCAGAATTGCTATGGCGACTGGTTTGTTGGGAAGGACGGAAGCCTTACCCAGGCAAAGGAAAACCTGTATGTTGTAGAGCAGGGTGAAATCCTCAAAACCCTTGAGCTGATGAGCGAAAACTCTGTATATGCTTTTCAGGAAGAGATCAAAAACGGTTTCATAACCCTGAGGGGCGGACACAGGATAGGGATCACAGGCAGGGCGGTGCTGGATGGCAACAATGTCAAAAACATCAAGGACATTTCAGGCATGAATATACGGCTTGCCAGGGAAATACCCGGCTGTGCCGCCAAAGTGATGGAATACATATTGAAGGGGACAAAGGATGTATACAACACACTGATAATTTCACCGCCCCAGTGCGGCAAGACCACAATGCTCAGAGACATTGCAAGGTCTATAAGCGACGGCATGGATGAATTGGGTTTTAAAGGCCTGAAGGTTGGAATAGTGGACGAAAGGTCTGAGATAGCCGCATGCTACAAAGGAGTGCCCCAAAACAAAGTAGGAGTGCGTACCGATGTCCTCGACGGCTGTCCGAAGTCCGTCGGGCTGGCGATGATGATAAGGTCCATGTCTCCACAGGTGATAGTTACCGATGAAATAGGTTGCCAGGGAGACAGGGATGCGCTGATGAGGGTGTTGAATGCAGGGGTGAAGATCATAACGTCAGCCCACGGATACAACATATCTGAGTTCAAAAGCAGGCAGGAGATCCTAAGCCTGATCGATGCCAGGATTTTCGAAAGGTACATAGTCCTGAGCAGTTCCGATGGGCCGGGCACGCTGGAGGAGGTTGTGGACGGGCTGACAATGAAGGTGATGTACAGGAGAGGATAAAAATGATACTCAAGATAATAGGCAGCATGATCGTTCTGGTGTCATCAGCTTTTCTCGGATATGTGCTTTCAAGGGACTGTTCCCGAAGGCCGGCGGAGCTTCGGGAACTACAGGGGTTGCTTCAGATATTTGAGAATGAGATCAGCTACCTTTCGAATTTGATAACCGATGCCTTCGAGAAGATATATAGGACGAGCGAAAGCAGTGTAAGGATTTTTTTTGAGAGCACCGTACAAAACCTGCTAAAGGACAGCAGCCTGAATGCATCCCAGGCATGGGAAAAAGCAGTAAAGGAAAACGTGAGAAAGACCTCCCTTAACAAGGAAGATGAGGAGATATTGGTGTCTTTCGGAAAAATGCTCGGCAACTCCGATATAGAAGGCCAGATCAAAAACATAAGGCTTACCTTGAACCATCTCAGGCTTCAAGAGCAAAAGGCTGAAGAGGAAAGGGCAAGGAATGAGATGATGTTTAAGAGGCTGGGAATTTTAGGCGGGCTGGCAATAGTAGTTATTTTAATATAGAAATATAGAATTGCACGAAGGAGAATGTGGATTATGAATGTTGACTTGATTTTCAGGATAGCGGCCATAGGTGTGCTTGTCTCGATATTAAACCTGGTGCTGAAAAACTCCGGACGCGAGGAACAGGCGATGATGACTACTATTGCCGGAGTAGTAATAGTTTTGATGGTAGTGGCAAAGGAGATAGTCAACCTTTTTGAGACGGTAAAGGCCATGTTCCAATTCTAGAAAGCAGGGGCTGCATATATCGGCGGTATAAAGACATGGAGAAATTAGCAATAAAACGGGATAAGGCGGATGATGGAAGTGGAAATGCTTCAAATAATAGGCCTTGGCATAGTGGCGACGATAATAATCCTTGTAATTAAGGCCCAAAGACCTGAGATAGCGTTACAAGCCAGCATAATAACCGGGATTATCATTTTCATGTTGATCGCCGGCAAGCTTTCGGCAATTATAGGACTGCTGACCAGTTATGCCGGAAAAGTGAACATAGACATGTCATACCTGACCATACTTTTAAAAATCATAGGTATAGCCTATATCACCGAATTTGGGGCCGAGATTTGCAAAGATGCCGGCGAGGCTTCTATAGCTTCAAAAATTGAATTGGCGGGCAAGGTTGTAATAATGGTCCTTGCTGTGCCAATTATAACATCCGTGCTTGAGCTTATAATCAATATAATGCCCTAGTGGTAAATCGCAGGATTAATATGTGTCAGAAGCAGAGGGGAAAATGTTGAGGAACTTCAGAGGAAAACAAGGCAGATTCATATTGGAGGCCATTGCGGCACTGATGATTATGATTTTCATCCAAGTGCACTTCGCTGCGGCGGTTCACGCTGAAGAGGAGGATGAAATCCGGGTAGACATTGAACGGATAATCGATGAGCAGGTCGGATCCGACGAGGTGAAGAGCATTGAAGACCGCTTGGAAGAATACTCCGGACAGGAGATAAAAGACATTTTCGAAGGATACGATCCTCAGAGCATAATGGAGGATGTTGCAAAAGGGAAGTTTGAATTCAACCTCAAAGGGATTGTAAACAAGCTTCTGGTCTATTTGTTCAAGGAATTTTATCTCAACTTTCATATTTTAATCAAGTTGACAGTCCTAGTCATGCTGTGTGCGCTGCTTAAAAACCTGCAAGCGAGTTTCATGAGTGAAAGCGTGGGCGAGCTGGCCTTCTACGCGTGCTATATCGTCATTGTATCTATAATAATTGTCAGTTTCGGCACTGCCCTTAATCTTGGGACAAGTATCATAGACAAGATGGTGGATTTTATGTATGCCACCATACCGGCTCTCATAACCCTGCTTGTGTCGGGGGGCAATTTCACTTCAGGTGGTGTATTCCAGCCCTTACTTATAATGATAGTTGAAGTGTCGGCTATAGTCTTTAAAAATGTATTCATGCCCCTTATATTTTTATCTGCCGTGCTTTCAATAGTAAACAACATATCGGATAAAATTCAGGTTTCAAAGCTGGCAGGCTTTCTAAGACTGATCACCAAATGGGCCATCGGGCTGACTCTTACAATATTTGTGGCGGTGGTATCATTACAGGGTGCCATGGGCGCGGTTGTAGACGGAGTGACAGCCAAGACGGCGAAGTTTGCTATAGGGGCCTTTATACCGGTGGTGGGAAGCTACCTGTCGGATGCGGCTGAAGCTGTTATAGGTTGTACGCTTCTTATCAGGAACGCGGCGGGCCTTGCGGTGATGTTGGGCGTAATCGGGATATGCCTGGTTCCTCTTTTGAAGATATTTGCCCTGATAGCTTTATACCGGGTAACCTGTGCCCTCATTGAGCCTATCGCTGAAAAGAGGATTACAGCGTGCATAAACGATATAGCAGGGTCCCTTACTTATATTTTGGGCATTACGGCTGCAGTAGCCTTCATGTTCCTGATTTCCGTAACCGCCGTCATTAGCGCCGGCAACTTAAGCGTTATGGTGAGATAAAGGCAGGTGGATGAAGTGATAGAATTTCTTAAAGGCTGGGTCGTCAACATTGTCACCCTGGTAATGTTTATAGTGCTTGCGGAGATACTCGTCCCTTCGGGCAAGATCAAGAAATTTGTAGACCTGGTCTCGGGCTTCATACTGATAATAGCTATAGTAAACCCTGTCATCGGGTTGCTGCACAGAAACGTAGACCTGAAAGAATTTCAAATAGCCGACGGCAATTTTATAGATAAAAAGGAGATCGAAGCAAACAGCAGGTTTTTAAAAGAACAGCATATGAAGCAGATAGCGGAGCTATACAGGCAAAAGCTTATAAGGCGGCTGGAGGAGAGCGCAAGGGATATGGAGGGAATTGTAGATGTAAAGGCCGATGTTCTGATTGATGAGGATTATAAATCGCCAAATTTCGGTGAAATAAAAAGGGTTTATCTCAACCTGAGGCTTGGCGAAAAGGAGGGTGGTATCAAAGCTGTCGCGAGGGTGGAAAAGGTGGAGATAGGAAGCGACAAAAGGGACAGAAAAGAAAACAGGGAAGCGGATGATGAGATTAAAGAGCTTGTGGAAGGCAGGATAAGCAAATTATTTGGCATACAAAGAGAGAATGTCGTGATTTCATTGCAAAAAGGCTGAGGTGGGGAGTATGGAATTATTCAAAAGATTAATTGAGAAGTTCAGGAATCAAAGCAGGAAAAAGCTGATCGAAAACGCCGTTATAATGATCATCATCGGAGTGATAATTATTATTGCCGGGGGATCCCTTTTCGGGAAAAGCGATCAAGGTAAAAAGGATGCCAGGGCCGGTCTTCAGAGCGGCAACAGTGTAGAGACGGCGAGCAGAGCCGTGGAAACGGAAAGCAAATCGGATGTTGAAAAGAAGCTGGCAGCCATATTATCTAAAATAGAGGGCGCCGGCAGGGTGGATGTGATGATCACCTACGCTTCGGATGGCGAAATAGTGCCGGCTTATGATACAAGACAGAACGAAAATAGAACCCAGGAGAGGGACAAGGAAGGGGGGACGAGGAGCATCAACCAGAGCGACCATGAAAAAAAGATTGTATATGAAGAAGTACAGGGGGGCGGTAAGAAGCCTATAGTCATAAAAGAACTTAAACCTGTGGCAAGGGGAGTGGTAGTGGTGGCAGAGGGGGCAAGGGATCCGGTGGTCAAAGAAAAGATAAGCAGAGCCGTGAGGGTTCTTATGGATATATCCATACACAAGGTGGAAGTGTTGGAAAGAGCAAGGTAAAAAATTTTGGACAATTAAAAAAATCATTAATAAGTTTAGAGAAGCTGAATATACATAATTATGGTAGTACAAATTGCATTTTGTAGGAGTGAGGGGGGTATTTTGACATGATGGTCTTCAAAAGAAAACAGATTGTAGTTCTTGCCTTGGTGCTGATGATAGTTATTGCCGGGTATTTGCAGTATAGCTATAAAAAGAGCAGCATATCCGCCGGTGACAGCGATAAAGGGAGGCTTGGAGAAGCGGTTTACGTAGACAGCGGGGATTCGGTACAGGGGATTGAGGATAAAAAGGAGGATAAAGCGCCAAAGGATAAAGCCGCCTCAAAGATGGCTATCGACTATTTCGCCCAGGCAAAACTTGAAAGAGAAGCGGTAAGAAGCGAAGACAGAGAGATTTTGAAGGCAATAACCGAGGATGAAAACGCAGACAGCGAAGCAAAGGCCCAGGCATACGACCAGATGATGGACATTGTAGCGGTTTCCGAAAAAGAGATGAGGATAGAAACGCTGGTGAAGAAAGCAGGCTTTGAAGATGTTATTGCCATGTTTGGCGATGATGGGAGCCTTGACATCGTGGTCAGGAGTCCAAGCCTGACTTCGGCTCAAGTTGCCCAGATTGCTGATATCGCTTCAAGGCAGGCTAAAATCGATATAGACAAGATACACATAAGCAACAAATATTGATAAAGGCGGTGAAAGCCTTTCGGGCAACGGGAAATAAAGCTACGCCCGGCAATATGTGTTGCCTGCTGCTGCATAAGGTGATATAATAAATTTTACCATGTGGTTGTGTTGAATAATAGTCCGGCAGGGAGGGGATTGTTTGGAAGAGTTCAATCAGAGTGTGGTAAACGACGAACTGGGCTCAATAAAGATTACGGAAGAGGTTGTTGCCATAATTGCCGGCATGGCAGCAACAGAAGTCCCCGGCGTAGCAAGTATGAGCGGAGGAATTGCCGGCGGAATAGCGGAGGCACTCGGAAGAAAAAACCTTTCTAAAGGAGTTAAGGTGGAAGTAGGGGAAAAGGAAGCGGCCATAGACCTTTACGTAATTGTGGAATATGGCTGTAGGATACCTGATGTAGCATGGAATATACAAGAAAAGGTTAAAAAAGCGGTAGAGACTATGACGGGGTTGAGCGTGGTAGAAGTCAACATCCATGTACAGGGAGTCAATATCGAAAAAGAACACCGGAAGGAGAATAACGAAGAAGCGCCAAGAGTAAAATAATCCTATAGCTTTATAATTTCAAAATGTGGTATCCATAAAAAATTAAAACCCGGAAGGGTTTATTTTTTCCCCAAAATAATCTATAATGTTAATAAATAACTAAAGAGGAAATGTACAGGTTATGAGAGAGGTGGCGTAAAATATGAACATTTTCTTCAGAGTTCTTCTTGCTGTGTATGCTTTTTGTCTGGCAATTGTCTCTACACTCGCAATGATAGTAGCATTGAGACCTGACGCTTTCGAAAGAATATACTTGTATATGACGGACGGAGTTTTATCGGATGTGGGCGCCAGGGTCATAATGTTTTTAATCGCTTTGGTTTTCTTTGGACTCAGCCTTACCTTTTTGTTGTCAGGGATTAGGAGCAGCAAAGATAAAAGGGCGGTCAGCAAATATACCAATATCGGGGAAATCGTGATATCCTTGAATTCCATAGAGAATATAGTACTCAACGCCTCAAAAAGGCTAAACGGTATAAAGGATTCAAAAGCCAGTGTGACCAGGATGGGTGACGGCGTATCGATAGTCATCAAAGCGGTTGTCATGCCTGATGTTAATATACCGACCCTTTCGGAAGATATCCAACTGAGAGTGAAGAAATCGGTGGAAGAGAGCACAGGCGTCAATGTCAGCGACGTGAAGGTGATAATAGAGAACATTTTTGCCGGTTCTATATACAAACCCAGGGTTGAATAAAACAGGGGGTATCTGTGATGATATTGGAAAATTTAATGGAGTTCTACAATTCCCACCGCGGAGGAATAAACGGTGCACTGGCGGGAGTGGTTATAGCCGTTTTAATATTGGTATTGGGCTTTTTTAAAATTCTTTTTATAGCGATATTTGCAATAGCGGGCTATTATATCGGCAAAAAAATACATGAAGACAAAGACTACATAAAAAACTTTCTGGATAGGATATTGCCTCCCGGCACATATAGATAGCAAAAAAGGTTGATGCTGAGGATAAGGCGGGGTTTGAAGGGGAACTAATAATAAAGTCGGGGTTGAATTTTGTCTGGCCTTAATGCAGGCACAGCCGAGAACTTTGCCTTGTCAGGATATTGTAAAAATAGGAGGAAGGTTTGATGGGGAGAAGAGCATCCAGGGAGATTGCAATGAAGCTCTTATATCAACTGGAAATTCAAAAAGAAGACAGAGAACAGCAAATAAAGATGGCTCTGGAAGAAAATGAGCTTTCGGACAACGACAGGCAGTACATCACGGATATTGTTACAGGGGTTTTGGATAAGGTAGAGTATTTGGACAGGGTGATTGAAAAGCATTCAAAGGGATGGAGGCTAAACAGGATTCCGAAGGTTGACCTATCGATACTGAGGCTTGCTATTTATGAAATCTGTTTCAGGGATGACATTCCCTACAATGTATCGGTAAACGAGGCCGTTGAACTTGCAAAAAAGTACAGCAGCGAAGAGGCAGGTGCCTTCATTAACGGAATTTTAAGCAAAGTTCCCAAGCTGAGGGTGGTATCTATTGACAATTCGGTAGACAGCTGACAAAAGGGTGAAAAATGCGTTACATTTTATCGGTTACCGAAGTAAACAAATACATAAAAGAGATCATCTCAAGAGACCTTATTCTGTCTAACCTTTGGATAAAAGGGGAGATATCCAACTGCAAATATCACCATACGGGCCATATATATTTTACGCTTAAGGATGACAAAAGCCTGTTAAAATGTGTAATGTTCAGGACTCATGCCGCAGGTCTGAAGTTTCGCCTTGAAGACGGGATGAAGGTAATAATAAAAGGGTATATATCGGTGTTTGAAAGGGACGGCCAGTATCAGCTGTATGCCGAGGAAGCCCAGCCTGACGGTCTGGGCAGCCTTCATGTCGCTTTTGAACAGCTTAAGGACAAGCTGCAGGCTGAAGGGCTGTTTGACAAGGCCCAAAAAAAGAAGCTTCCTCTCTTGCCCCGGTCCATCGGCGTAGTCACATCATCCACGGGAGCGGTAATAAGGGATATAATCAATGTGCTCACAAGAAGATATCCGAACTTTAATTTGAAGCTATATCCGGTCCACGTCCAGGGGGAACAGGCTCCCGGAGAAATAGCCAGGGCCGTGGACAGGCTGAATGAGCTGGATTGCGTGGATGTAATAATTGTAGCCAGGGGCGGAGGTTCTATTGAGGAGTTATGGGCATTTAACGAGGAGTCGGTCGCCAGGAGCATATTTAATTCAAGAATCCCGGTGATTTCTGCCGTAGGCCATGAGACAGACTATACGATTGCGGATTTTGTTGCCGATGTCCGGGCTCCTACCCCTTCGGCGGCGGCAGAGATTGTAATGCCTGAAAAAGCCGTGCTGAGAGACCGGATTGACGGTTTAAACCGCAGGCTGAAAAGTTCGCTGCTCAAAAACCTGAGCATGAACAGGTTGAGGTATGAAAAGCTCAGGAACAGCGCAGTTTTCAGACAGCCTTATAATCGCGTATACCAGGAAAGGATGAGGTTGGAGCTTTTGAACAAGTACCTGCTGCGGGGAGTTGAGAATAGCAGGGACAGGAGCAGCTCAAAGCTCTCGATGCTCATAGGAAAGCTGAATGCGCTGAGCCCTTTGAGCGTAATGGCAAGGGGATACAGCATTGTTGTGTCGAAAGAGACCGGGCATCTTGTAAAATCTGTTTATGATGTGGAGAAAGGAAAAGAGATCGAGATAGGTGTGGCAGACGGGAAGATAGACTGTACCGTCGAAAGGGTGGAAGAGAGGGATTGGAATGAGAAAAAGCAAGAAAAGCTTTGAGGAAGCAATTTCTGAACTGGAGGATATTGTTGAAAAGCTCGAAAAAGGCGAGCTGTCTCTCGAGGAGTCGCTGGACTACTTTCAGAAGGGCATAGAGCTTTCAAAATACTGCAGCGAAAAACTGGATGAGGTGGAAAAAAGGATAAGCATCCTTATTGAAGATGAGCAGGGAAGAGTCAGGGAAGAACCACTGGAGGTAGGAGATGGATTTTAAAAGCAAATTCAACAATTGGGCTGAGCGGATAAATAAGGCCCTTGACGGGTATATTATCGAGAAAGATACACCTGAAAAAACCATATACAGTGCTATGAGGTACAGCCTTACAGCCGGCGGCAAGAGGCTCAGACCTGTTTTAGGACTGGCGGTGTGCGAGCTGTTGGACGGTGACGTTGAAGAGGTAATTCCTTTTGCCTGCGCCGTGGAAATGATACATACATACTCCCTGATACATGATGACTTGCCGGCGATGGATAACGATGATTACAGGAGAGGCAAGCTTACAAACCATAAGGTTTTTGGAGAGGCTATGGCCATACTTGCAGGAGATGCTCTCCTCAACAGCGCTTTTGAGATAATGCTGGAAGCTTCGGCAAGGGAAGCCGAAGGAGGAGTGTCTCCCAAAGTGTTGACCAATAGGATAAAGGCCATGGGGATAATAGCAAAAGCTTCAGGGACTTCGGGCATGATCGGCGGGCAGGTTGTGGATATGGAATCCGAGGGCAGGGAAATTTCCCTTGATTTGCTGGAATACATGCACAGGTGCAAAACAGGTGCATTGATAAAAGCGCCTGTCATGTCTGCGGCGGTGCTGTGCAATGCTGCGCCGGATGATTTGCGCTGCCTCGGGCTGTATGCCGAAAAGATCGGCCTGGCTTTTCAAATAAAGGATGACATCCTGGATGTCGAGGGAAGCTTTAAGGACATGGGAAAGTCTGTCGGTAAAGATGCAGTCAGCGGAAAGTCTACATTCGTAACGATGTTTGGCATAGATGAATCAAAGAGAATACTGAGGGAAACGACGGAGATGGCAGTGGATTCTTTAAGCAAATTCGGGCAAAAGGCGGAGTTTCTCATAGAGCTTGCCAAGTATCTGGCAGCAAGAAAAAACTAGGAGGATACATCTGTTGAACTTTATAGGCGCCGTTCTCTCAAATAAAACTATTGTTGTGCCGACCGTCGCCTGGTTTATCGCACAGGCAATAAAAGTGATAGGCACAATAATAAGCGAAAAGCGATTGGATTTTACAAGGCTTGTAGGCTCAGGCGGCATGCCGAGCTCCCATTCTTCACTTGTAGTTTCTCTTTCAACGGTTGTTGGGAAGAACCACGGGTGGGATTCAAGCTTATTCGGAATAACGGTAGCTTTTGCACTGATTGTGATGTATGACGCTGCAGGTATCAGAAGGGCGGCGGGCAAACAGGCCAGGGTTCTAAACAAGCTGATATTCTCCCATAACCATAAAATACATTTTGATGAAAAACTTAAAGAGCTCCTGGGGCATACTCCCCTGGAAGTGTTTATGGGGGCTGTTTTAGGGCTCTTTATAGGACTATGCCTGGGTTAAAAAAGCATGAAGGCGCTAAAAGGCAATAAAGCTTGATAAAACCTGAATCCCTTTGTATAACATTTATTTCACCCCACGGTCATCCTTTAATCAGCTGCTTTTATGTGTTATAATTTTAAACCGAAACTGTTTGATACAGGATGAATACGCAAATAAAACGGGGTGGCGCAGTATTCTAGTCAGTACTGCCGATTCTGAAAACGGGCCTAAAAATCCGTTAAAGGGCATATCGATGAAGTTCCTTGTGTCGGCTTGCTACGCCCAGTGGTGGGCTGATGCTGGGAGTTAAGGTTTAGGGGCGATCTGCAATGGCATGCAGGCGTTGACCCCTTTACCGTGGAGACCCTTGCTCGTGGGCCGGAAGGGCAGGCATTCAAGCATGTCCGACAGGGGACCACGAAAAGGGATTAAACCTGTTATGCGGTATCGCAAGATGCTGTGAACAGTGTAGCCTGCCTTGAGTGAATTTGGTGGATAAGGGATCAGGTGTGGGTATATTGGCCGGTATACACACATCATTGCCCTTTGAAACCTGATTTGCAAAAGAGGCTAGGGATCGGACAGACTGTAGGGGAAAACCCCTAGACTGTTCTATCAAGTGGCATGTTGGGGATTGCAGTGTGGACTAAGTGGCAATCAGGCCTCATTGGCGGCAACGCGATGACTGAAGATTTAAAGGGAAACCGCTGAAATGGCGACATTTCAGTATTTTCAGGGGAAATCCTGCCTGACCTAAGCCGCAAAATTTACTCAGCATGCTGCCACCCGTTTTAATATACATAGTTGTACCGGAGGTTTTATTTAGTGGATGATAATTTTAAACATCCGATCGATGAAAGAAAAGTCAAGTTCAAGCCTAATGCCGTAGGCACAAAAAAAGATAATGCCAGATGGATTTTAATAATAACCATAGTATCTTTTATCATATCCGCCTCTTTACAGTTTGCTTCCTCTGAAATTCTGGAAAAGGTAGATAAATTTACAGCCTTTCTGGTTGTTTTAATAATAATTCTCATAGGCGTAATTTTTGATATAATAGGTATGGCAGTGACTGCTGCCGATGAAACGCCTTTTCACGCTATGGCGTCAAGGAAATTGTACGGGGCAAAGCAGGCAATAAAGCTTATAAAGAATGCAAACAAGGTTTCAAGCTTCTGCAATGATGTAGTAGGCGATATTTGCGGCGTTATAAGCGGTACTGCAAGCGCGGTTATCATCCTCAAAATATCCCAGGACATGGACTCCTTTGGGGCTTTGGTTATGGGACTGGTAATAAGCGGCATGGTAGCTGCAACTACCATAGGGGGAAAGGCCTTAGGAAAAACTTTTGCGATGAAAAACAGCAACTATATTGTTTACAAGGTGAGTGTTATAATACAGTTTGTTATTGGAAGAATAAAATTGACAGAGAAAAGTAAAAAAAGAAAAAGCAGGTGAAAACTAAAATGAGCAGCTTATTACAGGAGATAAATTCACCTGAGGCAATAAAAAAACTCAATGTCACACAGTTGGAGAAGCTGGCGCAGGAAATCAGAGAGTTTCTGATAGAGAAAGTATCAAAAACAGGGGGCCATCTCGCATCCAACCTGGGGATAGTGGAGTTGACCTTGGCTATCCACAAGGTGTTTGATACTCCCCGGGATAAAGTCGTATGGGATGTCGGACACCAGACCTATGTACATAAAATTATAACCGGGCGCAGGGACAAGTTCGATACCTTGAGGCAATTGGACGGCATATCCGGTTTTCCGAAGACCTGTGAAAGCCCCCATGATTGTTTTAATACAGGCCACAGCAGCACCTCCATTTCTGCTGCCCTGGGACTGGCGAAGGCCAGGGATATAAAGAAGGAAAGCTATTCTGTGGTTGCGGTTATAGGTGACGGGGCAATGACGGGGGGCATGGCTTTTGAAGCTTTGAACGATGCCGGCAGGTCTCCGAACAACCTGATAGTCGTGCTTAATGATAATGAAATGTCCATAAGCAAGAATGTGGGCGGCTTATCAAGCTACCTGAGCAAAATACGCACCCAGCCCTTTTATTTTAAAGTCAAGGAAGACATCGACCTGATACTGAACAGGATCCCTGCCATAGGGAAAAGCGCAGCCAAAGCCCTGAACAGGGCAAAAGGCACCATCAAATACCTTATCATGCCGGGCATAATTTTTGAGGAGCTGGGTTTCAAATACCTGGGTCCTATAGACGGACATAATATTGCAGAACTGACCAAGGTGCTTTCGAGGGCAAAAATGCTTAAAGGCCCGGTGCTCATACATGTGTGTACCCAAAAAGGAAAGGGCTATACATATGCTGAAAAGAAGCCTGATGAGTTTCACGGAGTGTCTCCTTTTGAGGTTGAGACGGGCGAAGTTAAAACTAACAGCGGACCCACCTATTCTGAGATTTTTGGCAGAAAGATGGTGGAACTTGCGAAAAAATATGATGATATAGCGGCTGTTACCGCAGCAATGCCTCATGGTACGGGGCTGGAAAGGTTTTCAAAACAGTTCCCCGAAAGGTTTTTTGACGTGGGCATTGCCGAACAGCACGCGGTGACCTTCGCAGCCGGCCTGGCCCAGAGCGGCTTGAAGCCTGTTGTGGCCGTGTATTCATCCTTCCTGCAGCGTGCATATGACCAGGTGTTGCATGATGTAGCCCTGCAAGGACTTCACGTGCTGCTCGCCATCGACAGGGCAGGCATAGTAGGAGAAGACGGGGAAACCCATCAGGGCTTGTATGACATGGCTTATCTGAGTCATATACCAAACATGACCATTCTTGCTCCCTGTGATTACAGCGAGTTTGAAAAAATGCTGGAATACGCCTTGCTTGAGCATCGCGGCCCGGTGGCGGTAAGGTACCCGAGGGGAAAGGGAAAGGACAGGCTGGTTCAAACTGAACCTATAAGCTATGGAAAAGGCGTCAGGATCAGGGAGGGCAGCGACATATCGATAATTGCCGTGGGCAGCATGGTGGAGACTTCCCTTCAAGTTGCCGGTATACTGGAGGAAAGGGGCATATATGCGGAAGTGATCAATGCAAGGTTTATAAAGCCCCTTGATTCTGAGCTCATACTGGAATGTGCGCAAAAAACGAAAAAGCTGGTTACCCTTGAGGACGGCACAGTGGTAGGAGGTTTCGGAAGCAATGTGCTGCAGATGATAAATCGAAAGGCGGAAAATGTGTGGGTAAAAGTACTGGGGTTTCCTGACGAACCTGTCGTCCACGGCTCAAGAGCCGGCTTGTTTAAAAAGTATGGCCTGGATCCGGAATCGCTGGCGGCTGAGATACTGAAGATGTGGAGGAAGTAATTTGGAAAAGGAAAGGCTGGATACCATCCTCGTCAAAAGAGGATATTTTCAAAGCAGGGAAAAGGCCAGAGGCTCCATCATGGCGGGTGTGGTGTTTGTCAACAATGAAAAGGTGGACAAACCCGGGGCAAAGTTTGCCCAAGACGTATCAATAGAGATAAAGTCAAATATTAACCCATACGTGAGCAGGGGCGGCCTTAAACTTGAAAAGGCAATCAATGTGTTTAATATAGACCTGAAAGGGAAGACCGCTATCGATATAGGCGCTTCAACGGGCGGTTTTACCGACTGTATGCTCAAAAACGGTGCGGTGAAGGTTTTTGCCGTTGACGTCGGATACGGCCAGCTTGCCTGGGAGCTGAGAAAGGATGAGCGGGTGGTCTGTATGGAGAGGACCAACATCCGTTATGTAAAGCCTGAAGATATCGGCATGCTTACCGACTTTGCGTCTATAGACGTATCTTTCATATCACTCAAGAAAGTGCTGCCTGTAGCCAAAGAGCTGATAAAGGACCAGGGTGAAATCCTATGCCTTGTAAAACCACAGTTTGAGGCAGGAAGGGAAAAGGTGGGGAAGCACGGGGTTGTCCGTGAGCCGGAAATACACAGGGAGGTTATTGAAAGCACTGTCAGTTTCGCCCTTGAAATAGGGCTGAAGGTCAGGGGGCTTACTTATTCTCCCATAAAGGGGCCAGAGGGTAATATTGAATACCTGCTGTACCTTTCAAAGCAGGAGGGCACCACAGACAAAGGTAAACTTGATGCTGAGATTTCAAGAGTTGTTGAAGAATCGCATACTGAATTAAAGGCATAATGGAGAACATAAGGGTGCATATGAAATAAAAATGCGCTCCGATGTATAATTATGCATTTGTACTTTTTCCAATTATAGTATATAATAAGTTATAATCAAGCTGCACAATTGAGATATGAGGTAAATGATGAAAACTATCGGCATAATTGCTAATGATGAAAAGGACAAAGAGTTTGTGTTTACTAAAAAGCTGATAAGCAGCATATACAGCCGCGGCGGAAAAATAAAGGTGCCCTCCGGGATAGCGAGAGAGGTCGGATTGGAAGATGAGAAGCTGGATGAGGATGGGGTAATAAGCGGCTCGGAAATCATAGTTTGCCTTGGTGGAGACGGGACATTCCTCCAAGTTGCCCGAAAGGCATATAAGACAGGTGTGCCAATGCTGGGCATAAACCTCGGAAGCCTGGGGTTTTTGACCGAAGTGGACAAAAACGATATAGACAATGCCGTAGACCGGATAATGCACGGCAGATATAAAGTGGAAGAACGGATAATGCTTGACGCCGTTGTCATGAGAAAGGGGGAAATTATTGGCAGTGAAGTAGCTGTTAATGATGTGGTTATTTCGAGGAGTGCCTTTTCAAGGATACTTCATGTGAAGACCTACATCAACGACGCTTTTGTTGATACCTTTCCCGGTGACGGCCTTATAGTTTCAAGCCCTACAGGTTCAACGGCGTATTCTTTATCGGCAGGGGGACCTATTGTTGAGCCTGATACGGATCTAATAATTGTAACGCCTATATGTCCCCATATACTATATTCCAGGTCCTTTGTCACCACAGGGGATCGGTCGGTAAAAGTTGTGGTTGATGAAAGCCCTGAATATGATGCAATGGTTACAGTAGACGGGCAGAAGGGTTATAAAATAAGCGGCGGTGACGTTGTAGAAATAAGAAAGTCGTCTCATAAAGTCAAGCTTATAAGTATACACTCAAGAAACTTTTTCAATGTTTTAAGAAGTAAAATTTATTTCAGAGGAGAGAGTCTGAGAAAAGATGAGGTATAACAGGCATGCGAAGATACTTGAGCTTATAGAAAAATATGTTATTGAAACTCAAGAAGAGCTTGCGGAAAAGTTAAGGGAAGTAGGCATGGAGGTAACTCAGGCGACCATATCAAGGGATATTAAAGAATTAAGGCTTGTAAAAGTGATGACTAAGGACGGGCGCTATAAATATGCTTCCATGTCCCACACAGAGAGTGTCATATCAAATAAGCTGCTTACAGTTTTTACCGAGTCTTTTGTTTCCTGTGACTACGCCAATAACATAGTGGTGGTCAAAACCCTGCCCGGAATGGCTCAGGCGTCAGCTTCGGCCATAGACGCCCTGAAATGGAATGAAATAGTGGGGACGATAGCCGGAGATGATACTATACTTATAGTGTGCAGGGCGGAAAAAATAGCCGAGGAGCTTGTGGAGAAGCTGAGCAGGTTGACAAAGTAGGATTCTCTGGTGCGAAACGGGGGCTGAAAATGCTTTTACAATTAGAGATAAGCAATATCGCTTTAATTGACAGGGTTAGCGTCGAAATGGGTGAGGGCTTAAATATACTCACAGGTGAGACGGGAGCGGGAAAGTCCGTTATAATTGATTCCATCAATGCTATTCTGGGTGCGAGGCTTTCAAAGGAAATGATCAGGACAGGTGCGGAAAAAGCGCTTGTTGAAGCTGTTTTCCAGGTTGACAATGAGAGGTTTGCCGACCTTTTGGAAAGCATGGGGATAGAGCCGGAGGAAGACGGAGCTTTGATAGTCTCACGGGAGTTCACGTTATCAGGGAAAAACACCTGCAGGGTCAATGGCAAAATGGTCACAGTTTCGATGCTAAAAGCTATTGGAGAGCGCTTGATAGATATTCACGGCCAGTTTGACAACCAGTCGCTCCTGAAGACGGAAAATCACATAGAGCTGCTGGATTCTTTCGGAGGGGAAAAAATACAGGCTCTGAAGCAGGAATATTCCTCGCTGCTGATGGAATACAGGAGGGTAAAAAGCAAGATCGCTGAAATTTCAGGAGATAGGGGCGAAAGGGAAAGAAAGGCAGATCTCCTCAAGTTCCAGATAGATGAGATAAAAAAAGCCAGGCTGAAAGTCGGCGAGGAGGAAGAGCTGAACAGGCAAAGGCTTAAGCTGGCAAATTCTGAAAAGATAGTAAGCGCCCTGTCAACGGCGTATGATTTGCTTTTTTCGGGAACAAGCATAAAAAGTTCAGCTTCAGACAACATAAATTCTGCGCTTTTGGAGCTGAGTGACATCGCAAGGCTTGATAAAAAATACGATGATATTGCAAAAAAGCTGGAGGACCTGTCGTATCAGCTGGAGGATGTGATCTACGACATAAGGGAGGAAAGGGACAGGGTGGAATATGACCCGGCTTTGCTGGAACAGATAGAAGAGAGGCTTGATCTGATAAGCAGACTCAGGAGGAAGTACGGCAGTACGATAGAAGAGGTCCTTGAATACGGTAAAAAGATACAGCGGGACCTTGAGGAAATTACCAGGAGTGAAGGGGTCGTAAATGAGCTTAGGAAGCGGCTGGAAGAATTGGACGACAGGCTTTACAAGCTGGCCAAAAGTATAAACAAGGAAAGGCTGGCCGCTATAAAAGTCCTTGAAGAAAAAATATGCAATGAATTGAGCGACCTTGAGATGAAGAGGGCGAAATTCAAAGTAAACATTGAGTTTGATGACCTTCCGGATAGCAATGGCGAGAGAAGATATACGCAAAACGGCCTTGACAGGGTTGAATTTTTGATTTCCACAAATGAGGGAGAGCCCCTGAAACCGTTGTCAAAAATAGCATCCGGAGGGGAAATGGCAAGGATAATGCTGGCCATAAAAACCATATTGGCAGATGTGGATAAGATGCCTACGCTGATATTCGACGAAATAGATATCGGCGTCAGCGGAAAAGTTGCACAAAAGGTGGGGGAGAAGCTTTCGTATGTTTCAAAAAGACATCAGGTCATATGCGTTACACACCTTGCGCAAATTGCCTGCATGGCGGATAACCATTACCTGATTGAGAAGATGCCGGATGGAACCGGCACAAGGACCCGGGTGAAGAAGCTCGATGACAAAGAGGCGCAAGCGGAAATTGCGAGGATGATGGGCGGTGCCGTAATAACGGAGATCACAAAAAAGCATGCTGAAGAAATGTTGAGGAGTGCAAGGGAATTTAAAAGCAGCATGGTTTAATTAAGGTTTTAGATAAAAAATCTGGTTTTTATAAAACCAGATTTTTTGTTTTTTATAATATTACCTTTTGTTCATTAATTTGTTTGAATAAAGAACTTTGTAAAAGGTTAAGTTATGATTAGAAAATCGGACGCAATATACAAAATTGGGACGTCACGCTGTTTATTGCACAAATTTGGGCAAGCGTGACATTTATTATGACATTTATTATCTTATGGAGGGTAAAGGGATGCTGTTTGGCAAGATATCCAGAAGGAAATACCTGCTTTTTTTAACAGCGTGTACTGCAGTTATGACGGTTTTATATATAAGAGCCATTTTTATCGTACCCGGAGAAATCACCCTGCTGGAGGGTGAAGATAGCATTTATAAGTTTAGCGCGCCTTTATTGGTCAACATTAAAGCTGATAAGGATGGAATTATCAATTTGAACAGCGGTGAAGTTGAAGCCAGCCGCAACTACCTGCGACTGTTAAGGCCAGTATCTTTAAAGACTCAGAAGAACGGCAGCGTCAAGTTGAATTTGCGCCTGTTCGGGCTTATACCCCTTAAAACCATGAAGGTGGATGTGGTATCCGGCAAGAATGTTGTGGCATGCGGGAATACCGTGGGTGTTAAGCTCAGCATTGACGGCATTCTTGTAATAGGAATATCCGATGTGAACACAATAGACGGGAAAAAGGTTTTGCCGACCAGGGATACGGGGATCAGGCCCGGCGACCTCATAGTAGAGGCAAACGGAAAGAAACTGGAAACCATCGATGATTTGATAAAGGAAATTGACAAGTGCAAGGGCAACGCCATTGACTTAAAGTACAAACGCGGAAAGCTTTATAACAATATTAAGGTCACGCCGGTAAAGGCCGCCGATGATAAAAAGTACCACATTGGTTTGTGGGTCAGGGACAGTACGGCAGGCATAGGCACTTTGACTTTTTATGACCCGGAAACCAAAGGATTTGGGGCTTTGGGCCACGGGATTACCGATATTGATACCGGAATCCTTATGCCTGTAGAGAAAGGAGAAATACTTGAGTCAAACATATTGGGCGTTAAAGTGGGCAAACAGGGGATGCCGGGTGAGTTGAAAGGGGTTTTTTTAGAAGATAAAAATAGGCTGGGCGTAATAAATAAAAACAGTGAATACGGAATTTATGGGGTGTTAAATGATGATGCTGCAAGCAGGCTTTCAAGCAGGCTGTTTCCTATAGGGTTAAGGACCCAGATAAAAGAAGGGCCTGCGGTTATCCTGTCAAATATTGAGGGCAAAAAAGTTGAAGAGTTTGATATAGAGATTCAGAAAGTGTCAAGGCAGAGCTTGAACGGTTCAAAAGGCATGGTGATCAAAATTACTGACAAAAGGCTGCTGCAGGCCACAGGAGGCATTGTCCAGGGCATGTCCGGAAGTCCCATCATCCAGGAGGGCAGGATAATCGGGGCGGTGACCCACGTCCTGGTCAATGATCCCGCCAGGGGTTATGGGATTTTTATCGAAGGGATGATAAAAAATATACAGAACAATGGTTATGGTGCCTTGAAAAAAGCCGGATAACCAGCGCAGGGTTTTTAAAAGATGCCCGGTGGGAAATATTTCTTTTTTTTAAGTCCTGTTTTATTGTGCAACACCTGAAGCTGATTATAGCCTTAAAATCCTGTTAGATACAGGAATTTTGAGGCTATAATGCCATTATTACAGATTTTTGAAATATGTCATAAAAGAATCAAAATATGATATTATAAACATGTTTAACAGTTATTAGAAAATTAAACTTGAAATTTTGTCGAAAGAAAAATATAATGATTAAGTAAAGAACTGTATAATTTTAGTAATTTATACACAGTTATGCATCATGTTTTAACAGAGCTACAAAAATGGGGGGGAATTATATTGTTGGATAAGAAAATACAAGTGGTTATTGCAGATGACAACAAAGAGTTTGGGGATATACTCTGTGAGTATCTTAATAACCAGAGCGACATTGAGGTCGCAGGTGTAGCAAGAGATGGTATTGAAGCTTTTGATCTTATCATGTCAAAATCTCCGGACATAGCAATTCTTGATATAATTATGCCTCACCTTGACGGGTTGGGTGTGCTTGAAAAAGTTAATTCAACTGCTATGAAAAAGCGTCCGCTTTTCATAATACTTTCAGCAGTCGGACAAGACAAGATAACCCAGAGGGCCTTGGCGTTAGGCGCCGAATATTATGTGGTAAAGCCTTTTGATATGGATGTGCTTATATCCAGGATAAGACAGCTTAAAGCGACCAAGCAGTCTCCTGTAATCAGGTCGGATTATTCAAGCGAATCAAAAGCGCAATATCATGCGCCTTCCCAGAAGAGTCTCGAAGTTGAAGTTACGAATATCATGCGCGAAATCGGGGTGCCTGCACACATCAAAGGCTACCAATACCTCAGAGATGCGATAATGATGGTAGTAAAGGATCTTGATGTGATAAATTCAGTGACAAAGCAGCTTTATCCCACCATTGCAAAAGAATACAACACCACCCCCAGTAGGGTTGAAAGAGCCATTAGGCATGCCATAGAGGTAGCATGGAGCAGAGGGCAGATGGATACTATCGACCAGCTGTTCGGATATACTGTAAACCTGGGCAAAGGCAAGCCTACCAACTCTGAATTTATTGCTATGGTGGCTGACAAGTTAAGGCTGGAGTTAAAAGTAAGTTAATAGGCTATAATTCTATATAGGAAACATGATGCTGATCTGTGATAAGTTGAGAGTTTTTTTGGGTTTTCTTCAGTGCCACAGGACGGTATGCGGACGGTGGACAATTAAGCTGAAAATTTTATTATATGCGGTATCGGCCTTATGCGGATACCGCATATAATTGTTTTATGTTAACTTATATTCCAATAAAAAGACGCTATCAAAAAAGAGCTCATGATGATCTACGCTGCGGCCGATGCAAATTCTTACATACCTATAGACAATCTTTCGACTGCCCATAAGCATTACAGGACCTACATCAACCTTTGCTCGACTATCAAGGATACCTTGGAAACCTGCTGCAATCGTCAGACTGCAGCAGACCTCCAGCATATGGTCCTATTCACAGGGACTGCTTCACCAGTAAGCAGGCTAATGCATAGGGATCAAATGCCTGCGGAACCCTTGACAATCTTAGCTCGAATATTATACATCCCTTTTGACCGCACTGCAATATTTGGTACTGCAGTACAGCCTTACAGGACATATAATATTCTTCCCACCGGCTAATACCGAGCCTTGGCGTCTCACAGGACGAGACCCGGTATTAACCTTTGGCCGACCATTACAAAACCTTCTTAAGACCTTGTAATGGTCTTGGCTCAACCATCATGAACCCTACGCTATTTATTATTAACCTTTATTCCGTTTTAATGTGTGTTAAATTTTTCTGCTTGAGTTTGCCATATTTAGGGCAAGGCACATAAAACTCCTCATTGTTTCTGATATACTTGCTGAAGCGCTCCAGAGTTTGGGAGCAGCACTCCGGACAGTTCCGGCTCATTCTTAAGGCTTCCCTGTATTTCATGGCATTACCTCCTCAACTGATTGTAGTATATATTATATGTAAACAGCCGGAACTAAGTGCCTTAAAGGGTTTTATGCAGCAAAACAGCAATTTATTTAAAAATTGTCATAAATATGATATAATATAAACTTGTTGTTTCAGATGAAATAGTTGTTATAAAGCATCATAAACCGTGTTGGGGGGAAAAAGGGTGAACTTACTAAAGAGGTGGGCCGGGCTCATGATACCGGTGATAATTGTTGCGTTAAACACAATGCTTGCATTTGCCGCTCCGGGCGATATTGCTGACGACAGTCAAAATGCTGATGGCCTTCAGGGCTCTGACAGTGCACGTGGTGATGAAAGCTTTAAAAATTTTCCTTCCTTCATTGAGGGAAACAGGTTTCTGAAGGATAATTTCAGAGTTATGGCTACAGACGGCGAATACATATGGGCTGTCGGGGACCCCGACAGAAGAGGATTGTACAAATCAGACGATTATGGGGACACCTGGCAGGAGGTTTACGTATTCGACAAGGAAATTCAGGGCATGCATTTTACAAAAAAAGGATCGATGCTGGTATCTGTCAGTACGGACAGATGGGCATATAAAGGGGATGGCCAGTTATTCAGGTCTCAGGACGGCGGCAAGAGCTTTGAGCATGTATTGGATTTTGAATCAGGTGTGGCTACCAGCTGGAACATGGCAAGCGACGATGAGGGTTACGTCTATGCATCTGAATATGGATATAAGAGGCTTCCGGACAACTCGAGGAGGATCTACAGGTCGAAAGATGACGGCTGGAGCTGGGAGATCATTTATTCTCCGGAAGAGCAGGACCAATACCACAACCACATAATAATCATTGATAATAAAAACCCTAATATAATATATCAATCGGTGGGAGACTTTCATAACGCGAGCATCATTAAGTCAACTGACAGGGGGAAGACGTGGAAAACCATAGCGAAAGGATACCATCCGACAAGTGCGGTTCAGTTTGATGACTACATAGTGTTGGGGTTGGACAGCTCGCCTTACTGCGGGATTGCCATTTTGAACAAGCAAAATGATACCATTGAGAACACCTTCATTTTGCCTGAAGGATACGGAGGCTCCGTATATGACATGCTGTATGTAAACGATGTGATATATGCAGGATTTCTGTCCTATGCAGGTTATGAGTGGGACGGGACTATATTCATCAGCAAAGATAAGGGCAGAACCTGGGAGAAGCTTGCAAACTGGCCTAAGTTTCCGGAGCAGGCAGTAGGCTTTTTGAAATTCACTGCTTTAGGCGATTACGGCTTTATAGCGGTAACGCTGCCTGTGATGGGCTACGGAAATGACGGATACTACCGTGGTACAGTGAGGTTTCCGTTAATACAGGCGCCGCAGCAAATTGAAGCTGAAAATTGGCGATAGGCGTGGTATTGCTTGATATAGGTGCCCTACAGCATTGAATTTACAGATGATTTGTAATTTCAGGCTGCGGCACCTATAATATTTTAATTCTTAGCTTATAAGTCGACCGTCAGGATGACGAAAGCGGAAACAGGTGTCTGACTGTTTTCTGTTGATTATTGCACATCCCGGTGAGGCAATTCACCCTTACCATAGACTCCACCCTTTAAGATGTCAATGTATTCATAATATTCCGCAGCAAAGCTTTCCATCTTGGAGAATATCTCATGTGCCGGCATATTTTTGAACATTTTTACGTACTTGTCGCTTATACCCTCTAGAGCAAAAAGTATTATCTCAATTGCTTTATTCCTGTCAATATCCTTCCGGAAATTTGACATGTCCATGTTCTTTAGGACCAAGGCCACATATTCCTTATAGACTTTTTCATAGCTTCTCCGGATTTCTTTTTGCAAATCATTGGGGACATTCAACCCATTAATCACAACCGCATATATCGCCGGGTATTCGTTGACCAGCCGCATCTTAATAAGTGCCGTTTGCATGATTCTTTCAAAAAAATCGGTCTGAGAGTCGGAAATCACTTTGTTCAGCTTCTCCCAGATATATTCTTTGAAAAATTCCAAAGCATAATCGTAAACATAAATAAAAAGGTTTTTCTTGCTTCCGAAGTAATGAAACAGGAGCCCTTTGGATATTCCCGCCTTTTTTACGATATTGTTTGTTGAAGCGTTTTCATAGCTGTTCTGGGAAAATTCTTCAATGCATGCGTCCAGTATCCTTTTTTTCTTTTCTTCCGGCAGGTTTTCAAACTTGCTATATGAGCTATACAAATCAAACCTGCTGTATGAACTACACAAAATTATCACTCCTTTTTTGCCGCCTTGTCGGCAAATTTTATCCTGATACCTTCTCTTATGTTGTTGTCAGGCTTCACAAGAATTGTATCTCCTTCATTCAAGCCTTCCGCAATTTCTATAAAATCGCCGCTTTCGATTCCCTTTTTTACTGCCCTTATAAATGCCCTGCCATTCTTAACGATAAAAACGCAGCTTTCGCCTTTATAGTCAAAAACTGAACTGTCAGGCACCTTGATGGCATTATTTTTTGTAGAAGTAATAATCTTTACATCCAGCTCATAACCGGGCTTTATCAAATCGGACCTGTCCGTTATTTCGATAGTAACCTGCACTCTCTTCTGGTTGATTCCGAGAGCGGATGTCACAGTTTTGGCGGCAGGGGCAATCTTTGTCACTTTCCCCTTCAAAAGGGTGTCGTCAATGGCTTTGCCGCTGATTTCAACTTCATTGCCTGCCTTGATTTTATTGGCGTCGTCTGATAAGACTTCGGCCTGAAGCTCCACCTTATTGACATCTCCTATTACGAATGCCGGAGTGGAAGGCGATGCAAATGAATTCCTTTCTACCAGCTTCTCAATAACAATCCCGTCGATTGGGGCCCGCACCTCCTGCTTCCGTATGTTTCTGAGAATGGTGTCCCTGCGGATGACAGCCTGCTCAAGTTGCGCCTTATAGCTGTTTTTTAGATGTTCGGGAGCGCCACTCTTCACATCCTCCAGCTGCAGCCTTGCCGAATCTAAAGAAGCCGCTGCCGAGTTATAGGCATCTTGAGCCTTGTCGAGCTCCTCCTTGCTCAACGCCTCCGATTCGTATAATTTCTTTGCACTTTCAAGGTTTCTTTTGGCAGAGGCGTATGCATTTTCGGCTTGGGTTAGGGCAATCTTTGCCAGTTCGATTTTATTTGCATAATTGATAAGTTCGGTACCCTTTAGTTGCGCTCTTGATGCCTCAATACCGGCTTCTGCATCCTTGAGCTGCAGTTCCAGATCTGTCTTTTCAAGGCTTAAAAGCAGGTCACCCTGCTTTACGGCATCTCCCACGTCCACGTTTATATCAACAATTTTTCCCGACCCTTCGATGTAAACAGTCTGTTTATCCCGGAGCAGCACCTGCGCGGTTTCTTCCACATATTGTTTTATTTCCCCTTTTGACACCTTTAGTGTTTCGGCTTCGACACTTCCGTTTTTTACAGTGTACAATCCGGTTCCGGCAGCCACGGCCACCAATCCCGCAATGATCCACTTTAATTTCTTTTTCATCACGCACACTCCTTATTACTTTTATTCCCTGCTTTTTAAAACTTCTACCATACTGATAGACATGATTTTTTTCGTGAGAATCAAGTTGGCCAGGAACGTAAATCCCAATGTAAGAATTGCTGCCAGGAAGTAAGCTTTGGTTTCTGCAACGAATACGAAGCTGTAAGTTTCGGTATCATAGACGGAAAACATTAGGTTTCCAAGCCAATTTCCAAAAGGCAGTCCAATGAGAACTCCAAATAAAGTTATTATATAGTTCTCATTAAAAATTAGGCTTCTGACTTCACTCTCCTTAAAGCCCAGCACCTTCAGGGTAGCAAGCTCTCTCTGGCGTTCAAAAATGTTTATAGCCGCGATGTTGTAAATAACCGCAACCGAAAGCACCGCTGCAAGAATGATCATCACCCAGGTAAGGGAGGCCATGGGTTCCATGCTTTTCATCAAATTATTCAAAGAATCCGATTTGGACTGTATCGAACTGACCGCAGGCATTTCCTTCAGCTTATCGATGACCTGCTTTTCGTTGCCTCCGCTATCCAGCTTTATTACCGCAGAATTAGCTATTCGTCCCTCACCTGTCAGGTCGTTAATACCATCTATGCTGCTGCATACGCTTGTGCCTATATATTGTGCGATAATGCCTTTTACCTGAATCTCTTTCTTGTCTTTGCCCGGAAAGTAGAGTTTGACATAAACCGTATCGCCGGGCCTTGTATCAAGCGTTTTTGACAGCTTATCAGGTATGAGTATCCCGTCAGCCGGAAGCCTTACGGGATTTCCATTTCTGTCTGTAACCTTGTAAATCTCCGGGTTGTCGATTAAAGCGATAAACCCCATGTCTTTCTTCTTCCAGCCGCTGGATATTTCCGCGCCCAATTCAGCGACAGGTTCAAGCTTTGTTATATGGGGAATATTCCGTATATCATTCAATTCTTCCATATTCAGAAATCTGGAAAAGTTCACCTTTATATCATAATTTTGAATGTTGTTGTATTGCTGGTAGATCATGTAATTTATGGAATCCATTCTTCCGAAAGATATAAAAGTCAACGCCGATGCGAAGATAACTCCTACGGAGGTGAATAAGGCTCTCCTTTTATATCTGAAGATGTTTCGCAAAGTAATTTTCCAGCTGTAATTGAGATTACTCCAAAGCACTGTGATTTTTTCAATAAGGATGCTCTTTCCTTTTAAAGGCGCTTTGGGACGCATTGCCTCGCTGGGCAGAATTCTGAAAACCCTTTTGCAGGAGTTGTATCCTGCCAGCAGGCAGAAAAGAAGAGTGAGGCTGGATGCAGGTATGGCAAGCTCAGGATACATTTTCATATCTGTCACCGGAAGATGAAAATATAAGTTTTCCAGATCTGTAAAAACCTTTCCCAGCAGCATTCCGAAAAGGGAGCCTATCGCACTGCCCAGTATGGCAATTAAAGCCGAGAAGGACAGGTAGTGGAGGAGGACCTGTAAATTGCTGAAACCAAAAGCTTTTAACACGCCAATTTGCGTCCTCTGGTTTTCAACCATCCTGCCCATGGTTATATATATGATGACGGCAGCCACGATGAAAAATACAATGGGAAAGGCTCCTCCCGTCGCCTTCAATCCTTCCATTTCCTCGCTCAGCATTTTGCAGCTTATCTGAGTCTCTCTGTCGATCACTTCGGTTACCCCAAACTCCTTTAATGCTTTTTTCACATCATCCTTTGCTTTATCAATATCCGTACCTTCCTTTACAAGCAGCGAAAGGTTGTTTATCGAGCCGCTGAATCCGAGAACCGCCTGCCCGAAAGATTTCTTGACATATACGATGCCAAACTTTCTATTATCCGGTACCAGCTCACTTTCATCCTTTATGGCATATACATACTCAGGACTTCTAACCGAGCCGACCACTTTCAGTTTTACTTCTTTACCGTCTATTACGGGAGAAATGGAGTCCCCTATTTTCAAATTGTGGGCCGTGAAAAAACCTTCCTCTACGAGACACTGGTTGCTGTCCGCGACGGAAAAATACCTGCCGGAAGTTATCATGATGTCATTTACAATATCCCTTTTCTCATCCGGCAGCGTTATAATTCTCACCACAGCGTTTTCCTCTGAAATATCTATTTTGGCGTCCTTTACGACTCTGCCTGTTGCCTTTTTAACGAAAGGAAGGGACTTGATCTTTTCCTCCACGCTTTCAGGCGCCCTGTAAAAGCTTGCCCACAGGTCTCCGAGCCTGTATTCCCTGTAATATTTTTCGCTTGCATCCGACAGGTTCCTGAAAGCGGAATTGATGCCGGAATAAAACATGACGCCAATGATGACCACAATAAGAACGGATATGAACTGACCCCTGGATTGCCACAAATCTCTTACAAGCTTCTTGTTTAAAACGCCCATTACCACTCAATCCTTTCAGGCGGCTGAGGCTGCTTGTTGATTTCTATGGATTCGATTTCTCCGCTTTTGACCCTTATAACTTTATCAGCCATAGCTGCGATAGCCGCGTTGTGAGTAATTATGACCACGGTTTTCTTCATTTCTTTGTTTACTTTGTGCAACAGCTTCAAAATCGACTTGCCGGTCTTATAATCCAGGGCTCCTGTAGGCTCATCGCACAGCAGCAACAGAGGATTTTTAACCAGTGCCCTTGCTATAGCCACGCGCTGCTGCTCTCCGCCTGAAAGCTGAGCCGGAAAATTGTTGAACCTTTCACCGAGGCCGACATCGCGCAATACATCTTTTGCGTTTAAAGGACTGTCGCTTACCTCCGTGACCAGCTCAACATTTTCGATTGCCGTAAGGTTTGGCATGAGGTTATAAAACTGGAATACAAAACCGATATACTTCCTCCGGTATATAGTCAGTTCTTTATCGGAAATTCCAACTATATTCGTCCCATTCACCCATACCTCCCCGGAGGTAGGCCGGTCCATGCCTCCTATAATATTCAGCACGGTACTTTTCCCTGAGCCACTGGGGCCGAGGACTACGACAAATTCTTCTTTGTCTATGTCAAAAGACATTCCGTTGGCAGCTTTTACAATAACCTCTCCCATCACATATTCTTTTTTTAGGTTTTTAACTACAACGATTTTTTCTCCCATCATCTTTAAACCCAATTTTATTTTGTTTTATATATTGACCATGTGGTCAATAAACAATTAAATTATACCATATTTTGACCACGTGGTCAATGAGTGGCTAAAACAGTACAGCCTGTCGGATAAACAAAGCCCACCTTGATACTTTAAAAAAGACTTTGCCGGCTTATTCATCATTTATGCTAATTGAACAGGAACTATTCCGATAAAAAATGAGAGAGCTAAAAATTTAAGTGGCCCAAATTATGAAAAGAGCATATCTGCAGCTTTCAGAGGTCTGCTGATGAGACAGGTATAAGGTCAAATCGCTGTTCGACCCGGCACTTACCTTAAATGCACCAAACTGTAAACGTAGGGAGCGTGACTTGACCCTAAGGCGCTTAGCAAGCTTCAAGCCCTTTTCGAGAGGCATGTTGTTTTGAGCTTACATAAAGTTGCGCCTGTTTATGGCTAATATGTTTACGCTTGCCAATCTTTCGCAAATTACAAATCAAAAAAATTTAGTAAGTTGTAAAATTAAATGCCGTAAGACAAAAGAATAGAAAACTCATGGTGATCCATTGTAAAATGTTTAACGACCAAGAAAAACATATGCAAAGGAGCA
>Ga0134098_1000439_pt1 | contig 43921 bp, 38 predicted proteins | sample 9_3taG_FD_94456 | JGI IMG/M metagenome (GOLD analysis project Ga0134098, IMG submission 94456) | Switchgrass degrading microbial communities from high solid loading bioreactors in New Hampshire, USA - 9_31_10_142_A3 metaG | ecosystem: Engineered > Bioreactor > Semi-continuous > Anaerobic >... | reverse complement strand
GGGAAAGTAACTCTGCTGACACAGACACTTAGATCCATACGGGATAATGGATTTGCCATATGATCCTTGCCCAAAAAGAGGGGCAGACAGTGACATAAAACCTAAAACAAGTTGACACGACCTAATAAATGTGCAGGCTTGATTTTTAATTGGTTATCATATATACTTAACTTAACAAATAAGATTAATTAAAACCCATATGTAAAAGTAAAGAACCGTCATAGCATATTCTTTCTATGAAAGGCTTTACATTTCTTACGACAGGATGGAGTAAAAAATGAGAGAGCCTTTTATTTTTTTGCGTTCGGAAATAACAAGAGAAAACGCGTTAACATTGATTACATGGTTGAAAGACAAAGAAGTAACGAAATATTTAAGCGATCCCCAGGATATTTCAGACAGTATTGAGCAAGTGATCCGCAAAACAAACCTGCCTGTCTTAACTCATCTGTTTAATCGTAACGGCCGGTTTTATATGGTGTATAACAAACACAACATACCGGTCGGATTTGTGAGACTTGTAAAAAAAGGCAGTGACTTTGAAATCGTTATTTTAATCGGAGACCGGAACAACTGGGGAAAAAGATTTGGTACATCAGCTATTAAAGAAAGCATAAAAATTGCCTTTTTTGATTTCAGAGCTGAAAGAGTTGTTGCAAAAATACAAAAAGAAAACAAAAGATCTATCCGGGCATTTGTCAATAATGGTTTTAAAGTTGAAAAAGAAAGCAATACTTATAAAACTTTTTCTATAACGATGGATCAATATTTAAAATTGTTAAAGAGAGAGACTATTATGGCTACAAGAATTTATATAACTAAAACTGACAAGGAAAGACTTAAAAAGAATCTTGAATCCGTTCTGCATAACGGTAAAGTACCTGATAAACTCATCAGGGATCTTGAACATGAAATCAGCAGAGCAACAGTAGTCGATTCAGAACAGATTTCCAGTGATGTTATCACTATGAATTCACGGGTGCTGCTGCATCTTGACGGTGATGAAATGGAAGTATCTTTGGTTTATCCCCAAGATGCCGACATAGACAGGAACAAACTGTCGGTATTTTCACCCATAGGCACAGCAATACTTGGATATAGCGAAGGAAGTGTCATCGAGTGGGAAGTGCCTTCCGGCATTACAAAAATTCACATAAGAAAAGTCTTGTATCAGCCTGAAGCTGCCGGGGACTACCACATGTGACATTCTTTTTGGTCACAGTTTTTCCCCGGCGGATCTACGCCAGGCAAAATATGGGGTTATGGCTTCTTAACCTCAAAACCAGCAACAGGTTAGATATATCTAACTTCTTAACAGGCAATGGACTGAATGTTTTCCGGATTTCCGCATTCCAATCAGAGATAAAGTTAACAAAATAATTACTTACAATCTCTTCTGAATCTGTTTGATATGTACTTGCCCAATCTGTTTTGGACTTCAACTGATTAAGTAAGGTCTCACAGGATTCCAGTCATTTGCCATTCAGATCATCCTTTATTTTTACCTTTGCCACAGATAGTTCGCTCATGCATTCTTTAATTCGCCTGTTATGTTCTTTTTACTTTTTAGATATGACCGAATCATTTTTTATGCTCAATTCAGCTATCTCATTATCAATTACGGGAGAACGAAACCTACAATAACGTTTTTGATACTTAGCTTTTTACACCAAATTGTAACAACAATATGAGCCGGCAAACTACGTCGAAATAAAAAAACTCCTTCTTAGCAAATATTATTGCAAATACCTGCCAAGAAGGAATTTTTAATCTTCTAGTATCCCTAGTATTGTAAATTATAAGTCTATTCTGTTTCCTCTATTCTTCTACATAGCTTATACTGGTGTCGATAACAATTGTATTATTCGCACCGTCCCAGGTTACGCCAATATCAAAAGCTTTGGCTATATCTCTCAGTTTGAAATAATTGTTCCCGTTAATGTTATAAGCCGACAGGGAAATTTCTTCACCATCTTTATAAATTTTTGAAGTAGTCGGGGTTGCAATTTTGGCCTGACCATTACCTTTAGTTAACTCTCCACCTACTGGGGTGTAAGGTTTGTTCGAGACCAGATTGATTGCATTGTTTACTCCATCCCAAGTAACTTCAAAATTCTTCTCCGTATTGTTTACAGCCTGTGCAAAATCTCTCAGTTTGAAATAGTTGTAGCCGTTGATGTTATATGCTTCGAACTCGACAACATTGCCGTTTACCAATACCTTAGAAGTCGTCGGATTGACACTTATCTTATTTAATTCTTGAGGAGCCTGAGTTTCTTTTGAGGTATCACCTATGTGCACGCAGAACATACCTGCGGGACTAGAGGAAACAAGTCCGTTATCTGTGAAAATGAAAATATATCTACCCGGTTCGTATAAGGTAGCAGTCGTTCCATCAGCAATCAACCAATCTGCCGGCCTCTCGGTATAAGCCTGTTTATTTTCAAAATCATAAATGTATTCATCATAAGAGTAGTATAGGGGATTATAGGAAGTTATACGATCTCCTTTACAGCTAAAATAAAAAGTTCTCAGTGCTGATTTTGCTGTAATGACTACCGGGGCAGAATCTGCATAGTATGTAGGAACACCTCCTTTGTTGTTGTAAGCTTCCAAAACATCTCTGATAGTAATCACTATATCATCATCATAATCATAATCAATTGCCATATCGAGAGTATCAGCATCATCAAAATACTCTTCTGCTGCTGATTCACTTAATATTACATTTCCCTTTGAAGAGATGTTTGTCAACTCAACAATAATGCTTCCTTCAGTATACCAATTACTATATCCTCCATAAAATGTTTCAGTTGTGGCGGCAAAAGCCGTTGTAGTAAATACAAGTACAAATACTAAGGCTACTACAATTGATGAAAAACGTTTGCTCAATTTAATCCTCTCCTTTATAGTAGTTAGTACTATTAATCAAGACTGGTTCCCTTGTCTTGATTAATATCATGCACGCAATAATATATATCGACATAAATCGACATTACTTAACAAGGATAATAAATTTTTTATAGAAGCTGATATATCATCAAAGTTGTTGCTGTCAATCCTTCATTCCCTTTTTTCGTCTGCTCCATTTAACCAGTTCCTTATTCCATACATGTTTTTGACACAAGTATCCATCTTTGTCGTCAGTAAATCTTGCTTCCTTCATTAATTTCATATAACTCTTCCACCTCTTTTCAGAAAGCTTGCCACTTTCAATTGCAGCCCTGATTGCACAGCCTGAAATACCGCAGAACGTAGCCTTCAGATCCAGCTGCAAACTGCGGTTTACAATCACCGCGAATTTTCAATTGCTGTTAAGCCCTAAAGTTCAAGGCCTTCCAGATGGTATCTGGGCTTTCCTTTGCTCTTTCTGCCGTATTCAATAGTCTCTGTAGGACAATAGCAGATACACGCCATACAATGGGTACAAGTTTTGCCCCAAACAGGCTTTCCGTCCATAATGTTTATATTATTCAATGGACAGTTTTGGGCACATTTACCACAACCGGTGCATTTGTCATCCGCCTTGAATAATTTTGACTTCACACAGAAAGGATAAAACAACGGGTTAACAACACCGCTCAAAATCCTGTAGTACAAACTGTCCTTTTCTGAGGGAAGTTTTTCTCCAGCAGTAATTTTTCGGGCTATATGCTCAATCACAGGATCAGCCTTTGAAATAATTGCTCTTGCCTCATCCTTGTCCGGTACATCAAACATGGCAATATAGTTTTCCGGCATAATAATCTGTGCAGTTCCCATATACTCAAAGCCTTTTTCCCTGCAAATCTTTCGGTTGTAGGCAGAGGCGTTACCAATTTCACTGCCGCATGTCATCACAAACCAGACTCTTTTTACTGCTGAAAAATCAGCCTTCCTGATCCATTCCCGTACGATTCTCGGTATTCTCCAGGCGTAGGTAGGTGTTACAATTATCACGTTTTCAGCCTGCACTGCAATAGCCTCATTCTTTTTTATCAGGTCATTCAGATTAAGCAGTGCACCCTTGATACTGACTGCAATCTTCTCCGCCACATAACGGCTATTGCCTGTTCCGGAAAAATACAAAATCATTGCTTTATAATATATTTCAATACTTCTCATAGTGTATCTTACCATATGCCAGTTGACTTTCTTCATAAGGTTTCTTTTCCTCGGCAGGGTATCCAATGGCTATCATGCATTCGACTTCATATTTTGCCGGTATTCCTAAAACTTCTTTTATGTAATCCCCTGCCTTTACATTACCTGCGCCATATCTTTCCCTGACCTGAATCCAGCAAGATCCCAGTCCCAATGACTGAGCTGCCAGTTGCATTATTATTGATGCTATTGACGCATCCTCAACCCATACGTCACAGGCTTGCGGGTCTGCAATGACAACAATTCCCAATGGAGCGTCCGCCAAAAAAGCAGAACTGTGTTCTCTGCACTTTGAAAGTTTTATTAAAGTTTCCTTATCAGTAACCGCTATGAACTCCCAGGGCCTCCTGGACCGGGATGAAGGTGACAATAACGCACTCTTGAGAATAATATCGGTTTTTTCTTTTTCAACTTTCTTATCCTGAAACTTTCTAATACTTCTTCTGGATTTTACCAAATCATAAAACATTTAAATACCTCCTTGCTATAGCTGAAACCTTACATACATTATCTTTATTTTTATGTAAACATTATATAATATACCCCATTTCTTTATTTAGACATATACGCAGCCTCCATACACCGTTTCCTCCATAAATGTTCATAGTCTTTATGGGGCACAATCCTCCTGATGAGGTCGGCACTGATATAGAGTTGACTGGGTTGCAGTTCTATAATGGGAAGACCTTGCTTTCGCCTATTTTCATATCTGTTTAACAAACTAAATTTTATTGAAGGTCTTCAGGTAGAGAAGATTTCTAATAATTACATCGGATTTCCACCATTTTTGGGATACTGCCCACTCTTCCGGAAATGAGTCCCATTTCCACGTGATATTCCATGAACCGTCATCCAACTGCGAATTAATTATAAAATCAAATTCAAAATCAGCAATCTCTTTATTTTCAGTATAAAATATGCTTTCTTTACTGTCGATAAACCGTGAAGGCCTGCAAACATATGATGTTGCTCAGACTGCGGTATTCCTGGTGATACTGAACTCAACCTGTTTTACTAATTTATCCTTCAGGGCATTAACATCAAAAACATCTGTGGCGCCTGCTTCCTCCACATATTGCATAAGACGAATATAACAGTCCACCGTGTGCATATTGCGGAGAAATCCCTGATTCATATATGTATTAAAAGCTTCTTTCGCTATAAAGCAACCTGTACTATAAAGTTTACTGTCTTTATCCGCGTACTTAATGATAAAGCCCGCAAGACAAGCTGTAGGATTGTAGTCATCATGAGCGCCGGCACTTTTTGTACTCCACCATTCTGCATGAGGGTAATTATCATTGCTCGTTATGATATTATGCCAAAGGTGTCCGTCAAAATCCTTGCCGCTATCGAGATAATTCAAAATCCCCCTGATTATAGGATGCGAGCTGTCTGTAAAACCAACTTCCCGCAGAATTTCAGTTGCTAACCAGGTTTGGACCGGTGAAGAATTCGGATTCCACGCATCAGGTTCAAGAGCATGCCCAAATCCTCCGTCTTCATTTTGATAAAAAGACAAAGCGTTTAGGACGGCTTCCCTGCTACCATGTTCGAAGTGATACTGCCACCGTGCAAAATCCAATGGTCTGGCATTCCGGTATATGAATTCCTTTGCTTTCTGAAATACTTCACTCATACCTTAACCTCCTCCTTATATTTACAGATCAATTTTTACTCTACAATATAACAACACAATCTTCTGCATTTCAAAGGCAATGTAGTTAATATCGAATAACTTTCTACTTGGATATTATTCTATTTTTATACCCATAAACCTTTTTTATCTGCAAATATTCTCTGAAAACGCAACCCTGCCCTTTATTTTTCCTATGTACTTGCCTGTTTTACAGTACAAATAAATCGGCTAATATAAACATGGGGACAGTTCTCCTGTCCAGAAAGAAGAACCATCCCCATGTTTAGCTGGTATGTTTATGAGGGGTAACACAAAATCAAAGCAAATCAATAGTAACTATAAAACACCTGAAAGATTTTTCATTTCATATTTCAGACAGTAAATTTCGCCCCTAATTCTTTTAGTTTTATAGCGCTTAGTGTGACCAATTCCATACAATTGCTTACCAAACCGGCCTTTTCCACAATATTGGCAGCTTTTTCGGCAATGTTGCCTGTTCCTTCAGCGCCTTCGTTTGTGGCATCAGATACTTCTCCTATTGCCTTAATCATATTTTGCGCCGATGCAAGTACTTCTTCAGAGGTAGCGCTGAGATCGGAAACTAAATCATTAATATCGCCGGCATCCTTAAAGTATTGCCGGGTAACATCAAGCATTGTCCTGTAGTCTTTTATAACATCATTGGCAACAAAATTCAGCATGGTATTGGAATTATCCGCTAAATTATTCACTGATTCTATAACAGTTCTAACAGCCTCCTGGATTTCTGACACAGCCCTGTTGGAGTTTTCCGCCAGTTTGCGTATTTCTTCGGCAACAACGGCAAACCCTTTTCCTGCTTCCCCTGCTCTAGCTGCTTCAATTGTTGCGTTCAAGGCAAGGAGGTTGGTCTGTTTAGTAATCTGCTGGATTGTATCTGCAAGAACATTTATATAGTTTACTGCCTTGGAGTTGTCCAATGCCTGTTCAAGCCTGGCCTTAACATCCTCAAATACCCTGATGGACTTGTCATAGGAACTATGGAAGTTCTGTTCAAGTTCAGTAGCCCTATTGGTTATTTCCGCGGCTGTCAGTGCACCTTCCTGCGCCTTCTGCGCAACATTTTCCATGGCTGTCTCAATTTCTGATGCAGTAGCATTCATTTCCTGTGTCGTTGCTGCTGTTTCTTCCATGCCGGCTGAAAGCTCTTCGGTTGTTGAAGAAATATCTTCTATGCTTTCATTGAGAGATATAAGGTGGGCATTGGTGATTTCAGCTGTATCCTTAAGCTTTTCCGTCTCTGAGATCATATTGTTCAGAGTCTCTCTGAATACGTCCCTCACTGACGTTACAGCCTTTATTATTATACCAAACTCATCTTTATCATTTAAATACCTGTCATAGCTATTGTCATGAACAAGGTCCAAGGCTGCGGTTTTTTCTATTAGAGCTACAGTTTTCTTTGTTCTCTGGTCGATATTTATTGATATGAAAGCATTCACTAACCCGGAAATTAAAAATGCTAAAACTGCGGCAATGAGAATATTGTATTTTGCTCCTGTAGTATACGATTTCATTTCAGATACAATTTCATCACTGTACTCTTCCATTATCTCTTCAATTTGGTTAATATTGTCCCGGGCTTCCTCAAATTTTGCAGCCAGGCCCGCTTTGTCCCTTATTTTATTAGTATTTATATCGTAAAAGGATTGCCATTCCTCAAAATCCTTTTCAAATTCATTAAAAAGATCGAATATTGTAAGCTGCGATTCCTTATGTTTATACCGGCCATATGTTTCCCGGTTTGATTCGAGTATCATTTTTGCCTCATTGACCCGTTCCCTTGTCTGCTGAACATTTTCAAGGAATGAATCCCTATGTTCCTGGCTAAAGCCTTTTCCATTATCAGATGTCATTATCAGTTGCGCGACATATGCCTGGTAAAAATCCCTGTCGGCATTGAGTAAGTAATTACTGCTTCTGTTTATTTCATTGTTGAGTCTTTGAATGAGATTATCGGATATGTTCCCTATTGCAATTAATGACAATACAAAAATCCCTATCAGGCATACAGTTGAGATAATTTGATTAAAAGCAATTTTTGCTGTTAATTTCATGTTGTTTACTCTGATCATATATGTTCCTCCTGTAAGATTGAATAGCTTTAAATTGCACCATGCATGGCATTTATTACTTGTAGCTTATTATATATATCGTCATTTCTGACGGTTTAAATATTTGCAGAAAAAAAATAAAAGACAAGAAAAGACAGGGGGACGGTTCTTGTTTCTTGACTAAGTCAAGAGATAAGAACCATCCCCCATCTGAAAAGCTGTCAAACTAGCTAATCTCTTTATTTTCAGAAATGTCAGTTTGAATAACCAAATTCTTTTTCCATTTTCCTGAAATAAAATAAATAAACAGAATCAAGCTTGAGGCAAGGCCAGCTGCAGGTGCTGCAAGGCCTAATCCCCACAGTCCCTTTTTCAAGACTAATCCCAGAATAATCGCTATGGGAACTCGGAAACCGATTGCTGACAAAATTCCGCATATTGATGAGATAATCGTGTGTCCTGACCCGGTTATAAGGCCATTCAGACAGAATGTGACAGGTACAATCAGGTAATCGTAGGAAAATGTCCTGATATATTCCACACCGGCAGAAATTGTATTCGGGTCATCATCAAAAAGGGATAAAATCTGTTCCGGAAAAATTTTTGTAATTATAAAGACTGCAAAGGTTATTGAAAAAGCAAATGCCAGTCCGGTATAGAATGTCTTTTTTGCGCGGTCGACTGCTCCTGCTCCCATATTCTGCGCAACCATTGCCGAAACTGAAGAGCCAATGGCAATAGCCGGTAATATGGCAAAACCATTGTATTTACCTACAATGCCGACTGCTGCAGAAGCGTTTACGCCCATACTGTTCGCAACGGTGGTAAGTACGAGAAATGAAAAGTTCACAATAACATTCTGTATTGAAATAGGTATGCCAACCCGTAAAATTGTGAAGAAACGCTCTTTTATAAATTTAAACGAACTTAATTTAAAATCAAAAACAAAGTCACTTCTTTTTAAGGTAATAATACATAAAACCATGCTTAAAGCCTGCGAAATAACAGTGGCGATTGCAGCACCCTTTGCAGCCATGCCAAGTACTGCAACCAGTAATATATCAAGAACTACATTAGTTGCACATGCTATGGATACAAAAATCAAAGGCCTCCTGCTGTCACCGAAGCCCCTCATAATAGCGGAAAATGCATTATATCCAAAAATAAACACTGTGCCCAGCAGAGTAACGTCAAGGTAGTCCCTTGCCTGCTGATATGCTTCTACCGGTGTTTGTAACAACCAGAGTATTGTATCTGAAAGAATTAACATGATTATGGTAATACCAACACCTACAATAAGGAGAAATGTAAGCAGTGTACTGATTGTCTCTTTTACGGCATTTCTGTCTCCGGAGCCCAAATATTGACCTATAATAACAGTGCCGCCAACCGTCAGACCGACAATAATATTCGTCATGATAAATGTGACCTGTCCGCCTATATTCACTCCGGAAATGGCAGCAGTCCCCGAGTAATTACCAACTATCAGCATATCTGCTACATTATAAAGGCTTTGTATCAGGTTTGATAACATAAATGGCAGTGCAAATTGTATAAGAAGCTTAACAACATTACCCTCTGTGAGATTTCTTTCAATTGACCTATTTCTCATATGTTTTAATCTGTCCCTCTTTCCAGCCAGTAATTAAATAAACTATTCAGTCATTATATATAAATTGTATTAAAATCAATCAACTTGACTATTATATATGAATATCTTTTCAAAATGCAATGAGTAATAGCGCATTTTTTGAGTTAAGCAGTTCCATGTTTAGGCTGTGACTCGATCATATTACTTGTTCTTATTGTGCCTTCAATACAGGTTACAGCGCTTCCGCCGACTAAAATTTTGCCGCTGTCTTCAAACCGGATCTCAACCCTGCCGTTTCGTCCCAAGCACCGGCCTTGACCTGCAACATAGCCTGGTTTTTTAATAATCCCAAGTTCCTTAACAAAAGCTGCCACACAACCATTGCCGCTGCCGCACACCGGGTCTTCATCTATTCCTTCGCATGGGGCAAATGAACGCACCTCTATATCTATTTCATGATTATCATCATATAAACCAAATACGGTAACTCCTGCTGCACCTGAGGGAGTTAACGCAGCCAGTTTTGCCATTTCAGGATGTAAGTTTACTACTTCATCAGCACCGGATAATTGTAAAATTATCCAAACCACTCCCACATCAACTGTTGCACTTGCTTTTATTTCACTCTTATCTATCTTTAAAGCATTTGCCAGTTCTGCCACATCAACGGATTGCGTACTCATTAGATTCGGTTCAGGAAGCTCAAAGAACAGTTTATCTTCATAAATATAAATGGGAACTAACCCTCTGCCACATTCCTGAACTATGCGGCCTGGCGTCTTTGGTTTCATACCATGTTCAAGCATTGCAAATGCGGAACCTATGGTCGGGTGTCCTGCAAAAGGAAGCTCACTGCGGGGTGTAAAAATGCGTAATCTGTAATCTGCCTGGGGATCTGACGGGGCACAAACAAAGGTGGTTTCGGACAGATTCGTCCAATTCGCAATAGCCTGCATCTGCCCTGTTGTCAAGCCATCTCCGTTGAGTACAACAGCCACGGGATTGCCCATGAAAGGTACTGTTGTAAACACATCCACTTGTTTGAACGGAACCTGGTAACTCATTATATTTTCTCCTTTCTCATATGAAATTTATCATGAAGCTATACACCTTCTCCATCAAATGCCGGGATAAAGCTTTCCAAAGCTGTCTCCCCTTCCTGTATAAAACCATTCTCAAGCCCAATTTCTACCGCAAAATCAACAAGTTCTTCATATTCTTCTTCAGTTATCTTTCTGTCGAGCTCAGGATAAGCCACATTCTTTGATATCGGGGTATATTGATTCATAATACTGACGAATATCCTGTCTCTATATGTCTCATACAAGTATTTAATAATTTTTTTTGAATCCTCAAGATAACCTGGCAATGTCAGATGCCTTACTATAACACCTTTTTGCATTATACCCCGTTCATCAAAGCTTGTTTCCTTCACCTGCCTCACCATTTCATCAATTGCCGCCGCTGCAACTGTAAAGTAATCCCTGCAGTTTGAGTACCTTATTGCAGGCTCCGATGACATATATTTCAAATCAGGCAGATATATATCAACGTATCCCTCAAGGAGCTTCAGGGTTTCCACTTTTTCATAACCACTGCAGTTATATACAACGGGAAGGATAAGCCCATTTTTGCGAGAAAGGTTTAAAGCCTCGACAATATGCGGGGCGTAGTGGCTTGGAGTAACCAGGTTGATATTGTTGGCTCCCTTTTCCTGAAGTTCCAGGAAGATTTCCGCAAGTCTTTCTATTGTAATGGTTTTGCCCGTTAAATCCTTTGATATAACTCTATTCTGACAGTATATACAACCCAGGGCACAGCCGGAGAAAAACACAGTTCCTGAGCCTTCTTTCCCCGATATGCAAGGTTCTTCCCACATATGAAGGGCCGCTCTTGCAACCACCAATTCATCGGTGGCTCTGCAATATCCCCTCTTTCCCCTGGTTCTGTCCACATGACACTCTCTTGGGCAAAGTACGCAATCTGTCAGTAGTCCTCTTAAACTTAAGTAATCCATCTCAGGTCCTCATTTCACAAATGTGAAGATGCCGTCTGTTGCCTTAATGATATCAAATTATCCCATTGCCGCAAAGAAAGTGTTATAAAAATTGATATAAAAATCCTTTATTGGTTACATAACTTCTAAAGTAAACTGGACAGCGCCTTCAGATAATCTCAATCTTATATGCTCTCATCCAGATGTCAACCTGAATTAAGTACGCCATTAACTGTGTACCTGTCATGAGCTGGCCATACCAGGGCATTGAAATTGCCTTCCCGCCGGAATCGATAATCTCCTGCACCTTTTGCCTGTTAATCAGCTGCAGCAATGGAGAGGAGGAATCATTCAATATTTTTTGAAGGCTTGACTTAACAGCGTTCAGATATTTCGGATTATGGGTTTTCGGATATGGACTTTTTTTACGCTGAATAACTTTATCCGGCAAAAGACCCTTCATAGCCTCCCTTACGATTCCCTTTTCTCTGCCGTGAAGGGACTTAATGTGCCAAGGCATATTATATGCATATTCCACCAGACGGTGGTCACAGAACGGCACTCTCACCTCAAGCCCGTTGTACATACTCATCCTGTCTTTTCTGTCCAGCAATGTCTGCATAAACCAATACAGGTTCAGCATAAACATTTGCCTCATACAGACCTCAAATTCCCCTTCCCCCGGCAAGGTGTCCGTTTTGTTTAAGGTATCGGTATACTGTTGTTTTACATATTCTTCGCCATCCTTCAGTAAACCTGGTTTTAAGATGCTTTGCCTTAAATCCAGGGACTGGGACCAGGGGAAGGTATCTTTGAATAAAATATCCCTGTTGTGGTACCATGGATAACCGCCAAATATTTCATCTGCACATTCCCCGGAAACTGCAACGGTAAACTCCTTTTTAATTTCTCTGCAAAAAAGGAGCAATGAAGAATCCACATCTGCCATACCAGGCAAATCACGGGCGAGCACTGCATCACCCAAATGCTTTTCCAGTTCATCATTATCGAGCAATACTTCATGGTGCTGTGATTCTATCCCTTTTACCATTATCTGGATATATTCTTCATCAGAATTCGGTTGAAAAATGTTTTTTACAAAATATTGCTGATTGTCAACATAGTTAACCGAATAAGTATGTAGCCTTCCCTTGTTGTCAGATAAATAGCTTTCAGAAGCAATTTTTGAAATAATACTGGAATCAAGCCCACCGGAAAGGAAACAGCATAACGGCACATCAGATACTAACTGGCGCTTTACCGCATCGGTTATTAAAAAGCGGGTTTTCTCAATGGTGGTTTTGATATCATCAGTATGCTCACAAGCTTTTAAATTCCAGTATTTTCGGATTTTCAACCCTTGTTCATGCCCAAATATAAGAAACTCTCCTGGTTTAAGCTCCGTCACTCCCTTGATGACTCCATTGCCGCTTGTTCTGCCCGGTCCCAGGAGAAAGATTTCCTTAAGGCCGTCATTATCAATCCTGGGCTTGACTAAGGGATTTACCAGCAAGGTCTTTAGCTCTGAAGCAAAAATAATGCCGCCAGGATAGTTATATATAAAAAGTGGCTTAACCCCCATTCTGTCACGTGCCAAAAACAGAGTCTTGCTGGTGTCGTTCCATACTCCGAATGCATAAATGCCATTCAGTCTTTCCAGGCACGATTCTCCCCAATGTATGAATGCTGTCAGCAGAACCTCCGTATCGCAATGTCCCCGGAAGTGATATCCGAAAGATAAAAGCTCGTCACGGAGCTCATTTGTATTGTAAAGCTCTCCGTTATAAACAATGGTATAGCTGGTATTGCCCTTTTCTCTTGTCATTGGCTGGGCTCCGTTTTCAGGGTCTATTACAATGAGTCTTCGGTGCATCAGGCACACGTTTTCTTTCAGATAAATTCCTTGAGCATCAGGACCTCTGTGTACTAACGTACCTGTCATTTTGTTTATGGTATCCTCAAAAACCTTTAAATCCCGGTTATAATCAATCCAACCTGCAATTCCGCACATAAACATCCTCCTTAAAAGATAAAAAGGCGCCACTTGTAGTGACGCCTTTGTCATTACTATTTATATATTATGCATTGCCTACCCAGGATGGCTTCTCTGTAGTTCACTATTTTTTATTATTTATCGTTGCCATTGCATAAGGATGGAAACTGTCTCTTAATTTCATATCTATTACCTGACCTTATTACATATATAAATATTCATTTTCTTGTTTAAAACAAATACTTTTGATATTCTTAATTTTTTTGTCTGTAAAGACTTTAAAGTGTACTAATTCCCCTTCTTTAATATTTGGTAATTCTTTATCAACATGGAATACTATACTTGTTAATTTGGCACCATTACCCAGCAAATTTATCGGAAAGTCAGCAGACAGTTTGCGTTCGGTTATTGGGATATCTGTTTCAGGGCACTTAGGGTAATAAATTTCACCAATCCAATGATGTTCTAACAATGAATTGTATTCTTTCCCAGCATTATCAATTAGAACTATTCTGGTAATATTTATGGGATCACTGGACTTATTAATAAGCATTATATGAAATATAAGTTCTGTGTAAATATCTCTTTTCACATACTCAAGATTCTCAATACATAATATAATATTTGTACGCTTTTTCCACAAATCCCAAAAAATATGCATAGTGGATAAAACAAATCCTAATATAAGTTTAACTTACATTCCCCGGTTATGGTTCAAAAACCTCAGGACCATGATAGTACTGTCAATAATCCGGTTTTTCTGTTTCCTCCAGGAATCTGACAACGGGAAGTTATAAAGGTCAGGCCTCCTTGGAAATTCCCAGAATTCCTCAACATTTCTTTGTTCTAAAATCCATTCGACGAATTTATCCTTATATTTCTCCCATCCTCTGAATTGTGAAACCAGGGACAAAGCGCGGAGCCAATGGCAAAAATCCCTGCTGTCCTTTCCCTTGGTACCAATGGGGACAAAATCAGATAGTTTCCGGTTGTAGACATAGTAAATTTGATCAATAGAATTTATGCAATAGTCTACCAATGCCTGGTCGGTTGTACTACTTAAAAAATCTTCTTGACCCTTCGGAGCCAATAATACCAGGTTATAATAACCATAAGCCGGAATAGTGCGTTTTGTGATAAAACCAAAATAATCATGCTGGGCTTTTGCTTCAGCCTGTTTGTCATAACAGCCTTTAGAGAAGGCAGTTTCGGCAAAGCAAGCCCATCGGTTTCTGTGCAGTTTAAGTATCTCGTCATCAGGCTCTATCAATGAAAGCGTGGCTGCACTTACAAGAGGTACAAACATTTCCGGCCACCAGCGTATATTATCCTGTTTTTCGGATTGGTCCCAACTTTCCTCATTATTAAGCACTTTTCTGAGATAATCAGCCACTTTTTTAAGGCAGTGATGGTCCTTGTCCAGTCCAATGGAAAGACACCTGCGTATTATGTTTTCGGTATAGCCATGAAAAGGCGGCCAAAACCCCCTTGAATTTTGCTCATCTTCGATTTTTTTGACAAAAGGGTGGTTACATACCCTGTCATAAGCATTCTGGTATTCAAGGCTGTCCGGACTTAAGCCCTTAAACTCCTTCAACAGTATAAATTCAGGAATTGGATCAGGTTTCATGTCCAGTAGTTTATCGGCAATATTCTTTACATCAATCATTCATTTTACCTCGTTTCTTATATAAGAATGGGGACAGTTCTGTAAATAATATATCATATATATAAGTCCACATCACCAAATTTTTCATCTTTTAGAAACTCACGGGCAACCTTGTAACGAATTGGTGTATCAGCATTATCCATAAGCCATTCACATATTTAAAGGTCAACCATGTACTTGCCTCCTAGTAAACAGTAAAACTCCAGGCACTTACTGTAATGAATACATGTGGGATACTATTTCAGCAATATCTTACCAGATTAATTTTTACTTGTGCTGGCTTGATTAAATTTTTATAGTTCTCTAAAATTGTTAGTAACAATATGATACGAATACAAGGTGTTTTACAAATGAAAAATAAAGTTGTTGTTCTGATTATAACTTTACTGATAATAATAAATACATTGGCCGGATGTAATAACACATACCAGTCTTCCGCCATTTCCAACGGGATATCGAATACTAATATTGATCCTTCTTCCGTAATACCTGAACCAACACAGTCAGATAAGTCACCAATGGTTGCGTATAAAAATGTATTACAGGGTAAAGTTCCGTTTTATTGTACCGACGCTCAAAAGGAACTATACATATCCCAACTGAACCAGGCTGTCAGCAGTGACAGCAGTGTTGAGGTAAAAGCAACTAAGTTTTCAATAATTGACCTGGATAATGATGGTATAGCAGAAGTTATCCTCTGGCTATCTGTTAATTCCAACGATTATTTTGGCTTCGAAGTTCTGCATTACCAGGATGGAGAAATCAATGGTTATACTCTTTGGTACAGATCATTTATGGAATTAAAGGAAGACGGAACATTTTCATTTTCCAGCGGTGCTTCAGAATCAGGATATGGTATTATAGCATTCACAAAAGATGGTTACACAATAGATAAAATTACCTACAGCGAAGTGGCCATTGATTCAGATAATAATGAGACAATTTCATATTTTGTCAACAGAACAAGTGCTTCAAGTGAAGAATTCCAGTCAGCAGTTACCGAGCAAAGCAAGAAAGCAGATGCTTCATGGTATGACTTTACAGACGAAAATATAGAAAAGTTTTTCTAGTTTGAACTCCATACTCATTCTTTCCTTTTATTCAGTATGCACATGATTCTCTGTGCGGCTTCCTCTACTGAATCAAACACTTCGGCGCTTGTTTTCGGGATGGGCAGTCAGCAAAGGTATCACCAAAGGTACCGGAAATAACACTTTTTCATCTGCAAAACCATGCACCAGAGGCGAAGTCGTGACCTTCCTCTACAGAGAATTCGCAAAGTAATCAATTAGCACAACGCCCTTCCAAGCAAATTTCGGAAGGGCGTTTTTTAACCATCATAGCTAAATTTACTATTGAAATGGATCTATTCATTAAGAAACAGCGAACCGAGAACAAGGAATGTCATGCCGGTCCACGACATACGGTTCGGGTAGCGTGTCGACCATCTTCCTTCTGAGACATCTTCACCTGTTTTGGCGTTCATTATCATTGCAAATCCACTGTTTTTAAGTGCAGCACAATAACGCTCGGCTATTTTTCTGGCAAGCTCGGTGTGGCCACATTCACGCAGTCCAAGGCAGATAAGCATCTGAGGAGGCGCGAGTATCGGGCCAGCGAGCCATCCGACATCACGATAATTAGGACTGTCAAGCATTTCACCGGCAAGGCCATAAGGGGTAAGCCACTTACCTTCCTCGGCAATATCAGAGGCCATCTTATCGGCAATTTCTCTCGGCAGGCGTTTACCTAGCAGAAGCGGCAGGTAAGACGCTATGCTTCCACATTCAACGACCTCATGTGTTTCGTTGATACGTGTAATGAATTTTTCTCCATTCCAGAACAGCTTCAGCATTTTGTCCATCATTCTGTCGGCTTTATCCTTCCATTCACGTTCCTCATAACTTCTACCTAGATGTTTTGCCATCTTCGAAAGGCTGTCCATTGCAAGTATAAGATATGTGGAGAGGTCTGGAGATTCGGCCGGAACACCTTTCGAGAACATTGAAGAGTCATCCCACCCTGATTCATCGGCTGAATCATATTGTGCTATGCCATCGTTGTCTGTGTCGCGGTATGATAGCCACCAATATACAAGACGAGAAATTCCCTCATAAAGAATACGGTAATCATGATAAGGAACAAAGTCAAAATCCGTATACTGAAATAGGAAATTAAGTGCTAAACCATGTAATGGTGGCTTTGTCCCGGCAAAACTACAGGAAATATCGTTCACGCAGTCCGGAAGCATGCCGTAATCGTCTTGATAGCGGAACATAGAGTTGAGAAGCTTCCATGCAAACTCGGGATTTTTATACTGGCCTATGGCTTGATAGCATTGTTGCCAGCTGAACGCATTGCGGTGTATGCCTTTATTCATATATATGACCTCGTTTCCATTAATCGCCATTATATGAGACCATACAAGATATGCAGCCACGATGCGCTCATTTTTATATTTTTCCGGAAGTTCCGGCACCGTTTTCAAATATTCAAAAAATTCGCACTCAATATCAGCTATACAATCATTAAACTCAGGATAGCGCTCCATTTTCCTACCATTTGAAATATAAAGATGAACAGCAATATCGACAATCCCCGCATCATCTGGGCGAAACGTAAATCTCGTTTCTCCGGGCATGCTGCGTATAACGTTAAAAGTAGCTTTAGCTTCCATTGTACCACGTATCGGATAAAGCAGAAGCTTCGGGGCAGGATGCATTATGATTTCCCAGCTGCCGTCGTTGCGTGTTTTGGCTATTTCATGGGCGGCAAGCGAAGGAGTAATGATAACCTCAACTCCTACAGCTTCTATTCGCAGTATATCTCCTTTCTGCAGGCAGATACGCGCTTTCCCGAATTCACATTCAAGCGTTATACATACAGGGGTACCTTTTGCAGTGTAAGGAATCTCACGTCCATCCTTTGCAAGTATTATAGGGAATAACTTTCCGAAACGAGGTTGACTGAAACTTGGGGAATCTAGGCCTGCAAGTAGTGCACAGGCATATATACGGTTATAGCCTTCTTCATTCCAGGCTCCGGCGTATAAGAAACAACCGCGTCTGCCATAAGAGATTCGTGTTAGATCATATTCTACCGATTCAAACATAAATAATCCTCCTCCCTTCATGGGGTTCGCTGTTCTGCTATTTTTCAACCGATCGTAGATAGTGGGATCTACGGAATTCCAGACTTTATTGATGTTCTTGACCGGTCATATTTCATCATCACTTTTTCTCAATTTTATACAATGATATCTGCTGATGTCAAATTTGAATAATATAAAATTGATGATATTTATGCAGTAAAGTCAGATCCTGCATTTTTGGCGAAAGAGACCGATTCCTCTAGTCCTTGGGTTTTGCAATATAAGAGACCAAATCCGTGCCGGGCGCACATAAATAAAGACATAGTGGCAATGATACGCACCATGTCCGTATGTAAGTTAAATTTTATTGTTATAGTAACCCAACGTAATAATACGTGTTAGAAGAATAAATATCCATACAGCCAATAATGTTATACTGATGGTTGTATTATACAATCCTGTTATAACACAACAAACCAAAATGATATAGATTGTTATATTATAAGTTACCCGGCTGGAATGTTCGCTGATGGCAAGTGCACGTTCATCATATTCTTCGAAATACATTTTCTTAAGCTTTTCTTCATTTCTGATTGCTAACACATTTTTTACAAATGCAAATATAAGATAGATAACAAATGCAATTACTACCGCGCCGCGAATCCCATTAATTACTCCCCCGAAAAAGTCCTTTACGGGGGTACCGGAAATCACACCCTCAATATTCCAATATCTGATAAGTGCATAGACAGCCACAGGTAAAAAAACAACAGCACCAATCATATCAAATATCATTCTGCTCTTAATTTTAATCCTATATTTATTCATTACATTTCCTCCATATCCTCTTCAAAATCAAATACCTCTTCAATCGTTAAGTTAAAGTATTTCGCAATTTTATATGCGAGTTTCAAAGAAGCCGTATACTTTCCGATTTCAAGCGAAGTAATTGTCTGCCTTGTTGTACCAACTGCTAAGGCAAGCTCTTCCTGGGATAGCTTTGCTTTTTTTCGCAACTCTCTTATTCTATTCTTCAAATACTCATCTCCAGTCTGCTATTATTGCTAAGCTAGCTTTGCATTTTTAGTATAGTTCGCTTTGCATTTTTTGTCAAGTATACTTTGCAATTTTTTTAAATAGTACCTTCCCGCGATAGGCTTAAACCTCAAATTAATCTCTGTTGAACTACTTAGCCTCTCGGTTTTTTCTATCACAAAGACTACTGCAAATAGTGTAAGTACGGGCCTTGCCAGAAGCTTAACGCTTTAGGAAACCAAGTTTTAAAAAGAGAATTGATAGATATACTGTGTTTAATTAAAATAGAGTATTAGGTAGACGTTTTAATAGGTCATGGTGTAGAATAAATGTATTTGTTGACTTATGTTTTCCTTGCCGTATGGTAAATTTTGATACTTATTTATTTCGCTGTTTGGAAAAACTACTGGTTTATTTTAATTTCAACTAATGTTCTTTTGTTACTAAAGCTATTTTTAGTTTTAGAAGTAAGAAAGAATAAAGGTTTCACCGCAAAAAAAAATAATTACAACATGGAAAGGAGTATGTGGTATGGAAAATGGCATAGGCTTTTTTCAACCTGGCTGGGATGAAAACGACAGTAAAAATTTTATTGATTATGGTTTATTTTTTGTTCCGGAAAGGGAAAGACAGCATGAAATCATATGCAGCGCAATACCCAAAACCACCGTCTCAACAAAAATAGTGGATATTTGCTGCGGTGACGGCCTTCTGGACAGAGTAATTCTTAGAAGGTTCCCCCACCATCAGTTATATTTATTCGACGGATCCATGGCAATGCTTGAAAAGGCCAAAGAGAACCTGAGTGAATATATTGACAGGGTAGTATTTACACGTTTTGATCTTGCAAAAGACGACTGGAGGGATTTCCCCTGGGGTGTGCATGCGATAGTTTCATCTTTGGCAATTCATCACCTTGATGATGAAGGAAAGAAAAAACTGTTCAGAGATCTTTCTTCAAACCTGGTGAGCGGAGGAGCTTTAATAATTGCAGATATGGTAAAGCCAGCCTGTGAGGCAGGCAAAGAAATAGCAGCCAGGGATTGGGATGATGCTGTATATAAAAAGTCAATGGAGCTTCTGGGCAACCCGGATGCCTATGAATATTTTAAGAAGTTAAACTGGAATATGTATTCAGATCCTAATCCGGACGAGGAAGACAGGCCATCGACTTTATTTAACCAGCTAAAATGGCTTGAGGAAGCCGGACTTGTAAATATAGACGTTTTTTGGATGAAAGGCGGGCATGCGATTTTTGGAGGCTATAAACCTTGATAGCTTGGGAGGGCTGCGTCGTGGATAAGCCGCTGAACCAGGCCATGTCCGTAACGTTGGAGTAGGTGTTCCTTTCTATAAAATAAAGCCTGTTCTGACGTATTGAAATAATACCTTCATAGAAAACCTCCTTCCAGGCAATTTTCTAATACTTGCCAGGAAAGAGGTTTTTACTTAATCTATAAGACATTACCCAACATCATATCAATGGTTGAACCTCGAAATAGAATTACCTTTTTGTAGGTAAATTAATCCCATATACCAAGTCATCCACAAGCATCCTTTACCATTTTCAGCTCTTCAAGATAAATACAGTTCTTTATTTGATTCTTCTCGACTGCTGCAATGCACTCATCCAGGTCCATCCAAAGTACACTATCAACTTCTTCTTTTTGAAGTATAAATTCTTCTTCATCTATGTCCCGCCACAAAATGAACACTCGCGTATACTGCCTGTCATGAAAAGGTTTTCCAGAGAAATTATCATCCCAGATTACAATTCTGTCTCCACAGAATATGAGTTCATCATCAGAAGCTGAAATGCCGAGTTCCTCTTGCAACTCTCTTATGGCAGATTCGATAAAATCCATCCCTGCAGGGATATGACCGGCACTTGAAATATCATAACATCCTGGGAATGATTCTTTGGCCTCAGACCTTTTCTGAAGCAGAATCTGAACCTTGCCATGTTTTTTCCTGGGAAGCCATACATGCGATGTCCTGTGCATTATGCCTTCCTTATGAGCTTTTTCGCGTTCTACCGTTTGTCCTGTCGGATTGCCGCTTTTATCAACAACGTCCAAAATCTCCATCATAAATACCTTTCTCTCAAAAGCCGCTGCAAAGCGTTCTTCTTTAGTCTCGTATGAACATAAATCTATGCATCGCCGTTCTTATTTTTCCCTGTACATATTGTCCTAAATTTTTCCTTACTAATCAGATAGTTTTACGGCATCGATTTATGTTTTTTCGTTATTTTTCAATCCCCTATACTCCAAATAGCTCAGCCGTCTTCTTCATCTTGTCTGAAACAGCTACGCTAAAAGGACACCTGCTGTCACAACACTTACAGCTTATACATTCTGACGCATGATGTTCAAGCTGTTCATAATGGGATCTGATGGTTGCAGGAACCTCAGGCTGCATAGTGGCTAAATCATAATATTTATTGACCATGGCAATATCAATCCCTAAAGGACAAGGCTTACAGTGTCCACAATAGGTACATTGTCCCTTATAGGAATGCATCGGTGCCGATGCGAGTACGGAAGCATAATCTTTCTCATCATCCGATGCTGTCTCATACTTCACTGCTTCATCTACCTGTTCCTTGGTATCAAAACCACACAAAATTGATGAAACTGCAGGTCTGGTCAGTGCATAGTGAATGCACTGGGTTACAGAAAGACTAACACCAAACGGCGATCTCTTCTCATCAAATAATCTGCCACCGGCAAAGCCTTTCATTACAGTAATGCCGACATCTTTCTCTTCACAGATCTTATATAGTAACGCTCTGTCAGGATCTATGCCCTTAAGATTATTGTCAAACTCGTCTGCAAATAATACATTAATATCTTCGCTGGCCGGCAGCATATCAAATGCGGGATTGATACTAAAAAGGATCATCTCTATAAATCCTGATAACGCTGCCTTTATAGCTACCTTTGGGTTATGGGAGCTTATTCCGATATGACGGATAACACCAGTATTCTTAAGCTTCATGATATAATCCAAGTAATCGGAGGATTGGATCTGATCCCATTCTTTAACTGAGTCAACAAAATGGATCATTCCCAAGTCTATATAATCTGTCTGGAGCCTATCAAGCAGATCTTCAAATGCAGGACGGACATATGCCATATCCCTTGTTTTGTAATACTGTCCATCCTTCCATGTGGATCCAATATGTCCCTGTATAAACCATTTTGAACGATTATCCTTTATACCTTCGCCAATAATGTTGCGTGATTTTGGATCCGGCATCCAGCAATCAAGAATGTTTATTCCTTTTGAAAAGGCATACTTGATCAGTTGGATACTTTCTTCTTCAGGATGTCTCTCCAGCCATTCTCCACCAAACCCGATTTCGCTTACCATAAGGCCAGTCATACCAAGTCTTCTTTTGTTCATGACGCTCTCCTTCATTTTCAAGTTTATTTTAGAAAACAATAGTTGGCACTTTTTCTCGCTCTTATTTATTTATAGTTTACTAACATAGGATATATTTGTAAACATACGAGAACCGTTTTATGCCTCCTAAACCTTTAAACATACTATTCAAAATAAGGTTTAGCCATATTAACAGCTAAACCGTGTACTCTGCATAAAAAACAGCCGTCGCAATCTGCCAGTATCAGGCAGACTGCGACGGCTAATGAAGCGAGTTCAGTATAGTTTTGTAAACTGAACATAGGAAATCATTCAGCTCGCCGAAATGTTACCGGATGAGTGTAAAGTTACGGAAAACATTGACCAGTGTATTAGCAACTGTTGACATTGTCTTGATAAAGATATCAAGTGCAACACCGACAACATCCTTGCGGGTATCGCCGACAGTATCGCCGGTAACAGCTGATTTATGCGCTGGCGTTCCTTTACCGTGTCCCTCCAGGGCTCCGGATTCGATGTACTTTTTAGCATTATCAAACGTTCCACCGGAATTCCCCATGAAGATAGCGCGCGGGATGGCTACGATCGTAGCTCCAATTAACAATCCCCCAACAAAATCAACACCGAAAATAAATCCACCCAGCATAGGAATCAACATTGCCAACACAGAAGGAAACAGCATCTTACGGAGGGCTCCCTGCGTTGCCATCTGAATCATACGGTTATAATCCGGGCGAACCGTACCTTCCAAGACACCGGGAACAGACAGCAGTTTGTCGCCTTCATCAGCCATTGCACGTGCGGACTCAATCGTATTGTCCGTCAGAATCGCACTGAAGTATTCCACCAGAGCACCGCCGATCAACGCCCCGGAAACCACAGTGAAATTGGCAATATTCAAAATCATTTCCGAGTTTACTGAAGTGTAATTTCCAACATATGAAACGATCAGGCTGACCGTTGCAAAAGCAGCACTGCCAATGGCAAAACCCTTGCCGATGGCTGCAGTCGTATTTCCGACAGCGTCCAGTTTATCCGTAATCGCACGAACCTTAGCAGGAAGATGGCAGCTTTCTGCCAGACCTCCGGCATTATCGGCAATCGGTCCAAACGCGTCGATGGAAACTGTCGTGCCAACGAATGAGAGCATGCCAAGGGACGCGATGGCAATGCCATAGATACCGCCTATATTTCCGCTAATGAAAAGCGCGATGCCTATCATCAAAATCGGCAACAGACAGCTGCGGCTCCCAATCGCATCACCTTTGGTAATAACAAAGGCGTCGCCCTCGGGTGCCATTTCAGCAAGTTTCCGGGTAGGTTTAAAGTCAGAAGATGTATAATATTCGGTAATAGATCCGATTGCCACACCACTGGCGAGTCCAAGCACTGCGCAGATCCACGGGCTCAACCAACTTACTTTCCATCCGAATGTTTTTAATACGTCAGCATCAATCTTTCCGAAAATAAACCAGGATGCTCCCAGACCAAGAATAACCGTCAATCCCGCAGAGATCCAAGTGGCAAGATTCAACTCGTGAGAAGGATCGCTTCCCATCTTTTTTACATTCGCATACAACATACCGATCAGGCAACTCAACAAACCTGCTCCAGCAAGGACAATCGGGAAGATCACAGTCGGATTAAATATTTGGTCAATACTGAATTTCTGGTACAATATTACAGCAATCATGATGGTTGCGGACATCGTTGCAACAAAACTTTCAAGAAGATCTGAGCAATTACCAGCAATATCATTGACATTGTCACCGATGAAGTCAGCAATAACATTCGGAACCCTGCTGTCATCTTCAGGAAGATCATTCCGGATTTTTCCCAGAATATCTGCAGAAATATCCGCAGCTTTTGTATAATTACCGCCTGCGACACGGTTGAACATAGCTACCAAAGAACATCCGAGCGAATATGTTGATACACGCATCACAGAAGCGTTAATTCCTTGGAGATGAGCTATCAGACCGCTGCCTTCCGCTTGATGTTCGACCCCGCCCCAAATCAGCAGAACTGCAACCAATCCGAGCATGCCAAAAGCCTGTACGCTCAAGCCGGAGATGCTGCCTCCGCACAACGCCACCTTAACAGTTTCACCTATGGACATGCTTTCACGTGCCTTATTTGCTGTTCTTACGTTGGCGTATGTAGCACTTTTCATACCAAGTACACAAGCACAGCTACTCATAGCGGCGCCCACCAGAAAAGTAATACCACTGGTTTTTTCTACAAAAAGTGCCAAAGCCAATGAAATCAAAACGACAACAACAGTAATGGTTTTATATTCGGTTTTCAAAAATTCATTTGCGCCAGACCGGATGATTGCAGCCATTTCGACCATATCTGCCGTTCCCTCCGGCATTTTTCGGATCCGTAAATAATTCCAGGCCACATATGCAAGGGTTACCACAATGATACACAGTATAGTGATGAACCAAGCGAGAATCATGTTTCTTTCGTTCCTTCCTTTCTCTTTTAGTTTAGCCTTGTCGTATTAGTTTGTTCCAAGTCAGGATATAACTGCCAGAGAAGTACTATTTTATACTTTCTGCTGTTGACTCAGAACGTTCCGTATTATACGACATTCTGCTGCTAATTTTCCGGAAAGAAAATTACTTTATGTAAAATGATTCGTTATGAAAAACGTGATGCCATGTTATAATATCTATGTACATTGGGAGGTGAGTATTACGGACCGATTAAGAGCATTTCTTCAAAAGAATCAAACAGGAAAAAATGTGCTTGTCCTTCTGTTAACGCTTGGCGCAACAATCGGACTCGCAATACTTTTGTCATCCTTCAATGACGATAATAACCCCTTTGCTATGGCTGTTTTTATAATGGCTATGGTCATCGTGGCCCGATGGACAGATGGGTACATTTGGGGAATAGTTGCTGCCCTCATAGGAACATTCTGCGTGAATTTTATTTTCACATATCCGTTTTGGACATTCAGTATCAACTATACGGGATACCCTCTGACTTTTACGGTCATGTTGATAGTATCTGTCCTGATCAGTACACTGACTACGCGTATCAAACAGCAGGAACGTCTTCGGTTTGACATTGAACGAGAAAAAATGTATTCCAATTTATTGCGTGCGATTGCTCACGATTTGCGCACACCTCTGACTGCCATTATCGGAGCAAGTTCGGCAATACAAGAACAGGAATTATCTGTTGCCGATCAGATCCGTCTTGCGGAAGGTATCCGTAAAGATGCGGAATGGCTTGTCCGGGTAACTGAAAATCTGTTGTCTGTCACCCGTGTCAGCAATCATAGTATGATTAAAAAAGAGGATGAGGTATTGGAGGAAATTATTGGCAGTGCGATTATGAAATATCATCGTCTTCCGGATTCTTTGCCTGTGGATTCTGACACACTCAGAGATATCATTCTTGTCCCGATGGATGCAATGTTGATCGAACAGGTTTTGATCAATATGTTCGTCAACGTTAATGAGCATGCGGAAGGTGCTTCGAAAATATGGATTCACCTCAAGAAAGAAAATGGTATGGTTTTCATCTCTGTGGAAGATGACGGATGCGGCATTCCGGCGCCATTATTGCCTCAGATTCTTGACGGAACATATATGTCCAAACGTAGCAGGAGCGATGATCGGCGTAGCATGGGAATAGGATTGTCTGTGTGTAGATCCATCATCGAAGCACATGAAGGACAATTGACTGCCAGGAAGAGTCGTCATGGCGGCGCCGCATTTGAATTTTCATTACCGTGTAAGGAGGATATGTATGTCGAATAAGGTGCTCCAAAAGATTTTGATTATTGAGGACGATCCGGGTATTTTGAATTATCTGAAAACAACAGTTGATGCAGCTGGATATGAAACTATTACTGCAACCAATGGAAATTTAGCACTCAATATGATTACTTCTCATTGTCCCGATTGTATCTTGCTTGATCTAGGACTTCCAGATATGGATGGCAGTGATATCATAACGAGTGTCCGGAAATGGACATTGACACCCATCATCGTGATTTCTGCGCGAAACTCGGAAGAAAACAAGGCGATTGCTTTGGACTCCGGAGCAGATGACTATATAACGAAGCCCTTTGGTTCAATTGAATTACTTGCACGTATACGAACAGCATTGAGGCATTCACTTACCAGAGCAGAAAATAAAGAAATCGGTATAGACGGTTGTTATCGTGTCGGTGAACTGGAGATTGACTATAAAAAGTTAAAAGTGAGTGTCCGCGGGAAAGATGTTCATCTAACTCCGAACGAATTCAGAATTGTAGCTTTACTGGGCAAACATCCGGGGCGTGTGTTGACATATAAATCGATTTTGCGTGAACTTTGGGGACCTTCCGCTCCTATGGATAACAAAATTTTACGTGTTCATATGGCCAGTATCCGCAGAAAAATTGAAGATGATCCTACGAACCCTAAGTATATTTTCACAGAGGTTGGCGTTGGCTACAGAATTGCCGAGAATACGCAGTAGCTCAAGTTATAAATGCCGATATTGCAACACAATTGGAATAATTATGTTGCAATATCGACACTAGAATGTTAAAAAATCAAGAAACAAATGCATATCTCATTGCCAGTACTTACTATTGCTGACTGTATTAAAATCTACAGTTCTTACTATCAGCCAGTATTTTAATAAACAACCCGCCCTGAACTGTACGGTTCTGAAAACCAATTTTCAAGGAAGTTATTGTGGAATACCAGTCGTTCATCGGCACACGTGACGGAGACTTATGATAGGTCAGCCACACTGGATCCGACAGTTTTTGGAATGTTTCCCGATCATCAGCCAGCGTAGCAACCCACAATGTCCAGTCGGATTTAGTGTAGTCGGCGCGGTTGTCCAGAGGCAGTCCGTAAGGTTTCAGACGGCCTAAATAAGACTTCGTTTCAGTTTTGCGTACAGTATCCGGGAACAATCCCAAGCCGAATATCTGATCCCAAACAAGGTTGTATTTCATACTAAATGTACCAGGCTGATCAAACGCCAGTCGATAGCTGCCGTTGCCGTCATCAGCCATCACCACCCATTCCTGCGCCATGTGCCGTGCCGCATCGCCATACCGTGCAGCTGCTTCATCGTCTCCCATCATCTTGCAAACCCGCGCATAGGCTCCCAGCGCGATGATGGATTTTAGCGACAGGTTGCAATTATGCGCCAGATGTCCGGCAAAATCGTCGGTGCAGAGCTGATTATCCGGATCCACCCCGACTTTCAGCAAATACTCAGCCCATTGATCCAACAAGGTACGATATTGCGATGCAAAGGAGGCATCTTTTTCCACTGCAGTAATAGCAGACGCCATTATCAACATATTGCCGCATTCCTCAACAGGCATCTGATTTTTGGGATCAACCCCACGGGAATATACCTGACCGTTCAGAATGGGATACCGGCCGCAGTCATGGGGTGCAAAATCAAAGGGCCAGATTTCTGAAGCGGCATACCGGAAGATTGGGCGCATCATGCCCTTGACCAATTCCACATTATACAGTAAGAATAAAGGCGTCGACGGATAGCTGACATCTACTGTCGCCGCACAACCGTTGCTGTAACATTCCTTGGATATAAACAAAACCTGTCCGTCTTCATCCAGCACCAGTTTGTGGGCAGCCACCACCTGCCTTAAAGCCAGTGTCAGCAGTTCGGCATACTTCTCTCCCCCTGCCTTTATAGCCTCTTTCTGAAGTGTTTCATGGAACCTTTGGCAGCGGCGCAGAATATCGTCGTAGGAATCAAAGGCCTGCGCAATCACTTCCTCAATGGTATGTCCTCTATGTCTCCAGTATGCTTGAAGCGGCTTACCAAAATATCTAATGGAGGCAATATCATCGTAAGCAAACGCAACAAGGGCCGAGTTGTCGCCGTCAGTATTTAAAGGTATATCAGCAACCAACTGTACAACACCGTCATTATACTTGTCAGTGACGGTTCCGCAGTTTGTACAAAGATAAAAGCATCCCCAGTCAATTCTCAAATCGTCGCCGGAACGTCCGAGAACCGGCTGTTCCAGGGAACCCATCCGCATGGCGGAGATTCCTTCACCTATATCTACCTTGGCCGTCAACACGGGGCATTGCCTTCGATAGTCCAGGCAGAATTCCTCCATAGCAGTTATCTGGATGTGCACATCATGCGGTACACCGTCCAGACTGTCCACTTTCAGCTTGAGATAGGATACCGGGCGGGAAATCAATTCCAAATCCGTAGGAATAACCGGAGAGGTAAAAATAGCTGTTAGGCGAATGCTGGCATTTTCAAACAAGTAACTGGTAGAAAACGCATCCACATCCACAGAGACCTGATGCATCGCATTCAGCCCCATGCGCTTGGCATCGCCCATGAAAACATAGGTTTCCCCGTCAACAGTTAATTTACCCTCCATAACTTGCGGTTTTTCCGTCCAATGCCGCGTATCGCTGCCATTTAGAGTATCTCCCATGCTCCATAGGCTAAAATACGGATCGCATGTGATCAGCGGATAGGCAGGGGCACGCAATTTCATATAAATTCCTCCCAATAGAATAATAGTATAGAAATTCTTAGCATCATTATATACAAAAAGACTTTCTATACAGAATATATTATTACTAATCCTATAAAACAATGGGATTTCCAAGTTATTTTGAAAATTTACTAGCCACTTCTCCGAATTTTGTGGTTTCTCAGGGCCACTTTTGTTTTCTGGCAATATATTTGAAACATTTTCATTTGTTTTAAATAAAAAAACAATATATCTCTCGTCATCTTCAGTTTGGAATTGCTTGATACCACAAAGTTTGGGATTATAACTCTTCTGCGTTGGGTGCCGGTGGTATAAAAGTGTCATTGCCGGTTATGATTTGGATAGTGAATAAGCTATGATAAAAATAATGATAATCAATTGTTTTTTTTATAGTATTAGTATAAGATAAGACAATAACAACTGAGTAAAGAAATTAGAAATCCTCAAGTTTCTGTTGGGGGTCCTGCACATGCGGTGGGTATCGTGGTAGGAATATTCCTTAGTTGGAAATTAAAGAAGAAACCAGGGTAAAAAGCAGCAATTAAAATTATTAACTTAAAACATAGGATAATAGTTAAATCGAGGAAGACACGTGAAAATTTATAATAAAAAAAGAGTATGTATAGTTAATACACTATTTTTGATATACCTATTTCAACACTTTAGTAGCAAAATTGGTACACTTGTTGCTAATACTTTTGATTACGAAATAATTGATAAATATAATGTTTTTGCTTGGCTTTCCATACACCACATAGTACAGACCCTTTTAGCTTTAGTACCTATTTACATACTATCAAAAACACTTAACATCGATTTTGGTTTCAAATTAGGTGATAAAAAAATAGGAATAAAATATGTTAAGATTTTCACTATGGCAATGTTAGCCTATATAACAATCACAGCTTTTATCAGCTATCTTAGCAACCAAATCGTTCAATATGACTATCCGTTGACTTATACAAATATATTAGGTTCATTAAGCTTTCAACTCTTTTTTTCAGGCCCCTCAGAAGAAATTTTATTTCGTGCCCTGCCGATATCAATAATTACATATCTTATTCCAAGCGAAAAAGGCGTAAAAATGCGCAAACTACATATTTCATGGGCAATTATAATCTCTGCAGTATTTTTTGCTCTTGCACATATAAAATGGACGGTAAACCCATTTTCAGTAAGTATCGATTGTATGCAATTACTATTTTCGTTAGTTTTAGGAATAATGTATGGTATCGTATATCAAAAAAGTAAAAGTGTTATATATCCGATGATAATGCACAGTTTCACCAACGTGGCGGTCGTTGGAGCAGGATATATTTTATCTATAGTTAAGTAATCTTCCTGCTAATAACAAGTAGTAATTTTGTACAGCAATTTAAGGGGAATTCTGTAAAGAACCCGCACACCCGTCCAGTTAAACCCTTTGTTCATGTGGTTTTATGTTCATTCAATCGTTTGATTCTTAAGCAGGATCGACCTGATACATTCGTCTTCTGTCTTCTTCCAAAATTGCATAAAACAGTTCATCCCACCAACCGTCATCTGTAAGAATGCATTTACGATTGTGGGCTTCCCTGGTCATTCCTATCTTTTCAGCAACACGCCAAGATGGATAGTTCTCCGGCTGGCAGGTTGCTATAATCCTATGTAACTTAAGTACTTCAAAGCCATAGTCCACCAAAGCCTTTGCTGCTTCAGTTGCATAACCATTATTTTGATATGCTTTATTAAAAACCCATCCAATTTCATATGTTTGAGGAGCAAACCAATTATGAAAGTACATGTGCCCGATCAGTTTGTTCTCTGATTTCAATACTACTGCAAATTTTTCTGGCCTATCACCCATATTCTCTTTTACAAATTTTTGCGCTTCCTCTTCTGTGTATGCTCCATTGGGTATATATCTCATTACTTCAGGATCGGAAGCATATTCATATAGTTGCTTCCAATCTTCTTTTTCAAATTTCCTTATAACCAAGCGTCTAGTTTCCAATCTAAAACTCATGTTTTTTATTCTTCCTTATCTTGGCAATTAATGCTTTGTACTTTCAAGGACAGCAATATCCATCTTCCAGGTTGCAATAAACACTAAGTAACCGTCTACTTTGCGCAATCATTTATTTACTTTAATTCTATCCACATTAACTTTATTTACAGATATATCTTCTAAAGCCGCAATAGCTGCTGCAGCACCAGCAGCTTGACCAGTTAAAGCACAGCAAGGAATTACACGAGCTACTTCCCAACCGTCTCCTTGCGGTGCAGAAATAATACGACCGGCTGCTAACAGGTTATCAAACTGTTCGTTATATAAAGCAGAATACGGAATCTGATACCGTTTTCCTATCTTGCGAAAATCACAAACCCATCCAATAGCGTCGGGATATTCCTTCCTGTCAATAGCAGTAAAATCGTTTTTCCCCTTAATTCTTCTTATTGTGCGTAACTGCGGCATTGTAGGCAGCATCATAATATCACGAGTATCTCTATTGCTCTTTTTATAATATTCTAACATCATTCGTTTCCCATAAATAATATATTTGTTTACATTCTCTGCGTTATATTGTGTAAACTTCTCTAAATCTTTCGGATGTCCGTTTCCATTTAAATCGCTACCGATATTAATCCAATTCCTGAATTTTGCCAGATCCCCGTCATTTACATATTGCTGAGCTTGTGAATAAGTGAAACCATGAACAATATATGTCATAAAATTTTCTCCAAGCTCTGTCGGAACCCCAGCACGATGCATTATCGTTGCATCCCCTGTAGCATCAATAATAACTTTTGCCGGAAAGAAGTTCTTTCCATCAATGTTTTCCACAACAATTCCTTTGCAATGATTGTTTTCCATAACGGGATATGTCGCGTAGGAATCAAAAAGTATCTTAACCTGATTTTGTATCACAAATTCATCCAGAGCAATAGAGAATAGGCACGGCGAGTAATTAGTTGAATATCTGTCATTATAGCGCTTACTTTTACCGGAACCGCCCCATTTTTGTGGCAAGTTATCAAAACCATATTTTGTAGCCAGATGAATAAGTTCTTCTGCTATTCCAAAAATCACCTGTTCTCCATTTCCATCACAAAGAGGTTCGTAATAACTGATCAGCCCTGTGGTGGCCAATCCACCCAAATTGGCTTGTTTTTCAATCAATAGAGTCTTGGCACCAAATCTTGCTGCGCTGACAGCCGCAGAAACACCCGCAATTCCGCCTCCAACAACAATAACATCGTAGCTATCCTGTAATATAGTGACCCGACTATCAATTATATCCAATTTAAACACCTTCCTACTATATTCCCAAGGTTTTTGACATATCGACCATTCTTAAATTATAAAGTCCAAATGCTGATATTGCAACACAACTGGAATAATTATGTTGCAATACCGGCACTAAAATGATAAAAATCAGCATTTATTCATTCATTGCGAATCAACCGCAACGCTTCTTCCAAAGCGTCATCAGCGGAAATCTGTACATCCGGAATAAGCGGTAAATTAGACTTAGACTCATCAGGTCGAGTAAAGTATTTATAGGACACAGTGAAGGTAAGGGATGCATTCGGCGTCTGAAAATACAGAACATCTCCATAAGAAGATGGCATATTGCCAGGAATCTCTCCGACCACCGTACATAGCCCGTTATCTGAAAGCAACGCCGCAAAGTCTACAGCTGCGCTAAAGCTATCTGTACTAGTCAGCACATATACATCTCCTGAAAACACATACTCCGCTTGTTGATTTTTCTGTGGCCCTGGCTGGTTTTTCCATATAACCGGGCCAAAGCGGACTTCAGAGCCCCCAACCCGATAGCTCTCCACTGGAAGGTAACGAAGAAACTCGTCGGCGACCAGTGAATTTCCGCCTGGATTGCCTCGCAAGTCCACAATAATACTGTGGACTTCCTCATCGCGCACAGATGTAAAGAAATCCTTCAGCGCAGTCTTATAGGTTGTGTCAAAGATGCATCGCCGAAGCGTGAAAATACCGATACCATATTCCTTATCTACCGAATAGTCGTAGAAGGACTCCGTCTCAACCGGCATATCTATCTCATTCTCCTGCAGTGCAAAAGCTTTGCTGACGATATTTCCGTCATTTTGCCGTTCCAGAGAAATTTCGACTTCCTTTTCGATATCTACTCCTACAAAAGCCAGATAATCGCTGCGATTGATGCGTGAGGCAAAGGCATGACGAGTCCAGGCGTCAAGCTCATAGGAAAACATCTCCTGGAATCGTTCATAAAGTTGGGTAACCGAAACGCCACCTATCATATTAACAGTATATCCATCATATTCCCCACCTGAACAAATCAAATGTTGTCCTTCCCATGAAAATGATAAAGGTAGAAACTTTGTATCCTCGTAGTACACCTGAACCTTGGTATGGGCATCATCAAGACATGCAAGAACCCGAGATGCACTTTGCCACAGGGACATAACAGTAACCTCTGTCGATTTGGAAAGCTCTGTATACTCCCGCTCATATACTTTCTGAACTGACGAAGGCAAAACGGATATACAAGCCGGGTGACGCTCCTTTAGGCAATTGACAATAAACTCCAAGTCCTCCGCAGCCTGCATTCCGGTAAGGACAGTATCTAGCTTTTCGGATTGCTTAAAGGTTCTTACTGTCCCTCGATAAGGATTAAACCATATCCGCCATGCTCCAAATAGTATAATAGTACATATAACAAAAATGCAAAGAAATATTTTTATATATTTGAGCCATTTCTTTTTCATACTCAAGCTTCTATGCCTCCTTCCATACCGAACAGCATTGATGCAATAAGGCCAATCAACAAACCAACAGCAACGCCGGCGATCATACCAATCACGATATGGAAGCTGGCTATTTCGATAAATCGCTATCTATTGACCCACAATAAATTATGTAAACTGCATCATTGTATGTAATTTACAGTCTAATGTCAAGCATGCCTTTATTATTTTTTCATCATATGAAAACAGCGCTCATTCCGTTATCTGTGGTTCGTAATCTATACCGGTTTTTCTGGCCTGTGAGCACAGATCCTTTATCTGAATCATTAATCCGCCTAATAAATGTTATTTTCGCGTGTTCAGGTGCTGAGCCTGTGTGAGACCTGATATCAAATATCTGCATTACATCACGAAGCTTAAAGTAGTTGTTTCCGCCAATGTTGTAAGCAGTCATGGAAACTTCGCCACCGTCAACAAAAATTTTGGAGTTGGTGCGAGTTGCTTGCTTGGCTTTTCCGTCACCTTTTGCCATCTCGCATGTAACGTGGCATGCTGCAGCTTCAAAATCAAAATGCAGGTTCCCCTGTCACTTAAGTAAATAAGTCTCATATCTCAAAAGTATCAGCTTTTAGCAAAAAGAGAGGATTTTTACACAAAACATCAATATTTCTACATGAATCATGGATAAAAAATATATAGCACTAAAGCAAAAACCACAATCAGGGAGATGACCGTTTCTTTTGTAGGGAATCTTTTTTGCTTGTATTCATCTTGTAAATTTGATTTACTTGTGCAGACTGGTGAATAACTTCAAGCTGTTGTGGAAGCCCGCTTTTTCAGTTGAGTTTTTTGTTAATGAAATATATTATTGTATATAGGTATAACCAGATAATAGAGCTCCCGCCTAAACGTTAATTTACAGGAGGTTTCAAGGATGGCCACATTTCAAATGAACTTTCTCTCACGTGAAATGGGATTGATGACCAACCTTTCGGTTATCATTCCGAGCCTTACTCCAGACGACGACATCAAAGGCAAAGGTGAGGCATATAAAAAAGGCACGAAGTATCAGGTTTTATGGCTGCTTCACGATTACACCGGTGATGATTCGGTTTTTATTAAGTTTACAAATATCGTCCGCTACGCTGAGGAAAACAAGCTTATTGTATTCATGCCCTGCGACTACAACAAGATGTATACCGACTGGCCAGGTTCTTCGCGTTATTTCTCATACATAGTAAAAGAACTCCCCAGGTTATGCCGGGCTTTCTTCCCGGTATCTGACAAGCGGGAAGACAACTTCATCGGAGGTATAGGCATGGGAGCTGAGGGAGCAATGAAGGCCGCTTTGCTCTATCCCGAACAATATTCAATAGTGCTCAATATTTCCAATGGCTTTTGCGCTCCTGAAGACGACAAAGCCGGTATCGAGTATAGAGAGCAGCTTCTCAGAGAAGGAAAAATTATTGCTTCGCCGCCGGACGGCGCTCCGGAATCCGATCTGGACCTTACTGCGATGGCAAGAGCCGCTGTTGAACAGAATAAGCCGCTTCCAAAGATTATTATGGCATGGGGAGACCAGGACAAGCTGGCTGTCGACAAATCGCGCATTGGTGTTAAATTACTCAGAGAATATGGCTTTGAGGTTCATGCCGAGGAGACTGCAGGTGCGGGCCGCAATTGGGACTACTGGGATGCGACTCTCAGAAAGGCCATTTATGAATGGTTGCCTATCAGACGCAACGCGATACTTGCGGATTGACCGAATAACCAGACGGGAATGGAGGAAGAAAAATGGCTATATTGAGGTTGAATTTCTATGCTCAGACACTGGGAATGTACACCAATGTACTTGTGCATATCCCAAGTTTCAATCAGGGATTTGAACTTGAAAAATCTCTCGACGAACTATATCCGGCAAACATGAAGTTCCAGACCTTGTGGCTGCTTCATGGGGGCTCGGACGACGACTCGCTTTTTCAAAACTGCACGAACGTGATGCGTTATGCCGGCGAGAACAAGCTTGCCGTCGTAGTTCCCTGTGATTATAATGCGAGTTATACGGATTTTCCCCGCGGCGCGAAATATTTCACATATATAGCCGAAGAACTCTGGGACTTTATGATGGCCAATTTCCCACTTTCAGACAAGCGGGAGGATAATTTCGTGGCTGGTAACTCCATGGGGGGCGGCGGCGCAACAAAAATGGCTTTGACATATCCTGAAAGATTTGCCGCAGCAGTACTCCTCTCTGGTGGCGGTGTTCCCAGACCGGTTAAGCCTGAACCGGGAAAAGGACCATTTGTAAGGCACATGGCTTTCAGGGAAAGAATGAAGGCCTTGGGATGGCCCATGCCCACACTTCCAAAGGATGTCGAAAGAGTAAACCTGCATGATTTACTCCTCAATGCAATAGCAGAGGGGAAGAAGATGCCGAAGTTCTTCATCACATGCGGTGAAGAGGATGAGATAGCATATGACAGTGCCAAGTCTGCTGCTGAATATATGCCGACTCTGGGTCTTGATGTATACAGCGAGTTTCTGCCCGGATACAAGCACGAGTGGGATTTCTGGGATCTGTCCCTCCGCAAGGCTATTTATGAATGGCTCCCGCTAAAACGTACACACATTATTGAAGAATAGGAAATGGCAGATATCGCGTTTCAGGGCACATATTAAAAATAAGCAAGGCACTCTATGTATGTTTTGTATAGAGTGCCTTGTCTCAGTTCATATTCTTTCAGATCTGATTATTTCTTGTATCCACATTTAGGGCACACGCCATTTTCGTTTAGCGCAACGCCGCATAATGGGCAACGGTCTATTTTCTTTTTTGGTTCGTACTCTTCAGTTGCACCATTTACTCCGCTTGTAAACGTTATCTTGACAATGTTCAGCTTGTCCTTCAGTAAGTCATATACGATTTTAATCATGCCTTCAACAGTCATCGTTTCTTTTGTGACAACCAAACGGCATTCCGGATACGCTGTTGCGAGTTCTGTCTTGAAAGCAGGGCCCTTCTGCTTATTGGTCGGTGTACCGTTTCTGATACCTTGTGCCTCATAAACGCCAAGAATCGCAGGAAGTAACGGATCGTCTTCTCTTAAAATCAGCGCGTGGTCGAAATTTTGTAAAACATCCCAGGCAATTTTCTTGATTTCATTACATGGAAACACCATGTTGACTCCCATGTTGACGTCGTCTTCTACCTCGATCGTCAGTATTCCTGTATGTCCGTGCAAGTATTGTGCTTCGCCTTTGAACCCATAGAATCTGTGTGCATATTGCAGTTCTAATGTTGTAAAACTTCTCATAATTTTTCCCCTCTTTTTTATATTTACGGGTGGTTTTGCTCCCGTATGCGCACAAAGTGAGATTTATTGATTTGCCTGTGACCACGTTTGATTTAAATTTGTTTAGTAATAAAATTTAGAATGCTTATTTGCCATAGTGCTCCAGTTATTGGTTTGGTATGATAAGCCGTGGTATATTTATAACATATATACCCAAATAACTGGTAAAAGTAACAAATGATCCTGGGCTATACCAGTTCCGGATATACCAGATGAAATTCAGCTTATTGCAATGGGCTTTCCTGCAAGATACTGCGAAACATGATTTTATTGTACTTGTATATAATAGCTGTTACAGTAATGAAAAGAGTAAGAAGCAAAATAACCGCTCCAATTTTTGAGAAAATTAAAGGTACAACACCAAGAGATAGATTTCCTACTGTATGAAGCAGTATAGAACCAAACACGCTGCCATTGCTCATAATATATGTTAAGGTAATTAAAACAGAGATCATAACAGTATATAGAGCATATCCAAAAATAGCAGGAATAATTCCGAAAGAAGTCAAGGCATTTTGTGTTGTCCCGTTTATGAAAAATAAAGGTAGGTGCCAGAAAGACCAGATGATTCCAAGCAGCACTGCGGCTTTCAAAGGAGATAAATATATTAACATCTTCTTAAGCGCAAATCCCCGCCATCCTGCCTCTTCACCCAGTGGCCCCATAAAAATAAGATATCCTCAAATACTTGCCTATCCTGCCTGCAAGGTTATTCTTCTGACTTTTGTCACATTTCCGGACCTGTCATTACGTTGTTTCTTCCGATTGTAGCACCGGGTAAATTTGAAATTGATATACTTTTCTATCTTCTATAACAATGGTCTGACAAACCGTCTGGCATAATAATTTCTCATACCAATGATTTTAGGATTAAGCAACTTCACCATTTCTTCCCCACGATATGTTCCCTTGTACGCATTTTGGCCTTTTAAGTCGAGTGGACAACTTAGATGCAATCCATGAAACCCAGTAAAATCAAGACTTACAGCCGTGACATTAAGACGACAAACTCAACATGGCTCGAGTTGATGGAATTGATGTCTGTTGGCTATTTTTATAGCATCTGTTGTAGAAAATATCGAATCTTGATTGTCGTAACCATATCAATAAATGCCGCTTGCCCTTAATTCTAAAGAAGCCTTAGAAAACGGTTCTCCTCAAGGTAAAACTCTCTATGAGGCACATAATGATTGACTGTAGAACAACTAAAATTGTATGCCACAAAATTATTCTCTTTAAAGTCGTATGTAACAAAAAATATTATATCATATTGTGTATGATGACCATGCAGGCACGACTTTACAATTGCCGTGCTTTACATTATTGATATTACCCTGGTTTCCAAAGATGGAAGCAGAATTAAAAATATATTTTAGCGGTTAAAACCTTTTGAGCCTCGTAATCGTGTTATGGGTGAAAGGAGTTTGAGACTATGGAAAATTTGTTCTTGTTGCGCGCAAACAAGCAACAAACAAAGAGCATTGTGCCCAAAGAGCGAACAAGAGAAGAATTCGCAGCATTATGTAATCGTCACATAGAAACTGTATACCGTGTTTGCTTCTCTCTCATGGGCAACAGCTCTGATGCTGAAGATGCAACACAAGCAGTATTTCTTAAACTGATGGAAAAAAATATTCAGTTTTCGGATACTGAACACGAAAAAGCATGGCTCATCACAGCTGCCCGTAACCAATGCAGAGACATCCATCGGCAATGGTGGCGCAAAAAAGTGGTTGCACTTAATCAGGTGGAAGCAATCAGTACCGATAATTATGAAACCGACCCGGTGGTGGATGCACTAATGCAGCTCCCATCTAGATTGAGGATTATCCTTTACCTTCATTATTACGAAGGTTATAAGCTTTCCGAGATTGCCGGCATGCTTGGACTTAATATCAACACAGTGAAAACTCAAATCAGAACTGCAAAGCAGAAACTGAAATTAGAATTAGGAGATGATTTTAATGACTAAAAACGAACTCAATATGGCATTTGAAAGAATGACGCCCAATAATATGCAGAAAGAGCGTATGCTCAATGCTATATTAAACAAAGAGCATCCTGCCACGCAGGTTTCATACCCTCAAAAAATACGCCGCAAACTCTGGTTTGGCACAGTGGCAGCTTGTATGGCTTTGGTGTTTGCCATGATGTTCACATTCCAGCTCAGCAAGAGCAGCGTTGCTTTTGCGTTATCTATTGGATGTCCCGATAGTGAAAACAAGGTTAAGATTATGGACAGCAGAATGGAACGGGAAGAGTTTACCACCACGGTCAGCACTGTAAACCCCAGACCCGGCTTGGAGTTTTATATAGAAGGTAAAGACATCGCTAGAATTGAACTCTCTTGTGAGAATGAATACCTCTATATTGTGGACTGGACTAAAACACAGCAGGAAAAATACTGGAATACTGAATTATATCAATGGTTTGATGAAGAAAAGCAACAGTATGTTGCCAACCCCGAACTACTTTTAGATAAATCTTGTCTACTGACATTCCCGAAAGGCTTCAATGAATACGATCTAATCTGGTATCGCTGGTATGCGTGGGATTTATATAAGTGGGCAAGTGAAAATAATTTCTCCCACTTTCAAGGCGTGGACAGTAATATAAATTATGATTCTGAAAAAGATAAGTTAGAAGCCGCTGGCGGAAACAAATCTGCCGCTGGACATATACTGCTCGATGGCTATCCAAAGGAAAAACTGAATGACCGTATTACCATAACAATCACAGACAGAAGTGGAAACACAATTACAAAAACCATCTCAATTAATATCAGCAACAATAATATCGGTCAAACCGTTGTCACTGCCAGCCTGATAAATTAGCTAATCACATGCAAAGGGGAATGGGATACTAACTGTCCAATTCCCCTCAAATTATTATTTCCGTTTATTCTAATATAAGTCACAGTATATTATATTGTATTACCACAAAACAAATAGTGCATATTCGGTAGTTTTGAAGCCAAATAGTCATATGCCTTTTTACCGGTACAATGACAAGTGTAGAACTGTACCTGTGTCTGTTTTTCCCGGATTACAAGATTCTGCTCGTGTTTGAAATAGTCTTTCTGATAACCTTCATACAGCGGATTATTAGCATTTGAATAACACTTGCTGTTATTGTTTATGATAAACAAGCTTAATTCTTCATCAATTTCCATATCTCCGTCCACAAGAATTACTTGCGGATGGTTCTCAAAATGTCTGTCCAACCCGATATTTACCTTGAAAAAAAGGAACCTACTGTAATGCGGCTCAAAAGCCCTGCGCTGTACATAGATTTTTGCCTTTGAGTTGATATGCAAAAAACGTTGCAATGCTCCACCGTGGTCCTTATGTCCATGTGAAATAATAACAGTATCTATTTCTGTAAGATCTATATTTTTCTTTTTGGCGTTTTCAAATAAAGTATTATCAGGGCCAAGATCAAACAGCAATTTATGCTTCTCTGTTTCAATATGAAGGGAAAGACCATGTTTTGGCCTTAGTATGCCTTCTGAACGATTTTCCACTAAAGCTGTGATTCTCAATATACCACCTCCGTCTTAATAGATGACGTATCAATTCCTTAGCATCATCATTTTTGCTAATTAATTTTCATTGACCGTATCAGCATCCTGTGTGAAATCATGATAACTATCGGTTATAATACCGTAGGACGGTTTGACGGTATAGCTGTCAGTATCTTCTTTCTCAATCCTTATGCGCTTTTCAGCAATTACATTGCCATGCGTATTCAAAATGGATATTGTTACTACATCCTCTCTGACAGTTTCCTCCATTACAGACGGAGACCAGTATATCGGCTCTCCCAATTTGGAATTCAATGATTTGCCGTGGTTAGTAATTTTTCCGGTATTTATGTCCCATGTTAGGAGAGAGCAGTATTCTGTAGAACACTTTTTACTGCAGTTGGTATCGTAAAATGTTGCGTTCAATGATATCATGATCTGCATCCCCGGTACCGATGACATAGACATGCTGTACTTTTCGGGATATGTATATACCTTAAAATAAATGTTCAGCAAGAATTCCTCATAAGATTTCTTATCATTTGAATATTCCCACAGTTCCTTCTCAAAATACTGCTGCATTTCCGACCTATCAAACTGCATCTCCAGTTTAACCGGCAGAATGTTAAATTTGACTTTATCAACATTTTCAATAAGTGAAAAAAGGATGAGAGCATTATCCTGCAGTACAGATTTTATGCTTTTAATTTTACCTTCACTTGTTGCATCAATGTCTTCCAACCTATAATTTATGGTAATACCGTACGGCCTGCTGTCTGTTGCAAGCTCAATACCTTCTTTATTTTTACCATACGGCAGTTTTCCAAGCAGGTTGCTGACATTGCTGGCATCGCCAATATATCTGCTTCTGTGTTCCAACAAATTGCTTAGAGTTTTTTCAGCAGCAATGGGCTTGCCCTTGCTAGTATCATCACTTATTCCGTTTGTTAAGAGAATACAACCAAAAGCAACAAGTAATAAGACGGAAACAACTCCTATCCATGTCTTATTTTTTTTGAACTTCATTATTCCCTTTATTCTACTTTTGATATTGCTTTCTCCGAATGCAAGCATTCCTCCGACCAGCAATGCATTCTGCCTTGTTGCAATACTTAAAAGCGACTTTGCATACTCGCTTCGTATATCATTTTTACTTGCTGATAATACCCTGGCGTCACATGACATCTCCATATCCTTCTGAGACAATAGAAAGCTGAGCCATATTAACGGGTTAAACCAGTGAATGCTTAATGCCAGAACTGCCAGCAGTTTGACAACATAATCAAGCCGCTTAATATGTACAAGCTCATGATTAATCACATGCTTCAAATCCCTGATATCACATTTTTGAACAAAAGAAGCCGGAAGTATGATCCGCATTCTTATGAGACCGGTTACAACAGGCGTATCCAACATATCGGCAACATAAGTTTCTGCTTTTCTGTTCAAATTGAGATTTTTACTGCATTCTTCAACCAATCCATTGTCATCAAATAAGACAGCTGTCTTAAGCTTTATGCTTGTTCTGATATATGCATATATGCCAAGCCCCAGCAGTACTAAAGTGACCAACAGCCATATGCGAGCCATCACAGAGGTCGGCGCTGTTTTGACGGATGGACGTACTTCATCTGTGAGCGTATTCACTTCAGCGTTGGCATTCATTCTACTTCCTTCATCTTTCGAATGATTATTTTCATATATATTAAAATCTGTTTCATTGATATCAGTGTTATTTGCCTTGCTTTTACCTTCGTAATCAATTGTACCATGAGGTGTGCTTCCTTCCCACAACTCAGCAGTACCAATTGCTTTGTCTATTGCAGCAACCGGGGATTCTACAATATTGAAAAGGCTGAAGCTGGATTGTATTGAAATTGGTAATAAAAGCCTTATTAATACTATAGCCCACGCGGCATAACTAAAAGTCCTGGGCAGCTTTCTTCCTACCAATTGCCGTAATAATATTACTATAACCGCGGTTATTGAAGCCGTGACACTCATTTTAATTATTGTTAAAAAAATATTATCCAGCATATTATTCTTCAGCCTCGCATTCTTCTATAATTCTTTTTAGTTCATCAATCTCATCAGCAGTAAGTTTCTCTTTCTTAAGAAATGTAGTGAAGAAAAGCTTCAACGAGCCGTCATAGAATTTGTCTATATGTTCGCTACTCTCTGCCCGCAATACCTGTTCGCGCTCAACCAACGCATATACCATGGTGTCTTTATTTTCAATTATTCCTCTGTCACAGAGCCGTCTAATGACGGTATATGTAGTGGATTTCTTCCATCCAAGTTTTTCATGCGCAAGTTCAACCAGCCTTGAACTCTTCACTGGTGAATTCTCCCACACAATATCCATAAACTTGTATTCAGCGTCATATACTTTAATCTGTTCCATTATAAAAATAACCTCCTGGTCTAACACATTAAACCATTTGTAGTCTAACACATTAAACCATAGTTGTCAACGTTAAGAGGCTAGGACCTAAGTATATACTTTTATAAGTCAGCGTCTATTTCCACTTCTACATGGAACATCATTCAAAAAACAGAATTGAACATCTATATTCTTGGGGCGATGAGTCCTATGGACTATAGACGTAGTATAGGTTTAGTGGCATGAAAAAGTCCAGAAAAATGTTCGCACCCCAATTACGGATTTTTTAAATTTCATATACAAAACCCTCCATTTAGGTAGCATTAATACCAATTATATTACCGCACAATTATCTTTGCTTTCACTTTTTATTTATCCCATAAGTATAGCGTATTTTTCTATTACCTCCAACCTGATCACACAACCTCAGAAAAATCTGAAAAAACATCCAAATCGACCGCTCGCAAAGGTTGACATTTAATCTTTACACTCACAGGGTACTGACACCAAGCCTGGGCCACTTAACTATCAAATACAGCCTTTATGAACTTGTTCCTGCAAAGCGAGAAATCTCGTTTTACACAATGGGTTTCATAACTATGTATGTGAAAAACCTTGATTTACAATGCTTTTTTCATCTCCACTTTTTTGTGCCTCTGATAGAGTAGAGCAGTGGGGTTTCCACCGCCCCCTCATCAAACCGTACATGCGATTTTCCCGCATACGGCTTTCCGATATTCTTCTTCCTTCAGCATTCAACCGCAAATACTTGCCAGTCCT
>Ga0134098_1000431_pt1 | contig 44301 bp, 35 predicted proteins | sample 9_3taG_FD_94456 | JGI IMG/M metagenome (GOLD analysis project Ga0134098, IMG submission 94456) | Switchgrass degrading microbial communities from high solid loading bioreactors in New Hampshire, USA - 9_31_10_142_A3 metaG | ecosystem: Engineered > Bioreactor > Semi-continuous > Anaerobic >... | reverse complement strand
TTTCTGTCAAGCCTTCCAAGGAGCGGTGATGCTAGCTTTGGTTTTCATGTTATAAAAATTATACCCCGGTAGGCCGGGATAGCTGGATCCACCGAATTTATCGGTTTAATAAAATCTTAATTAAAAGGTTTGCATTTTTATTGGATTTTAATATAATATATATCATAATATCATAATATAATGATATAACCATAAAATGATCACTGGAGGTGTTGCAGTTATGACCCCAATTAAACGGTATATGTGGCTTGTGTTGATAGCTTTTTGCATTGCAGGCATTATTTATCCGCCAATAGGAGTGGTTGCCCTGGTGTGCATGCTGGCACCGGTGATTACCGGTCCCTTTATGGGGCGTAAATGGTGTAACTCTTTTTGTCCCAGGGGAAGTCTTAATGATGTGGTATTGAAGATGTTCACCTTAAAGAAGGGTATCCCGCGAATTTTTAAGACCACCGCATTTAAGGTGATATTTATTATAATTCTGATGGGCTTTTTTGCCGTGCAGCTGACCTTGGCATGGGGTAACTGGGTTGCGGTTGGGGCGGTATTTGTTCGGATGGTGCTCATAACCACCATAATCGATATCATACTGGGCATTTATTACCACCACAGAACCTGGTGCGCCTTTTGCCCCATGGGGACCATGGGCGGCTGGGCTTTTAAGCTGAAAAACAGGATAAAAAGGGACGCAGTTAATAAAGGTTTGGCTACTTGATCAGGTAAATGAGGATGCCGGTAAATGAAGGCAATGATCGTAAATCCTCATGATGACCCGTCTATGGCTTTGGAGCGGATAAATAAGGGGAAACCTTAAATGGTGCTTCCTCCACCGTCACCCGTTCCATCCTCATATCATGCAGCATTCTATCCATAAGCCAAACAACCATTGTTGCCCATTATATATACGTTAAAGGTAGCGCTTAAGGATGTTTAATGGAAGATAATGCAATAAAGTGCAATGAGTACGAGAAGCCCGTCATCCGTTATTCTGCCATTAAAGGGATGGGGGCTTTTTGTATATAAAGTAGAATTTGGCTTTATGAATAAAAACTCAGCAAAAAGCTATGATCATAAAGCCGCTTGATTTGTAAGCTATTGGCAGTCCTCCAAAAAGGAACAAACAATGGAATAATGCAAAAAAATATGATAGAATAGTCGAAAATGTATTTGCTGTATGGCGGAATGAAAGGACTGGGTCTTAAATGCAGCGGGAAAGCAAGCGGATAGTGGTTTTTACAGGCCATTTCGGTAGCGGCAAAACTGAGCTGGCCATAAACTATGGTGTAAAATTGGCCAGGCAGGGACAAGCAGTCACCGTTGTGGACCTGGATATAGTGAATCCGTTTTTTCGTTCAAGCGAGGTAAAGGGCGTTTTAGAAAAAGAGGGGATAAGGCTTTTGTTGCCCAAGTTTGTTGGTACTACGGTAGATGTCCCGTCGCTGCCCTCCGAAATTTATTCGGTTTTTCAAAACAAAAACAGCATGGCCATTTTCGATGTGGGCGGGGATGATGCAGGAGCTACGGTACTGGGACGGTATTATCCTTATTTCATGCAGGAACCCTATCGAATGTTTTTTGTGGTCAATGTACGAAGGCCTCTGTCCAGCACCCCCGAGCAGATCATAGAGCTGCTTAAGGCTATTGAAAGCCGTTCAAGGCTGAAAGTTACCGACCTTATCAACAACACCAATTTGATGCATGAGACGAATTTAAGCCATTTGCTCGAAGGTCAGGTGGTCGTTGAGCGGGTATCCGAAAAGCTAAATATACCAATAGCTTATATTTCCGGAGTTGCGAGCGTTATTGAAAAATTGCCGGAAGAATACAGCAGCATAGGGTTCCCCATAGATATTTATCTCCATCCCCCGTGGGATAGGGATGGCGAGGCGTAATATATAGGTTCATGGAAAAATTAAGCCTGTGCTGGCCAAATAGTGCTCGCACAGTTAAAATAGCTATATGGATGTGAGATATGGGGATATGTTAATGCGCCAATCAATCTTTTATACAGAATGTTTCTAAGGAGAGGAGTTGGCTTTATATGGCAAGGGTTATCTTTGATGAGGAACGATGCAAGGGATGCGAGCTATGCACCACCGTTTGCCCCAAAGGGATCGTGGTCATGGCCCGCCAGCGCATGAATTCAAAAGGATATCATCCAGCTACGGTGATAGATATGGATAAATGCATTGGTTGTGCTTCCTGTGCGCGTATATGCCCGGATGTGGTTATAGAGGTTGAAAGGTAAAAGGGATGTGGCAAAGGCGAGCTAGTTGCGGCATGCTACGCAATAAACCCGAGAAGATGGAGGTTGAAGTCTAATGGCAAAGGTGTTGATGAAGGGCAATGAGGCCATTGCGGAGGCGGCTATCCAAGCCGGATGCAGATATTTTTTTGGTTATCCCATAACTCCGCAGAATGAGATTCCGGCGTATATGGCCAAGAGGCTGCCGGAGGTGGGCGGGTGTTTTATCCAAGCCGAAAGCGAGGTATCTGCTATAAATATGGTGTACGGGGCGGCGGGCGCTGGCGCCCGGGTTATGACGTCCTCTTCCAGCCCTGGTATAAGCTTGAAGCAGGAGGGGTTGTCGTACATTGCTGGGGCCGAGCTTCCCTGCGTTGTGGTCAACATGGTTCGCGGGGGTCCGGGGCTGGGGGGAATTCAGCCCGCTCAGTCTGATTACTTTCAGGCTACAAAGGGAGGCGGCCATGGCGATTACCGCCTTGTAGTATTGGCCCCTTCTACGATACAGGAAGCGGTAGACTTGGTGATGGAGGGCTTTGACATAGCCGATCAGTACCGAAATCCGGTGATGATACTGGGAGATGGAATGCTGGGCCAGATGATGGAGCCGGTAGAGTTCAGCCCACTGCGCAGCAAACGGGAGCTGCCACCAAAAACCTGGGCTACTACCGGCCATACGGGAGACCGCCCGAGAAATATCATAAACTCCCTGTTCATTGATCCGCAGGCTTTGGAAGAGCATGTAAGGAAAATCTATCGAAAATATGAAGAGATCAAGAAGAACGAAGTAAAGGTTGAGTGCTATAACTGCGAAGATGCTGAGATAATCATAGCTGCATACGGTACCACTGCTAGAATAGTCAAGAGCGTCATTCAAAAAGCCGGGCAGGAGGGCATAAACGTAGGGCTTATACGCCCCATCACCCTTTGGCCTTTCCCCGCCAACGCCTTTGAAGAGTGGGCTCAGCGCGAGCGCGTCAAGGCTTTTATGGCAGTAGAGATGAGCATGGGCCAGATGGTGGAAGATGTGCGCTTAAGCGTCGGCGGCAGAAAACCGGTGTACTTCTACGGCAGGACGGGCGGAATGGTGCCCGAGCCCAATGCGATACTGGCCGAAATCAAGAAGGTCATAGGGGGTGTTTCGAGATGACCAAGGTTTTTACCAGGCCAAAAGCTTTGACCGATAAGCCGTTTCACTACTGCCCCGGCTGTACTCACGGCATAGTTCACAGGCTGGTAGCCGAAGCGATAGATGAACTGGATATCCGTGAGAGGACGATAGGCGTTGCTCCGGTGGGATGCGCCGTATTTGCCTATGAATACTTCAATTGCGATATGCAGGAGGCTGCCCATGGCAGGGCGCCTGCTGTAGCTACCGGCATCAAACGCGTTTTGCCCGACAGGGTTGTATTTACTTACCAGGGGGACGGAGACCTGGCTGCCATAGGCACGGCTGAGATAGTGCATGCTGCCACGCGGGGTGAAAACATCACCGTCATTTTCATAAACAATGCCATATACGGCATGACAGGGGGGCAGATGGCGCCCACAACCCTAATTGGGCAGGTGACCACCACCACTCCCTATGGACGTGAGCCCATCAGGGCGGGCTATCCCATAAGGATGAGCGAGATGCTGGCAACCCTTGATGGCGCTGCATATATCGAAAGGGTTTCGGTACACGATATAAAGCATATAAATCAGGCTAAAAAGGCCATTAAAAAAGCGTTTGAGATTCAGCTGGCTGGCAGGGGTTTTTCAATGGTAGAGGTTCTCTCCACCTGCCCGACCAACTGGGGTATGACTCCGGTGGAAGCTCTGAAATGGCTCGAACAAAATATGCTCCCCCATTATCCTTTGGGAGTAAAAAAGGAGGGAAAGTGACATGACCCATCAGATTATCATTGCAGGGTTTGGCGGCCAGGGAATCATGCTTATGGGACAGCTGTTAGCCTATGCCGGCATGCTGGAGGGCAAGAATGTGTCATGGCTTCCCTCATATGGCCCCGAGATGCGCGGCGGCACGGCTAACTGCAACGTCATCATATCCGATGAGCCGGTGGCATCGCCTCTTGTAACCGAGGCAACTGCGGTCATGGCGATGAACAGGCCATCGCTGGAAAAATTTGAGGGCGCAGTCATGAGCGGAGGGCTGCTGCTCATCAACAGTTCCCTTATAGATAAAAAGGCATCTAGGGATGACATAGAGGTTTGTTATATACCCGCCAACGAGATCGCAGATCGGCTGGGGAATAGCCGCGTGGCCAATATGGTGGTGCTGGGAAGCTTTTTGGCAAAGACGGGCGCGGTATCGCCGGCATCAATTATAGAATCATTGAAAAAGGTGCTGGGCCCTTCCAAGGAGCACCTCATTCCGTTAAATGAGGAGGCTTTGAAGATGGGAGCCGAGTGCGCCAATGAGTAAGTAGATAAATCCATTCGTTTTATTGACCGTGTACGGGCGGCGTCGTAGAGGGGAGCAGCTGCAGTCCTGTATGCCGCCTTTTTATGCGATTCTATCGGGCTATGGCAGCGCATATTGGTTTCACTTTGCGGTATTCTTTGGAGTATAGTATAATTAGATGTGGTTATTGCGGGTTTTCATTTTATATAGCCCGTTGGGTTTGGTGTATGAAGCATGAAAAGTAAGCATATTAATATTTAAGGAGAGAACATGGACAAGAAAAAGTACGCAATTCTTTTTTACGTTGCAGTAAATATTGTGATTATTGCGGTAATAGGGCTTTTGGATCCCAACCTTAAGGATATAGGCCGTGCGGTTATGGCGCTCAAGCCACTCTGGCTTGCAGGAGCAGCGGCATGCATGTTGATGTTCTGGACTATGGATGCTCTAATACTCAGATATTCGCTGGCTGCCATTTTTAAACCCTGGCATTTTAAGGGCTGTATGGAGGTTGCGTTAATAGGCCAATATTACAATGCCGTCACGCCTTTTGCCAGCGGCGGTCAACCTGCGCAGGTGTATTACATGTCCCGATTTGGTATACCGGCCGGTTATTCCACCTCGGTGCTAATTATTAAATACCTGATATATCAGGTGGTTTTATCCGTCTTTTGTGCAATAGCCTTTATGTTTAAAGGCGGTTTGATATTTTCGTATCCTATTTTGGTGGTCTGGATATCTTTGATCGGGTTTGTGATCAATGCAGGTGGGGTGTTTTTCATATATTTTCTCTCGCTCAACCGTGGTTTTATAAGAAGGGTAGTATTGGGCGTACTGAAATTTTTTCACCGCCTGCGCTTGGTCAGGGATCTAAAAAAGTGGGAGGCACGGATGGAAGAGGCTGTGGAAGATTTTCACGGGAGCCTGTGCATGTTCCGGGGAAACTACAAGGGCATGGCGTTGATGGCGGCTTTGACGTCTATACAGCTGGTCTTTTATTTTAGCGTTACCTTTTTCATCTACGGGGCGTTTGGTTTGGAGGATAGCGCGTGGGTAGATATGATATTCGTTCAATCATTTTTGTATCTGGCGGTATCCTATTTTCCGACCCCGGGTGCCATGGGAGCCTCTGAAGGCGGGTTTTATCTGTTCTTTCAACGGTTTTTCCCCGGACATTTGATATTCGTTGCCATGGTGCTGTGGAGGTTTATGACCTATTATTTGAATATCATAGTGGGCGGTTTGGTGGTTGTAGCCAGGGGTATCAGGGATTTATCACGAACCTGATCTTTAATCTTCAATTTATTTAATTAAACGGTGCGCTCGTAGCTCGGCTGGATGGAGCAACGACCTTCGAATCTGGAGGTCGGGGTTCGAATTCCTGGGCGCACCAAACTTGCGAAAATGAAGGTTACAGCACACAAAAGATGGGGGATCCGGCCATGAAGGTGCTTTTGGTTGCCATCAATTCAAAATTTATTCACAGCAACCTGGCTTTGAGGTACCTCAGAGCCTATTGCGGCAAGGAACACTCGATAGATCTTGTTGAGTTTTCCATAAATGACCATATAGGGAGGATAGTCAGGGAGATTTATCTTGCAAGGCCCGATGTGGTGGCCTTTTCATGTTATATATGGAATATCCGAGAGGTGTTAATGGTAGCCGATACCTTAAAAAGGGTGATGGAACGCTGCGTGATCATCCTTGGTGGACCCGAAGTGTCCTTTGATGCCGGGGATATTATGAGGGATAACCCTGCGGTTGACTATATCGTTGCTGGAGAGGGAGAGGAGACGTTTCGTGAGTTACTGCATATTCTCGAGGACGGGGGTAATCCGGCACGGGTAAAGGGGCTTGCGTATCGCTATGGCGAGGAAATAGCGATTAATCCGGCCCGGCCTTTGATACGGGACCTAGACTTGATCCCCTTTCCGTATCAGGAGGGCTTTTCAGGGCTAGAAAACAAGATCATCTATTACGAAACCTCAAGGGGTTGCCCCTTTAATTGTCAGTACTGCCTTTCCTCCACCGTTCCGGGAGTGAGGTATTTTTCGCTTGAGCGGGTGGAAAGGGAGCTGGCTATGTTTGTAAATGCGGGTATACCTCAGGTTAAGCTGGTTGACAGGACGTTTAACTGCAATCCAGCAAGGGCCAAGCACATATTTAAAGCCCTCATCTCGCTTGGAGGGAGGACCAACTTCCATTTTGAAATGGCGGGGGATTTGATAGATGACGAGATGCTGGATATATTGAGGCAAGCACCTCCCGGCCTTTTCGAATTTGAGATAGGGGTGCAGTCCACCAATCCGGATACCATACATGAAATTCAAAGGAAGATGGATTTCGATGCTCTGGCCGGTACGGTTATACGATTGCGGGAGGGGCAGAACATACATCTCCACCTGGATTTAATAGCCGGATTGCCCGGGGAGGATTACGCCTCATTTAAGCGCTCATTTAATGACGTGTACTTTTTGCGGCCCAACAGGCTCCAGCTGGGATTTTTGAAATTGCTCAAAGGTTCGGGCCTCAGGTTGAAGGCCGAAGAATACGGCTACCAGTATACGCAGTATCCACCATACAAGGTGCTAAAGAATAGCTACATGGGTTATGATGAAATTGCAAAGCTTGAGATGATAGAGGACCTGGTGGAGAAGTATTACAATTCAGGCCGCTTTAAATATACTTTAGATTACCTAGTCGGTTGTCACCATAGCAATCCGTTTGAATTCTTTGAAGGGTTTATGGAGTTTTGGAAATCGAAGGGCTATGAAGGGTTTTCATATACCCAGATACGCCTCTATGAGATTTTGCTTGAATATGCCCTTACGCTGGATAAGGTAGATCACAGGTTGCTTAAAGATATCATGCGATTTGATTGGGTAAGCTATGAGAAGCCCAGCAGGTATCCTGAAGGATTGGAGCCGCCCCAGATGCCGGATCTGGGCAAGGCTATCGATTCTTTTTTCAAAAACCGGGAAAACGTGCTTAGATTTATGCCACATCTTAAGGAATATACGTCCAGGCAGGTATCCCGTATGGCCCATATAGAGGTCTTCGAATACGACATGGTGGAGGGCGTAAAAAGCGGGGTTTATCCTCCTTCCATTACTTACGTGCTGTTCGATTATAATGTGGAGAACAGGATATTTCGTAGAAGCAATTTCCATAAGGTTGAATTATAGGTCATATCAGTAACAATTTTTGTATTTTTAAAATTAGGCACTTGACAAATACGTGTATAACTGTATACAATTATACACAAATATTTTTTTAGCGGAGTAAATCATGGGGTTCCCCTTATGTCCCGTAGTTCTCTCGTAAAGGTTTTACTTTAAAGTGAAATTTGTGGGAGCAAAGAAAGATTAAGATGAGTTGATTTGAGAGCATGCAAATCTGTTTTGGGAGGAGGAGATGTAAGCGTGCTAGAATTCAGCAAGAGGACCAATACGCTGGAACAGTCGGCATACAAATATTCGCTTCAGGATGTGGAGGAGCCAAATCTCTACAGGCATTTGTTCCCTTATGACAGCATACCCAAGATACCGTTTAATCATCGCCTTGTGCCCATGCATGTGCCCGATGAAATATGGATCACCGACACCACTTTTAGGGATGGGCAGCAGGCACGGGCCCCCTTTACGGTGAAACAGATCGTGGACCTGTTTGATTTGCTTCACAGGCTTTCGGGGCCCAACGGTGTCGTACGGCAGAGCGAATTTTTCCTGTACACTGACAAGGATAAGGAAGCGGTGCGCAGGTGTATGGAGCGGGGATACCGCTATCCCGAGGTTACCAGCTGGATACGGGCTTCCCAAAAGGATTTTGAGCTGGTAAAGCAGATGGGGGTAAAAGAGACCGGCATTTTGGTGAGCTGTTCCGATTACCATATATTTAAGAAATTGCACATGACGCGCAAACAAGCTATGGATATGTACCTGTCGGTGGTAAAGATGGCGCTGGAGTATGGTATCAGGCCCCGTTGCCACTTTGAGGATATAACGCGAGCTGACTTTTATGGTTTCGTGGTGCCGTTTGCCATCGAGCTTAAAAAGCTGATGGATGAATCGGGGATACCTATAAAGATTCGAGCATGTGATACTTTGGGGTACGGAGTATCCTATCCGGGAGTGGCCTTGCCCAGGAGCGTGCCGGGCATAATTTACGGATTGAGGCATTTTGCAGGCATACCTAGCGAGCTCATTGAATGGCACGGACACAATGACTTTTACAAGGCGGTTACCAACTCCGCTAGTGCATGGCTGTACGGTGCATCGTCGGTCAATTGTACCATGCTGGGCATAGGCGAGCGTACCGGCAATTGTCCCCTCGAGGCCATGGTCATAGAATATGTGGCCCTACGGGGCGATACTGACGGCATGGACCTGTCGGCCATAACGGAAATTGCCGAATATTTTGAAAAGGAAATAGGCTATGAGATACCGCCCAATACTCCGTTTGTGGGCAGGAATTTCAACGTGACACAGGCTGGAATCCATGCAGATGGCCTTTTGAAGGATGAGGAGATATACAATATATTTGACACTGGTAAAATACTTAATAGGCCACCGAAAGTGGCTGTGAGCCAGCATTCTGGCCTGGCAGGGATCGCCCATTGGATTAATTCATACTTTGGCCTGCAGGGTGAAAACGTCATAGATAAGAGGGATCCGATGGTGGTCAGGTTAAAGGAGCTGGTGGATCGAGAATATGCTCAAGGGCGTACCACTGTTATGTCCGACGGCGAGTTGGAGGATATGCTGAGGCAGGTCGCTCCTGAGTTCGTCGAAAAATTTAAAAAGGAGTAAATGGCTAGGAAGTAAAATTTACATTAATAATATAATTATTTTCTTAAGGAGGGAAGAATTGTGGTGGTTTTTCGCCCGGCTAATCCGGAGGAGGTTGAACAAATTCTGGAGCTGGTTAACTATGTTTTTCGTATCTCCAGCGGCTTGGAGCCAACCATGGGCAGGCAATTTCCCACTTTCATATGTGCCGAAAATGCCAGAAATCTTTACGTAGCAGTTGATGAAGGGAGGATTGTGGCGCATATAGGTATCAAGAAAAATACGGCCATGATATATGGTCATAAAGTCAGTATGGCCAACATGGGTTCGGTATGTACCCATCCGGACTATCGGGGAAAGGGAATCGGAACTACTCTTCTTCATGAGGTCTTCAGGAGCCTGGGCGAAGAAGGCGTAGGGTTTGTCAGTATATCCGGCACCAGGGGCTTGTATAGGAGAAATTCTTGCGTAGAGGTAGGGGAAGCACTAACGTATGTCCTGGAAAAGGATAAATTCTTATATAAGGATTTTGAAGGATTTAGATACCATGTCTCCGAAAATGCAGATGAAGCGGGTGTTCTTTTTGATATATATAAGCGGGAGCCGGTACGATATCAACGAACAAAACGGGAATTCCCCGTGCTGTTAAAAGCCGTCCCCATGGTCCATCCCCCCGTTCCGGCTTTAACTGTGGCAATAGCTTTTTCCGAAGAAAATGCCGGGCTCGCGTACATCATAGGGTACGAGAGAAATCCCGGAGTGTTTGCGGTTGTAGAGTATGCCGGTCAAAGGATGGCCGTTGTTTGGCTTATGGATAGAATGTTGCATGATATGGGAATGGAACGGGTGACGGTGGAGGTACCCGCGTATGATAGCGATCTCATATCGGTTCTAAATTCAGCAGGACTAAACGGTACCTCGTCATATTATCCCGGTACGACTTTGAGAGTTGTCAGCAAGGAAAACCTATGGAGGGACATACATCCCATCATTGAGGAAGCCTGGGATGGGAGCCTGCCTCCTTCCTCTATAGACGCATTACCGGATCGGGTAGCCAATGATGAGGCAAAACTGGCGCAATTTTTATTTTCAGGTTTTGATCGACCAACTTATGGCCAGCCGTGGGATCGGGTCTTTCCGCTGCCCTTACCCTGGCCAAATGGTTTAAATTATGTATAAAAGGGATTTAAGTCCCTTTTTATTTTTTTGGTACATCGCAAATGGGCCACCAATAAATATTAAAGGCCTATTGACATTAAATTTTTGGTGTAGTAAAATATAAGCAAGCACTTCTTAATATGTTAAATTTTCACAGCAGATGAAATAAACAGATGGAGTAAAATATTTATACACATGGCATTACTTTACAGATGATAGCGAATTGTTTTATCATGATTAACCACAGAAGACCATAATATGCTGCACATCGTGTGATTAACTTGTCAAATATGGCTTATCAAAAGAAAAATCACAAATTTATAACTTACCAAAGAAAAAATAAATAACATGGGCAAAGCATGGCAAAGCCGATTAAACCCTAAAAATGATATTGGGGTTTTATAATGTGATAATATCATTTAAAATGGGGAGGTATTACTAAAATGCGCTCCAAAAAGCTTTGTGCATTGCTTTTATGCCTTATTTTTGTCCTGTCGCTGGTAGCAGGCTGTTCATCCAGTCAGACTACCGAGTCAGGAGAACAAAAGCAAGAGAAGCACCCGGAGTCTAATCAAACTGAGCAAAAAGCAGAGACGGCTGAGGAGACGCCAGGGGATGAAGATGTACCACCTTACCTGAACAAAGAAGGGTTCCCCATCGTAAAAGAACCCATTACCTTGAGGTTTATGGTAAGGCAGACAGCTGTTCAACCACCTCATGAGGAGATATATGTGTGGCAGGAATATGAAAAAATGACAGGAGTAAAGATTGAATGGATTAACGTTCCGGATACCGATTTGTCTGAAAAGAGGAACTTGGCGATTGCTTCTGGTGATTTGCCTGATGCATTTATACGTTGTCTATTTTCTGATCTGGATGTATTAAGGTATGGGGAACAAGGAATCTTTATTGAATTAAACGATTTAATTGACAAATATGCGCCCAACTTGAAGGCTTGTATGGAAAAGTATCCTGAGGTAGGAAGAGGTCTGCCAGAATATAACGGCAAGATATATGCTACTCCAGTTCTCTATGATTCCGAACCCATTTTAATGGGAACAAGGCTTTTCATAAGAAAAACTTGGGTTGACAAATTAGGGTTATCAATGCCTACCACTACTGATGAGCTGTATAAAGTATTAAAGGCTTTTAAAGAACAAGATCCTAATGGGAACGGTAAGCCAGACGAAATACCGTGGACCAGCTCTATTATCACTGGCATAGAAGGCGTACTCAAAGGAGCCTGGGGATTGCAGAACAGGGGCAGCAAGCATTCTTACGTTGATTGGGATGAAAAGAATAACCAGCTGCGCTTCATTTACACCACCGACCAGATGAAAGAGCTATGGCAATACCTAAACAGGCTGTATAAAGAAGGATTATTGGATGAAGAGATCTTTACTATGGATCATCCTAAGTTAATAGCAAAAGGTGAGCAGGATTTAGTAGGTGCATTTTGTTTTGTAAACTCGCAGGCCATCGGTGCTTCGCATGAACAGGAATATGAAGGAATTCCTGAAGCCCTCGAAGGCCCCCATGGGGATAAGCTGTGGGCTCTGAAAGGTCCTGTCCTCAGCTCGAAAGGCCCATTCCAGATAACCAGCGCATGCAAATATCCTGAGGTTGCCATGAGATGGATTGACTATTTCTACTCCGAAGAAGGCGCTACCTTCTTCTACATGGGTGTAGAGGGCGTAACGTATAAGAGAAATCCGGATGGTACTTTGGAATATAGCATACCGGAACTGGAGAATATGCCCGAAGGGACTTCCTTTGACCAGATTGTCGGTAAGTACACGCCTTATATGGGCGGTGGCAATCCACAGATCACTATGACCCATTACTTCAAAGGCGGAGAGACTCAGCCCATACCTTTGAAGGCTGCAGAGAATGTGGCACCTTTTGCTCCAAAAGAGATATGGGCAGGATTTAGCTTTACAATAGAAGAAGCCGAAAAGCTCAACGAATTGCAGAACGACATCCATACTTATATAGACAATATGAGGGCCGAATTCATTACCGGTAAGACATCCTTCGATAAATGGGATGAATACGTACAGCAGATAGAAAAGATGGGCTTCAAGGAGTACATGGAGATCTATCAAAAAGGTTATGAGCGCTATATGAGCAATTGATGCTTTACAGAAATTTGATAGTCTAAAAAGACACACTTAAAGCCAGTTTGGGGCTTTATGTGTGTCTTTATGAAAATTTTTATAAAAAGGTGAAAAGGAAATGAATAAGAAGAGCAAGAAGAGCAGGATTTCTAAAGACAGCATCTTGTATGATATCATTAAAAATAAGACATTATACATAATGTTATTGCCGGTTACCACATATTTCCTGATATTTTGCTACTGGCCGATGTATGGAGTTCAAATCGCCTTTAAGAATTTCAATGCTGCAAAAGGTATAATGGGTAGCCCATGGGTGGGATTTTATCATTTTCAGAGATTCTTCAGGAGCTATAATTTTGTAACCCTGATAACCAATACAATTACATTGAATCTGTACAATCTCGTGGCATCGTTCCCGGCTCCCATTATATTAGCGCTTTTATTGAATGAGGTTGCCAACAGCAAATTCAAGCGGGTTGTACAAACGGTGACGTATGCTCCGCATTTCTTATCTACGGTGGTAGTAACGGGAATGCTGACCACATTATTATCTCCCAAAACCGGAATAGTCAACCATTTGATAGCAACCCTGGGAGGAGAGAGAATTTACTTCATGGGTGAACCGGCGTGGTTCAAGCATATATACGTATGGTCAGGAGTTTGGCAGCATACAGGCTGGAGTGCGATTATTTATTTGGCTGCCCTCACTAGTGTGGACCAACAGCAACACGAAGCAGCAATAATTGATGGAGCAAATAAGGTTCAAAGAATATGGTATATCAACATACCGGCTATTTTGCCTACAGCTATAATATTGCTGATACTGAATTTAGGTCAGATAATGAACGTGGGATTTGAGAAGGTATTCTTGCTGCAGAATGACTTGAATTTGAAATCATCCGACGTTATTTCCACCTACGTATATAGAATGGGATTGCTGGGTGCACAGTATTCCTTCTCTACAGCGGTTGGATTATTTAATTCGGTCATAAATTTCATCCTCATAGTAGTGGTGAACTACATATCACGTAAGGTCAGCGAGGTCAGTTTATGGTGACAAAAAGGAGTGGAAAAGAACATGAACACAATAGCAAGAACGAAAGCAGATAAGGTTTTTGATACAATCAACGTGATCATACTTTCATTGGTGTTAGTGATCATTCTTTATCCTCTTATCTTTGTAGTGGTGGCTTCTGTTAGCGATCCTTTACGCGTTTTACAGGGGGAAGTTTGGCTATGGCCTAAAGGGCTTAACTTAGAGAGTTATAAATTAGTTTTTTCCCATAGCCAAATTATGATTGGATATAGAAATACCCTATTTTATACTCTGTTAGGTACGCTTATAAATCTTGTGATGACGAGTCTTGGTGCGTATCCCCTATCGCGGCGTGATTTTCGCGCGAGATCGTTTTTTACTTTCTTATTTACATTTACCATGTTTTTCAGCGGAGGGATGATTCCTACCTACCTGGTGGTAAAACAGCTGGGGCTTTTGGATAAGATATGGGCAATGTTGCTGCCGGGAGCTGTAAGCGTATGGAATATGACCATCATGCGCAATTATTTTCAGACTAGCATCCCTTTTGAACTTCAGGAATCGGCAATGATAGATGGATGTGGAAATTTAAGCTTACTTATTAGGATAGTGCTTCCTCTGTCTGTGCCCATCATAGCAGTTATGGTCATCTTTTATGGTGTAGGACATTGGAATAGCTATTTCAATGCCTTAATCTATCTGACGGACCAAAATAAGTACCCCTTGCAGTTAGTCTTAAGATCGATCTTGATGAAAGAGGAAACTTCCGAGATGATTGCTGCTGATGACTCGGTAATCAGAAGGCAAATGATGGCGGAAATATTGAAATATGCTGCCATAATAGTTTCTAGCGTGCCGGTACTCTTGTTATATCCTTTCTTGCAAAAGTACTTCGTCCATGGGATTATGGTAGGCGCTCTAAAAGGTTAATGTCTATTATAAAAGCATTGCAATGACGATGGAGATTGTGCGTTGTATATTTCCTCTTTGAATTATTCCTTTTTGGTCGACGATATATGTGATGCGTGTAGTGCCCATGGAGGTTCTTCCGCACATTTTCTTTTCCTGCCAGGTTCCTTTTATGACCGATGCTACGGGAGATGGATGGAGGTTAGTCAGTGCATTTTATCGTTCTTTTTTAGAAAAATTCTTATGAAGAATTATCCCGGTGATAGCTATGAAATAACGCTGCCCAATCCGTTCCCGCCTGCTAAGGTATTACCGCCCAGCGATATATATGGCGATATTACTGCTACCGTAGGATGGAACGTAACCTGTATAACCACAAAAGCTGAGAATCCTCAGAGAATATATGACCTTTGGAGCTATTTATTAACCAGAGAGGCAGCAATAATCCAGCAGTATGGACCACCGGGGCATCTATGGGAGACGTTGGACGATGAAGGGTTGCCCATATTGAAGAAGGGTGAAGGCGAACTGACGGCCGAAGAGCGCGATCGCCTGGGACTCTGGTTTTGGATGATACCGGGGCACAGCGATCACGTTGATACCATTAAGTTTGCATTAAATGATAAATTACCCGAGGAAAAGAGAGACTGGGTAGTTTCGATGCAGGCGCATATCATGACTCCAACCAAGACGTTGAGTGACGAGTTTGTAGGCATCGGCGATGTCATCGATCCCCAGAGCGATATGGGCATCAACAGGACATTGTGTGAAGACTATATAAAGGCGAATTTCCCAAGTGTGATCATGGCAAAATCGACGGAAGAAGCAGAAAAGATATTCGATGACATTGTCAAGTTCCTGGATGAAAACGGTATGCCCGCAATAGAGGAAGAATATGACAAGAAGTATCAGGATAACGTCAAGTGCTTTGGCACCGCTTTGAAGAAGGGAAGGTATGCAAAATAACGTAAGGCCTTAGCACTGCTTTAACTGAGTAACGAGCTGTTAATTAAGTCAATATGAGTTGATAATTTTGCCGTGCGAGCAGAACTGTAGACTGCTTGTACGGCAAAATTTTAGACTTCGTTAATTGAGATTAAAAATCAAGGGAACACCTGATCGTTTGGGGAATGATGACAGGAGGATTGAAAGATACATGAGTTCTTACAATTTAAGTGGTAGAAATTTGGATATATGTCATATATACTGCAATTTTCGACTATTTAAAATGCAAAATTTCTGGTAATTTTGTATTTACTTTTTTCATTAGATGTGCTATTATGATTTTAGAAAAAACTTTAATATATTTCTAAATCAAAAACAATAAGTTTATTTTTTTACCAATTTCATATTGCGGTTTTTAAAAGCGATTTTGTAGTAGACGATGTTCGAAATTAAGCAGCATTTCTATGACTTATCTGAATCCATTAATGCAGAAAAGCAAGTACAAGGAAGGTTTGCAAGGTTTATGCTTGAGGGGTGTACCTCCAATGTACATTAGAGTATTTATTTGGAGGGATAACATTTAATGAGAAACGATATGGAGAAACTGTTTTTGGAGATGGCCTTGGAAGAAAAGGTAGCGAGCGGTTAGGCTTTTCGTCTAATGGTTAGCGATGCCCCTCATGATTGCGAAACCGCCAAAAAGGTGAGATCACGCCGGCCGCTGTATGGCGCTTCGACAATCTGATTTCATACAGCAGGAAGCCTTGCAAGCCCGTGAAATCGAAAATCTATTGATATTTTTTCAGCGGGGGTGCAATTGTCTAGAAAATTCTTGAGGGTGTACTTAAAAGCTGAAGGGTAATATAAAAGTGGACAAATAAATTAACATATCTAAAATATATAGGAAAAAATAAATACAAATTGACAATTGACATTTATGTGAGTGAGCTTTTGTGTAAATTAGATTGATTTACGTTGCAAAATGGTTTGTATCATATCATGGGATTTTAGCATATAAATTTAAAAAGAGAAATAATAGGGGGGAGTCATAAAGATGAATGGGAATATTGCAATACAGCCAACAGCAGTTCGTAAGAAGGGTGGTATTAGCGGTTTTTTACATGAATTTCTGAAACAGTTTGATCTACAGTTACTGGTAATTCCCGGAATTATACATATCATCATATTTTCATATATTCCCATGTATGGTATTCTAATGGCTTTTCAGGAGTTCCGATTAGGTGATTTTCCGGGAATGAGTGAATGGGTGGGGTTCAAGCACTTTAATTATCTTTTTACCGACCCCAATTTTGGGTTGGTGCTGCGCAACACGATAGTTATAAGCCTGCTAAAATTGCTTTTCTGTTTCCCGGCACCTATACTTTTTGCAATACTGATAAATGAAATAACCAATATGCGCTTCAAAAAGACAGTTCAAACCGTCAGTTATCTTCCTCACTTCATATCATGGGTAGTCGCAGGTACCTTGATGTTTGACTTCTTCTCGGTGGATAACGGTGCTATAAACTCCGCTTTAATTGCTCTTGGCATTATAGATCGTCCAATACATTTCTTTGGAGTGGGCGAATATTTCTGGGGAATGGCGGTCATAACCGACTTATGGAAATCATTAGGCTGGAATACCATCATATTTATTTCAGCCATTACATCTATAGATCCGGATCTCTATGAAGCAGCGGAGATCGATGGTGCAGGAAGGTATGCCAAAATGTGGCACATCACTTTTAAATCAATTCTGCCCACCATAATTCTGCTCTTGATTTTCAACGTAGGTAACCTTTTGAATGCCAACTTTGATCAGATCATGGTGCTTACAAAGCAGATGACAAATCCCAAATTACGTGAATTTGCCGACGTCATTGACACATACGTATACAGGGTAGGTATAAGCGGTAACAGGCCTTCCTATGCATCTGCGGCTGGGTTATTTAAATCGGTGATAAATATTATGCTTTTGCTTGCGGCCAATAAAGTTGCCAGCAAGTCGGGGCATGAGGTTCTGTAATAAAAGTGTATTAAGGAGTGATAAAGGATGAAGAGGAAGAAATCGTTAGGAGATTGGATATTTGATATTGTTAATACGCTAATAATGCTCATAATAGTGTTTGTTACCCTATATCCATTTATCAATTCGCTGGCCATATCGTTGAATGATGCCGATGACACGATAAGGGGCGGAATAACGTTTTATCCCCGGGTGTTTACGTGGCGCAATTACGAGCTCATATTTCAAAATAAATTGGTTTACGGCGCTTACATTATTTCCATAGGAAGGACAATAATAGGAATAATAACAGGTTTGTTATTTACAGCAGCTCTTGCCTTTGGCATGGCCCATTCAAATCTCAAGGGGAGAAGATTTTATACCATATTGTGTATTATCCCTATGTACTTTGGCGGGGGACTTATTCCTTACTACTTCCTTATAAGAGCACTGGGACTGATGAACAGCTTTTGGGTCTACATAGTACCTTCCCTGGTGGGCATATGGAACATGCTGTTAATGAGGACTTATTTCTTGGGTATTCCGATTGCACTGGAAGAATCCGCGCGCATTGATGGAGCAAATTATTTTACGGTATTTTTCAAGATAATACTTCCCGTATCGGTGCCAATTCTTGCGACCATTGCCCTTTTCATCGGTGTAGGTCAGTGGAACTCCTGGTTTGATGCGTATATATTCATAACAGATCAGTCCTTAAAGCCAATACAGAGCGTATTGCTTTCCATCATCTCCGAAGCGCAATTTGCCCAAAGGATGGCCCAGGCAGCTTCGGGGCAAGCAGGCCCGATAGATGCAGGAAGGGTTGGAAAAGGTATGACTATTAACGTACGTTCGCTTACGATGGCCACCATGATGGTGACCGTACTCCCCATAGTGATGGTATATCCGTTCCTGCAGCGCTATTTTATCAAGGGTGTTATGATCGGTTCTTTGAAAGGCTAAAAACAGTATCATCTTTGGTACTGTTTTAATAAAAAATAATAAACATATGGAGGTGTGCATGCTTTTATGAAAAAGGTAAGGATTATAAGCCTCTTATTGGTGACTTTACTCGTGCTTGCTGTAATGACGGCAGGCTGCGGGAAAAAGGCACCAGATACTTCCGGTCCTGCTGACACTCCCAGCACAACGCCAGAAACAGGCGGTGAAACTCAGACGGGAGGAGATGCAGGAGAAGGTGCAGAAACTACGGACGACTATTCTGAGCCTTATACATTTACCCACTATTTTAACTATGACTGGTGGGGAATAAAGCCCTGGGGAGAAGACGAAGTATCCAAATACTTATCGCAAAAATTTAACGTACATGTGGAATTTGCCAAGCCGGATGCTGACCCCGCGGCAAAGCTTAACGTTATGATTTCCTCTGGCGATTTGCCCGACTCCATCATGATGGAGAGAGGCGCGGATAACATAAGGCTAGCCAGGCTGGGATTACTGCAGCCACTTGAGCCCTTTATGGCAAAGAATCCTAACCTGCAAGAGAACCTTTTACCTCAGACGATAGAGCTGTTAAAGATCGATGGCAAGCTATACGGGATTCCCAACTGGCCCAGAAGGGCACCTACGGGTGGCAATGATGTGTGGATGTATAACGTACGCATCTGGGAAGATGCAGGGAAGCCCAAGCTGGAGACATTTGAAGATTTGTATGAATTTGCCAAGAAGGCCAAGAACGATGTAGGTAAGACCAGAGAAGGATTGGACGTCATTCCTTTGATGATGGATGCTACGGGAGATGGATGGAGATTAGTCAATGCATTTTATCGCTCCTTTGGTGGCGTGCTGAACGGCTGGTACACTGTAGTTGATGGGAAATACAGAATAGCATTCCGCGATCCGCTGTTTAAGGAAGCTGCTTTAGAGGTGAACAAGTGGTGGCGTGAAGGGTTGATTGCCGAGACGCAGTTCACCGACACAACCGACCAGATGCTTGAAAAGGCTACCAACGGGCGTATAGCGCTTCTGTACTATGACCATTCGCAGGATGACACCAACCACTTTAGGGAGATCCTGAGAAGGAACTATCCCGGTGATAGCTATGAGGTAGTAGATCCCAATCCGTTCCCGCCCGCTAAGGGATTATCGCCCAACGATATATATGGCGACATTGCTTCCACTGTAGGTTGGAACGTAACCTGTATAACCACAAAAGCTGAGAATCCGCAGAGGATATTTGACCTTTGGACCTATTTGTTAACCAGAGAAGGCGCTATAATCCAACAGTATGGACCGCCGGGACAATTGTGGGATAGCCTAGACGATCAAGGATTGCCCATACTGAAGAAGTATGAAGGCGAATTGACGGCCGAGGAGCGCGATCGTCTGGGACTCTGGTTCTGGATGATACCGGGCCACAGCGATCACGTTGATACCGTCAAGTATGCGATAAATGATAAATTGCCCGAAGATAAGAGGAACTGGGTAGTATGGGTACAGGCGCATATCTTGACGCCAACCAAGGTAATAAGTGACGAGTTTGTAGGTATCGGTGATGTAATCGATCCTCAGAGCGATTTGGGCGTCAACAGGACCTTGTGCGAAGACTATATAGCGGCGAACTTCCCGCAGGTGATCATGGCGAAATCGACGGAAGAGGCAGAAAAGATATTCGATGACATTATCAAGTTCCTGGATGAAAATGGAATGCCCGCTATTGAGGAAGAATATGACAAGAAGTACCAGGACAACGTCAAGCGCTATGGCACCGTTTTGAATAAGGGAAGGTATGCTAAATAACATAAGGTATTAGCATTGCTTTAACCGAGCAGTTAACTGTTAAATAAGCGAACACGAGTTATGTTATAATTTTGCCGTGTGAGCAGAAATGTGTGTCTGCTTACACGGCATAAATTTTTCATCTTCGTTAATTAAGGGAATAAATATGGTTCCGGTTTAGTTAGGAAATAAATTGTTGAAAGAGAATTAGATGACGCATATATAACGGGGGATATAGTATTGATGAACCATCAATGAGAAGATAAATTACTATTGTGAAGCTGTGGTAAAAGGAGTGATAATTTTGCTTAAGACGTTAGATTTAAGTAAGTTTACCCCAATCAACTGCAGAGTTGAAAACGGGCAAAGGGGAGAGGTTTTTCTTATTTGCAACAGAGAAGGAGGAAGGTTACAGATCGAGGGAACGCCCGGGAATTTGGCCGATGTTGACTGGAAGGATGCAAAATATATAGTCTTTGATGCCGTCAACCACGAGGACTATGTTATGGGGGTAACCTTACAGTTCTGGGCCAAGGGGAATACCGGACATCAGCCCAATTTAACCGTGGTCCTTGGGTTATTCCCAAAACTTAAGACCAGGTTATCGTTCCCGCTGGAGGCTCTAAACTCTCAAAGAATGTTTCTGGATAGGACTCCTGGGAAGCTTAAAACGGTGGTGTTTGGTAACAAGGTATCCATGGAAGAAGTAGACAAACTGGTAATTGGGACTATGGAATATTTTAAGGATCACAAGGTGGAAATATCCAACTTTCATATTTCCGATATTGAACCCGATTATCCTCTGCCCGATGTTAAGCTTGTAGATGAGCTGGGGCAGCTTGCCGATCGTGAATGGCCCGGTAAAACAAAAAGTATGGATGAGCTTAAAATATGGCTCAAAGAGGAGGCTGCAAAATCCGACGATACCACGTTTTTTGGCAATAGAAGTAGATATGGCGGATGGCTAAAAAAAAGATTTGATCCAACCGGGTATTTTAGAACTGAGCACGACGGGAAACGCTGGTGGCTGGTTGATCCGGATGGATATGCGTTTTTAAGTATGGGCCTTGATTGTGTCAGCCCGGGGGTTTCTGGCAGGGTCGATGGCATCAGAAAGCTATACAAGTGGTTGCCCGATGAGGACGGTACATATAAGGAGGCCTGGAGTAAAGGGGATAGGGGAGAATATTTTGATTTTGCTATAGCCAACTTAATCAGGGCCTTTGGCCGGACGTGGTGGGATGAATGGGCAAAGATTACTAGAAGGAGGCTCATCGAATGGGGATTTAACACCGTCGGCAATTGGTCATCGCTCAAGTTTATACGCTATGCCAGATTGCCGTACGTATGGCCGTTGAGGGATTTTCCCGATACCGCCAAAAAGGTCTTCAGGGACTTTCCGGATGTATTCAGCCGGGAATACAGGACCAATGCAGAAAGGTTTGCCGAGCAGCTTAAAGAATTTGAAGCGGATCCCTATATGGTAGGGTATTTTTTGAGAAACGAGCCCCAGTGGGCTTTTATCCATGATTTGAACATTGCCGAAGAGTTGCTAGAGAATGAGGATGAATTGGCTTCAAAGGAGGTTTTAATTGAATTTCTATCTAAGCGGTATGATGGCGATATCGAGAAGTTCAATAAGGCCTGGAATATCAATTTGGGTAGTTTCGGAGAGCTTAGGAAAGGGATTAAGCGCGCATCGAGATTATCGCCAAAAGCTTTGGAGGATTTGAATGAGTTTTCAAAGGAAATGATCAGGGCATACGTGGAGATCCCAAGTGCTGCCTGTAAGAAGGTGGATCCTTGCCATATGAATCTGGGCATGCGGTATGCTTATATCGCCAATGTAAGCTTACTGGCAGGTTACGAAAACTTCGACGTGTTTTCCATAAACTGCTATAAGATTAGCCCATATGAAGATATTGAGCAGATAGGTAAGATTACGGGGATGCCGGTCATCATAGGGGAGTTCCACCACGGTGCTCTGGACCGGGGACTGCCCGCTACGGGGATACGGGGGGTTACCACGCAGCGGGAGCGAGGGAGGGCTTACAGGTATTACATGGAGACTGCCGCTACAAGCGCCTATTTTGTAGGAGCGCACCATTTTACCCTGAACGATCAAGCAGCTCTGGGACGATTTGATGGGGAAAACTTCCAGATAGGATGCGTGGATATTTGCCAGAGGCCTTATTACGAATTTATTGAGGGAATAGTGCAGACCAACAGGATTCTGTATGAGGTGGCCGATGGCAGACAGAAAAATTATGATCGGATGCCCGAGGAAATACCCAGGGTGGGCTTTTAAGCCACAAAATGATATCGAGGTTTGACCGAAGTTTGGAAGCGCATACGCCAGCGTTTGATCTTTAAATTGCTTTACAAATTATTGCAGGAAGTGCTATTATTCATGGTATAATGACATGCTCCAAAAATTTAAAGACCGATGGTATTCAAATAGCCGAAAGGCCGGGTTACAATGAAGCGATTGGATTATCGATAATACAGTTATAGCGCATATGGCTCCGGCAGGCTTGAAAAGCTATAATGGAGTTACTTCTGCCGAAGGGCAGCAGCTATGGCCTTAGCTATATTCTGCAGGTAAAACTACATCCAAAATGGGTACAATTTGTTTTCATTTGATCTTTATATTGAAGCAATTGCGCTTGATATATAAAGGTAATTATGCTTGAAGGGAGAAAAATAAAATGGAGCAGATATTTAGCAGATTCAAACAAAAACTTGGCAGCGGATATGTCATAGGTCCATTTATGAAGACGGGAGATCCTGCCTTTGTTGAGGTGGCAGGGTATGCGGGCTTTGACTTCGCCATACTGGATACCGAACACGGTCCGGTGAGCATTGAAAACATGCAAAATAACATTAGAGCAGCCCTGGTTTCGGGTATCGTGCCCATAATAAGGGTTCAGGACCACCAGGAGGTCAATATAGCCAAAGCGCTGGACATTGGAGCGCTGGGGGTTCAGGTGCCGCAGATAACCAATGCCGATGAAGCCGAAAAGGTGGTAAAAGCAGCCAGGTTTTATCCCAATGGAAGCAGAGGAGTGTGCCGGTTTGTAAGAGCTGCCCGCTATTCTGCCATGGACAGGTATCAATATTTTCGTTCGGCCGATGATAACCTTATAATTCTGCAGCTGGAAGGCCAGGAGGCGCTTAATAACATCGATGAGATCCTGGAAGTTGAAGGGGTAGATATACTATTTATAGGGCCCTACGACCTGTCTCAATCCTTGGGGGTACCGGGTGACGTACGAAATCCCAGGGTAATCGAGCAAATGGAATTTATCGTTAACAAGGCCAAAGCCAGGAACAAAATTATCGGGACTTTTGTCGACAACTCCGAGGACCTCAAGCGATGGAAGGAAGCAGGAGTTCAGTATCTGTCGTATTCGGTGGATGTAGGAATCTTTTTAGAGGCGTGCAGGACGATAGTAGAAGCGGCAAAACGCTAACCGCCGTGGGATGAAAGTTTGAAAAACAAAGGGCTGGGGGCTGAGGGAGCCGGGCATTTGCTATTGCAGTGGCGCCTGCCGGTTGGGTTTAATCGACCAACGGTTGCCTGTGAAGAGGTGTGTACACAAGGCGCCCGTTTTCTCTTGTACTTTCCATAAGCGATATGCTGCATACATCGATTATGGGCTGCGGGCCTGTTGCAACGGCTTCGGCAACTTTCGAGAAGGGTACTGTCAGGCGCACCTCCCTGCCCAGAGTGATATGGGGTGAATATTTCCTTGTTTCCTTAGAAATGCCTATGCTGCTCAGCGATGCTTCCAGCCGGGTAAACAACAGGTTTAGCATGTCCAGCTCCCCGCCGACCCCTAACCATACGATCATCTTATTTCCCCGGGGGAAATTTCCCAGGCCGTCTAGGCCAAGCTTAAAGGGCCTTATACCGTGAACCGATTGGGCCATTGCAGCAGTGATGTTGCCCAAAAAAGACGGTTGTACCTCTCCTATGAATTTAAGCGTTAGATGGAAGTTTTCTGGCCTCGAGAAGTTTCCATCTGTGCTGTAGCTCATTACCTGCTTCTGGATTTTGTTAAGATAATCCTTTATATGCTGCTCAAACTCAACGGCAATAAAAACTCTCATCGCTTTCACCACGTGTTCATATGTACCCTTTCGGGATTATATCTGTCGGACGGGCCTTTTTCCTCATCAGGTACGCCGATTGCTACTATGGCGAAGGGCACGAAATGGTCGGGCATGTTGAATATCTTGCGGATGGCTTCTTCGCGCTCCTTCCTGGGATGGACGCCCAGCCAAACTCCGCCAAGCCCCAGCTGCGCTATGGCCAGCAGCATGTTCTGAGTGGCAGCTGCACAGTCCTGTACCCAGTATCCTTCATATCTTTGCGACGATACATCTCCTGCTACGATGATGCATTTGGGCGCAGTGTTTAGCATGGAAGAATAGGGATGGTATTTGGTGATCTCCTTCATCTTTTGGCGGTCGTCTACCACTATGAAATGCCAGGGCTGCTGATTTCCTGCCGAAGGAGCTGACATGGCCGCTCTCAGGATGATGTCTATATCTTCCTGGCTTACATCCATGTCCTTGTATTTGCGGATGCTCCTTCTTTTAAAGAAGAAGTTCAGCACCTGCTGTTTGTCCATAGGGCATTCCTCCTTATTGCTTTAGTTATGGGTGAAGGTTTCAAAAAATATTATACCAAAATAATCCGCAAACTGCCACAGTCCATTGTGCGTGACGCCTTCCCCCAATGAATGTCCTTTCCTCAATGAATTAGGGTAGATTACCGGCCCATGGTGCCCCACCTACATGTCTAAATGGAATTGGGCTGATAAGAAACCGATGGATCATAGGAAGTTGCATGAAGGATCACCCGGGAAGAATAGACCACGAAAGCTTTTCAAATGAAGTTGGATGAGATCTTATCGGAGAAGGGAAAAATAAAAAGCGGTATCGTATAGATACCGCTTTTGAAGCTTTCTGGTTATCTGCCAACAAACATCTGTACGAACACGTAACCGTATCTTGGGCTCTTTTGAACGCCTATACCAATATGGGTAAAGCTGGGGTTTAGGATGTTCTTCCTATGCCCTTCCGAGTTCATGAGGCCGTTGTGTGCCCCTTCTACGGAGGAGTAACCGGCCAGGTTTTCGCCTGCAGTCCTGTACTGGATGCCGAAGCTGCGCATCATTTCAAACGGGCTGCCATAAGTTGGGGAAGTATGGCTGAAGTAGTTGTTGTCAACCATGTCCTTGGCCTTGATGTTAGCCACCCTGGCCAGATCAGCATCCCATGTAAGGGGTTTGAGACCCGCTTTTGCTCGCTCGGCATTGACCAGTTCCAGCATTCTTGATTGCTCGTAGCTCAACTGGGTTGAAGGCTGCTGCGTTTCGGGTTGCTGAGGTTTAGGCTGCTGCGTTTCAGGCTGCTGAGGCTTGGGTTGTTGCGTTTCAGGCTGTTGAGGCTTAGGCTGTTGCGTTTCGGGCTGCTGTGGTTCAGGCTGCTGCGGAGCGGGTTGCTGCTCTACGGGCTTTGTGAACCACTTGCATATGGATCCGATTTTTCCGTTATCGGTCTTTATTATATACCAGTTACCCTTTTGACCAAGTACATTTACTACCTCGTTATTCTTCAATATATCTATTATATTTGACTGCGAGTCACTGTTCGCCCTTACGTTCAGGTTGTTTGCCGTAACTGTCACCTTAAGAGGGCATGAATTTTGGGCTGCTGCCAATACCTCCGTCTGTGACAATGCCGGTCCCGCTGTGAGTAGCAATCCCAACAGGAAGACGCTCAATAAAACTACCGAAATACGTTTCTTCATGACTATAACCTCCAATTTTTAATATATTTTATATATCTGTAATACATCTTAACATATTCGTAACATATTTGTCATTATAAAAATTATGGTAATTTTGTTGGCGAAAGCATGAATTTCAATTATATCATTATCGTTGAAGTGATATATTTATAATTAATTAAAAATATATCGATATGCCATATATACATTGAGTATTATGGTTAAAAAGTTTGCGTTAAGAAATGATCATGGCAATGTATTATAATTTATTTCCCCTTTTTACCTACAACGATAGTGTAATCCACAGTTATACTGTTTATATTTCTGTTGAAGACCTGCTCGATCTTTTCATCTGTTACGTTCCACGACAATGGAGTCATTCTCATTAAATGCACTAGATCGTCTCTTAATATTTTTACAGTATAGTGAATATCTTTTTTCTCTAAAATGTAAAAATTTCCCCTATAGCGTTCTATGATTTTCTCGTTTGAATATGTCTGCTTATCCTTATTATCATAAAAAATGTTTCTCAACTCTATTAGGTAATTGCTTCCCGGAACTACTTTTATAAGAATTCCATTATCGTTTAAAACCCTGCTGAATTCTCTGTAGTTGGAAGGTGAAAGGATGTTTAAAACTACATCAAACTGTCCGTCTACGAAGGGGAGATTGGCAATATCGGCCACGCACCAAATAATATCATTAAAACCTTTTGAAGCAAGCAATATACCTTCTTTAGATATGTCGACTCCGACCCCCTGTATATTTCCGGCGATTCTACCATTTAAGCTGTTTATAATGCGCCCAAGATGGGAACCTTCCCCACAACCAGCATCCAGTATTTTAATATCCTTGACATTGAATCTCTCTACATGCTCCAGAATTAAATTGCAGGTAGTCTCCAGCATTGGGTCAAAAAAGCCGCTATCGTTTATTATATTCCTGGAGCGAAATAGCTCCTTATCATATTCCGTTTTCACGGGTCTCGTTAAAAAATTTACGTACCCGGTCCTTGCTATGTCAAAACAGTGGTTATTCTGGCAAACCATATTGCCAAAATTACGGACTTCTACCTTTGCCTTGCATATAGGGCATCTAAATATACTGGCATTTTTAAAAAATTTAGCTTTGCGTATTGGAATGCTTCCTTTCAAAATACTTCATCCTCGCTTCCCAACCGTGCAGTAAATATCTTTACCGTCAGTTCACAATGCTTTGTCTTACATTTTACCCCATGCAGCAGCAAAAGTCATCAGATATTTGCATTTGACTGTAATTCGCTTTAGTACAAAAAACATGCTGTATAAAAACCACCCCTTCCGAATCGAAGATATTGAATATTAAAAAGGAAGCCCGCAGGAGTAATACCAATTGTACGGGGATAAGTTAATGAAAAAGGCTGATTGAATTTTGACTGTGGATATGATAAAGTCTAGATGACGGGAATATGCGAACGGCTTTAGGCTTGACAATTGTCGGTTTAAGGGGAGATCACCATGAAGCGACCGCTGGTTATGATAATAGATGGAAACAGCCTGATGCATCGTGCGTTTTATGCCTTACCGATGTTGACCAATAAAAAGGGTATGCCAACAAATGCCGTGTATGGTTTTACCAACATGCTATTGAAGTTAATAGAGGATTATAAGCCAGACTATCTGGGAGTGGCGTTTGACAAAAAGGGACCTACCTTCCGCCATGAGGCCTATGCCGAGTACAAGGGCACAAGGCAGAAAACCCCCGAGGAGCTCATTCCCCAGTTTGATGTTCTAAAAAAGATGCTCCAGCTTATGGGGATAGCCATATACGAAGTCGATGGTTATGAGGCAGACGATATTCTGGGAACTTTCGCGCGTTTGGTCAAGGAAAAGGGATGGGAGGCTTATCTGGTAACCGGTGATAGGGATGCCCTTCAGCTGGTTTCTCCCGAAGTGAGGGTTATCATGACCAAAAAGGGCATATCGGATGTAAGGGTTTTTGATGTTGAAGGCATAAAAAACGAGTATGGATTAACCCCTGATCAAATCATAGATTTAAAGGCATTGATGGGCGATAGTTCCGATAACATACCCGGCGTTCCGGGTATAGGCGAGAAGACTGCCCTTAAGCTGCTGCACCAGTACCACACCGTCGAGCAGGTTCTGGATAACACCGACAATATAAGCGGTCAAAAGCTTAAGGAGTCTTTAATCAAGTATCGGGAACAGGCCATGTTGAGCAAGAGGTTAGCCACCATCGTACAGGATGCTCCGGTGGATATAAAACTAGAGGATTGCTGTTATGAGATACCGCACTCAAGAGAGCTGCTGGAATTCCTGCAGGAACTGGAGTTTCATAGTATAATTGACAAGTTGGGTATACGGCCGGAAAGCACCGATTCGGCTAAAATGCCTGCCCGTGAAAAAGACACCATAGAGGTTAGCACAGCAAAAGAGCTGCGACAGCAGGTGGCAAACCTCATCAACAGAGACAGGCTGGCCATACTGGTGACTGAGGGCTGCATAACCATTGCCGATGGTCCGGGCAGGGTATATAGGATAAGGGTAAGAAATGATTTGCTGCCTCAAGGGGTAAACCTTCAGGATATATTTATAGAGATGAAGCCCATTTTGGAAAGGCCGGAGGTGCGTAAGGTAGTATATGATGGCAAGAAATTGATCCTGGAAGCCCATAGGCACGGCGTTCGTGTGGAAGGGCTAGAGTTTGATGCCTTTATAGCGGCTTACTTGCTGGATCCTGCGAAAAACCGTTATGATTTGAACCAGATCCTTTATGAATATGCCGGCCTGGACGTCGATGTTGCCGATGCAGCCGACCTGTACCTGCTGACGGAGCATATGCGTGACAAGCTCCAGGAGACGGATATGCTTTATCTATACCGGGAGATTGAGCACCCGCTCATAAACGTACTGGCCGATATGGAGATTACCGGGTTTAAGGTGGATAAAGACATGCTGGAGCAGCTTGGAGAGGAGTTTTCAGCTGAGCTATCAAACCTTACCAGGGAAATATATGCCCTGGCGGGGGAGGAGTTTAACATAAATTCGCCGAGGCAGCTGGGCCACGTGCTGTTTGAAAAGTTAGGACTACCCGTTATAAAGAAGAGCAAGACGGGTTATTCCACGGATATCGAGGTGCTGGAACAGCTGCGCCCATATCACGAGCTGGTGGAAAAAATCATCGAGTACCGCCAGGTGATGAAGCTCAAATCCACTTATATTGACGGGCTGTTGAGCGTCATTGATCCCTGGGATGGGAGAATTCATTCTAATTTTAACCAAACGGTGACAGCCACCGGCAGGATCAGCAGTACCGAGCCCAACTTGCAGAACATCCCGGTTAAGATCGAAATGGGGCGAAGGATACGCAAGGTTTTCGTCGCCGGTGGGGAGGATTATGTCCTGGTGGACGCCGATTACTCCCAAATTGAGCTGCGGGTGCTGGCCCATATATCAGGAGACCCTACTTTTATAGATGCTTTTAGGAACAATCAGGATATACACCTGCGAACCGCTTCCGAGATATTCGGCGTGCCCATTGACAGGGTCACTCCCCAGCAGCGCAGCAGCGCGAAAGCCGTTAACTTTGGGATTGTGTACGGTATCAGTGATTACGGCCTGGCAAGGAACCTGGGTATAAGTCGTAGCCATGCCAGGGAGTATATAGACAGCTACTTTGCCCGCTATCCAAAGGTGAAGGAGTATATGGAGCGGATAGTGGAGATCGCCAAAAAGCAGGGCTACGTGACCACGCTCATGAACCGGCGCAGATATATACCCGAGCTCAAGTCACGGAACTTCAACATTCGTTCGCAGGGCGAGCGTTTGGCTATGAATACTCCCATACAGGGCAGTGCTGCGGATATAATAAAGAAGGCCATGAATGACGTATATGCCGAACTTAAGAGGCGAAATTTAAGGTCTAAGCTCATATTACAGGTGCACGATGAGCTGATCATAGATACCTATAAGCCGGAACTGGAGGAAGTAAAGGATTTGGTGGTGCGCTGTATGGAGAATGCAGTAAAGCTCTCGGTTCCGCTGGTAGTGGATGTAGGGGTGGGCAGGAGCTGGTATGACGCCAAATAAAATCCAGTCTCGGTTCGATTTAAATGTTTAATATTGATACGGTCAGAGCATGAAGAGCGTTTTTTATCAAAGAGGATTTAGATGATATTATAGAATGGCTAAATTATTGTGAAGACATTAACCTATGTTGAAGCGATATGACTACGATAAAAAGCGGGAGGAGCAATGAAGGTAATTGGACTAACCGGTGGGATAGCCTGTGGTAAGTCCACGGTATCCGGTATGCTGGAAGATCTGGGAGCTGCAATCATAGATGCCGATGTGATTGCCAGGGAAATAATGGAGAAGGGAACGCCCGTATGGCAAAAGATAAAGGAAGTATTTGGAGATGAGTATCTGCTACCCGATGGGGAGATTGACAGGAAAAAGCTGGGCGAGTTGGTATTTGCCAACCCCGAAGCATTGAAAAAGCTTAACTCCATCACTCATCCGGAAATTCGACGGGAGGTAGTATTACGAATAGATAGGTTAAAGTCATCGGGCACCTATAAAGCAATCGTAGTGGATGCTGCGCTGCTCATTGAAGCCGGATGGTGCGATATGGTGGATGAAGTATGGCTGGTGGTTGCCGACAGGGAGACCCAGATAGAAAGGCTTATGAAGCGGAATGGACTAACGCGCCAGCAGGCTTTAAACAGGATAAGCAGCCAGATGGATCAGGATATAAAGATGCGGTATGCCGATAGAATAATTGATAATTCGCATGGCATGGAGCATACCCGGAAGCAGGTGGAGCAGCTATGGGCAGAACTTTGACCTTTAAATTGGTTTTCATTATCATACTGGCATTGCTTATATTATGCGCGGCATTGGTGTACGATTGGGCTCAGAAACGAATGTATCCATTGAAATATGAGGCTTTGATACTTGAGTATGCCGATGAATACAGGCTGGATCCATATCTGGTGTGTGCGGTGATATGGGTGGAAAGCAAATTCAATGAGTCCGCAACTTCGCGCAAGGGGGCGAGAGGGCTCATGCAGGTTATTCCCTCCACCGGGCAGTGGGCGGCAGAAAAGCTTGGTATTGAAGGATACAGCGATGACAGCCTCTATGACCCGGCGGTCAATATACGGATAGGGTGCTGGTATCTTGATAGGCTTCGTAATCACTTTAAGGGGAATTTAGACCTGGCTCTGGCAGCGTATAACGGCGGCAGCAGCAACGTTGAAAAATGGCTTCAAGATCCCAGATATAGCAAAGACGGGAAGGGATTGGATAACATCCCTTTTAAAGAGACGAGGGATTTTGTGGTCAGGGTATGGAGCGCTTACGAGAAGTACAAGCAGCTATACAGCATACATGATGTTTATCGATGAAAGGGATTGGGGAACAAATGAGGAAAGGGATTGCATTGATATGTTTGGCCATCTATATGTTGACACTGACGGCATGCCAGATTGTAGAGGCACCGCATATAGCAGAACAGGATATCGACATGGGTGAAACTGAGGAGGAAAAGGTTCAAACTCCCGAGCCTCAAATGGGGGGCGAGCTGGTGGTACCCATACCATCACCCGATACTCTCAACCCTTTGCTCACCCAATCAAGGGATATGATTAATTTTTTTGGCTTGATATTTGAGGGATTGTTTGAATACGATGAGAACATGAAGCCACAACCCTGCCTGGCCGAATCATGGGATGTGGAAGATGAGGGGAAGCTGTGGCGTTTTCATTTGCGGAAAAATGTGGCTTTCCATGATGGACGGACTCTGACCGGGGAAGACGTGGTGTTTACATTTATGGCATTGCAGGGAGGGCGCCTTGGGTCCTTTTATCAAAAGGGCATTGCCGGCAACGCAAATATACAGAAGGTTGAAACCGATCCCTTTGATCCTTATACGGTAAACGTGTATCTGTCTCAGCCCGTAAACAACTTGCTGGATATTATGACCTTTCCCGTACTGCCGAAATGGGTATATCAATCCGATGAGTTTATGCTGCAGCATAAACAGGATATGAGTTTACTGCCGGTAGGAACGGGACCTTACAGGGTAGAGAAGGGAGGAATTGAGCGGGAGGAAGGCGGAAACGGGCTTGGGCAGATCAGGCTGGTGAGAAACGAAAAGTACTGGGGCAAACGGCCGTACATCGATGCCATACTGGCACGAATTTACCATGATGAGATGGAGGTAAGGCAGGCCTTCTATGATGGGGAGGTAGATTTGATTAATGTTATGGCTACCGTAATTAACCCCTATCCCAGGGAAGAGGATGCAAGGGTGCACAGGTATGTTACGCGCAATTACGAGTTTTTGGCCTTTAACTTGGATCATCCGGTATTGAGCGATGTTAGCGTTAGAAAAGCCATCGCATATGCTCTTGATAGGAAGGATATCATTTTTAAGGTTTATTTGAACAATGCCGAAGCTGTGGATGTACCCATTCCTTCAGATTCCTGGCTTTACGATAGCAGTTATAGGATATACGATTGCGATGTTGATAGGGCAATTGAACTGCTCGAGCAGGCAGGCTGGGTGCTTGATGATCAAATCTCCTATACGAAAGCGCAATCATCGCAAAATGGGGATGCTGAAAATGGCTTGGCGCAGAGTCAGCAGGAGGACAACTGGGTCAGGCATAAAATGATAGATTCTCAAAAAGTTGACCTTAGATTTTCCATTTTAACAAATTCTGAAAATATCTTGAGAAAGGATGCCCTGGAAATAATCGCTCAGCAGCTGAAACGGGTGGGCATTGCGGTGGAGGTAGAAGCACTTCCTTGGGAAGAGCTTATCGAGAGGTTGAAAGATGGCAGGTTTGAAGCGGTATTGATAGGCTATTATCTGGACATATTTCCGGAACTTAAGTTCATGTTCCATTCGGGGGAGATCGGAAATGATCTCAACAATTTTATGAAGTACCGCAGCGATGAGTTGGATGAGCTGCTCGATGAAGCGGCCGTGACTTATCAGGATGCCAGGCTTGTTGAGCTTTACAGCCGCATACAGAAGCATCTGGTTGAACAGCTGCCTGTAGTTAGCCTGTATTTTCAGACAGCCTCCCTTGTGACCGGCAGCAGGGTTTATGGCGTGAAGGCTTCCGGGGAGCTCAATATATACAGGGGCATCGAGGACTGGTATTTGAGCGATTGATGGCGCTTTGCGGTAGCTATCATAACTGTATGAAAAATTCCATCCCAATAAAGATGAATTATCCGAAAAAATATGATAGAATATTTTTCAGCAAAAATGAAGAAAGTATGGGATGAATTTAGCCCAATGAAACAGCCTACATTAGCCCCATGAAAGTAATTGGTTGACTATTTAACAGGTAGGATGTGAATTTGTTAACTTATTTTCGACCAGATTGCATTTTACCAATACGAGAAGGAGGGATACCATGTCTATACTGGTAACAGGTGGTGCTGGGTATATAGGAAGCCATACCTGCGTGGAGTTGCTGGAAGCAGGTTATGATATCGTTGTTGTGGATAACTTTTCTAACAGCAAACCCGAAGCCTTAAGGCGCGTAAAGGAGATAACCGGGAAGGATTTCAAGGTATATGCCGTTGATTTGCTGGACAGGGACGGACTCGATAAGGTGTTTTTTGAGAACGACATTCAAGCCGTAATACACTTTGCAGGGCTTAAGGCCGTTGGCGAGTCTGTAGCCGTACCGCTGAAGTATTACTATAACAACATTACGGGGACTATCATACTGTGCGAGGTCATGCAGAAGCATGGCATCAAAAAAATAGTCTTCAGCTCATCTGCCACCGTATACGGCAAGCCCGAGAGCGTCCCCATAAGGGAGGATTTCCCGCTGGGCCCTACCAATCCATACGGTCGCACCAAGTACATGATAGAGGAGATTTTAAGAGATGTATATGTTGCCGATGATGAGTGGAGCGTCATTCTGCTGCGTTACTTCAACCCCATAGGTGCTCATGAAAGCGGCATAATAGGAGAGGACCCCAACGGTATACCCAATAACTTGATGCCCTATATAACCCAGGTGGCTGTGGGGAAACGGGAAAAGCTGTATGTATTTGGCAACGATTACGATACCCATGACGGTACCGGGGTAAGGGACTACATCCATGTGGTGGATTTGGCCAAAGGCCACCTGAAGGCACTGGAGAAGGCCATGAAAGACAAAGGCGTGGAAGTATACAATCTGGGGACGGGCGTGGGATACAGCGTGCTAGATGTGGTCAATACTTTTGAAAGGGTCAATGGAGTAAAGATACCCTATGTCATTACCGATAGAAGGCCCGGTGATGTGGACAAATGCTACGCCGATCCCACAAAAGCGCACAAGGAACTGGGCTGGAAGGCCGAAAAAAACCTGGAGGACATGTGCAGGGACTCGTGGAACTGGCAGAAGAACAACCCCAACGGGTATGAGGAATAAATTGGCTGGATGTTCAGGCGATGCGGGTCTGTGACGCAATTATAAAAACGGCTGATATTTTCTCAAAGGATAGGGCGTGATAGTACGATGCAGGCAATGGTGAAAAAGAGGATACCGGCGCTGGTGTCATGGACCCTTGTAATTGCATGGATGACCGTAATTTTCTTGTTTTCAGCTCAACCTGCGCATGAGTCCGATGGCCTGAGCAAGAGCGTGATTCTGTTTATCATTGGGCTAGCCAAAAGGGTTATGCCTTTGGCTGACCTGGCGATGGATATAGCGACCCTAAACCATTTTATTAGAAAGGTAGCCCATTTTACTGTCTATCTTGTGCTGGGCATTTTGACTGTAAACTCGCTAAAGGCGAGCGGCGTTCCGATATTTAAAGCCATTATGTGGGCTTTGGTCATATGCATTGCATACGCAGCTACCGATGAGATACACCAGATGTTCGTGCCGGGCAGAGGCGCGCAGGTAAAGGATGTGCTCATAGACTCTGTTGGGGCAGTTGTAGGGATTTGCGTATATTATGGAATAGTGCGGGCTTGATAGATTAATGGTAAGCAGTAAATTCTTACCGGCTGGTGCACCAAAAGCGGTGCACCAGCGATAAGTTTTTGGAATTTTAAATCGGGCGAAGTATAGCTAAGGGGGTATCGGCTATAAGCAAGATCGCACTGTTGTTTAAGAAAATTGTAACGCGCTTGAATCTTATGAGCGGATTGAGGTTCAATTCCATTAAGTACAGGATAATCATTTTATTGGGGATCAGCACCGTAATAAGCTTGATGTTTTCTGCAATAGTTTCATATAATTCAATTATTTCCATCCAGCGCAATAAGATAAATACAGCTATTTCGTCCACTTTAGAACGCCTTACCGATCAATTGGACAGGGATTATTACAGCATAATGCAGATCACCCAGCAGATGATGCCGCAAGGGTATATAGGTAGCGATGTTGATGAATATTTTTTCACTACCCAGCCTTATAATAAATCGGTATTGATACGCAGAATATCCAAGAATTTTGAGCTTATCACCTATCCATATCCTAATGTAGGCCTTGCCATGTATTATGATCCCGAAGATGACGATGTCTTATTCTATAACCTCCCACCGGTTGAGAAATTTTCTTTGGAAGATCTACCCAAGTTAAAGCAGCATTTAGAAATAACCTATCACACCTTTCATCCATCCATATACAAATACGGGGATCAGCAGGTTATCTCGGTGACGCGCACCGCTTTGTTCTCAAACGATGCCAGTTTGATAATCTATGTTGAAGCAAAGAACGACATTAAGAAAAATCTGGACATGCTCTTTAATGCTCAACGTATGAATTATATCTTTTTGCAGATAGATGAAAATAAGGAGATAAAGTATAGCAGTTCTCCAAGCATTTTTGGGCTAGGCCAGAAATTCGATCTGGGTTCCCAAGATCTTACGGGAAGAATCAACGGTTATATATGGAATCAAAGGAAGAGCCAATTTGGTTTTACAAATATCATTTTAGTGCCGACGGATAGTTATAACCGTGAGCTTTATGCATGGAGCACCACCATGGTGCTGGTCACATTTATCATTCTATTCTTGGTGGCTTTAATGGGAATTATGCTGTATCAGTTGATATATAAGCCTTTGCATTTGTTCGAGCGGGAGATGGAGGAAGTTGGCAGGGGTAATATGGAAATGATAGATTATCACATGGATATAAAAGAATTTGATCGTATGTTTGATAAATTCAACACCATGAAAATGCAGATTCAGGCTCTCATGCGCGATATAGAGAAGAAGGAGAAACAGCGCCATGCTCTGGAAGTGGAAAAGCTGTATTACCAAATTAACCCTCATTTCTTGATGAATGCGCTGAATTCGGTTCATTGGATGGCCGTTATAAACAGGCAGCACGATATAAGCAATTATATATCGAAGCTCAATTACATTCTAAGCTACAGCCTGGGTAAGACAGATCAAGATACCACCCTTAGGACCGAAGTAAAGATGCTTCAAACCTACCTGGATCTGCAGAAGATGCGGTATGACTTTGAAGCCTTTGTAAACGTAGTGGAAGGTGATTATCTTGATATCCGTGTACCAAGGCTTATATTACAGCCGCTGGCAGAAAACGCTATTTGTCACGGGCTTGATCAAAATGGTATACTAACTATAGATGTATTGCCGGATTACTGGAACAAAATGGTTAAAGTGATCATTCAGGATAATGGTAAGGGGTTGGATTCGGAAATTCTCGAAACCATCCGTTCTCGAAGTAGATGGAATAATGGGGCATTTGGCCGGGGAATAGGTTTGCGGTATGTCCATCTTATGCTTGAGTCTTTCTACGGGGATCGCGCTTCAATGATTGTTGAGAGTAAGCCTCATGAGGGAACGACGGTCAAGCTCTTGTTACCATTCAGTTAAAGGAGGCGAATTGATGATCCGGGTATTGATAGTCGAGGACGATAAGCTGGCGCGCAAAGGTATTATTTCCATGATACCCTGGAATTCTTATAACATGGAAGTTGTGGGGGACGTACCCAATGGCGCAAAAGCCCTGGAATTTCTTGCCGACAATCCGGTGGATTTAATGTTTGTTGACCTTGCGATGCCCGTGATGTCCGGGATAGAGTTAATGGAAAGGGTACGGGATAAGTATCCCAACGTTAATTTTGTGGTACTGACATTTCACGAGAATTTTGAGTACGTGCAAACGGCGCTTCGCTTAGGTGCACTGGACTATATTTCTAAAGCGGAGCTGGAATCGGAAAATTATGATCAGATTTTTCGACGCATTTTACAGAGGATTGAGGAAAAGAGCGGATCGAATGCATTCAGTAACGAAGACCATGGTGGGACCAGCATAGACGCTGAGATGTGGGAAAAGCTAAAGCATAGCTGGTACCAGCTATACTGGTTGTATGACGATGAAGTGTTTGAGGAGCTGTGCTCACGGATAGAAAAGGGCGATGTTCCAATACGTTATGTAGAGCAGCTGTTTATAAAGCTTTTGGTGATGGTTGAAATGGCTACAGGATTTAAGAATGAGACTATGCCGGATATCAGGGATATTAATAGTGCCCTGGAATGGATGAGAAATTATAGGGAATCCTTGTATTACAGAGCTTTACAAACCAGAGACCTGGGCAATATAGCGGTGTGCATGATGAAAGCAAAAGCTTATGTGAGAGAAAATATTGGCGAGAAGATTCGCCAGGAGGATGTGGCTTCTTACGTTAATATGAGCAGGAGCTATTTCTCGCAGGCCTTTAAGAAAATGGTGGGAATTACATTCAATGATTATCTAAAGAAGGAGAGGATTGCTGTAGCCAAAAAGCTACTGATTGGTTCAAGCCAATCACTGACCAGCATAGCTCAGGCTGTAGGCTATGAGGATGTCAGGTATTTTAACCACGTATTTCACGAACTGGTTGGTATGCATCCGTTGGAATACAGGCAAAAGTTTTCTTCATACAGCGATAATTGTTAGATGTATAGATAACAGGAATCCCCCTTATTGCTGCAAGCCTGCATAGATGTGCTATAAACGTAGAACAGTACACCGTTTACTAGTAAGTTTTTCTTTAATATCATTAAGGTATAAATCAAAGTGCTCGAAAGCATGAGGGCTTTCGGGTTATACAATAATTAGAAGGGGGAGTTAGCTTGATTAAGAAATCAATAGCCATTATGCTGATTTGTATGTTGGCATTGATGAGCGTGGCTTGTTCCTCTGGGAGCAAAACCCCAAGTCCCGATACCAATGAAAGTCCTTCATCAAACAACGAATCGGGAAATACATCGGGGGAAAACGGCTCTTCGGAGGGTGAACCTTCAGGGGATCCGGCGTTTATGAAGTTTCCCGAGCCGGTAGATGTGCATATTGGTATGAGCGTCTCGCCGGTTGATAAGACGCTGCCCGAAGGTGATAGCGCGCAGGATAATCAGTATACCCGTTATTTAAGGGAAAACTTTAATATCAACGTTGTGGTGGATTGGACTGCAGCGGAAGGTGAAAACTACAACCAGAAAGTTAGTCTGGCAATTGCTTCCGGCGATCTCCCGGATGGATTGATCGCAAATGATCGCACCTATATGGTGAGGGCTGCCAAGTCAGGATTGCTTTACGATATTACCGATTTGTTTGATAAGTATGCATCCCAGCAGGTAAAAGAGATTGTGGCTAGCACCCAAGGCCGAGCTATAGAAAATGCCAGCTATAATGGCCGGATGGTTTCTCTTCCCAATATTACCGTTGATACCGATGGCATATATGTGATGATGATACGCAAGGATTGGCTGGATAAGTTAAATCTGCCAGTCCCCAAGACTTTAAGCGATATCGAGAAGACTGCCAAAGCGTTTATTGACAATAAAATGGCAGGGGAGAATACCATAGGCATAGTAGGACCGGACAAGAACGGTCGTGCTTACAGCACATTCCTGTTGTCGTCTAACAACAGGTTTGGGTTTGATCCCATATTCCAGGCCATGGATGCTTACCCCGGGTATTGGCTGGATGACGGCACGGGGAAAGTGGTGTACGGTACTTTGAACGAGAATACCAAGAAGACGTTAGAAATACTTGCAAGGTGGTATAAGGAGGGCATCATTGATCCTGAGCTAGGTACAAGGGATTCTTCGGCTGAGGTCGTCAATGCCAATCAGGCAGGTATCTTCTTTGGCCCGTGGTGGAGCCTGGGATATGGTAACGGTGATTCGTTCAAGAATGATCCCAATGCTAACTGGCAGGCCTATCCGGTTTACACCGACGACGGCAAGTGGAATGTGCGCATGAAGACGGTTGGCACGACGTATACCTTGATTAGCAAAAAGGCAAGTGAAGATGTTGCCAAGGCTATAATAATTATGAACAACGTACTGGTAAGAGACGAGAGCATTTTTGATACTTCTGTGGCGATTGGCTGGTATCCGTTGCGCAACGTTATGGCACCAGCGGATGAGTGCGAATATGAGTATAAGGAGCTGTGGAAGATTTTAAGGGGAGAAGCGGATCCGGAGGACTACAATCAACCTGGCAGCCCGTATAAGTTGATGTATTCCGACGCAAAAGCCATCAAAGACGTTGTAAAACCGGCTGATCCCAACAGCGAAATACTCAACGTGCAGGATTTTGATCAGACTGATTTTGGCAAATTCCAGCGCTTCTACTCCTTGCTGATAGGCAATCGCCCATTTGCGACGCTTACTCCCGATAAGAAGGTTTACAGCGTGACCTACAACCAGACCGGGACCATGGAGAGGAAATGGGCCAATTTGCAGAAGCTAGAAGATGAAACTATTCTCAAGATCATCCTCGGTCAAGCACCTATCAGCAGCTTCGATGAATTTGTGGAGAAGTGGAAGGCACAGGGCGGAGACGAAATAACTGCTGAGGTACAGGCAGCATACGATGAGGAAAAATAGATAAACGCAGTTGAATTTGAGCGGAGGTGTTGGAGAGCAGCACCTCCGCTTAATAAAAGCATTAAGTTTTATTTAAGGGGAAGTGGATTATGAAAGGCAAGATGGGAAGCGTCGAGAAGCATTACTATTTAATGGTTTTACCGGCATTGGTCTGGCTGTTCTTGTTCAGCATCGTTCCAATGGTGGGCATCATAATGGCTTTTCAGGACTATAACCCGGGGCTGGGGATTTTCGGTTCGGAATGGATCGGATTGGAAAATTTCAGGTATTTAATGCAGTTAGACGACAGTAAGCAGGTGATAATAAATACCCTCATTATTTCAAGCGGTAAAATTGTGCTTAATCTTCTGGTACCGCTTATATTTGCTTTATTGTTAAATGAGATCACGCAGCTGCAATACAAAAAGCTGGTACAGACAATCGTTTATTTGCCGCATTTTATATCATGGGTTATAATGGCCAGCATAGTTATAAATATATTCGGTTACAGGGGGGCCATAAACACCATGAGGAGTTGGCTGGGCTTAGAGCCCCGCTTGTTCATGGCCGATGCGTCTATTTTCCGCCAGCTGGTCATAGGGACCGATGTATGGAAGAGCTTTGGTTTTAATGCCGTGATTTTTTTGGCTGCATTGACGTCCATTAACCCTAATTTATACGAGGCAGCCACCATTGACGGCGCTAATCGCTGGCAGAAAACGTGGTACGTTACGTTGCCGGAGCTAAAACCCACCATTGTGCTGTTAGGGGTTTTGGGGCTAGGCAACATTCTGAATGCGGGATTTGACCAGGTGTACAATTTATACAATCCTCTGGTATATTCCACGGGAGATATTTTGGATACCTGGATTTATAGATTGGGGTTGACCAATTTGCAGTTTTCCCTTGCCACCGCGGCAGGATTGTTTAAGTCAGTAGTGAGCTTCGTGCTGATCACCATCTCTTATGTGCTGGCCTATAAATTTGCCGATTACAAGATATTCTAGAGGGGGAATAATTGTTGGTAAGAGACAGGACGTTTTGGTCCCGAGCTTTCGATGTGGTTAATATAATAGTACTCGGTTTGATAACTTTGAGCTGTTTGTATCCGCTGTGGTATACGTTTTGCTTGTCTATTTCAAATAAATCGGCAGCCAATGCGGGATTGGTGACGTTTTATCCCATTGGATTTTCGCTCGTTTCCTACAAGGAGATCGTGAGCGACATTAAATTTTTTAACTCTTTTTGGATATCCATACAGCGCACCGTTTTAGGAACCGGTATTTCGCTTTTGGTGGGAATAATGATGGCTTATCCGCTGTCAAAATCGAAAGAGGAATTTAAAGCTAGAGATACAATCATGTGGCTGCTGGTCTTTTGCATGCTTTTCAATGGTGGCCTCATTCCATGGTATATCACTATTCGGAATTATGGTTTGCTGGATACTATATGGGCGCTTGTACTGGCGGGCGGATTGCCGATATTTAACACCATTCTCATCATGAATTTCTTCCGGGGTTTACCCAGGGATATTGAAGAGGCGGCGGTAATTGACGGTGCGGGACCGTGGCGTATATTGTTCGGAATAGTTGTTCCTTGTTCCATACCGGTTATTGCGACCATCACCCTATTTGTAGGCGTGTATCACTGGAACGAATTCTTTCATGGGCTGGTATTGATGAGCGATGCTACCAAATATCCGCTGCAGACGTATATTCAGCAGCTTGTGGTGAGCATTCCCACGAATACTAGCTTGACTCCGGATCAATATAAGAGGTTGTCGGAGCTGTCAAATCAATCCTTGAATGCGGCAAAGGTATTCATCGCATTGATACCCATGCTTATCGTTTATCCGTTCCTACAGAGGTATTTTGTCGCCGGAATTATGCTGGGAGCGATAAAGGAGTAAAGGGATATTATTGGATTAAAGGATTAAACAGGGTTCCCATAAGGAATTGGAAAAGGGAACCCTGTTTTATTTTTGCTAACAAAAGCTTTGCCTAATCATTAAACCGGCTGAACTGCCAACGCTGCCAATAGAAACTCTTGTAAAAGGCATGATGCTTGAGTTTTCATATTTGGTTATTTATCGGTATGATATTTAGTTTACAAAATTTAGATGTACAATGAAAATTATTATACTGGAAATGCGGGAATTATGATACAATTGATTATGACATCCTATTAGAAACAGCAGGGGGTGAAGGCATGTACAATTTTCCTAAAGGTTTATACACCGATGTCCGAATAGAAGAGATATTTGAGACAAAAATCGGCTTTAAAAAGGATGCGCTTCAAGAACAAAAGGTTCGCAGCAATAAAGGGGCTTTCATCAGGGTTTTCGATGGCGAGCGATGGTATTACAGTTCCCTGACCGATTTAAGCCGCGTGCAGGAATGCATAGACGCTCTGGCACGGATGGCCAAGCCCAACGAAAATATTGCGGAACACCCGGTCGTTAAGGCTTTTGAAGTCAATAAGGACAGGATTGTTCAGCACGAGAAGGATTCGGTTACGGATATCCCTGTAACCGAAAAGCAGGCGTTGCTGGAAGGATATTTAAAGCTACTGGATTACCCTGAAATCGTGCATCATACTTCTTACTATGTTGACAACAAGACCGTTAAAACGATCTATTCCTCCAAGGGAACGGCGGTTACTTTCGATAAGCAGACGTGCGGCATTCGTTTAAACCTGGAGCTTGCCTCCAGCGATAATAAAAACAGAGATGTCATTTCAAAAGCTGCCATACGCTTTGATGAGCTTATAGGGCTTGAGGATTACCTTAAGGAGAGGATTGAAAAAGCCATTGCTTTTGTGAGGGAAGCGGTGCCCGTAGAGCCGGGCATATACACGGTGCTGTTGAGCCCCGAGGCTGCGGGTGTGTTCACCCATGAAAGTTTCGGGCATAAGAGCGAGTCGGATTTCATGGTGGGAGACGAGACCATGAAGGCCGAATGGGCTCTCGGCAAGACAATTGGGAGGGAGTTGCTGACCATAGTGGATGACGGCCTGGTTCCAGGCAACGGTTATGTACCCTATGACGATGAGGGAACCAGGGGTAAAAAGACGTATATCGTGAAAAACGGGAAGCTGACGGGGAGGCTGCACAGCGCTGCTACCAGCGCCGCTTTGGAAGAGCCCCTTACCGGAAATGCAAGAGCCATAAACTTCCAGTTCGAACCCATCGTTCGTATGACCACTACATACATCGAGAAGGGAGATCGGCCTCTTAAGGATATTATCGGAGAGATAGATAAGGGCATTTATGTGGAGACCATCAGGCATGGCTCTGGAATGTCCACCTTTACCATAGCGCCTTCCCGGGCGTATAAAATTGAAAACGGTAAGATTACCGTACCGGTTAAGGTATCCGTTATAACCGGCAATGTATTTGAGACTTTAGCAGAAGTGGATGCGGTGAGTAAAGAATTTGAACTGCTGAGCTTTGTAGGGGGCGGATGCGGTAAGATGGAGCAGTATCCGCTACCGGTAGGGTTCGGAGGCCCCTATACAAGGGTACGAAAGCTGAAAGTGCAGTGACGAGAAAATTAAGTTATGGTGGCGGGAGGTATAGTCAATTGATGGAGAAGGAATTTATAACCATACATGAAAAGGAGACCGCGGTAAGGGTTCAAAATACCAGGGTCAACGCCGTGCGTATGAAGGATATCGTGAAAAAAGGGGTCAGGGTATACAGAGATGGCAATATAGGCATCTCGGGCGCCATAGGCGAGGTTCCCGATGAAGTCCTCCTTGAAAATGCCGTACAAAACTTGGGCGCTGGCATTTCTTATCCGTATGAACTATCGGGCAACCTTAAAGACCACCGTGACTACGGGAAAAACAGGATGAGCGGGGATCAGCTGCTGGAATGCGCAGAGGAAATACTCGAAAGGCTCAGGGTAGAGTATCCCGATTTTGATTTCAATGAAGGCATACTGACCAGGGAAGTAAGCTGGCATATGAAAAACACCAAGGGACTAGACCTTGAATATAAAGACGCCTATATGATACTGGCGTTGATATTGAAGGAAAAGAAATCCGCTAACGTTATTGATGGTTTTTTGGAGTATTATGGCAGGAATTTTGACCCCCAAAAATTCTGGGCATTTAATGCTCAGCTCCTTGAAGCTTATCGACGCAGGGTTCCACTGCCCGAAGGAGATACCTTACCGGTGCTTACCGTCGAATTTCATGAACTGTCAAGTTTCCTGTCGCGTGCGCTTAACGGCGAGATATATGCAACCGGCGGTTCCATCTTCAGCAATAAACTGGGCCAGAAACTCTTCAACGAAAAGATTA
>Ga0134098_1000412_pt1 | contig 45802 bp, 45 predicted proteins | sample 9_3taG_FD_94456 | JGI IMG/M metagenome (GOLD analysis project Ga0134098, IMG submission 94456) | Switchgrass degrading microbial communities from high solid loading bioreactors in New Hampshire, USA - 9_31_10_142_A3 metaG | ecosystem: Engineered > Bioreactor > Semi-continuous > Anaerobic >... | reverse complement strand
TTGAACCGGGAATATCACATTCGCATTAATCGCAAGCGAACCCGGCGTTACATGCGGGAAATGGGGATACATGGCTTCTGTCCTGGCCCCAATCTTAGTAAGCGTCTACATGGGAAGTACTTGGACATGGGACAGGGGGACAGGTCCATTGACATGATCTACTAATTCAAGTTTTTTGCCAGGACAAAAGATCCGTCCAAAACTTATGCAAAAGCTCCATTTTATAAAATGCCGGGCGGGTTACGCGGGTTTCATGACTTTATTTTTACTAAATATGCCTTTTTTCAGAGGTCCTGAATCATCCCCTTGTTTACGGAGAACAGTTCATATATAATATTTAGCAGGAAATCCATATATATGAATTGTCAAACTTCTTTTGTAATTATCATTCAAAGAAGGGTGGCGAATTAATTGGCACAACCCGATAATAACTATTCATTTTTCTTTGACGCAAAAGATAACAAAAAAATTCACACATATGTTTGGAATAAAACAGACGATCCAAAAGGCATAGTTCAAATCCTTCACGGAATGGCCGAGCATGGTGGAAGGTATGCCGATTTTGCTGCGTTTTTGAACAGAAATGGTTTCATTGTTTATGCCAATGATCACAGAGGTCATGGAAAAACAGCACAAAATCCTGATGAGATAGGAATTATCGGGCAAAACGGATTTGAATTAATCATCAGCGATGCGTATGTCCTTTTTAAAATGATAAAAAGCAAATATCCAGATCTGCCCGTGTTTATACTTGGACACAGTTTCGGTTCCTTTCTTGCCCAGTCGTTTGTAATCCGGTATGGCTCGGAAACAGAAGGTGTTATTTTGTCAGGTTCGGCAAAACAGGATGGGCCTGAGATTGCGTTGGGCAGGGTTGTAGCCTCTATACAGAGAATTATTTTCGGTGAAAATAAAAAAAGTTATCTAATCGATAAGCTTGGCTTTGGAAGCTACAATAAAAGAATCCCGGACGCAAAGAGTAAGTTTGCATGGTTAAGCCACGACAATAACGAGGTTGAAAAATATGAGAACGATCCTCTATGCGGAAATGTCTTCTCTATCGGGTTTTATTATTATTTTTTCAAAGCATTAAAAGGATTATACCATTATGACAAATTAGCAGGCATACCGAAAACTCTTCCGGTATTTATCGTTTCAGGTGATGAGGATCCGGTTGGTGATTACGGGAAAAGAGTTTCAGCACTATACGATTTTTACAGGAAATCAGGATTTTCTAACGTACAGATAAAGCTTTACCCCGGCAAAAGACATGAAATTCTGAACGAAACCGGCCGGCAGGAAGCATATGATGACATATTATCCTGGCTTGAAATTCAAATTCAATCCAAATAATGATATTAAAGCCTGAATCTGCAATATATAATGTCTCCGCCATGTATCAGGTTCGTTAAGAACTGTATATGTTATTCTGCATTTTCCTCTGAATATTGTCTTAATGCAAATATCACGCTCTTTCCGGTGCTATGCAGGTCATAATCATTTTTACCAGATGGAAAATTAGTGTTCTGTAATTTTCTTTCATTAACCAGCAAAAGAAGTACAACAAGCTTCCAGGAGACAAACATGTATAATGTACATTGTCTCTTTTCCCTATTCTAGAAGTAAGCTTCAAATTGCTTCTTTGTTTTTTTATCAAGAATCCCACCTGAAAGCGCATGAAAGATAAAACCATCTATATCTTCTGACTTATATCCCTGCCGTATAATAAAAATAACGTTCAGGATATCGGTAAGTATGGGTTTTCGCATGGTTTCTTTAACAGACAGGATATCAAAGGAAATTAATTCTGAAGCTATTTTTTACTCAATCCAGGTTTCGCTGAAGCAATTTTCCCGAGTGACTGAATGCACCGGCGTACTGTTATGGGTTTTTCGTCATTCAGGATGGTAAGATACCCGTCAATGATCTCCTCCATTCGGTTCCCGGTGTCCCACCTGGCATTTTCGGCTATCAGCATAAGCCCGATGCTTCTCTGGTAGGAGTTGTCACTGTTGAGCTTTTCGCGGAATATATCCCAAAATGGATAGACATCATCAAAGAATATCGATCTGTTCTGTAACAGGAGGAACGCTTTATATCGGATATCGTCATTTTTTAAAGACAACCATTCCACCAGCTGTGGAATATCATCTTTATCGAGTGCTTTTGCCACCTGCTGTAAATCGCTATTGGGAATTGACATGATATTTTCCAAATCAACCATCTTTTATTCTCCCATATCAATATATTTAATTATTGTAGCATTGATTGTCTGCATTATTCCCTTGTTTCCCCATGATTTCCCTCAGAAACTTCGTTCAACAATTCCCAGCAACATGAAATCAAGTTATATACAATTATATATCACTCAGTTACTTTTTTCCAACAAAATGATTATCTGGGGATTAATTTTATTTACAGGCTCACAAAATGCGGCACCTAACAGTTGTAGCTGCTTACCTTTCACAGAATCAAACGCAGGCCCATATGGACTTGCGTTTACCTGTCCCTTTGTCCCAAATTTATCTATTGACTCTGCCGTTAGGTAATAGTTTATATTTATCTTATACATCTTCCGTAAAATAAGGAGAAATTAATTATGAATGAGTTAATAAAAATCAGGGATGTGACAACGAGATACAGTATATCGGCCCGCACACTTCGCTATTATGAGGATATGGGGCTGATAAAAAGCATCAGAAGCGATGATTATGCGTACAGGTTATATGATGAAGCTGCCTTGAAAAGGCTGGAGCAAATTTTAATTTTACGCAGGCTTAATGTCAGTATTAAGGATATCCAACGCATATTCAGCTCATCCGGAACCGAGGTTGTCCTGGAGGTTCTGGGCAAAAAGGTTGACGACATTGATGAAGAAATATCTCTTTTACATGAGCTGAAGGATATTGTTCTGGAATTTATCCATCAATTCGAGCAGGCTGATTTTAACAAAGACTCGGACGTGAAGCTGCTTTATGAAAAGGCAAAAGAGATCAAAACCCAGCTTATCGATACAACCTATAGCGGTAATCCTTCATCGGTGAACCGTCTGCTGGAAGTTACAGAAAAGCTGGACAAAAAAGTTCCTGACATCATGATAGTCAGAATACCTGGATTCAGAGCCGTAACATCAGGGCGCATGACATTTGAAGAGCTTTTCAGCGGAGGATTTGAACCGTGGCAGGAATCGCACAACCATTTATTTGAGCCCGTTATATTCAATTGCCCTGATTTTTTGTGCGGAAGAGGCGATGAAGCCGAATGGATATGGGCGATTAAAGATGACGTGTCCGAAGCCGATACTTATCCATATGAAATCATTGAGTTTCCCGGTGGTTTGTACGCCGTTGCTGTTAGTGTGGATGGTGACGGTGAAAGCTACAGCAAGGTGATGAAAAAGACAGAGAAATGGCTTGAGAGTACAAATTTTACAATTGACAGTGAACGGGATTCCATGGGAAATATGATTTACGTGGACGATGAAATCAAAGAAGGTCTTGGTTATCACCAGATGAATCTTTATGTGCCGATAAAGTTAAGGGAAAAAAGCAAAGAGATTGAGGCTTGATAAATCTGCCTGGTCAATTTACACCCCCGGTATTGCTATAACAAATATACCGGGGGTGTATTTATGTAATCCAAGGGAATGTTGTCCACTAAAAATATATTTGATAAAATTGGCAATAAACAGGCTGATAAGTAGCAGGATAAGTTTTACATGTTTGTTGTAATTGCAAAACCAGAGATAGTTGAGATTGTACCGGTTGTAAGTTAAACAGGAGGTTTCAGCAGTGTCAACACTTATTATAATAAGAGGCAATTCAGGCAGCGGGAAAACAAGTGTTGCCAAAATGCTTCATAAGATAATTGGAAGAAATACTCTTTTGATAGACGGGAAAGACACTGAAGCGCTGCCATTGTTAATTACACTAAGGCTGGATCAAAAGGACAAAGACAAGGTTGTGATCCATCTGGCCGGTTGCGGGAATTGCAGAAAAGAAATGGCGCTGTTAATAAGGCTGAGAAATGTCCATGAAGGCAGTATGAAGGAAGTTCCACAAAAAGTAAAATTATCTGCCTTTGATTTAATACCGAAGACAAATTCCCAGTACAAATCATTACTATACCTTGATCCGCTTTTTGATGCGTTAAAACTTGTAAACATGATGATCGGATTTGCGAAACAATTAATATGAAAGGAAGGATGCATTTATGTCAAATGAAATTCCAGTAAAGGAAATAGGACAGTTGTTGGATGATGTTTCAAACAAGCTGCCTAAAATGATCAGCGGCGTTATGGATGCAATGTATTCTGCTGAATCTGGCAGAAAATTAGGCCAGGCGGTCGGAAGTTTTTATAAAGAATTGGTTGATTCCGGTATCCCGTCGGAAGAAGCGCTTAAAATGGCCAAAGACTATATGATTTCCATCAAGGATTTGGCAAACAGCTTCGGTAAAAAAGACGAGATGCATGAGAATAAACCATGACAGCATTGCATGTTATTAAAACCGTTTTGAAACTATTGTTGTTCATAGTCCTTCTTCCGATTCTAATTTTTGTGGTTTTAATCAGGCTGTGGCATTTCAGAAAGGTATTAGTCCGAAATTTGATAGAATCGGGAATGCCGGAAGAATATGCAAAACAGCTGGGAAAGGAAGCAAAACCGGGAAAAATGGTAAACTGGCGCCCCATATAAGTGGGCGCTGTTTTAATATATGTGAATAATATGCTACAATATTCAGTATTGCATTCTGTAATAATTAGAAAGGATAAAAAATTATGATACGCTTGGAAAAGGTGTCCGAAGAATCTTTCTTTCCGGTTGTGCGGTTGAAAGTCAGTCCTGAACAGGAAAATTTCGTGTCATCAAATTTGATGTCACTTGCGCAGGCCTGGCTGTATTTTGACATGGCGAAGCCTTTTGCCATCCTTGATGATGATACTGTCGTAGGATTTTTGATGCTGGACTGGGATGAAGAAGAGCGGACGGTTGGAATCTGGAGAATGATGATTGGAAAGGATTATCAGAGAAAAGGATATGGTCGTTCTGCCCTTATTGAAGCATTGAAAATGATCCGCTCATCGGGAAAATTCGATATGGTTTATTTGTCGTATGTTTCAGGAAATACTGCTGCGCGTGAGTTATATTATTCATTGGGATTCCGTGAAAACGGTGTGATAGAAGATGATGAGATTGTCATGACTCTACCGTTGACAGATCAGCCGAAAGTGGGTACATCGATAGCCGGTGAAGATGATTTGGAAGACATGTTGAGACTGATTGAAGAAGAAAAGAAACTTGGGATGAAGATTCCCACATCCCTGGAGACAGAGGAGCTGCTAAAGAATGCCGTAGGAAATAAGCTGGTCAGGCGCCTGACTTTGATGGGAGAGACAATTGGCTTGTATTCAAGCGGAGAGATCCTGGTGTCAAGTAAATACGAAAAGTATCTGGATGAAGCGAAGGAAAAAGTTTCAAGTTTATAAGTCCAGGTAAAAATTGGTTTTTTCTCTGAAAAGAATCAGTTAGTACTTCGTATAACCCCCGGTATGTTCAAATATCGGGGGTTGTTTTCTAATAAAACAGCCACTCTGTTTAAGGTGCGGTTATGTTTACGCAGAATATTATGCGGTCGTTTTCACGCGGTAAAAAAACCCGGCTCAGAATGCAGAAATTGCAATGATCCCGTACCTGTTCCAGTGTCCCATGCTAATTATACTCTAATAAAAAAACACACCGGTTTTTTAACTAAATTAGTGGGACAAGGTACCTGTCCCCGTGTCCCGGATTGAAAAATACAGTTTTTCCTTCAGCACGGCGAGGCTTGTTATTTCTTCTATATTTCCCAAATTGCAGCGGATTATGCTGTAGCCAAAATCGTGCATCAACAGACTGTCAAAGCACTTTTCGGTAAGCTCCTGTATGTCATATTCACCGAGATATCCGTACATATAAGGCTTTTGAAAGCGAAACAGCTCACATATAATTGCTGCAAGCTCATATTCGGCCGGAGCAAATACCGCATCCGCAAAGTCTATTATATAAAGCTTTCCTTGAGCATCAATCAATACATTATCAGGGTTCAGATCACCGTGAACATAAACCGGAGCTGTTATTTTATATTTCTTCAAATATTCCCTGCGCTCATTTTGAAAACTCAAGGGAAAATTGCTCCAACGCCCGCAATTCAGGGCTCTTTCTATAACATCACAATCGTTAAAACGCTCACACGGTGTGTTCATTCTATCTGTTATTTCCTGTAGCCGCCTCGCAAATTCAATTTTTTCATTATCAGTCATCCGGTTTTCAAACCGGCTGAGAGAGTTTCCGGATATATGCTCCATTATGAGGTAGTGAAAAATATATTTATCTTCCACGGTTCCGCATGCTACCAGTTGCGGTACGGGTATTCCAAGCCTGTTTGCCCGTTCCATGCCGAAAAGCTCGGTTTTATAATCAGAATCGGTATCCATTCCCGATTCTTTGGGTGCAAATATCTTTACCACAAGATCACCGGCTTTAAAAACCGCGTTTGTACCGGGTGTGCAGTGTTCAATCCCCGTATAGGCTAAATTGTGGCGGCTGAATATATATTTTAAAAGCGGTTCGAAACACTCAATGGACTGAAATATCTTCCCCCAGGATTCCCAGCCGTTAATTTGTCCTGTGAAAATATTCATTGAAACTTACTCTCCAGTTCTTTATCCCTACATTTAAACTCCTGCCCGAAAGCCCCATCTGCCCGATAACAGCCGTTCCGCATGATATGAAACTGAAAGCCGTATTGGTAGCCTGAATAAAATTTGCTTTCATCATTAATTTCGTCCTGCTTGACAACCAGTGGTGACGTTTACTGTACCAAATACTCTTCGGAAATTATTCTTTTTCCCTTGTAAAGACCTTTATTAAGCAACAAAGATGCGAATTTTACCAGGGACGAAGGATATAAACTAAGGCCCATCCCTCCTGCTGTCAAACCTTCAGGAGAAAGCTCCCACTCAGCCTCGGTAATATTCATCGGTGAAAACATGTACATATTTAAAAACTCTTCGAGATTCTGACCCGATGCCTTTTGAACAATAGCCGACAGCATATGTGTAGCATTGGTGCTATACCTGTAATATGTTCCCGGTTCATGCGTAAACTCCTGCGCCAGAAATGCTCTTATCCAATCGGGCTGCGGAAATAGCCTGGCATATGTATTTTCATGAATACCTGTTGTCATCGTAAGTAAATGCCATACCTTCATTTTCATCAAATTGGGATGGGGATTTTGAGGCAATTCATCTTTAAAGAACGATACCACATAATCATCAAGATTTAGCAATCCATTATCCGCCGCGATGCCTACAGCCAATGAAGTGAAGGATTTTGTCATTGAGAAAAACAGCTGTTTGCAATCTTTTTTATACGGTTTTTTACAGAATTGTGCAAGAACTTCATCGCCCTGCAGCAATGCAAGGTTTATCAGATTTATATTTTTGTGCTCTTCGCAGGCTTTGATAAAGTTATATACCGCTGATTGTGATAATGTATTGCCTGTTTTCAAGTTCTCACCCCTCTATAAGGCTATTATCCAAGCTTGAGGTTTTTCCACCTGACAGTCCGTACGTCACAGCAGCATTTTTTATTTTCTCAAGAGCACCGGCAATCAGGACATGTTCCTGGTGTCAAAATATTATGCACTGTAATATGAACCAATCAAAAGTATAACAGGCAGTACAATCCATGCCAATATCCGGCAGGCGGTATTATAACAAAAAGAGGGAGATTCTCTGTCCTTATTCAAGCGGCATATCAATCTTGCTTAATTTTTTCAGCAATATCTCCTCTTCTGTCAGCTCACTGCTGTTTGCTTCAATCTCAGTCCTTATATAGAGCATCCGGGAATCGATGTCAGCAATAAGGTCGGCACATTCCTTCAATTGCTCTGTTATTTCTTTTCCATTTGCAATCTCCTGTTGCTTGTACCTAAGCTGATGTTCCAGGCTTGCCCAGTAATCCATTGCTATAGTCCTGATTTGCACCTCTACTTTCATGTCCCTTTTTTGTTCGGCAAAATAGACCGGAACGCTTACAATCAAATGCAAGCTGCGATAACCGTTAGGTTTCGGATGTGCAATATAGTCCTTTTTCTCAATAAGCTTAATATCATCCTGCTGTACCAGCGCTTTCGCAATCCTGTATATATCATCCACATACGAGCAGATGACACGGACTCCTGCAACATCGTTGATGTGTTTTTCAATATTCTCAAGTGTAAAAGGTATATTTTTTCTGTTCATTTTCTCTATAATACTTGCTGTACGTTTCAGGCGTGTGTTAATGAAATTAATAGGATTTCTTTGATACCGGATTTTAAATTCCGTGTCCAAAACTTCAAACTTCGTCTTTATCGCTTTTATGGCGCATTTATACATCATCATTAATTCCTTGAACTCAACAAGAAAGTTCAATATTTCCTTGGACCGATCCCACATGATATTAACAATCTGGTCATCCATGGATAATACTTCAGTTGATAAATCATATATTTGGGAATCTGATTCATCTGATATATACTCGTTTGAATCTAAAATCCTTTCCTTCTTGTCCATTGCGTTCTCCTTTTCCTTATGTACTTTTTATAAAGATCAGCAGAATTGAAACATATCAGTAAATTTATATACAAAATTATACTGGTATAATGTGAACTGAATATGAACAGCACATTGCTCTGCAAAAATTTACAAACAGTTCATAATCCGGGACAGGGGGACAGGTTTTTTCAGCTATATGAATTTATTGATAGACCTGAAAATCATAAGACGTACCATCGGATTTTTGAATTAATGAAGATTGAAAGGAAAAAGTACCTTTACTGTGTCTGCTTTCACTGTAATATAATATTGCCCGTTTTCAAATCCCAGTTCACTAATCATTATCAATCACAATCAGGGAGCATTCTTTTTGACATGATTTCCAGCCAGGAAGCATTCTTTTACTTTTTCAAACAAAACCGGCAATATCTCAGGATATGTCAATTCTTCGGGATATGTATCAAACAAAGCAACCTCCCCCATCTCACTGTCCGGTATCCTTGAAAGCTCGGTTATTTCTGCAAGATAAACCTGTCCGTTTGTAAAATCGGCTTTCTGCCCATATACAACTGGAAAACATAATCAACCTTATGATACCCGCCATGTTTTAATATGACTTCCTTTACTCCCTCATACAGGGCTTTCCTGTGGTCAACAGGCAAGCTTTTGTGGTCTGAAAAGGTATCGAGAAGCTCTAAATATTCATCTGCACTGTATGTCCGAGTTGAATCGTACAGCTTCATGGTAACATCACAGAACCCGTAACGTTCCAGGCAATCAAAGCCAAACCTTCTGCGGATTTCAGAAGGCTTCATGAAATCGTCCCTGGATTTTTTAGACGGTCTTTCTTTCGTAACATAATAGCTATAATAGTATTTTTCATATACCGTTTGGAGGTCCTCATAGAGCTCTTCACCTATGGCTGGAACAGGATTATTGCGAAACAGGGCAAATACCCCTCCTTTCTTTAAAAGACCGAAAACTTTGGGGCACCCTATTTCCGCGTCCACCCAATGGAATGAAGATGCTGCATATATCAAATCATAGTCTGTATCATCCAACGAAACATCCTCGAAAGTGGATGTTATTACACTAAAATTCCCGTAATCTTTGAACTTTTCCAGGAGAAATTCCGACATATTCTTGCCCATTTCTACAGCAGTTACAACATACCCCGCATCAAGGATAGGGGTTGTTGCTTTACCTGTCCCTGCGCCTATTTCAAGGGCTTTTTTACCTCTTCCCGGCCCGGAATATTGAATAATATCTGCAAAAAGCCCATCCGGGTATTCCCACCGCACCTTTTCATAACTCATTACAATCTCATCGAAGATTTTCCTGTTGCTAAGTTCCCATCCAGTAACTTTGTCCTTGCACATATTAATCTCCTTAACATGTAATCACGTTTTTTCTATATTGCTGTCTTAAAGACCATACCCGTCGGCTATTTTGCTATGAAATTCATCTTTTGATACATAACTTATCACTTCATTTATCTTCCTGTCCACTTCGGGATTTTTTAAGTCATAAAGCGTGTGCAGCCCCATGATATCGTACAACAGGGGATAGGAAAACCCATGTTCCCTGACGAGATCGGGTTTAATAAAGTAATCTGAATTCTTCCAGACTTTCGGTACCTTAGTCAGCCTTCTTCTTGCTTCTTCACTCAGGTATATATCATATATCTTCTTTTGTGTGAAATTGTACATTTCATCAAGACTGCCAAGCATATATTGCAACGTAATTTCATCCTTTATGCCGGCCAGTGACAGAAAATTTGCCGTCAATATTGCACAGAACATTTCGCGCTTTCTATAGAAAACACCGGTATTTTTTGATTTATCATTGAAAAAATCCATAGAGCCGATGTTTTTCATTTTACCGATATAGTATTCCAATGCATCGGTCACCTGAGGCAAGCCGCCGTGCAATCCAAGCTGAACAATTTTCAGGAGGGCGTTTTCAAGACAGAAATCAAAACTGCCATGCTCCATCGACCAATGCTGAGGAGGAGTATGCGGTTTCAGGTTGTTCAACCATTGAATAACCACAGGATTTTCAAGCAATTCCCCTTCAATTTCCTTCGCGGTTTTTTCATCTTTTAGCAATTCACGCGCCACCCTGTAATGAACAGGTGCATCGGCTTTGTCCATCAGCCAGTCGCATAATTTTGTATCAACCATCTTTTTCACTCCCATATCATAAATAAAAATAAATTCAACACATAATGAGGGCATCCTAAATAATATTAATACTGCATTGGACATTACCGCCTTCAATGATCCATACTGTTAATTCCAATGATTGATTCCCGGTCTTCAACTGCAGGCTAATGCTGTTTGTTATCATGTTTGTCAAAATAACGGTGTTGCCATCTGTTCTTGTAGATCCATTCAGAATTAATGTCTTCGGAACCCTCACTCCGGTCATTTCATTCAAGCTTGTTTTTAATATACGCCTTTTACATAACTCCAGCATTTTGATTTGCAAATTTTACTACTTTACTTAATATCAATATTCTACTCAATTACACAACCAGAAAATTTTGTGACAGATTATTAGCTACGCAATGAGAGTATCTTTACCAATTAATTAATCTTGAGAAAGATTATATATTTTGTTTATAATAATATAAGCATATTTTTGTGTGTAGTCCTGCAAAAGCTCAAAGTAATATGAATCACAGGAGTCTTTGCATACACTTCGGATGGAGGTTCCTGAAAATTGCTGGGAAAATTACTTCGGTTTATAAAAAAAAAACTTTATATTATCTATGTCGGACAGGGATAAAGCGGAATTTACAATAAGCATCAACAGGATTAATACAGCGAGGGCAAAAATTACATCAACCATATTTATTGTCATGGAATTTATGATGCTTATTATCCATTATATAACGAACAAAGAAAATCTTTTCAGAACACCTTACATATATTACGGATCCATGTATATCTTAATGCTGACGGTAATGATAGCATTTTTAATTATTTATACCAGGCTGGGAACTGATGTACCTAAAAATATATCACGCATCCGCCGTACCGGGGTATTTTTTATCTGCTTCATATTGGCGTGGTGTGCCGGAATATCTCTGCTGGATCAATTATCAAACGGGCAGGTTATTGTATATGTTGTAGCAGTCATAGCAATTGCCATCACTCCGTTTTTTGAACCGGTTGTATTATTCCTTGTATATTTTACCATTCATTCATTGTTCCTTATATCAATGCCATATTTTCAAGAATCTTCACGGCTGATCTTCGCAAACTCTATCAACTCGTCTACATTCGTAATTATGTCGTGGGCAATTTCCTTCATGAGGTATAAAAAGCAGGCAGAGGATTTTATTAATAAAAAAATCATATTGGAAAAAAATAAAGAGTTAAGAATGATTAACATGCAATTGCAGGAAGCTAATCAGAAGCTGGAAAAAATGTCCCGGACCGACGGTTTGACAGGTATTATTAATCGATTATATTTCGAAGTCAAAATTAAAGATGAGTGGGACAGATGCAAACGTGATTCAGCACCCTTATCATTAATAATGGTAGATATTGATTTTTTTAAGGGGTATAATGACAAATACGGCCACCAGGCCGGTGACAGCTGTATAAAACTAATTGCAAATGTTTTAACTCTTTATGTAAAGCATCCTTCAGATATTGTGGCAAGGTATGGCGGAGATGAATTTATGGTATTGCTTCCAAATACAGACAAGGAAGACGCCATAAATCTTGCCAAGCAAATGAGAATAGCTGTGGAAGATAAGTCCATACAGCATTCGTATTCCAGTGTTTCAGAACATGTAACAATCAGTTTGGGTATTAATACAACCATCCCGTCAGACCAATCATCTATCGATGAATTTATACGTAACACTGATAAAGCTTTATATATGGCAAAGGAAAGACGTAATTGTTCAGTTTTTTTCATACAGCAGGAACATCCCGGGATTGCAAAAACTATAACATAATATAGTAATTCATCATTCAAACTGTTTGATCCTGACACACTATTCTGATAAAAAACAGGCCTCGTTTTTTCATCCTGTACCTGTTACCTCTTTGAACTTACGAGCAAAATGATATGATGAATACCCAACAAAACGTGCTATTTCATCAAGAGAAAATTCATCACATATATGCTCATCAATGAATTTATATGCCTTGATTATTTCTTGTTCCATCTGCCCCTCCTTTTCACGAAGATGTACCGTACAGTAACTTAATAATACATGATAAAGAGCAATTTTTCTTTTCCTGGATTGCTAAAACTATTGTATTTTTTAGATATCCAAATTGTCTGCTATATCAATTTCTATGAATGGTTTCTTACCAGGATATAAGCAATACTTTTTAAAGTGGACAATAATACTTTTATGTTTTTCTTTTATGGCCGGTAAACCAATTGTTATTTTTAATCAAAATACCCAACGATTGCGTATGCCATAAATCTATCCCATATACAAGCCCTATAATACCTGCTTATGTGTTATTTATAGCTTCCAATGCAGATACATTGGCTGAATCAATGCTGAAATCAGCTACCTAGTGGGTTCTATAATATTAATTCCAAGTTGTGTCCAATCCCCTCGAATTTTCTATACCTATGCTGGATATTCAACGAATCCAGATATAAATGTAAAATTTCATTATCACAGAATAATATATCAGCTGTGCCGATATGAATATCAATTTTTAGTTTGCTTCGAATTTTTTCAGCATTTTGCCGTATCAGGCATAAAATATTGTTTTCCTCCAGATACCATTCTTCTCTCATCATTTCTTCGTATAATTCGATGGCTTTTTCCGGTGCCACTCCCACAGTACGGTATCCTTTGTTATAGAGATGGTGATAGGTTCCTGCGTAAGATATTACTGCCCCAAACAGTTCGGTGTGCTTAACTGCATAATAAAATGCCATGTTGCCGCCCATCGAAAACCCTGACAACATTCTGTTTTCACGTGTTGCATCTGTTCTGTAATGTTCGTCGATATAGGGAATCAGTTCCTGAATAATTACAGATTCAATTTGCAATAAGGCATCGAAGTAATTTTCCTCCGACGATACTGCGTTGACAAAAACAGTGATGGCCCGCCTGTTTTTATAGACTTTTTCCAATGGCCATATCTCGGAAGACTCGTTGCCCTTCCATCCGTGAATATGGTACGCAACCGGATATTTTTCTCCACTGTCATTGTATCCGGGCGGAAGATAAATATTATATCCTATCTCGTGATTTAATATCTTGCTGCAAAATGTTTTATGAGCAACATTTTGAGGTGATTCTGCCGGTGGGTTTACAAAGTTCATTCATTACTCCTCCATATTGGTTCTTTACACCCTCACTATTCCACCTTTGTATACAGGATCCGGTTGATGGAATTAATGCCGGTTAACTACTTTTATAGTACCTGTTTGAGTAAACATGTCAATGGTTTTTAACGATTTTTGAAAAATAGTTGTTCAAGCTGTCTACGCACATCTTGCCTGTAATTTTGCGCAGGCAAAACTTATTTAGCGGATATTTGGATGTTCTTTACGTTTTATCGGGATGATTGCATTTTTTCTGCTCGGGCAATGTTACTTCCATATAGCATTTTTTAACAGTAACCTTTTTTCAAAACAGCAGGTGTATAAGGTTCTGTTTAGAAAAGCAGGAGCTTATCGGGCGGAAAGCTTGCAAAGAGAGTCTTGCTATCCTTTTGGATGAATTCCCAGTGGGTCTTGTCCACAATGGCCTGAAGGAGCAACTCCTCGTTCCGGGCCGGGAGAGGCCGGAAAAACAAGGTGGCGGTAAACCGGTCTTCCAATATCCTTACAATCTCGCACCCGAAGCTGTTAATCTTCGGATTGTGGGATATGAGCACATGCTGGGATCGTATACCCACATGGGAAATTCTTTGTTTTCCTTCGCATTTCAAAAAGCACCCCCATTGGGGCACCAGGATCATGTTTTCCTTAACCCTTTTGGCCTCGCTCACATTCCTGAGCCCCAGGATCCTGGCAGTAGCAAGGTTGGGTGGATGATCAAAAAGCCTTTCCCTGGTATCAAAGGCCAGCATTTTTCCGTTCTCCATTACAAGGATCTTTTCGCTGAGCCGATAGGCCTCATCCATGTCATGGGTGACCATCAGGTAGTTTTTGTCATGGAGCAGGCCCGGGAGCTTTTGCTGCATCTGCTCACGCAAAATCCCGTCAAGGGCCGAAAAGGGTTCGTCCAGAAGAATCAATTCGGGCTCGGTGGCCAGCATGCGCGCCAGTGCCACACGCTGCTGCTCCCCTCCTGAGAGCCGTAAAGGGTATGCCTCCTCCAACCCTTCCAGGTGGAATTTTTCCATCAGCTCCCGCACCTTCTTTTTCCGCTTTTCCGGATTTTGAACGGCAATTTCAATGTTGCCTGAAACGGTCATATGGGGAAAAAGGGCATAGTTTTGAAACAAATACCCTACTCTTCTACGCTCGGGAGGCAGATTGATGCCCCGCTCCGAATCGAAAAGCACCCGGTTATTAAGGACGATCTTTCCCCTGTCGGGCTTTTCAATACCGGCAATGCATTTAAGGGCCATGCTTTTCCCGCTGCCAGAAGGTCCCAGGATGCTGATATTCTCCTGGTCAATCTCCATCCGGATATCCAGGGTGAACTGCGGAAGCTTTTTTTCTATTTTCACCGAGAGCTTCACACACTCACCTCCCTGAAACCATGATCCTGGAGCGATAGCCCCATATGCCCTGGAGCACCATGCAAAAAAGGGATATCAGCATAATAAGCCCCACCCAGGTTAAGGCGGCTTTCATATCACCGCTCTCCACAGCGAAGAAAATGGCAATGGGAAGGGTCTGGGTTTTCCCCGGAATATTGCCGGCAATCATCAGAGTGGCCCCAAACTCGCCAAGTGTCCGGGAAAATGACAGAACTGTGCCCGCCATTAGACCAGGCATGCTCAAGGGCAGCAGGATCTTCATAAAGATAGTGCGTTTGGCCAGGCCAAGGGTCCGGGCCGCATCGATAACCGCCCTGTCCACCTGTTCAAAGGCACCCCTGGCCGTTCTGTACATAAGTGGAAAGGCTACCACAGTACCTGATATTACCGTGGCTGTCCAGCTGAAAATAAGGTTCACTCCAAGTCCCTTCAGCATCTGCCCCAACGGGCTGCTGTTTCCCAGAAGCAGAAGAAGGAAGAACCCAAGAACAGTAGGCGGCAGAATCAACGGAAGTGTAAAAAGCGCATCCAAAATCCCCCTGGCCCTGGCCGGCAGTTGCATAACCAACCGGGCAGCCGCAATACCCAGGAAAAATACAATAGCCGTGGAAACCAGGGTGGTTTTAAGGGAAATCCAGAGTGGCATAAGTTCAAAATTCATGATCCCTCTCCCGGCAGGGCAGTAAACCCATATTTTTCAAAAAGAGCTGCGGCTTCCTCAGAAAACAAAAACTCCACCATTTTCTGCGCCTCCTTAACCTGACCGTCTTTAATGATGCCCACAGGATAGACAATGGGCGAATGGCTTTCCGGGGGTGCTTCCATAGCTATTCTCAGACCCCTGGAAGTCAGAGCATCGGTGGCATAAACCATTCCGGCCTGTACATTCGCAGATTCCACCCATGCGGCCACTTCCTTCACATCCTTTGCATAAACCGCATTTTCCCTTATTTTCCCATCCATCCCGAAATAAGAGAATGTCTCCATGGCATACTTGCCAGCCGGTACACTGTTGGGCTCACCCAAGGCTACAGCCTGCACGTGATCCGATAAAAGATCCTCAAAATCGTCAATCTCAAGCGAATCTTTCGGGGTGACCAACACCAGCCTGTTTTGAAGCATTTCCCGGTAGGCGTCTTCATAAAGAAGCCCTTTCACCTTTAACTGCTCCATATTGCCGAGGGCTGCACTAATGAACAAATCCACCGGAGCCCCCTGCTCGATTTGCCTTTGCAGCGAACCTGAGCTACCCAGATTCACAATTACCCGTGTCATCGGGTACTTCCTCTGATAGAGGCCGGTCACCTCGTTCATTACATCCTTCAGGCTCTGAGCCGCTGAAATGGTGAGGGTGACCGGCTTTTCCCCACGCACCGGAAGACGGCTTATAATAAACAACACCGCAAGCAGTATGAAGCAAAAAACTATAAAGATTAACTTTTTCATACGGGTTTTCATACCATCATCTCCATCCTCAGAATCTTTGAGAACTCCTGAAGCAATACCATGGCCTTCTCCTTATCAAGACCCAGGTCAAAAATGCGCTCGCCCACAGCAGCGAATTTTTGTAAATCGCAGTTGCCCGCCCGCTCACCGATGCCCTTGAGGGTGCAGTCCACATAGAGAGCTCCGGCCTTTGCCGCCTCCAATGAATTGGCCACGGCCATGCCCAAATCGTTATGCACATGTATCTCTATAGCCATATCCGTATGCTCCAGGAGAGTCTTTATGCTGTCAGCCGTTCTGCCGGGAGTAAGAACCCCCACCGTATCAGCGAACCGTACATAGAGCACACCATAGTCCTTCAATTGCTTCATGAGGCTTGCCATAAAGGAGATATCAGCCCGGGAGGCATCCTCAAAGCCCACGGTCACGTCAAAGCCTGCCGAGCGGGCCAGTTCAACACATCTTAACAGCTCGCTTTTCAGCCATTGTTTGTTTTTCTTCAGCTTGGTGTAGATTTGTACATAGGAGACGGGCACCCCGATATGGATGATATCGGGGCAGCATTCCATTGAATGCCGTATATCCTCTGCAGACATCCGGTTCCAGACCGAAATCTTCGCTCTTTTTCTTATGGCAAGGATCCTGGTGATGGCCTCCTTTTCCACGAGGCCCACGGCCGGAATGCCTGCCTCAATCTGATAAATGCCGCATTGATCCATTAATTCGGCAAGGCGTACCTTATCCTCCACCGAAAAGACAATGCCTGCACTCTGCTCCCCGTCCCTTAAGGTGGTATCCACGATAAATCTTCTAGGCTTCATGCCCGGTCACCTCCCTGAGCAAAAGAAGGAATTCCTCATCAGTGATGCCTCTTTTCTCTTCAATGCTCCGATTTCTTACCTTTTCCAGCAGCAGGGCGGCTTTTTGGTCGCTGAGCTCCACCCCCAGCTCACTGGCTTTTATTCTGACCGAGCAGCGGCCAGAATGCTTTCCCAGCACAATCCTGCGCTCCTTACCCACCCACTGGGGAGGATAGGGCTCGTAGGCCGTGGGATTCTTGATAAGTCCGTCCACATGAACCCCGGACTCCACCGTGAATATGCCACTGCCCAGCACCGCCTTATTGGAGGGTATTTTAACAGGAGTCATTTCGGAAATCAGCTCCAGTATACGGGGAAGAAGGGTCAAATCCGCCCCGCCCTTTTGCCGGAAAGCTATGCACACTCCCAGGATTACTTCCTCAAAGGCGGCGTAGCCGCCCTGCCCCATAAAAGTCACACCGACATTCCTTCCCCCCTGTGCCATCCACTCCAAAGCCAGTGCTGTAGCGCAATCATAATCGTTTTCGGGACAAAACCAGGTATTCCTTCCAAAGAAGTCCATAAGCTTTTTCATCTCCCTGGCATATGAACTCAGCAGCAAATCATCCAGGCCGGTAATGCAGACATATTTTAGGTTTTGATACCTGTTTAACAGTTCGATCTCCTTCACATCATTCACCTGTATTTCATTGATGAACCGTGGGGTATCACAGTTCTCTCTTGACTTGGAGATGTAGTAATCAAAGCCCGGAAAATCTGCGACCTCCATGCTGTGATGCACCCGCATGATGGCTTTGATACCGGCGGGAACCGACCCCATGAGATCATAAGCCTCAGGGGTGATCTCAATCCAATCGGCACCGGATCTGGATATAAGGGTTACCAATTCGGTCAGCTTGTTCCCCGTAATGGTTCCATTGCCGTATTCCAATGTTGAAAGCGTCCTGTCAAGCAGTCGGATCAATGCCCTCCCTCCTTCCCGGCTTGTTTAGCAAATACCTTTAAGTCCATGCCCCTGTATGCGGGAATAAACAGATTTCCACTTTAGTTGCGGGTTTCAATCCTTCACTAAAGTATCATTTGATTAAATGATCGCGGTGTATGGCTTATTTTTTAAGTAAAAACGCTTGTCGCACACAAAACATAAACCGGGAGTGTACCACAGGCTTCATCCGGGGAACACTCCCCTGAAGGTGCTTAATCAACTTCGTTTTGCGCGCAATTCACGCAAGCGCTCATTGAATGAGAAGGCGCTCCACCTTAATCCCTTCTTCCAGGTGACTTTCCACAATCTCAGTAACATCCGCAGCCGAGACATTTCCATACCATGCCCCGTCAGGATAAATTACAACAACGGGTCCCTTGTCACAGATGCCGAAGCACCCCGTGATAGTGACCAATACCTCGTTTGACAGTTCTCTCTCATCAATTTCTTCGATGAACCTCTGGACTATCGATACAGCCTCCTTGCTATGGCAAAATCCCTTTTGCGTGCCATTGGGCCTGCAGCTGGTGCAGACAAACACATGATATTTGGGCTTAACCATTTATACCGCCTCCTCTCCTGACAATTCTCCGGCTATTTTGGTAATGGCCTCATGGATGCCGTCATAGGTGGTATAGGTATGAATGCCGCTTTCCTCCAGCCGCCTTTGCGGGACCAATCCTATCCGCAGGGCAATGACGCCGTCACAGTCATTTAGGGTGCTGAGGATTCGGGTCATTTTATCCTCCCTGGGGTTGCAGTCATCCGCGCCAACACAATATTTGTCGATACTGCGCTTTTCAATATATGACACCCGGCCCTCGCGATACTCATAAACCAGGAATTCATCAACCTTTCCAAAGTGCTGATCCACCAGTATCCCGCTCTTCGTGGCCACGGCAAACCTCAGTCCCTTTTTCTCCCTTGGTTCATTCTGAACGGGTTCATCTGCACCGTAAAAAGCAAGGGACTGATCCTCGCCCAGAAGCCCCACCGCGTCAGCCCGGCACTGCCTGCAATGATACATCTGGGGCAGGATCTTCCCGCATCGTTTCCTGATTTCGTTGATGGTTTCGATGCTGACCGGCTCCAGGTTCTCAAAAGCGCTGCCCCTGACCGGGATCATCTGCATAATGTTTGTAATGCCGGCCCCCATGCTTTTGACCTTCTCCACCACCGTTTCAATATGGTGGTCGTTAATACCCCGAAGAACCACGCAATTAACCTTGCAGGTTACGCCCCTGGAGGAAAGGAGCTTCAGTCCCAGAAGCTGATTGGATACCAGCATGGCCGCTCCCGCCATTCCTGAATAGCGCATGCCCATCATCGTGACATGGGAATAAATCTTGCTGGCCACCTCCACATCCACAGCATTAATGGTGACGGTCACATGGGAAACTCCCAGGGAAACCAGTTCATCCACATACTGGGGAAGCACCAGGCCATTGGTTGAAATGCAAAAAGTTATATTTGGGTCATGTTCACGGATGAGCCGGAGGGTCTCCCTGGTTTTTTCAAAATCAGCCAGCGCATCTCCAGGCCCCGCTATGCCAACTACTGTAAGATTGTTCAGCCGCTTTTTCGCATCCAGAAAGTGCTGCAGGGCTTCTTCGGGCGTAAGGACCCGGGTGGTGACTCCAGGGCGGCTTTCATTGGGGCAATCAAATTTTCTGACACAGTATTTACACTGGATGTTGCAGCCGGGGGCCACCGGCAAATGGATTCGGGCATACGGATGAAGGCATCGGTATTCTTCAATCTCACCGGAGGGCTCAGGCGTACCAGTGGTACGCCGTAGGTCTCCTTCAGGTACTCCCCGGGGGAACATTCTAGCCTCTGTCCAGGTTATCCGAGGCATCGGGCAGAAGTATATATTCAATGGGGAACAGTGAAAGGATATCTTTGATAATCCTCACATCGGAGGGACTTAACATGCCGGTAATGACATTAATACGATCATGCTTCTCTTTCTTCATTTCAACATGCTGAAGTATGCTGTACAGAGTTTGGAAATAGCCCTCGAACTGGGTTCCCATATATCCTCCCGAGGCGACGGGAATGAGCTTGACCCGGCTTTCCGGATACTGTACATAATACCTTTTAATGATCCCTTCAATGTCCTCTCCAATGGTTTCCGAAAGGCAGGTGGTGGCAATACCAATCACATCGGGGTCATACATCCGGCAAAGGTTATTGATTCCTTTTATAAGGTTATTTTCTCCGCCATAAACCGTTCCTTCCTCGGTCAGCGCCGAAGATGCAATATCCACGGGCTCGTTATAGTGGGTGGCCATATGCCGCCGGATATAGGTACTGCAGCCCTGGGAGCCATGAAGCAGGGTCATGCACCGGGCAATCCCGTAAAAGGCATGGACGCATCCCATGGGCATACACATTTTACAGGGGTTAACGGTCAGATTTTTCAGCTTTGGACGCATGCTATCACCTCACATACTGCCAGACCGGGCTGTTGACGGAAAGATTCAGCTCATTAATAAAATTTCTCATCCCAATAAAGCCTACCAATGGATGCCTTCGCTCATGGTTGTGATCCAGGAAGGCTACCCCCAGCTTATAGGCAAGGGGCCGCTCCTTAACACCTCCCACCAAAACATCGGCTTGTTTTTCCCTGATAAAATACTCCAGCTCTGCCGGATTGGCGTCGTCCAGCACCACGGTGCCTTCCCTGACCAGGCTGTTGATGATGTCATAGTCCTCCTTCTTGCCCGTCTGTGTTCCCACTACCACGGTTTCCATACCAATCTCACGAAACTGTTTAATAAGTGAGATGGCCTTAAAACCGCCGCCTACATAGATGGCCGCTTTCTTGCCTTTTAAGGCTTCCCGGCTCCGGAGGAGGAGTTCGTCCAGCGCCCGGGTTTCCCTGGAAATTAGCAGACGTGCCTTTCTCTCGGCTTCCCGATCTCCCAGGACCTGGGCAATATGGAGAAGGGATTGGCTTGTGTCTTCGATACCGAAGAAACTTACCTTGATATAGGGAATGCCCATGACCTCCTCCATGCGCCTGGCCAGGTAAGTCATCGAACCCGCACACTGGACAATGTTCAGGGCGGCCTCCCCGGCACGCATCAGCTCGTCACAACCGGCGTCTCCGGTGATTTTTGCGACCACCTCTATGCCCATTTCTTCAAGATAGCCTTTGATAATCCACATCTCTCCGGCAAGATTGAAATCACCCAGTATATTGACACTCCTGGTTTTTTTTGTGGCTTTGGGCGCTTTGGAAAGAAGCTCCATAATGGCATTGCACGCCATTCTGTATCCTACCGGCTTATGCCCCGCAAAGCCCGGTGACATGACTGGTATGACCCGGATCCCGAAGCTTTCTTCGGCTTTTTTGCACACGGCCCGCACATCGTCCCCAATCACCCCCACAATGCAGGTGGCATAGACGAAGATTACCTTTGGGGAATGCACCTGTGCCACTTCTGACAGTGCCTCCCACAGCCTTTTCTCGCCACCGAAGATGACATCCTGTTCTGTCAGGTCTGTGGAAAAGCTGTTTCTGTACCATTCCTCATTACTAGAGAGACTGCCGCGGATATCCCAGGTGTAGCTGGCACAGCCGATGGGTCCATGGACAATATGAAAAGCATCGGTAATTGGATTTAATACCACCCTGGCGCCGCAATACACGCAGGCTCGCTGGCTGACGGCTCCCGAAAGGCTCCCTGTATCGCATTTTATGGTATTTGAGCCGCAGCTCCCCTTTTGGTGAATAAACCGTTGCCGTTCCTCAAGAATTAAGCCCTGTTCTTTCATAAAATCCACCTTCCTTCCGGGGAGACGGCCTACATGACCAGCTCCAGATCTTCATCAGCGCAATCCCTGTCCTTCCTGTCCATTAAAGCATTCAGAATCAGTTCAACCAGGCGCATTGCTCCACGGTAGCCCACCAGTGGCATATATGAATGAACATAACGGTCCAGGACAGGGAATCCGGCCCTGACCAGGGGAATATCCTCGGCCTTTGCAATCTGCTTGCCATAGGAACCTCCAATGAGAAGATCCACCCGTTCGTTCTTGATCCACTGGTGGAGTTCGAACAAATCTGAAAAGGCCTTGGCCTTGCAGCCTGTCACCTCATACCTGTCAAACAGCTCCTGGGCCTTCCCGGTAAATGCATCGCCGGGAGTTCCCGTGATGACATATTTTGGGATCATTCCCATTTCAAGAACCAGCGAGGTAATACCCAGAACGGTATCAGGATCGCCGTAGATGGCTACCGACTTGCCATGGATCATTATTTTTGGTTAGTACAACAGGTATGACAGGAAATTGATTTTTCATAAGATACAATTGAACATCGATTGAATATAGTGTGTTTTCAATGAATGGCGGCCTTATTATTTTAAGGAAAAATTTTTTGTCTTTACCATAAACAACATATGAAATATTTCCGCCTTCACGGAATAACTCAATATTCCTGACGTCAATATCACAATTTTGGTTTAATATCTCTCTGATGCAATTTGTCTCCATTGCCATACCTCCACAACCTGCCTGTCTTGCAGATAAAAAAAACATTATTTAGTGGAATGTCTGTATGAACAAGATTATTCATAACACAAAGCATGCAAACTAAAACGAGCCTGCCCCTCATATTACAGCGAGTCGATGGTTCTGAACTCGTAGCCTCTTTTCTGAAGATGCTCTATGACCCGATGCAGAATTGATCGGGTGTCATACTTATATGAAGGGTATCCGTCACTCTCCTTAAACAGCTCAATGGTTTCATATTCAAGAACCGGGTGGAAGAAAAAGCTTGCAAGCACATCAGGCGGTAAATTATCGATTTTTTCAAGCATTTTATCAACGTCATATTTTGAATTTATATAATCAAGAGGAGTGGGTATATATTTTACTGTTCTGCCAGGTTTTTGGATTTCCAGTACAGTTTTATGATAAGTACCTGGCCTCGGCTCGTAAATATATTCAAAATATTCTTCAGCGGTTTCCAGCTGTTCGGAGGTTGCCGCGTAATGGGGGAATTCAAAAAATGTGCAGTGAATTCCAAGCTTTTGCGCAGTGTGAATTGCCTTTTCAATTATTTTGCGCATCTGTCCCGGTTGGTCGTTTATGCCGGATCCCGACTCATTTCCCTTGAGGCTTTGCTCTGTACCGTGCTGATGGGTATAACCATGAAGGCCTATATATCCGCTGTGCCAAACCATATAGTCAAGTGTATAGATAAAACATATATTATATGTACTGTAATTGCTTAAAGGATCCATGTCAATATTTTTCTGGGGATCCATATACCGCGGAACCCATGCCACGTAATAAGGGATGTTGCAGGATTCAAGGTAATCAACTACAATACGGATCTTCGCAAGTTCTTCAGGGCTGTGCCGGTAATATTCACCCGCTGAAAAATCCTCGAGGCGTATTAAAGCCGTCTTATCTCCTTTCTTTTGCGGTTTCTTTTCAATGGTGCCGCGTTTTTTAAAAATATTAACGGTTTCATTCGGTACATCCCAGTCGGCAATCCAGTCAAACATCCTTACCACATCAATAAGCGAAATATATTCTACATTATTAATACTGTTTACGCCGCAAAACAGCCTGTGTGTACTCTGCCCGGAAGTAAAGGAATTGCCGCTTATTTCAATATCTTTTTGATGCAGGGACAGGCGGAATGTTTTTTTCTCAGGGAAATACTCAAAACTGCCACCCATCTCCCCAATCATTTCAGCAATAGGCAGGTAATACCTGCAGTTAACAATATAAACCGGATTTGATAACTCTATGGGAGTATTCTCAAACACAAATGTTGCATTTGTCTGAACCAGTTTGTCGTCCGGTGATATTAATCCAGGGGCTGTTTCTGAATCATCCTTTGAGGATGACTGTAAAGGATCAGTAATTATAGCTGACAGTGATTGCTGTGAGGAGTAGTCCTTCTGTGAGGTCCCGGTGTTCGGGCTTGTAGTTGAAAGTTCGGAGGAATTACATGTTTGGGTGTGTCCGCTGGTTGAATTTTCAGCCGAATCATCGGATAAAGAAGTTACTAATGATGGTACGGCAGTTGGAGCAGGAGTTTCAGTTGATGACCGGACAGGTAAAGGTGTTGTCGAAGCCCCGGCAGTGGGAGCTGCGGTTGGATATCTATGTAATGAAGCATCGTGCGAAGACTCGTCATTTGGAGCTGTTTGTGAAGATTCCGCCGTTTTTTCAGTATCAGAACCGGATTTTTCATGAGATTCTGTTATTAAATGAAATGGAGTGTTTTCAGTTTGATCTTTTGTTTTGCTTTTTAATTCGGTGGGCTCTTTCTGGGTTGTAACAGGCTCGGAATGCCTAGAGATTTTTTCCGAAGGCGCTGTTTCGGTAGTATTGGTGCCGTTCTCAGCGATTGTGTCGACTGAATCTTGATCGGGTGACAATGGTTCGTCAACAACTATAACTGCAGTTCTGGAATTATTTTCTTCCGGATAATGAATCGGAGGTGAAAACATTACGATTAAACAGAGAATGCATACACAAAGTAATGATATAATACGCTTAAACATTAGCATCACCTGGATATTTATATTATAATACAAATATATTTCTGTTGGGCCTTGCCTTTGCAGAGTTTGTTTTCATATGCCGTCGGACTGCCATTGTGCAATAAAATTAAATAAATTAACCGGAAAATAAAATAAGCTCGCTGATAGCACCATGTTCCTGTAGTTCACTTTTATTGCTCATCATAAATAATCAGTTTTATTGCCTCAACCACGAAGTTGCTTTTTTACTTTAATTCAAACAACTGTCAATCACAACTTGGATGAACATCCAAAGTATCATATAACACTTAAATCCTATATATGCTTTTCAGCAAAGATTTACCTGTCTCTGTCCTAAACAGGCTGTTACAGGTATTTGCAATATTATCGCCGGAATACCCGCCTTCATCCGCATTAACAATATAATCTGCTTCAAGGAGAATCTGATAGTCTAACCCGTCCACATCCGTATACGTGTGATGATGGCCAACCAAAAAAGCAACGCGGTCAACCAGTTCTTGACTAAGCTCAAAGTCTTTCAGAAATTCACGCACAAGCGGGACGCCTTCCATTTCCTGGTACTTGCCGTTTGTATTGCCGTATTTTTCTCTGCACAACGGGCATGCAATATCGTGTAGGATAGCTGCGATCTCAAGGATAAGCTGCCTTTCCTTGTCAAGCTTCTCGGACTCACCAATCGTTTTGGCAAATGCCCAAACCTTCATGAAATGATTGATGTCATGAAGATTTCCCTTTGAAAAATCGACCATCTTGTGAATAATCCTTGATACTATCATCATCGTTTCGTCCTTTTCATAGAATCCAGAAAAGCAACCATGCAGTTTCTCCAAGTAATGCCGATAATGCTATAATATCACTAAATAACACCTCAATACAAGACATGGACATGTTATCTTCAGGTAAAAATCAGAAACTCTTCGAAATCAACAGCAAAGCTCTGTGTTAATTACCATCCATTCTATCTCGTGGTAAAAAAATCAACATAATGTTGCCTCATCAAGATTTTTTGATTTCATGGAGTCCATAAATTTGAGGATTGGACATGGGATAACAGACATGTTTTATATGTTCTTCTCCATGAAACCTACGGTAAACGGCAAATGTTCAAATTTCTTTTTAAACAGATGGATGAAACCATTCTTAAGGTACCAATCTTTTAATATTTTGCTTTCTTCAATGATTTCTATTTTGATTTTATTACATCCCATCTCTTTCGCTTTCTTTTCACAATAATCAAGCAGGCTTTTGCCGTACCCTTTATGGCGGTAATCAGGCAAAACTGCCAGGTTATGCAATTCAGCAGTATTTTCTTTGTCAATAGATATGGACACATATCCAACAAGCTTCCCTTGCTCATAAAAACCTTACATAAGATATCCATCCGCAAACCGCTTTTGCAATGTATCAATTTTCATAAAGCTGGGATGCCTTGGGCAGTTTTGCTCTGACAGATTAAATTTGGTTGCTACTGTTGCAAAGCTTTTGTTAATTACCTCAATACAATCCTGTAAATCAGTTATTTTGATTTGCCTGATTTGTTCCATTTAACACTTCCTTTCCGGATAAAAAGCTGCTTACAGTATTGTTATCAATTTTACACACTGCACATTGTTCTACTTCCATACCTTCACTATTTATATCGCAGTTATCAGTATCAACATTTATCAAAATTAATCTGAATGCTGCTAATTCTGCTTTGTTACAAAGTTATCCAAACCTTCCGGATGTTCTTTGGAAACATAATTGATATAACTCATAAACAGACTGATTGAAGTATTGTATGCTTCCATTTTCCAGTGATTACATAAGCCCTTGGCTTACTTCATCTACGATTCCACCTCCCTGAGCCGCTCGACGATACTTTGCCTGTCGGTCATGATATATGACAATAAGGGAATAACCGCTCCAATTACAAACAGTATTGGCTGTACAACTAAAAGCGGCCACAGGATAAACCGGTAACTGAAGAACCACAGCGCGTTTTCCAGGGGCCTGACAACCAAAAGTGAAAAAATCGTACCGAAAGCAATCGAAAGCACACAGGTTCCAAGAGCGAAATATAATCCTTCAAGCATCAGAACAGTGCGCAATTGCTTTCTCGTCATTCCAATGCTCTGCAGCATGGCAAATTCTTTCCGACGGGAAAAGATGCTTGTAAGAATTGTATTGATGAAATTGAGTATCCCGATAAGTCCAATTACGAAACTCAGTGTGCCGCCAACCATAACGACGGTGCTCTGCATGCCGGCAAACTCCTTGAGAGATGTAAACTTCGAGGTATAATTCATTGCAGGCTCCACAGAATCGGTGTAGCTTTGCAGAAATTGCTCCATCCATGCTTCCATGTCGTCAGAAACATTAAAGGCATAGCTCATAATTGCAGGGTTTGACACCAGGGATTTGTATACCTCAGCAGGAAGATAGAAGGTGTATTCCCATCTTGACCGGTCTGAATTGGAAAAGGTTTTAACGGCTACATGGCCAAGCACTGTAAACTTCTGCGTAGTGTACTCCCTGTCTGAAAGCTTTTCCGACATACCCCTGTAAGTATGCAGCGTAATGGTTTCACCTACCTTAAAATGAGCACTTGCCATTTGTGGTACATTATTGTCATCCAAATAGACGCCTTCCAGTATATATTCCCCGGATGCCAGCTTTTCGAAATCCAATTCACCGTCAATAAGTTCCAGCCTTCTGAGCGGCAGTTCTTCAAGACCATAGACTGCAGCTATGAAGTCACCGTTGGCATCAATATTATACTTCTGTACTTTGTTTTTTTCGTCCTCAACGGTAAACATCTCCGCCCTGCCGCCATACAGCCGCCCGCCCTCTTCGAACCCCGGCTGTGCTTCAACCGCCTGAATCAGGCTTTCACTGGTCTGATTTTCAGGACCGCGGAAGTTATTCAGGAAGTAGTCTGCATGGGCAACCAGGAAATCGGTATCCACAAACTTGGCAAGAAATTTGTCCAGGTCAATGTTTTGGGACAGCGTAAATACAGTATTCAGCAGCACAAGGCTCAGGGACAGGCTGACAAAAACAAGAATCGTGCGTCTCTTGTTGCGCCCTAAATTAGACAATGCCATGCGGTGCATTTTCCATCCATTGACAGATTCTTTCTGTTTTTTAGCCAGTTTGACATTCCCATCCATATACCTCACTGCCTCCAGCGGTGATACGGCTGCAGCTATCCGGCCCGGCTTAAATGTACTGATGAACACGGTAATGACTGAAAACAGCGCCGCGCCAATGAAAATCAACGGGCTGGGAGATACTGATGCCATGCTTTCTCTATACGTGGAATTGTTCATTATCAGCGGAACAAAAGCTTTGCCGCTGAAATATCCTGCTATCAGTCCTATCGGAACGCCTATCGCTGAAAGAATCAGTGCCTGTCTTCGGATAATAAGGTGTATCTGTTTTCCCGTTGTGCCGATAGTCTTCAAAAGACCATAAAACCGGATATCCTGGATGACTGAAATCTGAAAAATATTGTAGATAATCAGATAGCCTGTGAATATGATAAGCGACAGTCCCAATGTCAACATAATCAGAGTGCTTGCATCCATGCCGAAGTTGGTGGAAAGGTAAGCCCAGTTCACGTTGTGCTCCAGGTAATCAGGCGAATCAGGATCTATTGAATAACCGCTATCGGTTATGACTTTTTCCAGCTTTCCTCTCAAATCCATGCTGTTTTTGAACATGATATAGGCATTGATGGTGCCTGTTATTGAATAATCCTGTTTAAAGGTATTCTGCAGTTCGTCAATATGGGCATCCACGTAGGCGCGTGAGGCAATTATCCGGCCCACATTGAAGACAGAATCGCTTTCCCACCAGCCGGCAAGGATAAAATCCCTCTGCACTTTCTCTCCCCTGATATTCAGAATCAGAGTAAGCGGTGCGCCAACTTCAAGTGGAACACCCAGAAGCTGCAAGGTTTTTGTGTCTGCTATAATTTCATTTTCAGCCACGGGCTTGTGTCCGCTTGCAGGTTCGGAAAAACAAAGCTTCATCCCCACATCATCAATGTACCAGAACTCGGTGCGGCGCTTAATAAACGCTTCATTTTCCACTCCATCGCTCAATGCGCGGTTATAGGAAATTTCTTTTATAAGGGGATGATCTTTGACATTGTCGAATTCCTCGTCGGTAATATATTTCAGTGCAGCATGCCCGTCACCGCCGGCCTGTCGCATGGTAGCCTTCTGGATGCTTTCCACCGTTCCCATGCCCATTGTAAAAAGGGTGGTAAAAAGCACCGAGGTTAAGGCAATAGCCATGAACGTAATCAGATTGCGGGTTCTGTTGGCACGAAAACTTTTATTGGCCAGGTTCCGGACGGCTTTTTTGTTTTTCACCTTAATCATCGCCCATCACCACCCACGATTTTACCGTCCTCGATACGGACGATGCGATCCGCCATCTGAGCAATTTCTTCATTGTGCGTTATCATCACAATGGTTTGCCTGAACTGCTGGCTTGTCACCTTGAGCAGCCCCATAACATCGAGGCTGGTCCTGCTGTCCAGGTTTCCCGTAGGTTCGTCGGCCAGAATAATGGCGGGTTTTGCCGCCAAAGCCCTGGCAATTGCCACCCGTTGCTGCTGACCGCCAGAAAGGTTGTTCGGCAGATTGTTCAGCTTGCTTTCAAGCCCCAGCGTTCTGATAATCTTGTCCAAATAAAGTTTGTCAGGTTCGTTCCCGTCCAGCTGAACGGGCAAAACTATGTTTTCGTACACATTCAGGACAGGAACGAGATTATAATTCTGAAAAACAAAACCAATTTTTCGCCTGCGAAATATTGTAAGTTCCTCATCTTTAAGAGAGAATATATCCTTGCCGTCTACGAAAACCTTGCCGCTTGTCGGACGGTCAAGCCCGCCCATCAGATGCAGCAGGGTGGACTTGCCGCTTCCTGATGTACCTACGATTGCCACAAACTCCCCGTTTTCAATGGTTATGTCAATATTGTCAACGGCGCGGACAAGGCTCTCTCCGCTGCCGTAATATTTTTTCAGTTCCTTTGTTTCAAGTATTGCCATTTCATCTCCTCCTATAAATCAAACAGTCTGTATTGCAGTTTTCTACAATACAGACTATATCACAGCAATCTTTCACCGTTCTTTCTGAAATCTAACGGTTTTGTAAGATTCAATTCCATCTTTACTCCCCCATAGGGAGAAAAACCGAGAATGTTGAGCCGCTGCCCGGAGAAGATGACACCTTTATGTAACCACCCTCAGCATCCAAAATTTCTCTTGCCAGAAACAGTCCAATACCCACGCCTTCCTGATTGCTTACTGCCGGTGAGCGATAGAAACGGGTGAATATTTTGCTTTGTTCATGTTCTGCAATTCCTATTCCGTTATCGGTTATATCAATGCGGCAAAACATCTCATAAGGAATTACTTTTATCCTGACACTGCCACCGCTTCGGGTATATTTCACGGCATTGTCAACAATATTATACATTGCCTCAGTCGTCCACTTCAGGTCAAAATATGCATTTACACCGGTATCCTCAATGGTAACAGAAACACCTTTTGCATCTGCTTTCGGCATGATCTGTTCCCTTACCTCATCCAGCAGTTTTTGTACCGGTTCCTTTCCGGGCGAAACGGTAATGATGCCGGTTTCAAGCCGGGATAAATTAACCAGGGCGCTAATGAGAAAGTTCAGCTTTTCAGCCTGGGAGGACAATGCCTGCACAAGCTCCGTGCTGTTTTCCGGAAGCTCATGCTCGCCGAGAAGTTGTGAATAGAGCAGAATATTGGTAATGGGCGTTTTGGTCTGGTGTGCAATATCAGAAATCAGCCTTTTTATTTTATCTTTTTCTGCCAGCATATTCTTTGAGGATGACATGCTTATCGAAAGAAACCGTGCCAGCTTTGATTCCACTGAAGACAGGGCAGATTCGTCAAAGACGCTTTCCTCAAAACTGCCGTCTATGGCTTTGTCCAGCATCATACTGATTTTTTCAACTGTTTTTCTTACCTTTTGCCGGTACAGAAGAACAACCACCGCAGCTGCCACCGCCACAGCTATGGCAATTCCTATGCAGATTATATCCAACGTGTTCATGTCATTTCACCGCCCAGGTATAGCCGATACCGTAAACCGTTTTGATATATTGCGGGTTTGACGGTGAATCCTCCAGTTTATCACGCAGCCTTTTTATTGTGACCGACAGGGCATTTTCATCAACATACTCCGCTCCGTCCGTCCAGATTCTGTCAACCAATTCTGAACGGGAAACCGTTTTCCCTCTGTTCTCAACCAGAATCCGCAGCAGCTTCTGTTCAGTTTTGCTAAGTTCAATGGGCCTGCCGTTTTTCAAAAATACCATCTCATCAAAGGAAAAAGAGAATTTATCTATAGATATGGTTTTAGGGAGCTGCTTTTTGGCCTTCCGAAGCCGGGCACCAACTCTTGCCCGCAGAACCATAAGGCTGAATGGTTTCGTAATATAGTCATCCGCGCCGAGCTCAAAGCCTGTTACAATATCGGTTTCCATATCATTAACTGTAAGAACAATTACAGGTGTGTCCAACGTTCTACGGATATCGGCCAATAATTCAAAGCCGTTTCCGTCCGGCAGATTGATATCCAAGATTATCAAATCGAAGGAATTGCTTTTAATCTGTTCTTTTGCAGTTGCAAGATCAAAAGCCTGCACAAAGGCAAAGTTATCATCTTTTAAAGCATAAACTATGCCGTTGCTGAGTGCGGTATCGTCCTCGATGATCAAGATATTAATCACACTACTCACATCTCCTGATGGTAAAATCCCGGCTATGCCTTACTATACACGCCGCCGTGATAACAATAATAGGCATTTGCTTTGAGTGACAGCAGCTTATTCATTGAGCTCTCAGCCTTGTTTAAATCCAGCGTGAATTGTGGATTTGCAATCACTGGGCGGCCTTCCTCCAAAGCTATGGCATCACCGGTAATAACAATTGAGTCTTTTTCAATATAAAGCGAAATGTGTCCGGGAGTATGACCCGGCGTGGCGATTATACGGCATCCGCCGCACCAGTCCATTATGTCATTGTCATTCAGAAATTCGTCCACCAAAACTGGCTCAACCCGGCGCAGCATATCACAAAATGCTCTGCCGAAATCCTGCTGATCCGGAGGGAGCGTTTTCTGTATCTCCTCAGCCTGACTAAGACGAAGCGGCTTTTCCTGTGCGGAAATATAGGGTGCTTCTGCATGAGAGGAATATATCTTTAACTGGGGATTAACCCTTTTCAATTCGGCTGCCGCGCCCATATGGTCGTGGTCGTGATGCGTCAGCACCAACCCGGTAAGTTTTTTCACAGTCAGCCCATATTGTACCAATTCTTTTTCGAGTATGGGAAGGGAGCCAATAAAGCCGCAATCCACAAGCACAATGTTCTTTTCATCCCACATCAGCGTGGGATATACCGTGTTTACCGTATCACCAAATGGTGCTTTTATAACTAATCTGATTATTTTATATTCCATAGGCATCTCCATTGTGTTTTATGTTTATCCTGGTTCAAGTTTTTATAGTGACCCTGCCATAAGTTCCGACTTTCTTTTCCAGGTAGTCATTCCCATAACCGGATATATTAGATCGTTTAACCCTTTATCTCGTTATTTTACCTTATAATTAATGCATTTTTCTACCACTTTTTATATATCGACAAAACATCTATCGGGCAAAGAACGTCAGATGGCAACTGAATACCTGTAACGGTCCGGAATGCGGATGTAGGCGCGGATGTGCTCATCGCGAGCCCGTTCCATCACCAGAGCGGTATTCGTATTACCTGCATTTCCTTCCGCAGTAATCAGCCTGTCCGGTTTTACTGAGAGAATGATTCCCATATGATCGTGTTCTTTCTCACAGAAGACATGATCAAACAATACTATGTCTCCGATATCAGGTGTAAATAATATATCGTTTCGTGAGTGGTATTCAAGTTCGGGATTGGTCTGGGCAAACACTTCCCAGCTCCCGCACCCGGCAAGCGAACCTACATCATTACATTCGGGCGGTTTATACGGAATTTCAAATCCGGTCAGCAGACAGCAGTAGTACACAAACGCCGCACACCACCCTCTATCCGCAGATGCAAGGTCCCATTTTCGGAAGGGCGCCACGACAGGATGCAGATTGGTATCTTGTCCATCCAGATATCCGTGTAGAGGGATTTTGGTCTGCGCCAGAGCGATCTCAGCAAGCCTTACCCGCGTACAGCGCGCTTCATCACGTCTAGCGACTGTTCGGTAAACCGCATAAACGATTTCGTCGGAAGTTCCGTGATTATCATTCATGGTCTGATCATGAACAGCCTGATATTTCATTCCCGCCTTTTGCATAACTTTCCCTGAGGCGGGATTATCACTTGAATGAGATGCGTATATCTGCTGCATTCCCACATCGTCAAGAAAGAAATCGATAACTGCCCGCACAGCTTCCGTCATAAGCCCCTGGTTCCACCAGGCTTTTCCCAGCTCATAGCCAAGTTCCACGGATTGCTCTTTGTCATTCGGATGCATGCCGAACATCCTCCCTATCGGCTTCCTGATGCTTTTTAGCTCAATGGCCCAGCTGTACCGGTTTGGTCTTTTATATGCGTCAAACCATTCTTTGGTGAACATTCCGGCATTATTAACAACGTCCTCAACACACTTCATAGGCTTATATCGCGTGAACTTCCAGACATCCGGATCTGCCCAGCAGTTTTTATACATATCCTCAAGATCATCCGGCCGGAACCTTCGAAGCAGCAGGCGCCCTGTCTCAATCGGAATCGTGCCTTTATGTTCCATATATTATCCTCCAATAGATTTCTTTAACATCAACATCATGCACTCGACCTTGCCCAAGTTGACGGAATCAAGTATTGCAGATTATATTTTAGTCATATTTCTTACAATTAATCAACCCGTAAGTTTGCAGCTTACGGGTTGATTAACAGAAAACCGGCTTCAGCCTTTATATTGGAATAATCAGCAGGCGGAAGACAATATTAATTCATTTTCCATGCTACAAATGCAGCCAAATCGGCATATCTGTTGGAATAACCCCATTCATTGTCATACCATGCAACCACTTTAACCAGATTGTCGCCTATTACCATTGTGGACAACGCATCAATTATAGCTGATGCAGGATCACCCTTATAGTCTGCAGACACCAAAGGCTCTTCGGAGTACTTTATTATACCCTTCATTGGTCCTTCTGAAACTGCTTTGAAAACAGCATTTACTTCATCTTTTGTAACTATCTTTTCAGTTTCAGCCACAAGATCAATTATAGAAACTGTTGGGACCGGTACTCTCAGCGAGTATCCATAGAGCTTTCCCGACAGCTCAGGTAAAACCGCACCAATTGCTTTTGCAGCGCCGGTCTTGGTGGGAATGATAGACTCGGCTGCAGCTCTTGCTCTTCTTATATCGCTGTGGGGAAGGTCAAGAATTCTCTGGTCATTTGTATATGCGTGTACCGTGGTCATATAGCCTTTCTTTATAACAAAGCTATCATTCAGTACTTTGGCTACAGGGGCAAGGCAGTTGGTTGTGCAGGAAGCATTGGATATGATGTGATGTGCCTTGGGATCATATTTATCCTCATTAACCCCCAATACTATTGTTATGTCCTCATCTGTTGCAGGAGCAGATATGAGTACTTTTTTTGCTCCTCCCTTTGTAATGTGCACTTCTGCTTTATCCCTCTTAGTAAACAAGCCGGTTGATTCAAGCACTATTTCGACTCCCAGCCCCAGCCAGTCAATGTTTCCCGGGTCTCTTTCAGACAGTATCTTTATCTCTTTACCGTTAACCATTAGGGTGTTTTCCCTTGCTTCCACAGTTCCGTTGAATTTTCCATATAAAGAGTCATATTTCAAAAGATGTGCCAGTGTCTTTGCGTCAGTCAGATCATTAATGGCAACGACATCGAGTTTGCCTGAGTATAGCTCCAGGATTGCCTTAAAAGTATTCCTGCCAATTCTGCCAAATCCATTTATCCCTATTTTTACACCCATATTATAAAACCTCCTTGCATTTACTTACAATTTGATTATAATAGACAGCATGATATAAATAAAATGCATATTATTTATATAGGCTATAAAGGTAGGTAATATATATGAATCTGGAATTATACAAAACATTTTATTTCGCCGCCAAATACGGGAGCATTTCAAAAGCTTCGGAACAACTGTATATAACCCAGCCAGCTGTAAGCAGGGCTATCAAACAACTTGAAGATAACATGGAATGTACACTGTTTGTAAGAACCCCGAAAGGTGTAAAGCTGACACAGGAGGGGGAAATCCTCTATACATACATTGATCAGGCTTTTAATTTTATATCTGCAGCCAAGAAAAAAATAGAGGACATAAAAAATCTGCTTAGCGGAGAGATACGAATAGGGGTAAGCGATACCCTTTGCAAGCATTATCTGTTGCCTCATTTAAAACACTTCAATAAGGCTCACCCCGCCATAAAAATACATGTAATATGCCCGACTACGCCTGAGATTATAAGCTACTTAAAAGCCGGTAAAATTGATTTTGGAATCATTAATATGCCATTTTATGACGAGCTGCTTCGCATAAAAAACCTGATGGAAATACAGGATTGCTTCGTTGCAGGAGAAAAATATAAACACCTCAGCACCCGAAAACAGTCATTAAGTGAAATAGTGAAACACCCCCTGATTCTGCTGGAAAGAAGCAGCAATTCAAGGCTATATATTGACAGGTACTTTCAGGATAACTCCATATCGGTAACACCGGATTTTGAGCTTGGCAACATTGATTTGCTGATACAATTCGCCAGATTTGACTTTGGTATAGCATGCGTTATTAAAAATTTCATCAAAGATGAATTGGAAAAAGGCTATTTATATTTAATCGAACCTTTGGAAAAAATCCCGCCCAGAAGTATAGGCGCCGCCTGGCTAAAAGATGTGCCTTTGTCCATTGCAGCCAAGGAACTGATAAATAGCCTTGAGTGCGAAGCGAAAGAACACTGGCAACAGGTTTTTTAAGACTTGCAATATCTTTCTCTATTTTTTATATATAAATGTGATCCCATATTCTCCACACCCAAAACATACAGCGGTGGCAATGCGGTTAAGTGAGTGCGGTATAATGTGCCATCTAAATCAAAGAATATTATTTATCTTTTCGAGCAACAGCCCCCTCTTAAGTTTAACTGATTGCCTTTTCCCAGACCATCTTATTTGACTTTGGCGAAGAACCCCTCTATATGCTATAGGATTTTACTCAATGTCATCCAATAAATTCAAATTATATTGCCTGCTATACGATAAACTGTCCGGTCTTTCATAGGCTCAATTGATAAATAGAAATCGATTTACCCCCAAACTCCAATTTGTCATTTCTGAATATTTTATAATATTCACGCCCAACTTCCCATCCTTTTTCATAAAAAACTTAAGACGCATAGTGTCCAGAAATAGATGTCATTAATTATCCGGATATTGACGTAATATATATCCGGACGTTACAGAAACCAATATCCCCTTCCGAGGGGGATTGTAAGTATTGTCGGATGTTATACATGTGCGGTCTTTCACTATATGAATATAACATGTGAAAGGACACAGCAATTTTGACCGTGAAAGAATACCAGAACAAGATTTTCTGGCAAATTGAAATATTCCCTGTTATATGTTATGCTTGCTCAAATAGTTATAAGAAAAACAAGGTCTGTCTGTCAGCATCAAGTTCAGCATTCATACCTATCGGTAAACAGCATGTCTTGTGCCATGTCCAAAATCATCGGTATACACTACAGGGATGTTGTTTCTTGACCCGAAACGCTCAAAGCAATGCAGCAATTCGTCAGGGATCAAATCGGCATAATGTCCGAAAATCACTCCTGATACATTTTTCATAAAAGCACTCTGTTCAATAAATGCCAGGCAGGAACTGACTGCTCCTACGCTGCTGAACTTCTCGTGTTCCTCAAGAAATAATATGTGTTTTTTGCTTTGGTCGTACCGAAAATACTATCTTTATAGATGTTTGCTCCGAGTTTTACTTTGTACCCCAGTCGATTGAGTGTTTCAACAATCCGGGAGTATTTTTTGATGTCTGCAACGTGGCTTGTGCAAATTATTCCTATTATTCCGCCCGGGGATAATCTTTTTGCTTTCATTTTAGATCTCCTCCCTTATAGCAATCCATTAATCAGCTTATAATATTACGTTTTTTCCTTTCTGTATTTAAAGGCGTTAATCCACAAGATCGATGCTTTCAAGACTTCTATGGTTTTGACTTCAATTACACACCACGCTCCACATTGTTCTGCTATACGTAGGCATGATGGCAGGTTTATTTCATCTTCGCCAAGAGTTAAATGATTGCTTCTGCCGCCGTAGGCTTTTTCTATAGACCTTTATGGCAAACAAATATGGTTGTGTTGTCCCACTGCTTATGTATATAAACCTTCTCAAAGCCTGCTTGTTCTAATAAATGTATCTCGGTTTCAACTGCTAAGGGTGTGTCAATATGGTACAACCCATGTTTTATTCCTTGTTCCTCTCTAATCCTTTTGTTTTCTTCTATGTAGAACCTTTCCTTATCTATACTTTTAACTGTATTATCGCCATTTATAAATCTTCCTCCAGGCTTTAACGATTCATATACCCTTTTATATAAGACTAATTTCTCATCTTTACTAAAATGATGCAAAGAATAGGTTGAAACAACCAAATCAAAAAGGTTAAACCCAAAATCAATATCGAAATATGAACCGCAGACAATTTCAATATTTAAAATCTTATCCTCAAACTTTTGCTTTAACTTCTCAAGCATTTTCTCGGATATATCTATAGCTGTCACCCTGACATCTTTATATAATTTGAATATTCTTTCCATCTCTAGTCCGGTACCGCACCCTAAATCTAATACTTTATCCAATCCATCATCCTTTGCGATACATTTCTCAATCTCATCATAAAACTCTGTCAATGACAACTCATCAAGCATATGACTGTCATAACCTTCCGCCCTTTGGTTAAAAAACGAACCCATCTCTTCAAGATTATTTTTGCCCATCACGAATATCAACCCCTTTACAAAATATAAACAGTCACAGATATTTATTTTTAGCTAATTCCCTCATAATCTATGTACCGATATGGTGAATCGTCTGTAAACGCCCGGTTTTCAATAAAATCGAAATAATCGGCAGAAAGCTCAGGAGTAAGTGGTAATATACATATTATTTATTATTACAGTTTACTTTGCAATTGATAAAACTGTGAATTAGCATATCACATTTGGGTTCTATTATTTAATGAAGTTTTCATCTACGAGCTGTTTTATCTTATTAAAAAACGCCTGCTTACCTTCTGTATATTTTTTTCTGTCGTTGAAATATATCTTGAAAAGTTCTTGTTTTAATATTTCATATTCTTTTGCATATTCCGGATGAGAACGTATAAAATTCCTAAACTTTATTTGGTCAAAAAAATGCTCCAGGTTTTTTTCCTCATAACAATGTATATGTTGTAAAGAAACCTCGCCCTCTCCTCTTAAAATAAAAAGATGTTTCCCGGGCACTACTTCTCCAAAATACTCATATCCGTTATCCTTCATAATTTTGAAAACAGAGTCTGATATAGATCTAAAAACTATCGCAATATCTAATATAGGTTTAGCCATAATACCTTTTATAGCAGTACTGCCCACATGTTGAATATCGACAACATTGTCACCGTGAATATTTACAAGAGTCAGTTTTGTTTTCTCAAACTCCTCTGCCCATTTTTCGTCATGCTCTACTAAAAGAACTTTATGTCTGGGAACCCCTATCATAAAGCACCTCCATATGTGATAAATATTATTTAGTTCACAATCGTAAACTATTGTGTACTAATTCTGTTGTTAACAAATACTATGACCGCATTAAAAATATAGTAAACTCTGCTACGAAGAAAGAACGTGAGACTTCGGTAAGCTAATATGTTACATGCACATTAAATTTAAAAGAAAAGGCCGATATCCGGATAGTTATAAAAAGCTGTCCTGAATATCAGCCTTCATTACTTTCACGAATATCAGTCGTAATTCATTTGCATCAGGGGCATAAAGCGCACTAACATTGCGGCTACCTCGGCTCTTGTAGCTTCTCCCTTCGGTTTCAGCTCCGTTTCACTGACACCGTTGATTATGCCGTTATTGACCGCCCATTGCATTGCGGTCAGGGCATAGTCTGAAATACTTCCATAGTCTTCATATGACTTAATTATTGTATCTTCACCGTCTGAAACATCCATTCCTGTGAATTTCGCATATCTGTACAGAATCACAACTATTTGCTCGCGTGTAATGTTCATTTCCGGCGCGAAGAAGCCGTCACCGATACCGTTGACAATACCGTTTCCCTTAGCCCAGGCTACAAAGCCTGCATACCAGCTTCCCGGCTTCACGTCTTTAAATCCGGAATCAGCGCTGTTATCCGGGGACACTCCATGAAGCCTTCCAAGTACAGTTACAAGCATGGCTCTTGTCATTGGGCTGTACGGTTCGAAGGTATTTTCGCTTGTCCCGAGGAAAAGCTTTGCCCTGCATGCTTCTTCTACCCAATTATAGAACCAGTCACTTTCTTTTACATCAACAAACGGATTTTCCCATATTTCTCTGAATATTGCCGAAACGGTTATATTCTCATTGACGGAGGCGATTGTAATTACATTCCTGTTGCCATAGGACACGCCGTTAATAAATACCTCGTGGATTGTATATCCTTTATCCGGTATGACGGTAATTGTAACACTTGTACCTTTTCCTGCAACAGCACTGGAAAGTTCAATTCTTCCATTGTCGCACTTCTCTGCCTTTATTGAATAATAAATATTTAATGTTCCCTGCGAAGGAATCACCGGTTCTTCATCTTCTTCCTTCTCTTCATCTAAAGACTTTTTCTTTTCTCTATCAAAATACGCGGTAGCTGATTTCAGTACTGTTACTGTCTGGAATATTTCTTCATCGCTGGCGTTTGGATCGTTATACACAGCCAGTGCAGCATTAATTTCAGCCTGATATGATGCTTTTAGCACCATGGAAGCATAGTCTGAGGCAGCAAGGTTTGCTATGGCAGCATCTATTTCAGCTCTCAGATCCGACTTATCGTTCTCAATTATGTTAATAACAACATATTCCTCAGGACCCAGCAGGATATCTTCCGAAATCTGTCCGCTTACATATTTTGCGCGTACCGCCGTTGTACCTGTATAAAGTGCAGCAGCTTGTCCCTCGTCAAAATCAACCAGGCCTTTTTCAGACAATATGTGCCATTGGATCATAGAATTATCAATTATAATTTCTTCTTCACCGGCTATGCCGACAACAGATAAATTAACCGTATCGCCCCTCCTGATATTCAGAGTCGGAACCCCATCAGAGTCAACTGCTATGGGGTTGCCGTTTGCCATTAACTTTATGCTGTCGATGGAGGAATACTTCTGATTGACTGCATAAACAAGCATTGTTGAGGCGTTTCCTGCTTTATCAACCGCATTGAACAGTAGTTCCATATACTGTGCCTTGTCACAGATGGTTCCCGAATACGAAAATGATCCATCTGTCTTATTTATGGCGACTGTTTTTCCATCAACAGTAAGCGTGGCATCGGCTTCAGTTATACCGGAAACGGTGAATTTCCCTTCATGGTCTGCAAACACAACATTTGTGCCAAAGGCAGTACTAATGTACGCATCTGCTTCCCGCTGGAAGCTTTCTGCTTTTTTCCTGGCCAGGCTTAAAACAGGGGGCTGCGTATCTACCACAAAGCCCAGCTGGGCGTTTTCCACACTGCCTGTGAAGTCTGCTCCCGTCACGGAATCTTTTGTCAATGAGTATGCGATGAAGTCCACGATATAATTACCATCATTCAATTCCTCATCGAAAGTCCAGGTATCCCTGAACACACCGTCTTTCATCAATGACCCGGAATTTTTCTTAAGCACCATCCATACAGGCCCGTCAAATTTATAGGTTGCAGAGAACCTTGAGCTGTTAAGATAATCCTGTCCCGCGTTGGTAGTAACAGACAAAAGCCGTGGTTTTTGCAGCTCAGGCATTGTATAGTTAAGGCTTGTTACGGTATCGGTGCTGTAATAATATTTACCGTTGGCTTCGCGCAATGTCTTCACTTCAACATAATATACTCCGCCGGGGATGAGGTTTGCATCCTTTCCTATGAATATATCGTCACCTGTTTTAAACTGCCCGTATGCATTGTCAAGTTTTGCTCCGTCCGCTGAAACTATATTAACAAGATAATCAGTATAGTCAACGGTGTCCGCATCTTCTATTGCAAGCCACAGGTTGCCGTTTCCGCCATACTTAATATCAACTGCTTTGACTGGTTTCGGCAGATTTGTATTTTCAAATTCAAATGCAGTATCACTTATTGCAAGGCTTATACCGCATTTTTTTGATGTAATTGTCGTAACAACATAATAGGTTCCGTTTTCAAAAGTATCCGGGAGCATTACTTGACAGTTTCCGCTTTTATACCTGTCAAGCTCAACACGGGCAACAGAAATCCCCAGTGAGTTCTCATCCTCGTTTGATGATGTCTTTATCCTTTCAATGGCGTCTCTGTCCTTTGTCAGGTAAATGTCGACCACGGCGTCTTCATCATACTCCATGTCTGTAGTCCAGCTCACATCCAGATCAAAAGAATTTTTACCTGTGCGGACATATGACGTTCCGGTAAGCTCGGGCAAATTGTCTACACCGTTGACCGAAAAGGTATTGACAACGATTGAGTCGTTCGAAACCGTTACAGTCCAATCACCTTTTTGGAGGAGAGTCTTGTCGGTAACAGTGACATAGATGTATTTTCCATCCGTACCTCTGTCCTGAACAAGGAAGTTTCCTCCTCCCTTACCGTCATCCTCTGTCATTTCAATGATATCACCGAGTGGAGTCGTAATAGTGATATCTTCAGCCTTCGGAATTACATAGCCTGTATATGGAATTTCAAACAGCAGTGCATCCTGGCCTGCAGGATCAAAGTTCCTGGTAACAGTCTGAACTGCCGACATTAGTCTGAAGCCTGAGGAGCTTGCCGGTTGGGAACTAAGAGGATGGATGTTTGTACCGTAGAAAGGTTCTGTATTCTGTTCAGAAGCCTCTTCCGCCAGGAAACCGGCTCTCATCATACGGCTGCTCTTTTCCTCAATATCGATATCGGTTCCAAATCTGTAATCTCCATCCCAGAAATAGACTATGCCATATTTTATGCCCAATATCCTGAAGTTGGCAGCGATAAAGTCATTGGATACCGCCGCTTCTATACCGTTTAGCTCTTTGCCGCCCACCAGCGGATATTTTTTCGGTATATGGAGTGTTGCATTGATGTAACCGTAAAAATAATCCTCCTTAATTGTTATCGTAACACCGCCTTTTATCAGGCCGTCTATAATGCTTATTCTTCCGTACATTTTTACATACCATGGCTCAACCCATCTTGCGGAAATTCCAACATCAAGGTCCATAATACCATTAGCCCTTTTGAATTTCATGGAACCGTCAAGACTCATTCCTTCCAGGCTTAATGCCGCATCAAAATCGCCAATCATTTTCTGTAAAAGCTCAAGCCTCATATAGACAAGCAAAGTCAGAGGAGGCAGCCCGCTGACGCTGTCGCCGCCAATAGTATCTGCAAGATTGTCTATTCCGCCGCCTATACCTGTCATGTAAACTGTAGGAGGATAAACCGGGACCAGAATCCCATCCCTTATATAGAATTGAAGGGAATCGGGTACAATTTTTTCGGAATTTTTAACAGTAACCTCTTTGAATCTAATAACTCCCTGACATTCAAGCACTTTTATCTGTACGCCCAAACCCAATTCATAAATATTTTTGATTGTGTTTATCGTCAGATCGGCATAGATTCCCGGGGCGTTTTGAATAAAATTCCCCATAACGTCCTGGGGAAGAACCACTTTTACATTTGTATCAATCCCAATAAATCCGGTATCTTTAACATTTAACTTACCATCCTTCACTTCGGTTTTCTGTCCATAGCGGATTTCCCTTATATCCGCGGCAAGCTGGCCATTTGAGAAGATAGTGTCCTTCTTAAGCGTTGCATTGGGATCAGGGCCGCTTTCGGAGGGTTTGGACGCATACTCGTCATCGCCGAACAGCATTTTCATAGCATCGGAAAGGTCTTCCTGGTCCTGTGTAAGAACGGCCTCCTCTTCTTTCTTTTTAACTTTAACAGGAATGCTTATGCTGCCGCCAAATGATACTATGTAGGTAGTGGACTTATCTTTATCCTCCTGAAGCTCGGCTCCCAAAACACCAAACTTAATATCCGTCAAAAATCCTGCAATAGATTGAACGATGCTTGAAGCAGTACCACCAAGGGACACATTTAATTCCTTGCAGTATCTTGCCAGCGGATTACCGTTGGTATAATACCTGTCCGAATTAAGAGAACAGGCAGACCCTTTTGCTGCCTTTATGCTCCATTCATTCAGCCAGAATGTTATGGAGTTGATTACCCTCAGCTTCCCATCACCCTCTACCAGGTACTGTCCGTTCTCTTCCTTGATAATAAGCGGTTCATCACTTTCATATGTAAGAATATTGTTAATTGTAATCGGACCATCTTTGGAGGACGCACGGTAATACGTCGCTTCTCCGCCGCTGCCCTCCTTTTTCATCTCGTTGATGTGCCCACGGATGATCAGCAGTATCTCGTAGTAGTACGTATCTTTCTCGCGAAAATCGTGTCTGATACCAGCAAAGGCTGCTTCACCCCTGTAAAATTTCAAATATTCGGCTTCATCGCTGAAGGTTATAAACTTGTATTGATTATTGTCATACCTAACCAGGACAACAATCCCATACGAAGCCTGCCTGTATTTTGATTCTTCTGATACGTTAAGCATACAGCCTGCTGTAATTTCATCGGTTCCAAAGCCCTCGGCCAGCTGTGGATCTCTCAGGCGAAAAACAATCTTATATTGGCCGACCGAAAGGTCTTCCCTTATTTTAAAGGCCAGAGAGGTATATGTATCGTCAACAGATGAAATATCGCTTTTTTCTAATCTTACCTCATGGCTTGAGGTGGTATGTACAAGATACATATCCCAGTTGACGCTGCCCCTGAGAGACGAGAACTCATCCATTTTTCCCTGAATGGTAACTGTTTTTTCACCCTGAGTAAATACAGTATCAGGTTTTAATGAGTTCATCTGAATATCAGGAAGATTTCCTGTTACGGCAGGAAGCAATATATGCCTTGAAGCACCTGCCACGATATTTTTACTTTCCCCTCCGTCAATCCCTGTGGCTGTAACCGATGCATGAATGGCTTTTGATGTGATGGATGTCTGATTATCTGCTTTTACCTTAAAGGTTACTGTTTTGGTATCACCTTTGTTTATTTCAGCCCAGATCTTATTATCTTCACCTATCACAGTCAGCCCGGGATCTGCAGAAAGGGTAAGCATGGCAGCTATCAGCTTGTTTGAGTTCGTTAACGAGTTATCAAGGTTTACTGTGACATCAAATTCTCCATTATTTGCATATCCCTTTTTATCTTCGCTAAGGGTAACTTTATTTACAACAATATCAATGCCAACATTCCCGTCCGCGGTGCCCGAAGAAAAATTACCCACGCCATAAAGCATCTCGGCAGTTCTGCTTCCCCCGGCAGGCAGCGTGCTTTCACTCCAGTAGACAGCTATTGCGCTGTCAGGAATTCTGTGCTTGTTCGAATAATTTGTGAAATCGCAGTATGGATCAGCGGTATAGTTATACCTGGTATTGGCAAGATTTGCCCAGTGTCCCACTATGATTTTATCTGCGGCTACACCGTCATTCCATCCCTTCAAAAACATATATGCCATTTTCGTGGGGGATGAGAGAGAATCGGTAAGCCTTATTTGCTGCGGCAGTTCATCCCCTGTGTATTCTTTTTCGGAGAGCTGCGGACTTATTTTTGCATCGGTTGTGATATATGGTGAATCAAAGCTGTTTCCAAGTGCGGTGTCAAGCAGTACTCTTATTCCTACATTCCCCGCTTTTCCGGTATTATTTATAACCTGATAGGATATGCCCACATTTCCTGTTGTATCGCTGTCCGGGTCTACAGAAAGCGCTGTTTTCTGGATAACCGTATAACCGTTAATATCCCATTGTACCGTGAGAAGCCTTCCCTCTTCCGAAACCACGGGCTCGTGCAGCATTGAAGACATTCCAAGCCAGCCATAGTTCTGCCCGAAAATGTAGTCTTTCCCATCAATACGTATTGTAGTGAAGCTTGTCTCGTTGCTTCTGCTTCTGTCCTCCTTATAAAGAAGCGGAATATAGTCATCGTATTTTTTTTGCGGGTGTCCGTCAACAGTTACTATCGAAAACCCGCCCGTCTTATTATTAATGGTATAGGTCAGATAACCATTTGAAATACGGTACTCTTTCTCCACGATTGCGTCTGCAAATACCTCAAGCGGTAAAAGAGAGAGCAGCATCACAGCAACAAGAATGGCAGAAATTGATTTTTTCAGTATTTTCATAATATCGCCCCCCTTACTTACCACCGTAGTGTCAAAAATTCTGATTAGAATTTTGACCTAAACCATTTATTTCACTGGCTTACACCAGTTACTTTCGTATCCCCCCTGAAAAATGGAAAATTTCCAGGGCTTTTATATTGAATATATTATATTTAACAGCAGTAATAGTT